>Ga0228535_1003119_pt1 | contig 13010 bp, 14 predicted proteins | sample SJ1metagenome_FD_168457 | JGI IMG/M metagenome (GOLD analysis project Ga0228535, IMG submission 168457) | Enriched culture of PCE-dechlorinating microbial communities from Ithaca, New York, USA - SJ1 | ecosystem: Engineered > Modeled > Simulated communities (microbial... > Unclassified | place... | reverse complement strand
TCTTCAGGTCCGTCATCACGAGGTCAAAACGTGTCCGGTCGAGCAGCGCGATCGCCTCTTCGCCCCCGGAAGCGGTCTGCACGTCATACCCCTCCCGCTTGAGCAGGAAGACCAGTGCTTTGCAGATATCCGGCTCATCATCTACAACCAGAATCTTCGGCTGCATATCCATCAACTCCTTTTCACCGGGAGGCGAATCGTGAAGACCGTTCCGTGTCCCGGCTCGCTCTGAACAGACATCGTACCTTCCATCTTTTCGATAATAGCATAGCTGACCGAGAGTCCAAGACCGGTCCCCTTTTCCTTGGTTGTATAGAACGGATCGAAGATGCGCCTCTGGTCTTCATGCGGAATGCCGGCCCCGGTATCGGCAAAGGTTATCACCACCGTCTCGCCGACCAGACCGCTGGAAACCGTCAACCGCCCCCCGTCGGGCATGGCATCGATTGCATTCAGGATCAGATTGACGAAGACCTGTGAAAGCTGGTTGCCGTCAGCACTCACCGGAGGAAGGTTGTCGGCAAGATTCCGGACAATCTCAACATCCTTTGCCCGCTTGTCGTACTGGATCAGGTTCAGCGAAGTTTCGATAATCTCATTGATCGAACAGTCGCGCGCCTCGCAGGTCGGCATCTTCGAAAAACCGGAAAGCTGCTTGAGCGTCTCGGAAATGCGGTTTACATGAAACGAGATGGTCTTGAGGCTGTCCTTCTTGAATTCATCCTCTTCCACTTCCTGCAGAATCTGCACGAACGAAAAGACCGAGGTGAGCGGATTGCCGATCTCGTGGGCAATGCCCGCAGCGAGCCGCCCGATGGAGGCGAGCTTTTCCGAATTGCTCATCTGCTCCTCCATGCGACGGATTTCCGTTACATCGTGCACCAGGCGGATATAGCCGACAATTGCATTCTGATCGTCCCGTATCGGCGCAGTCGTGACCTGGAAAAAATGCCCTTTCTTGCCGAACATGTCGGTCATGATCACGGTTTCGATATTGTTCTCTTCATGCGCCCCCGACACGCTGCAATCGACACAGAGCTGTTCGCAGGTGCGTCCGACAACGCTCTGACCGGCCATCTCGGTCAGATAGTCGTTCGTCCAGAGCACAACACCCTTCTCGTCAAGCATCATGAGGCCGGATCCGATGGCGCGGACAATCGTATTCAGTTTCTCTTTCTCGCTGCTCAGTTCCGCCGTCCGCTGCTGAACTTTTTCTTCGAGTTCATGGGCATAGCGTTCAACCTCTTCCGCCTGTACCCGCTTGCGGTTGAAATAGATGAGCGCCGTTGAAACCGTAATCGTGGTGATGAGAATGGCGATAATCAGATACGAATAGAACGTCATGCTCTGGCGGGTCGTCGCCGTGATCTCGGAGACCGGAGCCGAGACAAAGACAATCCATGAGCTGGCCATTTCCGGTTTTGCAAATGCGATCATCCGGTCTTCTCCCGAGGGAGCGACAAATCGGCCGTGCAGTCCGTATGCACCGCGCACGATTTCCTGCCACAGATTAAAGCTCAGGTGGCACTGGGTACACGACGATTCAGTTCGATGAATGTTTTTCCCGATCATCGACTGCTGCGCAGGATGAAAAACAAGCGTGCCGGCGCTGTCGAGCAGGTAGATGTTGCCCTTCCCCAGATCGCGCAACTCCTTGATATGATGCGACGCAATGCTGCTCATGCTGGCGACCAGGATGACATAGCCGATACGGGAGGTACGGTAAGCAACAGGCGCAACCAAGGCAACTGCCGGATCGGACTCGATCAAAAAAGCAGCATGGTTTCTGAATTCGGTAGCCCTCCCGATCACCAGAGACGACAGCCGTTCAAAGGTTCTCTCATCTCCCCTGCGGAATACGCTTGCTCCCGAAACGGAAATGACCGCAACGGAAATGTCCAGATCGCCGGCAGACTCGGCAATCCTCCCCATGATCAGTCCGGCCCGCTGCTCCGAAAGAACAGGCTCACGCCCGAGGCGCTCGGCCGCAGCCGCCGTCTGCTCACGAAGCAGCAGAATCTGGTTGCTGATGTTGTTGGCTATCGAATCCGCGATGAGCAGCTGCTGCTTGTTGAATTCCTCGGCCATTTCGACCTGAAGCGACTGTTGGAAAAAGATATTGAGGGAGATGATAATTGAAACAATCAGAACCAGTATGCCGATAATCAGAAAGTGCCCCTTCATAGGGACACTATAACAGGAATGGGATGCCTGGTTAAAGAACAGAGGAGAACAGAAGCGCCGGATCACACATGATTCTGCTTCCCATCGTCAATGGTCCTTGCGCATCACGGATTACCGGAGTGAATAAAACCAAGCTTTCAGCCACAACAGACCGATCCGCAGACGCGTTCCGGTATCCGCCCAGAAATCAGCGCTCCGGTCCGGAACCTCCAGATACGCCTTATATGAAGCGATCGACTGACGGCAGTATCCGGTGTCCGAATGCAACGAGCATAATCCAGCAAGCGTCATCGCCAGCCGCGCATGCACCCACGATGCGTATGCAGGCTGCTGCCTGCCGTAATCGTAGAGAAGCGCTCTCCGATACTCCCGAAGCGCATCTCTGAGGAGCTGGTTTCTCTTGAACGGCTCCGCGGTTTTCTCCGCGTCGTCAAGAAGCGCGTCACCCTTCTTCATCGCAATGAATCCGGCAAGATTCGACCGTGAAACCTCAGGCCGTTTTTCGATGAGCGCTTCGGCTGCCGCCAATGCCTCGCCGGCAAGCCTTACCTGCTCCTGAGGAGCAGCTATCAGCGCCGACGCCCGGTAGATATCCGAAATAAAGGCGTGGTTGACAACCTGCAGTGCAACAACCGGCGCCTTCTGCGGAAGCCGTGAAACTGCCGAATTCGCTGAATTGAGTGTCGCCAGCGCTTTCCCGAGCAGGTCCTGTTTTACCTGGGGACGGCTTGGCCCGCCGGTCATTTTGTAATAGCACCTGCCCTCATAACTTTTGGCCTCTGCCCACTCAAATGACCGCCGGTTCTGAATCTTGTCCGTCAGGACAATGGCAACATCAATCGCATCGAGACAGCTGTTCCGGTCATAATGCTCCGAGAGCAGCGTTTTCAGCTCTCGCACATTCTTCTGCTTGAGGCGATCAAGAGGGCTGAGGTCGGTCTCTCCCGCCATCGCCGGAGGCAACGCAGCTGTCAAAGCCAGCACGCTGAACGCGATTGCCAGAAACGACACCATGCGCACAAGGCCCATGCAACCCGATTTCTTTCTCTTCCGCATCCGACGCCGGCCCCCCTTTTTGAGAGAATGAGACATCCGGATCATACACATCCCTCGGCCTTCCTTTCCAGCCCTGCCGCATTATGCAGCAATTCACCCTTCGATTGCTAGCCCCCCTGCTTGCTCCGGGATTATGCCGTTGTCGGGAATCGCCCAGAACATGGGAGCCGTGGAATCCAAAGCATATTCACAATCGCTGACCTGAGTCGCCCCTAGTGCTGTGCTATAATCAGGAATCATTACGCATCAAGGAGTTGTGAATTTCATGCCAAAAATCAATGTGATCGGCATCGGGTATCGTCCCCTGGGCCCCAAAACGTCGGAAGCGCTTCTGGCATCGACCGTGGTGCTTGCCTCCAACCGCCTGATGGAGGTTTTCCCCTCGTACGCCGAGTATTCTGTCGTACAGGACCGCCTGAAAATCATCAACAATGTCGATGATGTAATGGACTTCATGGCGACGACCATAGCGCTCGATTCCAATGCAATAATCGGGCTGATCGCGTCAGGCGATCCGATGTTTCATGGCATCGGGAAACGGACGCTCGACCGCTTTGGTCCGGTCATCGTCGAGATTCTGCCGGACCTTTCGGCAGTGCAGCTTGCGTCGGCACGCACCAGGCTTTCGTGGGACAACGCCCTGCTCGTAAGCCTGCACGGGGGGCCGAACCCCGAAAAGCGGCGCAAACTGCCCTATGAACGCACCGATTTACCGCATTTGCTTGCACGCCACCATACGCTGTTCATCCTCACCGACCGGGAGAACAATCCCGCACTGATTGCGGAAACGCTTGCCGCCAGCGAAACCTGCCGCGCCATGACCATCACCATGCATGTCTGCGAGCAGCTTGGCTATCCGACAGAACGGATCACTTCCGGCACCCCGGCGGGAATCGCTGGGAATTCGTATCGGGATCCGAACATCGTCGTTCTGCACAAAAGCGGAGAATCCGTTCCTCCGCCCACCCCGCTTCTCGGGCTGACGGAGGATTCCCTCTCCCACAGCCGGGGCATGATTACCAAGGATGAGGTCCGGGCCGTGTCACTTCACAAGCTGGCACTGCCGCAGACTGGAGTTATCTGGGACATCGGCGCCGGTTCAGGGGCGGTCTCGGTCGAAATAGCCCGGCTCGCTCCGGGGCTGACTGTCTATGCGGTCGAAAAAGATGCCGTGCAGCTTGCGCATATCGAGGCTAACCGCGCTACCTTCATGGCGGAAAATATACAACCTGTCTTGGGCATCGCTCCGGAAGCCCTTGCCGATCTGCCCAATCCGGACCGTGTTTTTATCGGCGGCAGCGGCGGCAACATGGAGGCCATCTTGTCCCATGTCTCGGAACGGATGTCCCGAGGAGTTATTGTCGTCAATGCCGCGCAGATGGAAACGCTGAATATCGCACTGGCAGCGCTGAGAAAAAGCGGGTTCCGGACCAATGCCTGTCAGGTGAGCGTTTCGCGCATGAGAGAACTGGGTGGCGGCAATTCCCTTGAGGCACACAATCCGGTATTTGTCATCAGAGGAGAACGATAGCCATGCTTGAGACCATTCGCAACCGCCGCAGCGTGCGGCGATTTCTTCCCAAGGCCGTGGAACCCGAAAAAATCCAGGACATCCTGAAGGCTGCTTTTTTCGCGCCGACTGCAAAGAACCTGCGCCCGACCGAATTCATTGTCATTCAGGACCACGAACGCGCCGAAAAACTGGCGCTTGCCACTCCCTATGCAGCATTTGCAAAACACGCGCCGCTGATCATCACCGTCTGCTATAACACGGCCAATGCCCGGCGCTTTCATGAGGACTGCGCAATGGCTGCTGAAAACATCTATCTTGCAGCCACAGCGCTGGGGCTCGGCTGCTGCTATATCCAGATCGGAGACGGCACGGAAGCACAGGTCGGACCTCCCGAAGCATATGTAAAAAAGGCTCTCGGCATTCCCCTTGGTTATCGGGTGCTTTGCCTCATGGCGATCGGCTATCCCGAAACAATGCCCGAAGCGCATTCCGACAGTGAGTACGATCCGTCCCGCGTTCACCACGAGAGGTTCGGCCAGCCATGAACGGAAAGCTGTATGTCATCGGCATCGGTCCGGGAGATCCCGAACTGCTGACACTCAAGGCGGTCAGGATTCTCCAGCGCGTGCCGACCCTTTGCGTGCCGAAAGGCCGTGAGGAGGGCGCGAGCCTTGCGCTTTCTATCGTGAACCAGGCGATCAACCTCGAAGGCATCGATATCATCGAAGCGCATTTCCCGATGAGGAAGACACGGGGCACCGGCAATAACAACGAACTCAAGGAAAAATGGAGCGCTACGGTTGAAGCCATTGCGAGCCGTATTGAACAGGGAACCGATGTGGCGTTCATCACGCTCGGCGATCCGGCAATCTACAGCACCTATTTTTACCTGCACGAAATGCTTCTTGAACGCATGCCGGAGCTGCCGATCGAATTTGTCCCCGGCATCTCCTCGGTAACGGCGACGGCTGCCCGGGCGGGCATGTCGCTTGGGCTCGGCGACGAGAAGATCGCCATTCTGCCTGCAACATACAGCGGAGACATCAGAGCGGTCCTTGCAGAATTCGACACCGTCGTTCTCATGAAGGTCCATTCCGTGCTTGAAAAAATCCTGCCGGTATTGACGGACCTGCAGCTCGAAGGAAACTGCATCTATGTCGCCCGGGCCGGCATGCCGGATGAGCGCATCATCCGTGATGTCGCAAAGATGACCGACAACGACCTCAACTACTTTTCGATCCTGATCATCAGAACCCGGAGGCCGCATGAACGATCGTGATTTCGAACTCATGAAGGCATGGTTCAGCGCATTCTGCGCAGCGCATGCGCTCGACGATCCGAAAGAGCAGGAAAACCTCACGCTCAAGGAACAGCATACCCGGAACGTCTGCGACAATGCGCGAGCCATTGCCGCCTCTCTCGGATTATCGCCTGTCGATGCCATGCTTGCCGAAACGGTGGCCCTGTTTCACGATGTCGGCCGCTTCCCCCAGTACGTGCACTACAAGACCTTCCGCGACGACAAATCGGAAAACCACGCCTTGCTGAGCGCCCGAACGCTCGAAGAGAACCGCGTCCTTGAGGATCTGGCCGAGACCGAGCGGGAGCTCATCCTCACGGCCGTCCGCTTTCATAACGTCTTTGCCCTGCCCGATCTGCCGGACGAGCGGCATATCCTCTTTCTGAAGCTGATCCGCGATGCCGATAAAATCGACATCCTCCGCGTGTTCCTCGATGCCGACGAAAGCGGGGTTCGCGCTTCCGCAATCGACCTCGGCCTGAGCGAGACCGATACCTATTCCGACGAGGCGCTGCGCTGCATCGCAAATCGCGAGATATTCACCCTCCGCCAGCTCCGCTCGATCCACGACTTCCGCCTCCTGCAGCTCTCGTGGGTCTTCGATCTGAGCTTCACCGAATCAATCCGCATCATGTACGCCCGCCGATACCCGCAGCGTATCGCAGCACATCTTCCGAAAACAGACGATATCCGCGCCGCGGTCGATTCCGTGCTCGGATACATGGAGGAGTGCATTGCCAATGGCTGACGTTTACTTCATCGGCGCCGGACCCGGAGACCCGGAACTCATCACGCTCAAGGGCCGGCGGCTTCTCGACACTGCGGACCTCGTCATCTATGCCGGCAGCCTGGTCAATCCGGCGCTGGTCGAAGACATTCAGGGCGAGGTGCTCGATTCCGCATCCATGAACCTCGACGACATTGTTGATCGCATCAGCGCCGCTGTCAGAACGGGCAAAACCGTGGTGCGCCTCCATACCGGCGACCCGTCCATGTACGGCGCGATCACCGAGCAGATCGAACGTCTGCATGGCCTCGGCATTTCGACATCCATAATCCCGGGCGTATCTTCGGCGTTCGCCGGAGCCGCGGCGCTTGGACAGGAATTGACGATTCCTGAAGTCTCGCAGACCGTCATCCTGACCAGAATGGAGGGCCGCACTCCTGTGCCCGAAGCTGAACAGCTCCGCTCGCTTGCAACACACAAAGCAACTCTGGTGATCTTCCTGAGCGTCGGCATGGCCGAAAAGGTGCAGGCTGAACTCCTCACCTCGTATCCGCCCGACACCCCTGTTGCCGTCGTCGAAAAGGCGTCCTGGCCCGGACAGCGCATCATCCGCGGTGCATTGCAGGACCTGGCCGCATTGATTGCCGATGCCGAGATCAAAAAAACAGCGCTTATCTACGTCGGCGACGCCTTGCGCGCCTCCGAACGGCCGCTCGGAAAGGAATCGAAACTGTATGACAAAAACTTCACGCACGAGTATCGGAAAGAGTGACCATTTATCCCGGAATTGTCATTAGCCCGGCAGGATAGGCAATGCCGATCAACTGCCACCCCGAAAAGTCCTCGACATTTTCGGGGGCCCCGTTTCTCGGACGGCGTCCAGCCGTCCTCCGAGGTATTCGCCTCGCACATACGTCCTGTATGCGTCACTTCGCCAAATAAATCCGCTCTGTTGCCAGCCCAGCCGAGCGCTGAATGCTTTCGGTCGAATCCTAATGACAGTTTTGGAGTTATTGTATTGCCCCGTTCGCAATGAACATTGACAAAAGGCAGACATTGTCGTAAATATATGCCATGAAGGTTTTCCAATGGGACAACGACAAGAATGAACGACTGAAGCAGGAGAGGGGTGTCTGTTTCGAGCAGGTTGTCATCATTATGGAACGAGGCGACGTTCTGGATATAGTTGAGCACCCGAACCAGCTCAGATATCCGGGGCAGAAAATTGCCGTAGTCAGTATTGAGGATTATGCGTATCTCGTTCCTTATGTGCAACAGAGTGATGAGATTTTCTTGAAGACAATCATCCCGAGCAGAAAAGCAACAAACAAATACAAGAGGTCACAAAAATGAAAAAAACAATGTTGGACAAAGAAGAAAGCGATATTCTTGCTTCTTATGACCGCGGAGAATGGAAACCTGTCAAAGACTCAAAGGCGGAAATAAGAAAACTGCAGAACTATGCAAGAAATACCCTGCAAAAAGATAGACGGATAAATATTCGCATGTCTTCAAAAGACCTGGAGCAAGTTCAGGTTATTGCAGCACAGGAGGGCATTCCGTATCAGACGCTCATATCCAGCATTATCCACAAATATGTATCGGGATATCTGCTGGAGAAAAAAAGAGCTTAACATGGCATTCCTCCTGTCCGGCATCGCACTTTTCGCCGGCTGAAAGCTGAAGAAATAGTCCCTCAATGAATGTCTTTCGAGGCTCTGCTAAATCGCCGCCCGGAAAAGCATCGTAACTGCATGACAAAAACTTCACGCATGAGTATCGGAAAGAGTGATCTCTTTCGCCTATTCCTCCTGCGTATATTGAAATCACCTGAATACACGAACTACGTAAAGCCACCTATTACCAAGCCTTTACGAATTACTGCATGCCTTATCTCTCTGACAAGAAAGCTCTTGCGATCAGCCACTTTTCATGCTATTGTTTTTCCATGCGGGAAAAAAAGCCGTTCGTATAATTACAAGTTGGGACAACATGATATACGGTAGATTGATAACATCCATATCAGCAATTCTTTTAGTGGTTGTGTTCTGCACGACTGCTTCTGGGGTAAATCATGAAGAACTGAAAGATGATATTGCGGAGCAAGTGTTTCTTCATTTGTTTCAAATCAGCCCGGGGGGGTTAGGCGAAAAGATTCCAGACTATTATTCAATCCGACTCCCCTATGGTGATCCAAGTGAAAATTTCATGAAAAGGTTTTCTAAGCATTCACCGCCCGTCATAAAGAGGTCAGAAGGCAGCGAAAAAAAGAAAGCGAGCCAATATTTGCATATTATATTTTGCACCATCAGCAGATTGGAGATTAAGGACAACACTTCTGCCATAGTTAGGGTCGCATATACAATTGACGGGAGTGGCAGTGGCGCGGATTACGAATTTAACTATATTGAAAACAAATGGAGGATAGTTAGGACATTTCGTCGAGTAGAATATGACTAATAAATGCAAGTATACTTATCAAAATTGCCTTGCTCTGCCGGGCCCTCAAAAAGCAACAGCAGAGGCATACCTTAAAGAATCCCAACGTTGCGCTTCACAGGATCGGCGTTTGGCTGCCGCACGCCTTTCAGCTTCAGACACTTTGCTCTTTATGCTCCAATGCACGGCTTCCCCGTGAACTTGGGCGTTATGCGTAAACACAAATGAAACCGGCATTGATCATAAGCATCATGATAATCATTTTGCCACTCGCATACTTGGTCAAAGATTGTACGACTGAATTCTACGCAGTGGACTCATGCGTTGACTCTGGTGGATCATACGACTACGACAAAAACAAATGCGACAAGAAAGATGATCACGACTACAGCCCATACCACAAAAGAAATCGGGACTTGATAGTGACCTGTGTAACGATATCGATAGCAGGCAGCGCAGTTCTTTTTCGAGTACGGCAAAAAATAAAAACGTATAACTCATCAGACAAGTAAGGAGAACCACTCATGCCGGCCACGCTGGAATCGAGACTCCGCACACGCGCATTTGCCCGCGTCCTCGGGCCATTTCTCATTATCGTGCCGGGCATTCTGGTGGTCCGCGCGCCAAATCTTGAGTCGATTCTGATCGCATTCTTCCAGAACGAGGTTTTCGTGTGGGGAGCGGGTGCGTTTCTGCTCTTTTGCGGCCTGCTGATCATCGCGCACCATCAGTATTGGTCGAGCGCCGCCGCGATCATGATTTCGCTGTTCGGATGGTTTCTCGCGCTCCGCGGGCTGGTGCTCCTGGTTGCACCCGAACTGATCCTGCGCGGGGGCATTGTGTCCATGAACATGGTACCTGCGGTGCGCGCCGGGTTTTCGCTACTAGTAGCAGCCGGCCTCTGGCTCACCTATGTCGGCTGGATATGCAAACCTCCGTCGGATAATGCGTAGAGGCGCTGTCCAATCTTCCGACCCCTGGCTTGCCAGATGGCTGCCACGCATGCCGGCCCGGCATGCGCCCTGGAAAGTCCGAATTCACGCTGCTTGAGGCAGTGGATTTCCGCAAAAAAATGCACCCCATCGCAAGGAGGTATCATGCGTCCGGTATGGAAAAATCAGGTGCTTTGGATCGGCCTGACCGCTACGTTTATTTTCGGCTCCAGCTTCCTGGCCGATATCCTCGAGGCATTTTCGGGGGATGATACAATCTGGTGGACTCATCAGGAAATGAAACTGCCGCTCGAACAAACAAAGAACCATTTTGAGCTGTACATTAACGGGAAACTCCTTCAGCAGCATCTTTCGGACAAAACCCTGATTACTGCAGATAGCAGCGGAAGGAACTCTCTGGTCACGCCAAAGGATATCGCTGCCCGCCTGAACAACCGGGATGCGGTCAAGTCCTCCATATTGTCGCGTGCGATTGTGAGCGGGTTTGCCTCGGGGGTTGCGGTTACCGTGCTCATTACGGGTCTGACGCAGGCATTACGGCATACCCGCCGGGACCCATGAAACAGCGTCTACAAGTCCTCTGAACGCTCTTGACGCGGGACCGGTCATCCCCGCTAAGCGACGAGCAGGCCATATTATGCATGAATCATCCATGCCTATACTTGGTATTTGCGCCGGTTCCATGCTATTGTGCCTTCATGCATGATAAAAAAGCCCCTTGTCAGTGAGGTATAAATATGGTCAGCACCGAGTTTCTCATAACATCGTTCATTGTGGTCCTGATCCCCGGCACCGGGGTGATTTATACGGTCTCGTCCGGCCTGTTCGGCGGATGGCGGGCCGGCCTGTTCGCCTCGCTCGGCTGCACCGCAGGGATCATTCCGCATCTGATCGCCAGCATAGCGGGGCTGGCTGCAATCCTTCACATGAGCGCAGTTGCATTTCAGGCAATGAAGTTTGCTGGAGTTGCCTACCTGTTATATCTTGCATGGGCAACATGGCACGACAAGGGATCGATCACCTTCAACAGCACAGGCGTTGATACCAGCTCGCAGAATATTGTTGTCAGGGGATTTCTGCTCAATATCCTAAATCCGAAGCTCTCGATCTTTTTCCTGGCATTCATGCCACAGTTTGTGGTTGCAGACACAGGATCGCCCCTGCCGCAGCTTCTCTTACTGAGCAGTGTGTTCATGGCGATGACGCTGGCGGTATTTATCGTCTACGGACTGCTTGCCCACAGTATCCGTACTTATGTGCTCGCATCTCCCGGATTCCTTGTGTGGCTGAAGCGGAGTTTTGGCGCCATGTTTGCGGCGCTCGGCGCAAAACTGGCTCTGGAGGAACGGTAATGTCCGGGCTGAGCTGAACCTGCCCGTTTCGTATTCACTTGTGACCACACAGGGGAGCTGTCGGCCACATGAATATTGCAATGATCCTCGCACATCCCGATCCCGGGAGCTTCAACCATGCCATCGCAAAAACGGCGTACGAACAGGCAAGAGCCAACGGACATACGGTATTCTTCCATGACCTCCATGCCGAACACTTTGATCCGCTGAGCTCGGCGGGAAAACATGCCCTGCGGTGTTCAACCCAAAATTATCATGAGGAAATGATCTCAACTTGATCCGGGAATTGTCATGAGTCCAACAGGACAATTCCCGGTATAATAATGCATCGCCCTCACAGAGGAGATTCAGGTGTCTGCCAGCCAACCTTGACGGAAGCGGCTGGGTGCGGTATGGAAAGCTATTGACGGAGCGTTATTGATGAAACTGTTTCCTTTCTTCAGTGAAAAGCGGGCATGTCTGTTGCTCTCTGCGAGTGAGGGGAGGCAGATCAGGAAATACCGCCATTTCCGTGCATTGCTGCAGCACAATCATGACGCCCTCCGGGCCCTGGCAGAACTGCAGCAGTTTTCGTATCTCAGCGCGCCGCCGACCCGTCGGGCTCTCCGGGAGGCTTATGAGGCCCTTCTGGAATCGGTTTATGGTCTTGTCCTTGAGATGAATTCCCTTGCTGACGGGGCCTTTGCTGACCTTGAAGCCGCCCTCACCGGCATTGATGAGCGCATTTCCGAACTGCTGAGGTTTTCCGCCGAGTCACTCCCGGCTGGCTATGCCCTGAACCTCGACGAACTGATGACCCCCCGCGAATGTCTCGTCGGCGCAAAGGCGATGAACCTCGCCGTTCTGAAGAACGAACTCGGGTTACCGGTGCCTGAGGGATTCGTCATGAGCGCGCGCGCCGCCAAGCGCTTCCTGGATCAGGACGGCCTTCGGGCCTCTATTGCCAGGGAACTGTCAGGATTGGCGCCGGAGGACTTCCCTGCTGTTGAGCAGGCATCACGGCGCATCATGCAGCATATGCGAAATGCCGTCATCCCTGATGACCTCCTTCAGTCCCTTCATAATGCATATACACGGCTTGAATCGCGTACTGAGGAGAACGTCGCGATAGCGATGCGGAGCAGTGCCATCGGAGAAGATTCCGATGCGAGCTTTGCCGGACAATATGCGTCAGTCCTCGGGGTCCGCCGCGACGGCCTGCCGGAAGCATACCGCACCGTCATGGCGAGCAAATATTCCCCCCGAGCAATCGCCTACCGTCTCCGCGTCGGACTTGATGAAGACGAGACACCGATGTGCGTGCTTGGGCTTGCCATGGTGGATGCCGCGGCAAGCGGCGTTCTCTATACATTGGACCCCATCGTCAACGATGCCGAAACGATCTCAATCAGCGCCGTGTGGGGAATCGGCGAGCAGCTTGTGTCGGGTGACGGAACGGCTGATTCGTTCAGGGTGCGGAAGTCCGATTCGGCCATAGTCGAACGCA
>Ga0228535_1003117_pt1 | contig 13021 bp, 15 predicted proteins | sample SJ1metagenome_FD_168457 | JGI IMG/M metagenome (GOLD analysis project Ga0228535, IMG submission 168457) | Enriched culture of PCE-dechlorinating microbial communities from Ithaca, New York, USA - SJ1 | ecosystem: Engineered > Modeled > Simulated communities (microbial... > Unclassified | place... | reverse complement strand
AGGACCGCTTGCGCCTGCCCATCCACGGTCTCGGCGGCATCGTCTGTTTCGGCCAGGTTTCGTGCAGCCCGTTCCTGCTGGGGCATTGCGCGGAGAACGGCGTGGGCGTGAGTTTCCTCACCGAGCGAGGCCGATTCCTGGCCCGGGTGCAGGGGCCGGTTTCGGGCAACGTGCTCCTGCGGCGGGAGCAGTACCGCCGGGCCGACGACCCCGCGGCCTCGGCGGCCGCGGCGCGGTGCCTGCTCACGGGCAAGATCGCCAACTGCCGGGCCGTGCTCCTGCGCGCCGCGCGCGACCACGAGGACAAGGTGGACGCCGGAGCCTTGCGCGGCGCGGCGGAACGGCTGGCGGACTGCGGCCGCCGTCTGGCCCCCGGCCTGCCCCTGGACGTACTGCGGGGCATCGAGGGCGAGGCGGGCAACGCCTATTTCGAGGTCTTCGACCACCTGCTCACCAACCAGAAGGAAGAGTTCCGCTTCAGCGGCCGCAGCCGTCGCCCGCCGCTGGACCGCATCAATTGCCTGCTGTCCTTTCTCTATGTGCTGCTGGCCCACGACGTGCGCTCCGCCCTGGAGTCCGTGGGCCTGGACCCGGCCGTGGGATTCCTGCATCGCGACCGGCCTGGACGGCCCGGTTTGGCGTTGGACCTCATGGAGGAGTTCCGGCCCGTGCTGGCCGACCGTCTGGCCCTGTCGCTGGTCAACCTGGGACAGGTTCAGGCCCGGGGCTTCCGCGTGGAGGAGAACGGCGCGGTGCGCATGGACGACGACACCCGCAAGGCCGTGCTGGTGGCCTATCAGAAACGCAAGCAGCAGGAGATGCGGCACCCGTTCCTGGACGAGAAGGCCCCGCTGGGACTCATGCCGTATCTCCAGGCCTTGCTGTCCGCGCGTTGGCTGCGCGGCGACCTGGACGGCTATCCGCCGTTCCTGTGGCGCTAGGAGGCCGGGATGTTCGTGCTGGTGAGCTACGACGTGAAGACCGAGGATGGGGACGGCCGGAGACGGCTGCGGCGCATCGCCAAGGCGTGTCAGGACTATGGGCAGCGGGTGCAGTATTCCGTGTTCGAATGCATCGTGGACCCGGCCCAGTGGACCAAATTGCGGGCGCGCCTGCTGCGGGAAATGAATTCCGAGGAAGACAGTTTGCGGTTCTACTTCCTGGGGTCCAACTGGCAGAGGCGGGTGGAGCACGTGGGTACGAAACCGGCCCTGGACCTGGAGGGGCCGCTGGTGATTTGAGGTCGCGCGAACCTCAAGCACACGGGGAAATCCCGGGAGGTTCGCGTTCGAGGAGTTCCTTGACAATTCAATAGGATGAATGGGAAGCCTCGATTCTGGCCGGAGGCCGCGCGACCCTCCTGGGCGCGGTTCGCGCGAAACAGGCCGGAAACCTTGGCGTGCCAAGGGAAAAAACAGGCACTGACGCCCCCCACGCGGGGGCGTGGATTGAAACCGAGATCGAGCCGCACGTCAGTCCTCCAGGTAGCGACGCCCCCCACGCGGGGGCGTGGATTGAAACCCCAAGGTTGGTGAAAAATATGAACACGATAAACAGACGCCCCCCACGCGGGGGCGTGGATTGAAACCCCAAGCTCACCTCGGTGCCCAAGTTCTGCACGGCGGACGCCCCCCACGCGGGGGCGTGGATTGAAACCCGGCCGGGACCTGGACCACCAGGGCCGGGGTCGGACGCCCCCCACGCGGGGGCGTGGATTGAAACGTCTCTGACCTCCGCGTGGACGAGCGGGCCGCCCTGACGCCCCCCACGCGGGGGCGTGGATTGAAACGTCGTCGTGTTATTGGTTGGTGTCATCTGGAGTGGACGCCCCCCACGCGGGGGCGTGGATTGAAACCCATGATCAAAGCGAGTCCCAGGCTGGCGTCCTAGACGCCCCCCACGCGGGGGCGTGGATTGAAACCACATGAACACCCGCTCCCTGTGGCTGGACGCTCAGACGCCCCCCACGCGGGGGCGTGGATTGAAACCGCCACCCGCGCGATGGACGCCGCGTCCGGAAACGACGCCCCCCACGCGGGGGCGTGGATTGAAACCGCACGGGGACATCGAACCAGGCGTACGAGCCCGGGACGCCCCCCACGCGGGGGCGTGGATTGAAACATGATCAACGGCGGCTACCGCCTGTTCCTGGAGGACGCCCCCCACGCGGGGGCGTGGATTGAAACTCGGCTGGGAAACAAGCCGATCAAGCATCTGGTCGACGCCCCCCACGCGGGGGCGTGGATTGAAACGGCCAGGCTTTGCGGTCTGGCCCCCGTGCGGATGGACGCCCCCCACGCGGGGGCGTGGATTGAAACCCAGGGTGGGGCGTTGCCCGACGTATCGACCATGGACGCCCCCCACGCGGGGGCGTGGATTGAAACGATGTCCGCCCCGGCGTTGGCCGCGAAGTACATGACGCCCCCCACGCGGGGGCGTGGATTGAAACATGAAGTCGCGCATCTTCAACTTGTCGTGTTGCGGACGCCCCCCACGCGGGGGCGTGGATTGAAACGCGGAAAAGCACCGCTCCGTGGTCCTGGGCGAGACCGACGCCCCCCACGCGGGGGCGTGGATTGAAACCTCCAGGACGATCCGCCGCTGGCCCCGTGAGGTGGACGCCCCCCACGCGGGGGCGTGGATTGAAACATCCCGCAGCATGGGCAGACGGCCCCGTCCTTGGGGACGCCCCCCACGCGGGGGCGTGGATTGAAACCGGACACGGTGATCTCCGCTCCCACGGGCAGGCCGGACGCCCCCCACGCGGGGGCGTGGATTGAAACACGGTCACGATGGCCAGCCACTTGGAGGCCAGCTGACGCCCCCCACGCGGGGGCGTGGATTGAAACACGGTCACGATGGCCAGCCACTTGGAGGCCAGCTGACGCCCCCCACGCGGGGGCGTGGATTGAAACCCCGCTCATGCGGGGATGGGCAGAGGCCCGACGGGACGCCCCCCACGCGGGGGCGTGGATTGAAACCGCCACGGCGTGGCGGACTGCTACGCCCTGTGGACGCCCCCCACGCGGGGGCGTGGATTGAAACGCGGGGATCATGGCCCGCGTGCACGAGGCCGCCCGGACGCCCCCCACGCGGGGGCGTGGATTGAAACTCCATATCCGCCAGGGGAATCCGCGCCTTCTTGGGACGCCCCCCACGCGGGGGCGTGGATTGAAACGTGACGCCGTCCGGGGTGATCCAGAATTCGGGGCGGACGCCCCCCACGCGGGGGCGTGGATTGAAACCTCGCGGAGCTTCAGCGCCAGGGCCAGGCCCGCGACGCCCCCCACGCGGGGGCGTGGATTGAAACCTGCTCAACAGCAACCGCTACCTGACGGTTGGGGGACGCCCCCCACGCGGGGGCGTGGATTGAAACTGGAGCATCTCGGGGGTGACGCCGACCCATGCCATGACGCCCCCCACGCGGGGGCGTGGATTGAAACCCCACCCAGAGCGCGGACGTCTCGTCCGGACCGGGGACGCCCCCCACGCGGGGGCGTGGATTGAAACTTGGCTTTCCGGCGCGGCTACTCTTTTGGCCGTGGACGCCCCCCACGCGGGGGCGTGGATTGAAACCGGCTTTGGACGCGCGAGGCCCACGCGGGCCGCCGACGCCCCCCACGCGGGGGCGTGGATTGAAACACGTCGCGGCCGCGATTCAGCTGTGGAATACGAACGACGCCCCCCACGCGGGGGCGTGGATTGAAACTGCCACTACACCAGCGCAGACGGTCACACGGCCTGACGCCCCCCACGCGGGGGCGTGGATTGAAACAAACATTGGGATATGGACCGTATGACACATGATGGGGACGCCCCCCACGCGGGGGCGTGGATTGAAACGTGTGGCAACGGCCGCTGGCCGCCGAGGCGGTCTGACGCCCCCCACGCGGGGGCGTGGATTGAAACATCTCCTCCCTCTCCTTGTGCTACATGACCGCCAGACGCCCCCCACGCGGGGGCGTGGATTGAAACCTCGACCCCGGACATCGAGATCGAGCTGGGGGAGTAGAGGACGCCCCCCACGCGGGGGCGTGGATTGAAACCTCGGTCGCCCTACTCCTGTAGCGCTCGCGCCTCATGACGCCCCCCACGCGGGGGCGTGGATTGAAACTTCGTCTCGGCCGAGGCCTTGGCCTGGGCCAGGGACGCCCCCCACGCGGGGGCGTGGATTGAAACCGCAGGCCCTCATGCCCCTTGCGCTGAGATCGGAAAGACGCCCCCCACGCGGGGGCGTGGATTGAAACTCTCCTGGCCCTGCTCGGCCATGAGCAGACGCAGGACGCCCCCCACGCGGGGGCGTGGATTGAAACCGGGGCGGCCAGCGTCCGCCAGCGCGGGGATCGCGACGCCCCCCACGCGGGGGCGTGGATTGAAACCAATCCGCTTTGGACCGCAGGAGAGCTGACCGTGGACGCCCCCCACGCGGGGGCGTGGATTGAAACCTGGACCAGAACCGGGACGGTCTGCGCGCCGCCGGGACGCCCCCCACGCGGGGGCGTGGATTGAAACATGGCGCCGTCGGTGATGGAGGCCCAGTGGGCCGGGACGCCCCCCACGCGGGGGCGTGGATTGAAACCGTGGGGGTCCAGGACGACGGGAGCCCGCGCAACGGACGCCCCCCACGCGGGGGCGTGGATTGAAACCTGCGGGGCAGGGTCGTCGGCGCGATGGTGGAAGACGCCCCCCACGCGGGGGCGTGGATTGAAACTTGTTTCCTCCCCCCTCCTGGTTGCCCCGGCCAGGACGCCCCCCACGCGGGGGCGTGGATTGAAACCACGCCTCAAACGTCCACGCGGTGACGTATTGCGGACGCCCCCCACGCGGGGGCGTGGATTGAAACCGTCTGCTCATGCGTGAGATGGGATTTGCTTGGAATGACGCCCCCCACGCGGGGGCGTGGATTGAAACTGGATCTGCACGGTGGACATGCGCAGGATGCCCGCGACGCCCCCCACGCGGGGGCGTGGATTGAAACGTGGAGGCCCAGAAGTACGGCTCGCTCAACGTCTGACGCCCCCCACGCGGGGGCGTGGATTGAAACGGCAAGGTCAAAACCCATAGTCGTTCGCTCCTGCTGACGCCCCCCACGCGGGGGCGTGGATTGAAACGCGACCTCGGACAAGGCCACGTCGGCAGTCACCGGGACGCCCCCCACGCGGGGGCGTGGATTGAAACCCGGCCCTTGGCGGAGGCCGCCCGGCGGATTTCCCGACGCCCCCCACGCGGGGGCGTGGATTGAAACTCCAGGGCGGCGGCCGGGTCGCTTTCGCCGGTGAGACGCCCCCCACGCGGGGGCGTGGATTGAAACAGGCCAACGCGGCCGATCATTTGGCGTGGGCTTTGGACGCCCCCCACGCGGGGGCGTGGATTGAAACAAACGGCCAAGCTCCCACAGGCCGCGCGAGAGCAGACGCCCCCCACGCGGGGGCGTGGATTGAAACGCCTGCTCCGGGCTGTGCCGGTAGTTATCCAGAAGACGCCCCCCACGCGGGGGCGTGGATTGAAACTCGTCCGTGTGTGCGTCGGAAAGATGCTTGATCCAGACGCCCCCCACGCGGGGGCGTGGATTGAAACTGACCGCGTGGACATCGGCTGCAACGGCAGCCGGACGCCCCCCACGCGGGGGCGTGGATTGAAACCTGGTCCAGCGCGAGCAGCAGGCGGCCGAGGCCGCGACGCCCCCCACGCGGGGCGTGGATTGAAACACCGTGGTGTTAACTAATTGTGCGCAATCGTGCGAGACGCCCCCCACGCGGGGGCGTGGATTGAAACGTGCGGCGAGTTTTCAGCGCCGACAAGTTTTTCCCATGACGCCCCCCACGCGGGGGCGTGGATTGAAACATGCGGCAGCAGGAGGTGGTGGCCTGGTCCCGGCAGACGCCCCCCACGCGGGGGCGTGGATTGAAACGTCCCGCCGGACCCACCCGAGGCCGCCGTTGTAGACGCCCCCCACGCGGGGGCGTGGATTGAAACTCCCCTATTCAAGCGCCCTCTCAAGCTGGACGAGACGCTCCCCACGCGGGGGCGTGGATTGAAACCTGGCCCACCCCTGGCGCTCGGTGGAGTTCGTCAAGACGCCCCCCACGCGGGGGCGTGGATTGAAACCCGCTCCTTCCGTTGCGCTTCAAGCATGTCGTAGGACGCCCCCCACGCGGGGGCGTGGATTGAAACCACCCGGCGGCGGTCCAGGTCTGGCCGGACTGCGTGACGCCCCCCACGCGGGGGCGTGGATTGAAACTTGTCGCTGTCCTCCATCCCCAGCACATAGGGCTCGACGCCCCCCACGCGGGGGCGTCAGCGAAGAAACCTGCGTCCAGGGGCCTGCGCCGACGCGGCCCTGTATGGTCTCAAGGAAGAGGAGGTGTTTCCTCCAGAGGAGAACCCTGGTTAGGAATAGGTTAGGAAAATGAAAAAGGGCTTGGAGAAATTTTCTCCAAGCCCTTCATCTTTCTGGTAGCGGGGGCAGGATTTGAACCTACGACCTTCGGGTTATGAGCCCGTGAACGATGTTTTTTACCATTTTTTATCTATTCATAAAAAGCAATAATTATCGGCTAATTAAGTGTGAAACATTTTTCTTGACTTGCTACCAAGTTTTATGATTTTGGTTGGAATATGTTGGAATAGAGGTTGGAACGGCGGCCGAAGGGTTCGACATGGGATGGAACCCGACGGCAGGGGGGCGAAGATGGGAAAGCGGCTTCCGACAAAATATGCAGGTGTTTTTTTTCGTGAGGTGCCGCGTGTAGGTGGCCGTCCTGGCGAGCAGGAGCGGGCTTACTATGTGTTGTACCGGCGTGACGGGAAGCTTATTGAAACAATGGTGGGCCGGGAGCACCGGGACGGCATGACCCCTGCTCGGGCAAACCAGCGTCGGGCGCTTCTGGCCGAGGGCAGGGAGGAAACCCGCCAGGAGAAGCGTGAGCAGGAGAAGGCCCATGCCGAGGCCCATGCCGCTCGCCCAACCATTGCCCGGTTGTGGGCGCTCTACCGGGAGAGCAAGCCCAACCTCAAAGGCGTGGTGACGGATGAAAACCGCTACCAGCGGCATATTGTCCCTGCCTTCGCGGACAAGACCCCTGCCGAGATCGACCCCCTGAGCGTTGACCGTTTCCGGGTGCGCCTGGGCAAGACCCTGACCCCCAAGACTGTGGCGAACGTGTTGGAGCTACTGCGCCGGATCATCAACTTTGGGGCGCGGCGCGGTCTGTGCGACTCGCGCCTGAAAATCCGGCTGCCCAAGGTAGACAACCTGCGTACCGAAGACTTGAGCCCTGAGCAGCTATCGCGGCTCCTGGCGGCCCTGGACGCATCCGAGAATCAACCTGTGGCCCGGATCATGCGCATGGCTTTGTTCACTGGCATGAGGCGCGGGGAGATCGTTAAGCTCGAATGGCGCGACCTGGACTTTGAGCGCGGTTTCATCGTGCTCCGCGACCCCAAGGGTGGGCAGGCGCAGCGCATCCCCATGAATGCCCAGGCCCGCGACCTGCTCCTGAGCCTGCCGAGGGAATCCGACTTCGTTTTTCCTGGCCGAGAAGGCAAGCAACGTGTCGAGGTCCGGCGGGCCGCCCGGAGGATTTGCGATGCTGCCGGGCTCCCCCGCGACTTCCGGCCCATGCATGGCCTGCGCCATGCCTTCGCATCTATGCTGGCTTCCAGTGGGCAAGTGGACCTCTACACCCTGCAACGGCTTCTGACGCACAAGAGCGCGGCCATGACAGCGCGATATGCGCACCTGCGGGATGAAACTCTACAGCGGGCCGCCGCCGTGGCCGGGGAGATCATGGAGCAGGCCCAGACCCAGGCCGGGCAGGACAAGAAGATCGTGAACTTGGCGGATCACCGGAAGGGATGAAGCCCCACCGTGGGGCTCAACCATAGAACGGCCCGGCCGGGGTGGTACCAGCACCCCGGAGGGCCTGACCACGAAACCTGAAATGGAGGTTGTCATGGCTGAGAATCAGGTACACGAAAGCGCGACAGAGGAAAAGGAACTCACCCAGGCCGAGGAGCCCGAAGGGGAAGGTTTGGTCGCCGTGGTGGATCGGCTCGTTTTGGACCCCCTGGCCGTACTGGTGGGCGCACTCAACGCGGCACCGGAGGATGAGGAAATTAACTGCCGCGTCCTGGGGCGGCTGTTGGCTATGATCATTCGCGGGGCGCGGGTGGAGCTGCAAATTCAAGAAAATGGCGGCTATGATGCGCAAGGGCTCCGCGACATTTTGGGCATGCGCATTAGTGTTAAGGTGTAAAGCCCGCCTGCCCGGCGCGTAGTAGTAACCCGGCCCCCAGGGCCTAGCCGTGGCCTCATGAACCACGGCGAAAAGCCGCAACCCTGGCGGCCTGGCCCTGGACTTCTCAGGGCAAGCGTAGGGGGCTTGCATGGAAATACTGTTCAGCGACACGTCCGACATGGACGCCTGCCTGGAGGCACTGCGAGAAGGCATTGATGAAAGGCCGCAGTGGGCGGGCGCTAACCTGGACGGCCTCGCCAAGCGAATCAAGTCCTACCTCGCCTATCTCGGGGATCACGTCGTTGCGGACCTGAACAACCCAAGCGGCTTTGCCACCTGGAAGAATCGACTCAATTCCGACAACTTCGCCGTGGCGCACCTGGACGCGCTTTTTTACCTTGCCGAGGTCCGGGAGCGCCTGACCCGGCCCGCGTGGCTTCCGGCTGCCCGGCCCTGGCAGCGGATCACGGGGGCCGAGGCGGCGGACATGTTGCGGCCCGCGTTCAAGGCGGTCTTAGGGCAGCAGGGCGAGGCCCGGCTGTATGAACTCGAACGCAAAGCCGACGCCATGCAGGCGGCGCGGCGCAAGGGGGGCCGGAGGGCTCCGGCGGCTACCCTTCGCGGGATTATCTATTGCCTTCTCCAAGAAAACCCTGATGCGCGAGCCAAAGACTTGTGGGAGACATTACAGGCCGGGCGAACTTTTCCCAGGGTTGGTGGCGGCGAAATTATTGTGACCGCTGCCTCGAACGGCGATGATTTGTTTGTCGTCGGCGACCCTGTTGGCGGAACAAATTCTTCCTTTACGTTCAAGGCCTTGCAAACACACCTTACCGGGGTGCGGAAACAGGCGAGAGCGGCAAAAAATCCCGATAAGTGAGTTGTCGGGACCACTATTTAACACCACCACGCATAATTCCGTTCAAACGCTGGCGATTTAGTCAGGAAGGAGAACGGGTTATGCAGACTCCCACCGTCGTTTCAGAGAATGAGGCCGCCCGCATCCTGGGTCTGAGCGTCCACACCTTGCGAGCCCGCCGGTTTAAGGGGCGGCCGCCGGAGTATTTGAAGCTCGGGAAGAGTGTTCGCTACGAGCGTGAGGCCCTAGAGCGATTCCTCGAAGCCTGCCGGGTGCGCGTGGGCGAGGCGGCCTAGCATGAGCGCCGCGCCGGACCTTCTGAAAATCCGCGCTGCGGTCCAGGAGCGGGCCGAGGCTTTCCGCGCTGCCGAGAAGCCCCAAGAGGCCCCGGCAGAAGGTGAAGCCCGCCGCGCCTTCCGGCTCTTGGGCCTGACCGAGATGTTGGCCGAGCCCCGGCCCACGGCCTGGCTTTTGCGCGACTATCTGGAGGCCGAGGCCCTAGCCTGCCTCTTCGGCGCGTCCGGGAGCATGAAAAGCTTCATGGCCCTGGACATGGGCCTGAGCATCGCCTCCGGCCTGCCCTGGCAGGGGGTGGACGTGCCCCAGGCTGGCCCCGTGGTCTATGTCGCGGGCGAGGGCTTCCGGGGCCTGTCCCGGCGCATCAAGGCATGGCTCCTGGCCCACCACATGACCGGGGAGGGCCTGCCGTTCCATGTCGCATCTGAGGCCGTGCAGTTCCTTGACCCGGCAAGCGTGGAAGCCGCAACCTCCGCGATTGCCGACCTTGCCGAGCACCCCCGGCTAATCGTCATTGACACCCTGGCCCGCTGCTTCGGGGCCGATGAAAACAGCACTCAGGACATGAGCGCCTTTATTGCGGCCCTGGACCGTCTGCGGGCTCGCTTTGGGTGCGCCGTGCTGGTGGTGCATCACAGCGGCCTTGCCGAGCAGAACCGGGCGCGGGGGGCTTCTGCCCTGCGGGCCGCCCTGGACTGGGAGTATCGGCTGGACGTGCGGGACGATACCCGCGTCCTGACCTGCACCAAGGCCAAGGATCACGATGTCCCGCCGGACATGGCCTTTGAGGCGGACACCATGCCGACCGGCTGGACCGATCCCGAGACGGGCGACCCCATCGGTTCGCTTGTCCTGCGACAGGTGGACGTGCCCGGCAAAAAGGGAAGGGCCTTGACCGGGGCGAAGCGCATTGCCTTGGAGGCCTTGCGGGCCGCCTGCGGAGCCGAGGGCCGGGCGCATATCGAGAAGTGGCGGGCCGAGGCATACCGGCGCGGCGTGAGCACTTCCGAGGAACCCCGAGCCAAGCGGCAAGCCTTCCAGCGGGCAGTCGCCGCCCTGGTGGAATCAGACCACGTAGAAACTGAAGCAGGCTTCTATTGGCCCGGGGGAACAAGGGGAACATTTGGGGAACAAGTTCCGCCCTGTTCCGGGGGGCGTGAGGGGAACAAGGGGAACACACCCCTTTAGGGGTGTTCCCTTTGTTCCTCCCCCCAGGGTGACTTGGAGATACCGAGATGAACATTTTGCACCTTGTTCCTCCTGCCGAGTTGAAACACGTCGCTGGAAGCTCCGGCGGCGAATGGGCCGGGCCGTGTCCTTGGTGCGGCGGTCGGGACCGCTTCCGGGTCTGGCCGGATCACCCGAGCGGGGACGCCGGGGGCCGCTACCTCTGCCGGGGCTGTGGACGCCACGGGGACGCGATCCAGTTCCTCAGGGACCGCGACGGCCTGAACTACGTCGAAGCCTGCGCCGCCCTGCGGGTGGAGCCCCGGACGGACCGGACAACCGGGGGACATGTCCCGCCTGTCCGCCGGGCCTGGGAGCCGAGGCCCGCGACAACGCCCGTCGCATCCTGGCAGGAACAGGCCGCCCGATTCGTTGCCGAGTGCGCCGCCAACATGACGCCCGGTTCCGAGGGCATGGCCTATGCCGAGGGCCGGGGACTGACGCCGGACACCCTGGCCCGCCTGTCCATCGGCTGGAACCCCCAAGACCGCTTTGAAGGCCGCGAGGCGTGGGGCCTGGAACCCGAGTTGAACGACAAGGGCAACCCCCGCCGCGTCTGGCTCCCTGCCGGGCTTGTGATCCCCTCGCGCCGCAAGTCCGGCTTGGTGGCCCTGAAGGTCCGCCGGGCGTCCTGGACGCCTGACGACACCTTGCCCAAATATGTGGCCGTGGCGGGTTCTGTCCCCGGCCTCGCCCTTGGCGGCGGCCCCGGCAAGTCCCTGGTGGTGGTCGAATCCGAACTGGACGCCGTGCTGATCTGGCAGGAGGCCCGCGACCTGACCGGAGCCCTGGCCCTGGGGACCGCGACCGGCAAGCCCGATGCCGATGTCACTGCCTACCTCCGGGCCACCCCCCGCATCCTGGTCGCTCTGGACTTCGACCGCGCCGGTATCGAGGCATGGCCCTGGTGGAAGGAACACTTCCCCAAGGCCGAGCCCTGGCCCTGCCCGGCTGGAAAGGACGTGGGGGAAATGGGCGGGACACCGGGGCTTGTCCGGGCCTGGATTGAGGCCGCGACCCTGACGCCCGCTGACGTTGCCGTGGGTGAGGCCCTGGACGAACTCGTTGCCCTCTGGCGGCGTGAGTATCCCGAGGATGCCGCCGCATTCGATGCCGAGCAGGGGAGGGCCGCCGCGTGATCGTCGTGCGGGACACTCGCGAACAGCGCGGCTACACCTTCAAGGGCTATCCCGATACCGCATTGGTTCGGGCCGCGCTCCACACGGGCGACTATGCGCCCCAGGGCTATGAGGCTCGCTGTGCCGTAGAAAGAAAGGAGACAGGCGACCTCATCAACTGCCTGTGCCGGGAGCGCCGCCGCTTCGAGGTAAAGTTGATCCGCCCCGCTGCCGAGTTGGATTACTTCGCCCTGGTGGTCGAGGCCGATTGGGCGACCCTGGCCCGGGGCGATTACCGTAGCGCCATGCGCCCGCAATCTGTCGCGCAATCCCTCATGGCCTTCTCGGTGCGCTACCACCTGCCGATATTCTTGGCGGGGAGCCGCAAGGCCGGGGAGTACATCACGCATTCCCTCTTGGCGAAGTTTGTACGGGAGCAAGAGCGCGTTGAAGAGGCCCACGGCGATGCGGATTCCATCCGGGATACCCAGGACGCGGCGTAGGGCCATTTTTGCGCGATTCCTGCACTGCTACACAGTGGGGGCGTCAAAAGTCTAGGCCGCCATGCGGTAGACCGGCGCGGCCCCTCGACGCGCAGTTTCAACAAAAAATTAGGGTGAAAAGTTATCTGACAATGTGTGCAACTCGGTGTTGCCGGGCGACTATCTTGTCAACACTCCCCACGCCCAATAGAGCACCAGGAGCCCGGCCAATACCAGAAGGCCCAAGCCGATAATCCGCGTTCCTAGCTGGCGGTCAGATTCGGCCTCGGCAAGCTCAACCTCGGTGCGCTGTTCTTGAGGCACGACGGTCTTCTGGACCGGCCCGGCGAAGCCGATCAGGAGCAGGCCCAGCGGCCCGAGCAACACGCCCCACAAAAGCCAGAATATGACGCTGCGCCCCTTGGTGGAAGCAAGCCATGCGGAGCCGACGCCGCAAATGAGCCATAGCGCGAGCCAAGCCATAGCACACCCCTTTGCCGTGATATGCCTGGGCAGCCGTCTGAAGACAAGACCACCACGTCAATGTTGTGTGAGGTGGCGTGAGGCAGGCCCCACATTTTTGCCGGGGATGTTGGAATAAAGGTTGGAACGGCTTTTCAAGGGAATGAAAAAAGGGGCTCCGGATTTACCGTAAGCCCCTATTTTCTTTTTGGTAGCGGGGGCAGGATTTGAACCTACGACCTTCGGGTTATGAGCCCGACGAGCTACCGTACTGCTCCACCCCGCGTCACGTGAGAAAGTGGTAATTAGGCGTGTCGGCCGAGTTTGTCAACTCCA
>Ga0228535_1003116_pt1 | contig 13025 bp, 11 predicted proteins | sample SJ1metagenome_FD_168457 | JGI IMG/M metagenome (GOLD analysis project Ga0228535, IMG submission 168457) | Enriched culture of PCE-dechlorinating microbial communities from Ithaca, New York, USA - SJ1 | ecosystem: Engineered > Modeled > Simulated communities (microbial... > Unclassified | place... | reverse complement strand
ATGATCGCCCGCCTCGTCCTGGAAAACTTCATGGCCCACGCCCGCACCGAGCTGGAGCTGGGCCCGGGCGTCACGGCCCTCACCGGCCCCAACAACGTGGGCAAGTCCGCCGTGGTCGAGGCCCTGCGCTGTCTGGCCCAGAATCCCGCGCCGCGCCACGTCATCCGCCACGGGGCCAAGGAGGCCCGCGTGAGCGTCGAATTGGACGACGGCACGCGCGTGGTCTGGATCAGGAAAAAGGCCGGCGCGGGCTACCAGCTCTGGCGGCCCGGGGCCGAGACCCCCGAGGAGTTCTGGAAGCTCGGGCGCGGCGGCGTGCCCGATGAGATCCGCGAGGCCCTGCGCCTGGAGACCGTGGTCCTGGAGAATCGCGACGACGCCATCGACGTGCATCTCGGCGACCAGCGCCGCCCCATCTTTCTGCTCGACGAACCGCCCTCGACCGCGGCCGCCTTCTTCGCCGCCTCCAGCGAGAGCGCCCACCTCCTGGCCATGCAGGACGAGCTCAAGCGCCGGACCCAGGACGCCCGCCGCGACCAGGCCAAGGCCACCGCCCGCCTGTCGGCCGTCGAGGACGCCCTGGACCGCCTCTCCGGCCTGCCGGACCTCGATCTGGCCCTGGCCGAGGCCCGCGACAAGGAAGAACTGCTGCGCCGCTCCGGCGAGGGCATCCCGGCCCTGGAGGACTGGCTCTCCCGGCGCGCGGACCTGAAACGCGGGGCCGAGGCCGCCGCCCGCCGCGCCCGCGTCCTGGAGCCCCTGGCCGTCCCGCCCGCGCCCGCGCCCGTGGACCGTCTCGCCGCCCTCGGCCGTGACCTGCGCGCCGCCCGCGTCGCCCGCGAATCGGCCAAGGCCAAGGCCACCGCCCTGGCGACCCTTTCCGAACCCGCCGCCCCGGCCCCGACCGCGCGGCCCGCCGGGATTCTGGCCGAGCTGCGCGGCCTGCTCCGACAGCGCGCGGCCGTACTGGCCCGAACCGCCGCCCTGGCCCCCCTGGCCGAAGCCCCGGCTCCGGTCTCCACGCTCCGCGTCGCGGAACTGGCCCAGGGCATCCGGGCCTTGAAGGCCAAGGAAAAGGCCCTCTCCGGCCGGTTCGCGACTCTGGCCGGGCTGCGTGAATCCCCAACCGTCCGCAAGGCCGACGCCCTGGCCGAGCTCCTGCGCCGCCTGTCCGAATCCCGGGCCGCCCAGGACGCCGCCCGCAAGGCCTTCGAGGATTGCTCCGCGCGGCTCGACGGCCTGCGCGCCGAGATCGCCGCCCGGCTCGACGCCGTCGGCGTCTGCCCCACCTGCGGCGCGGGCCTGGACCTGGCCCGCTTCATCCGGGAGAACGCATGAGCCTGCCCCGCGTCCGGGCCTCGGGCCTGCTCTTCGCCGCCGACCCCCACGTGGCCGACACGCCCCCGGGCCAGCGCCTGCCCGGCTACCGCGAGCAGATTCTGGACAAGCTGGCTGCCTGGCTCGGCCTGGCCCGCGAGCTGGACGCCCTGCCCGTGCTCCTGGGCGACCTCTTCCACTGGCCGCGCGAGAACTCCAACGCCCTGCTGGTGGCGCTCATGCGCCTGTTCGCGCCCCAGCGGCCCTTCGTCCTGGTGGGCAACCACGACAAGCACCTGGCCCGGCTCACCAGCGACGTGTCCCTCTCCGTGCTGGCCGAGGCCGGGGCCGTGCGGCTCCTGGACGAGCCCGGGCCCGCCTTCGTCCTGGAAACCCCCGGCGGCGAAGCCCTCATCGGCGCGAGTCCCGACGGCTCTCCCCTGCCCGCGCGCTTCGAGCGCGCCCCTGGCGATCCCGGAACCGTGGTCTGGCTCACGCACCACAACATCCGCTTCCCGGAGTTCGAAACCCGGGCCCACGGCATCCACGAGCTGCCGGGCATCGACCTGGTGGTCAACGGCCACATCCACCGGCCCCAGCCCGACGTGCGCGCCGGGGCCACGCTCTGGGTCAACCCCGGGAACATCACCCGCCTGACCTTCACCCGCCGTTCCAAGGAGCGCCGCCCGGCCGTGTTCTTCTGGGCCCCGGGCCGCGACGGCCTGGAGCGCCGCGAGCTGCCCTTCCTGCCCTTCGAACAGGTCTTCCCGGACCAGGAGTTCCCGCCCGAGGAGCAGGAGACCGAGGGCGAATCCCGCTTCATCCAGGGCCTGGAGCGTCTGGCCTGGCGGCGCACCGGCGAGGGCACCGGGCTGAAGCAGTTCCTGCAAGCCAACCTGAACCCCGAACTCCCGGAGAGCGCGCTCGTCTGGGAGCTGTACGAGGAGGTCGTGCATGGTTCCGAAGCAGAATGAGGACCAGGCCCTGGAGGCCGAGCTGGAGGCGTTGCGCCGCCGCTACGAGGGACTCAAGGAGCAGAAGGTCCGCCTGGAGCAGGACCAGGCCCATCTGGCCCGCCGCATCGCCGAACTGGAGGAGGCCGCCCGCGCCGAGTTCGGCACCGCCGACCCGGCCGAGCTGGAACGCCTCCTGGAAGAACGCCGGGCCGAGAACCGGCGTCTGGTGGAGGACTACCGCAAGCATCTGCAAGGCATCCAGGACGGCCTCTCGGCCATTGAGGCCCAAGCCTCGCGGGACGAACGCCGGTGAACGATCCGCAAGCCTCCCCCATGCCCGACGCGCGCGCCCTGGAGCGCCGTCTGGACCGGCTCCAGGCCCGGGCCGAGTCCCTGGCCGCCGAGCACGGCCGCGTCCGCGCCGAGGAGGCCGCCCTCTCGGCCTTCCTGGACCTCGCGCCCCGCGCGGCCCGCGCCCTGGAGGATCTGGCCACGGCCCTGTTCGGCGAGCTGCTGGACGAGATCGAGGCCAACCTGACCTACGCCGTGCGCGAAATCCTGGGCCAGGACCGCACCGTCACCAGCCTGCGCGAGGTCAAGAACAACCGCCTCCAGGTCACCTTCCAGATCCACGCCGGGGACCAGCCCGAGAACCTGGAGGACATCCTCCACGGCCAGGGCGGCAGCGTCTGCAACATCCTCTCCGTGGGCCTGCGGCTCATCGCCCTGTCCCAGCTCGACCCAGCCCGGCACCGGCCCTTCCTGGTCCTCGACGAGCAGGACTGCTGGCTGCGGCCCGCCCTGGTGCCCCGCTTCATGAAGTGCATCGCCGAGATCGCCAAGCGCCTCAACCTCCAGGTTCTGGTCATCAGCCACCACCCCCTGGACCTGTTCGTCAACGCCTGCGACCGCGTCCTCACCCTGGTCCCCGACCGCCTCCTCGGCGCGGGCTTCGCCCGTTCGTAGAAAACCGAAGAAGCTCTCATCCCCTGTCTTTCTGAAGACCGGCTTCGCCGCCCCCTTCGGGGGTCTCCAGAACAGCCAAGAGACTCCCGCCTCCCCCGCCTTTCCGAAACGGGGCGAAGCCCCCCGGCTTCGCCGCCCCCTTCGGGGGTCTCCAGAACAGCCAAGAGACTCCCGCCTCCCCCGCCTTTCCGAAACGGGGCGAAGCCCCCCGGCTTCGCCGCCCCCTTCGGGGGTCTCCAGAACAGCCAAGAGACTCCCGCCTCTCCCGCCTTTCCGAAACGGGGCGAAGCCCCCCCGGCTTCGCCGGAGCATCTTGATATTTTCCCATTCGTCTCATTCTTCCGGTTGCCATCGCCTCTCGTTGTGATAAGACGCCGATGCCGTCGTGCCGCCATCGGGGGGGAACGCACGGCGCAACGCCACGTCCTCACCTTCTCTTCACGTCAGGGGAAACGCATGTTCCGCAAGAGTCTCGCCTCCGTGTTCATCGCCTCCGTGGCTCTGGCCCTGGTCCTGACCATGGCCGCCATCATCCTCTACGTCACGAAATCATCGTACAACATGGCCCTGGAGCTGGAAGAGCAGGCCATGCGCCAGTCGGCCGTCGCCGCCCGCAGCTCCCTGGATCTCTTCGTCGAAAACAGCAGGGACATGGTCCATTTCCTCGCGGGCCAGAACCTCGTCCGCGACGCCTTCAACGGCGACGCGGCCGCGGCCCGGAAGGGCCTGACGGACATCCTGCGGGCCAACCCCGACATCTGGAGCCTCATCGTCTTCGACGACAAGGGCCGCATCCTCGCCGGGGCCAACTCCAGCGGCCAGGATCTCACCGGCCAGAGCCGGTCCGACCGCGACTACTACCAGGCCGTCATGTCCGGCCAGGACTTCTTCCTGGGCAAGACCATCCTCACGGCCAAGAGCGGCGGCGGCGACATCCACATCCTCACGATCGCCAAGGCCATCCGCGACGAGTCCGGCCGCACGCTCGGCGGCGTGGGCGTCTTCCCCCACTGGGAGGCGTTCTCCAAGAGATTCATCGACCCGGTGCGCTTCGGCGAACGGGGGTACGGCTTCATGCTCGACGACAAGGGCCGGATCATCGCCCACGCCGTGGACAAATCGCTCATGCTCAAGGATCTCTCCGATCAGACCTTCATCAGGAAGGCCCTGGAGACCAAGAACGGCGACTTCTTCTACGACTGGAAGGGCGAGTCCAAATACCTGGCCGTGGAGACCGACCCGGCCACCGGCTGGGCCATCTGCATGAGCGCCTACGTCTCCGAGCTCACCGAGACCGCCGCGGCCCAGCGCAACATGCTCCTGGGCATCGGCGCGGCCGCCGCCCTCACGCTCACCGGCATCATCTTCCTCATCATGAACCGCCTCGTGGTCCGGCCCATCCAGGCCATCGAGACCTTCACCGCGGCCATCGCCAAGGACGACTTCACGGCCGTCCTGCCCACGGGGTTCCGCTTCGAGTTCGCCCACCTGGCCGAGAACATCCGCACCATGGTGGCGGAACTCAAGAACAAGCTCGGCTTCGCCCGGGGCGTCCTGGCGGGCTTCGTCCTGCCCTGCTCCGTCTTCGACCGCGACAACCGCCTGACCTTCACCAACGAGCACATGCTCAAGGCCCTGGACAAGAACGGCAAGCCCGCCGACTACTTCGGCCAGACCTCGGGCGAGTTCGCCCACGGCGATACGGCGCGCGACACCATCTCGGCCAGGGCCTTGCGCGAGAAACGCAGCCTCCAGGCCGAGATCGACCACACCAGCGCCAAGGGGGCCGCGAAGATCTTCGACGTGACGAGCACGCCCATCAACGACCTGGACGGCGACCTCATCGGCGTGCTGGCCGTCTGGTTCGAACTGACCGACATCCGCGCCCAGCAGAAGAAGATCGCCGAGCAGAACGAAAAGATCGCCAAGGCCGCGGCGGAGGCCAACACGATCTCGGACCAGGTGGCCTCGGCCTCCGAGGAACTCTCGGCCCAGATCGAACAGTCCAGCCGGGGTTCCGAGGAGCAGCGCTCGCGCACCGGCGAGGCCGCCACGGCCATGGAGGAGATGAACGCCACGGTCATGGAGGTGGCCAAAAGCGCCTCCCAGGCCGCCGGACTGGCCGACACCGCCCGCAACAAGGCCCAGGAGGGCGAACGGCTGGTGGGCGAGGTGGTGACCACCATCACCCGGATCAATGAACAGACCGAAACCCTCAAGGCCGACATGACCGAACTCGGCAAGCAGGCCGAGGGCATCGGCCAGATCATGAACGTCATCGCCGACATCGCGGACCAGACCAACCTCCTGGCCCTCAACGCCGCCATCGAGGCCGCCCGCGCGGGCGAGGCCGGACGCGGCTTCGCCGTCGTGGCCGACGAGGTCCGCAAGCTGGCCGAAAAGACCATGACCGCCACCAGCGAGGTCGGGGCCTACATCAAGGCCGTGCAGGACAGCGCGCGCAAGAACATCCAGGGCACCGAGGCCACGGTCCTGGCCGTCACCGCCGGCACCCAGACCGCCGAGAAGTCCGGCGAGGCTCTGCGCGAGATCGTGGAGATGGTCGAGAAGACCGCCGACCAGGTGCGCTCCATCGCCACGGCCAGCGAACAACAGTCCGCGGCCAGCGAACAGATCAGCCGCTCCACCGAGGAGATCAACCGCATCGCGGCCGAGACCGCCGAGGCCATGACCCAGTCCGCCCAGGCCGTCTCCGACCTGGCCCGGCTGGCCCAGACCCTCAAGACCACCATCGACGACATGCGCCAATAGGGCCTTCGGCCCGTTCCAGAAAGACAAGGAGCTTCGCTCCGCAACGGAAACCAGAAAGACGGGGAGCTTCGCTCCCCAATGAAAGACAGAAAGGCGGGAGACAGATTCCCGCCTTTCCTTTTTTCCGCCTTTCCCGGCTTCGCCGGTTCACGGAACAGCCAAGAGGCTCCCATCCCCTGCCGCCCCTGCCCCCCCCGCCGCACGCGACAGGCGGGCGCGAGGCGTGTTTTCACGAGCCAGGCAGGGGCAAGGCAAGCTCGGCCCGGAGGCCTCACACGACATTCGCCGAGGCCCGTCACCCTTTTGCAGGACGGCAAAAGGGGACCGCCGGTTCCTCCGGCGGCCCGGAGGGCGGGCCACAGGACGCGAGCCCGTCACCCTTTTGCAGGACGGCAAAAGGGGACCGCCGGTTCCTCCGGCGGCCCGGAGGGCGGGCCACAGGACGTGGCCCGTCACCCCGGAATCGGGAGTGAACCGCCCCTTGCCTTGTCGTGAAAATACCCGAGGGGCCGCCCCCACCTCTCGCGGAGCGCCCCCGCCTTCGCCGGTTCATGGGACGACCAAGAGGCTTTCAGCTCTCCGCCTTTCTGGAAACCGGCGAAGCCGGGCCGAAGCCCCCCAGCAGTTCCGCCAGGGCCGCCAGGGTCTCGGCGGCCGGGCCCTGGAGAAAGATGTCCGTGACCGCGTCGGTGAAGTGCGAGGGCCGGACGTTGATCTCCACGATGGTCGCGCCGTGGCGGCGGGCTTCCTGGGGGATGTAGGCCGCCGGGTAGACCTCGCCCGTGCTGCCCACCACGAGGCAGCACTTGCTGAACCGCGCCAGGGAGAGCGAGGCCTCCTGGACCTCGGCCGGAATGGCCTCGCCGAAGAAGATGAAGTCCGGCTTGAGCAGCCCGCCGCAGGCCGGACAGCGCGGCGGCAGTTCCTCCAGGCTCACCGCGCCCAGGGCCGGGGTCCGGCCGCACTCCAGGCAGCGCAGCCGCCGCATGTTGCCGTGGAACTCGTAGACCACGCGGCTCCCGGCGGCCTGGTGCAGGCCGTCGATGTTCTGGGTCACGATCCCGGACAGCCGCCCGGCGCGCTCCAGCCGCGAGAGGGCCTCGTGGCCCGCGTTGGGCCGGGCGCGGCCCAGGGTGTCGAAGAAGATTTCCTTGATGATCCGCCAGGACTCCAGCGGACGGGCGCGGAACGCGCCGATCTCGAACAGGGCGGGGTCGATCGTGGTCCACAGCCCGCCCGGGCCCCGGAACGGCGGGATGCCGCTCTGCACGGACATGCCCGCGCCGGTGAAGGCCATGGGGTGGCTGCCGCGCAGAGCCTCGGCGGCTTCGAGAAGGCGATGGCGCTCGGGCAGGGACATGCTTCCTCCCCCGGGCCGTGCGTCGCGGCCCCTGGCCCCGGGCATAGCACCCCCGGACCCGGGCCCGCAACAGGCCTCAGCGCAGGGCCGAGCGGGTCCAGGTCACGATGTCCCCGGCGCGCATGGCCCCGGACTGCCGGGCCAGCTCCCGGCCGTCGCGGAAGAGAATCAGCGTGGGAATGGACTGCACGCCGTAACGCGCGCCCAGGGCCTGCTGCTCCTCGGTGTTCACCTTGCCGAGGCGCACCGTGGGCCCAAGCAGACCGGCGGCCTGCTCGAAGGCCGGCCCCATCACCCGGCAGGGCCCGCACCAGGGGGCCCAGAAATCCACCAGCAGGGGCAGGGAGTCGCGGAGCAGCAGACGCTCCAGGCCGGTGGCGTCCAGATGCAGGGGGGCGTGGCCCCCGGCCAGGGGCAGGCCGCACTTGCCGCACACGGCCCGCTCCAGACGTTGCGGGTCGGCGCGGTTCACGGCCCAGCAGGAGGGACAAACGATATTCTTCATGATTTTTTTTATAATCATCCCGCGCCACTCGACAAGGAGAATCCGGCATATTTCGGGAATGCAGCAACCGCGAAACCCGCGCGGCGATCGCCGAAATGATATACCAGGCTGAATTATAATACATCTCATTCATTCCAGCGTGGACACGAAACCCGCCCCCGCGCTAGACTGTCCCTGAATCTTCACCTTCATGAAGGGGGATCACATGCTGAACAACCTGAAGATGCGCTGGAAGATACTCCTTCCGGTCTGCCTCGCGGTGATCGCGGTCTTCGCCGCGACCATCTTCTTCATCCATCAGAAGCTGCGGGAGACCTCCGAGGCGGACATCGCCCTCCTGGGCCAGGAAATGAGCCTGCGCCACGGCAACGCCGTGGGCCGCGAACTGGATTCCGTCATGAGCCTGGCCAAGGGTCTGGCCCAGATGTTCGCCGGGGCCAAGACCTCCGGCGGCGTGGACCGCGCGGCCCTGGAGGCCATGCTCAAACCCGTGCTGGAAGACTCGCCCGACCTCTTCGGCGTCTGGACCACCTGGGAGCCCGACGCCTTCGACGGCAAGGACGCCGAGTACGCGGGCAAGGACGCCTTCCACGACGCCACCGGGCGGCTCATCCCCTACTGGTACCGCGAAGGCGCCAAGATCACCGGCGGCGTGACCACCACCTACGAAGGCCCCTCCCCGGGCTCGGACTGGTACCAGAAGCCCCTGCGCGGCAAGAAGCCCTACGTCACCCCGCCCACCAGCTACGACGTGGGCGGCAAGTCCATCATGCTCGTGAGCTTCGGCGTGCCGGTCATGATGAACGGCAAGGCCCTCGGCGTGGCGGGCGTGGACCTCTCCCTGGAAAAAATGGCCGACATGGCCTCGGCCATCAAGATCTTCGAAACCGGCTACGGCTACCTCCTGGCCGCCGACGGCATGGTCGTGGCCCATCCCAAGCGCGAACTCATCGGCAAGCCCGCCGAGGCCGCCGTGGGCAAGGCCAGCGCGGCCCAGGCGCTGGAGGCCGTGAAGGCCGGACGTCCCTACAGCTTCCGCCAGGAGACCCCGGCCGGAGTCATGCTGCACGTGCTCACGCCCATCCGCATCGGCGACACGGACACCACCTGGAGCTTCGGCGTGACCATCCCCGAGGCCCGCGTCATGGAGAACGCCGACGCCCTGACCCGCCTGCTCCTGATCCTCGGCGTGGGCGGCGTGCTCTTCGTCATCCTGGCCGTGTTCCTCATTTCCCGCGCCATCGTGAACCCGGTCAACACCCTCGTGGCCGGGGCCGAGGCCGTGGCCAAGGGCGACCTGGACCGCGACATCGGCGTGCGCCAGAAGGACGAGATCGGCATCCTGGCCGACGCCTTCCGCAAGATGGTCGCCGGACTCAAGGACATGATCGAGACGGCCAACACCAAGACCCGCGAGGCCGAGGAGATGACCCGCAAGGCCCGCGTCGCGGCCGACGAGGCCGAGGCCGCCCGCCGCCAGGCCGAGCAGGCCAAGCGCGAGGGCATGTTGGACGCGGCCCGGCGCATCGAAACCATCGTGGAGCGCGTGACCTCGGCCTCCGAGGAACTGGCCGCCCAGATCGAGGAATCCAGCCGGGGCACCGAGAACCAGCGCGAACGCACCTCCGAGTCCGCCACGGCCATGGAGCAGATGAACGCCTCGGTCATGGAGGTGGCCCGCAACGCCTCCGAGGCCGCCGGAGACGCGGACAGCGCCCGCGAGGAGGCCCAGCGCGGCGCGAACGTGGTGAACAACGTCATCGCGGCCATCAACGAGGTCCACACCCAGAGCGAACGCATGCGCGTGAGCCTCGGCGACCTCGGCCAACAGGCCGAGGGCATCGGCCGGATCATGAACGTCATCACCGACATCGCGGACCAGACCAACCTCCTGGCCCTGAACGCGGCCATCGAGGCCGCCCGCGCGGGCGACGCCGGACGCGGCTTCGCGGTCGTGGCCGACGAAGTCCGCAAGCTGGCCGAGAAGACCATGACCGCCACCAAGGAAGTGGGCGAGGCGGTATCCGGCATCCAGACCGGCACCCATCAGAACATCAAGAGCATGGAAGCCTCCGGCGAGGCCGTGGGCAAGAGCACCGAGCTGGCCGGAGAGGCGGGCAAGGCCCTGACCAACATCGTGGGCCGCGTCGAGTCCACCGCCGACAAGGTCCGGGCCATCGCCACCGCCTCCGAGGAGCAGTCCGCCGCCAGCGAACAGATCAGCCGGGGCACCGAGGAGGTCAACCGCATCGCGGCCGAGACCGCCCAGGCCATGAACCAGTCCGCCCAGGCAGTGGCCGAACTGGCCTCCATGGCCCAGGAACTCCAGCGCCTCGTGGACCAGATGAAAAACGCCTAGCCGGCTGCGCCGGTCTTCAGAAGACACAAGGCGGGGGCCTTCGACCCGCGATGGAAAACCAAAAAGGCGGGAGAGCATCTCCCGCCTTTTTTCGTGCCCGCGCCGGGCCATGGAAAGGCGGCGAGCCGGGCGCCTCTTCGGCCTTCCCAGAGTCCGACGAAGTCGGCGGCGGAGCCGGTGGCGCGCCCGGCGCGGGCATGGTATGCTGCCGTCATCCTTCCACTCCAATCGCTTTCGAGAGGGGGCCGCGCATGAGCAGACTCGAATGGAACGACTCGCTGCGCATGGACGTCGAGCCCATCGACTCGCAGCACAAGGAACTCATCCGCATCGCCAACGGGCTCATCAACGCCGTTTCCCTGGGCCGGGACACGCGGACCCTGGAAAACGTCATCCGCAGACTGCGCGAGTACACGGTCTTCCACTTCCACGAGGAAGAGGCGCTCATGGAGCGGCTGCGCTACGACAAGCGAGGCGAGCACGCCCTCGAACACCTCCGGCTGAAGGAAAACGTCAAGAACTGCCAGCGGCTCATCTACAGGAAGGAAGAGCTGACCCCCGAGGCGGTGCTCGACTTCATGAAGCACTGGCTCCTGCACCACATCCTGGAGTCCGACCTCCAGTTCGCCCGCTTCGTCCATCGGAGGCGGCGGCAAGGGCTCCAGGACGCGGCCCCCGCCTTCGACGGTTCATAGAAAGGCCGAGAGGCTTCCGGCCTCCCCCCTTTCCAGCACCTTCCGCAGCCTCGCGGAGGCCCGGGGCGAGAAGTTCACGGACAGGGGGTTCAGGAACCCGTGCAGCCAGGGCGTGCGCAGCACGCGCACGTTGGGGCGGCCCCGCAGGGAGCGGGCCAGGGCCCGCACGTCGAAGGACGGCTCGCTCCGGGGAAACACGAGCAGGGTTTCCCGCCTGGGCGCGAGGTCCGGGTAGTCGCGGATGCGCGAGCCGTAGAAACAGACCGCCCGGCCCGGGCCAGGGATCTCCGCCGCCACGCGCCAGACGGCCGCCGCGCCCACGCTGAAGCCCACCAGATCCACCGGCCCGGCCACACCCGCCACGGCCTCGCGGACCAGGTCCGTCAACCGTTCCAGCCCGCACTCGGCCTGGAACGCGGCATGGGCCTCGGCCTCGTCCGCGAAGGACCGCAGCGATCCGCAATAGGGGTCCACGATGAGCGGCGCGGCGTCCCGCGCGAACCAGGACGCGCACTCCTCCAGATGCGGCGTGCGGCCGAATATATCCGCAACGACCACCACCGACTTCGTCGCCGCCTTCGGCGGTTCATGGAAAGGCATGAAGAGGCTCCCGTTTTTGTCAGGCCCTTCGCGGCGCGGGATTGCACGGGACGAGCGCGCCGGAGGCGCGACGGGCCGTGGAAGACCGCGCCGCTATCGGGTCCAGGCCTCAGGCCTGGCGCGGGGTCCGGGGGGCGCGCAGCCCCCCGGCTTCGCCGCCGCCTTCGGCGGTTTCCAGAAAGGCGAAAATCCGCCCGGCCGGGCTTTCGGGTCTGTGTCCCTACCTCGTCCCGCCTTGGCCGAGCCTGCCGAGGTCGATGCGCACGGCTTCGCCGTCGCGGCGCACGGTGAGGACCAGGGGCGCGTCGTCCTTGTGGGCGCGCTGCCCGGCCTTGTGCAGGTCCATGAGGCTGCGCATCCGCTTGCCCAGGAAGGCCTCCAGCACGTCGCCGGGCCGCAGTCCGGCCGTGTCGGCCCGGGAGCCGCGCCGGACCTCGCTGACGGTGACGCCGCCCTGGCCTTCCACCAAGGTCATGCCCATGCGGCTGGTGTAGATGTTCGGGCAGTAGAAGAAGGCGTCGGCCGCGCCGGGCTCGAAGTTCTCCACTCCGCGCCAGGGGGTCAGGCTGACCACGGCCGCGCCCCGGTCGAGGACGTTCAGGCGCTGGGCGATGCCCCAGCCGAAGTCCACGTGTCCCGCGCCCGCGATGATGAGCACGGGCCGCCTGTACTCGCGGCGCATCCACACGGCCCGGGCGGCCATCTGGGTGTCCCACAGGCTCTGGACCAGGAAGAAGCGGTCCACCTGCTCGGGGTCCTTGGCGTCCTTGCCTTCGTGGCCGAGCATGACCTCCTTGAGAAAGGCCTCCTGCTCGGCGGGCTGGCGGATGATGTAGGCCGGGATCATGCCCTGTTCCTCGTCGGTGAGGGAGTCCAGGCCCTCGCGGGCGACCTTGCGCACGATCTCGGGCGGGGCGTTCAGGGCGGCCACGGGCAGATGCTTGTCCTTGGCCAGGTGGAACAGGGGTTCGAAGAGCTCGAAGGGATAGCCCCAGCGCTCGTCCCAGTCCAGGCGGCCGGACAGGTCGTCCACGCCGAGCCGGCCCTGATTGAAGGCGTCCAGCACGCCCTGGCGGTCGGCGGCGACCATTTCCAGGCCGATGGCCGGGGGGCGCGGCCCCTGGGCCAGGGCCCAGGCGATCTGCTGCTGCACGGTGTGGTCGCAGGGGTTCTTGTGGCCTTCGCCGATGAGCACGTAGTCCGCATCGGCGGCCAGGGCCATGACCTGGCCCAGGCTCAGGCGCGAGCCGTCGCGGGCGATGAATTCGCCGTCCGTGGGCACGAAGGTCACGCCCAGGGGCTTGTGGGTCTGTTTCGCGGCGCAGCCCGCCAGCAGCGCGAGACAGAAGAGGAAGCCGAGCAGGGCGGGGACGCGGGACGATGAGCGGTTCATGATGTTCTCCAGTAGCGGCGTTTCGCCTCCGGCCGGAAACCGGACCTCCGGTCCCGGCCGTGAGGAACATCATAATGCCGAAATCCCCGACTGCATACCCCC
>Ga0228535_1003115_pt1 | contig 13041 bp, 14 predicted proteins | sample SJ1metagenome_FD_168457 | JGI IMG/M metagenome (GOLD analysis project Ga0228535, IMG submission 168457) | Enriched culture of PCE-dechlorinating microbial communities from Ithaca, New York, USA - SJ1 | ecosystem: Engineered > Modeled > Simulated communities (microbial... > Unclassified | place... | reverse complement strand
CAGTCCCAAATATCCGCGAAGCATGGGGCCTCTTATCCGCCTCTGCCTGCACAGCGGAGTGGAGCCGTGGTTCATTCCGCCGTCGGAGCCATGGAGGAACGGCAGCGTGGAGCGATTCAACGACTTCTACCAGCAGAGTTTTCTCGGCAAGGTCGGGATGTTCTCCGTAGATGAGCTGAAGAACGGGTCTCTTGCTTTCGAGAACAGGCACAACGCCACGTAGCGTTACAGCAAGATCGGCGGAAAGACTCCGGTGAAAGCGTTGGCCTCGATGAAGAGAACGCTTCGATTCCCCGATCCGGAGGCGCCTCCGCCGGATTGGCGGAAAGATCCGGCGAAGGGCAGATACCATTTCGTTCGTCTGATCCGAAACGACTTGAGACTGAACATATTCGGAGAGAGCTTTTCGGTGCCGCCGGAGCTGGAGTTCGAATACGCCGTCGCCACTATAGATGTCAAGGAGCAGAAGCTTACAATTTCTCATGACGGAAAACCGGTGAAGCAAATAGGGTATAAGCGTTAAAGCGAAAAGGAATACCAGTCTGCGATGTGCTGGCACATTTTTTTGTCTACGATGTGCTGGCACTTAACATATAGGGTATTCGGATCGTATGACTTTTTGAAAAGAACTTTTTTCCATTCAAAGTTTGTAGAAAATGCAATGAAATGTTATCCTGTGTATGGGAATACATTTGATTTTTGTTGCTTTTTAAAACATATAAAGAAAATTGTTTCCCTGGCAGTCAGTGACGCCAAGAACGCAGTTTTTCAATTCTTTTATTATGGGTGTGTTTTTTTGCACTCATTTAGTTATAAATATCACAAACGAGTGGAGGTTGGGCAATGGTTGTGGAAACGAAGCAGGACGCGCGGTCTATCGTGCAGGAGATAACGGCGCCTTGGAAGGGAAAACATGGCGGCGTTATCCCCATTTTGCAGGAGACGCAGAAGAGAATCGGCTATCTTTCCCGTGAGGCTATGGAGGCCATTTCGGAAGAAATGCTGATTCCCCTGGCTGAATTGTACGGTGTAGCCACTTTTTACGCCCAGTTTCATCTAAAGCCGAGGGGACGCCATATAATCCGCCTTTGCAGAGGAACGGCGTGCCATGTTAGAGGCAGCGCCAAGATAATGGAGCGGCTGAAGTCCATGCTCAATATTGAAGAGAACGGTACCACGGACGACCTTAGATTCACCCTGGAACCGGTGGCCTGTCTCGGCTGCTGCGGTCTGGCGCCTGTCGTAATGATAGACGACGACACCCATGGCCGGCTTACAGATGACCCTGCAACACTCCAGGCTTTTTTGGACGAATACGTCTAAAATGCTTGAAGATCTCTCCCAGCACATTCTCGATATAGCTGAAAACGGCGTAAATGCAGGAGCTGACTCGATTTCTGTAAAGATCGACGACGGTCCTGATGAGATCATGCTGACTGTATCGGATAACGGAAAAGGTATGGACGAGCAAACCTGCCGGTCAGTAACCGATCCCTTTTTCACTTCGAGAACCGAGCGGAGAGTCGGTTTGGGGCTGCCCTTCCTGAAGCAGCTGGCTGATTTGTGCGGAGGTTCCTTTGACCTTGAGTCTTTTCCGGGCCATGGGACAACGGTTTCCGCGTCGTTCAGGAAGGACAGTATCGACATTCCTCCCCTGGGAGACATTCCTTCCACCCTTCTAGCACTTTTCATTGGAAATCCTGATATTTCATGGATCTACACGCATAAAAGGAACGGAAAAGAATTCTCGGTTGGGAGCAGGGAGCTTTCGGAGGCGCTTGGAGGAGGAAACCCCTTTTCAGATCCATCCCTGGCCCTGGGAATCAAGGAATACCTTCGGGAGAATATCAGCGACCTGTACTCTTGAATTTTTGCCATTTTCTTAAAAAAATTTCCTAAAAACAGTTTTTATAGGGGTGAAAGATATGACCGAAAAGATACGAAGCCTCGACGACCTTCGAAAACTCAAAGAAAGGAGCGGAGATCTTACTTCCGCCCGTTCAGAAGAGAATAAGGTCAAGATAATTATTGGCATGGGAACATGCGGGATCGCTGCAGGCGCCCGTGAAATAATGAGTGCCGTTCTCAGGGAGCTTGAGAAGAGAAACCTCCACAATGTTGCGGTTGAAACGACCGGCTGCATCGGGATGTGCCAGAACGAGCCTCTTCTCGACGTTATACGTCCGGGCGAACCTAGGATCACCTACTGCCTTTTGAAGCCCGAAGATGTGTCCCGAATCGTTTCCGAGCATGTGGTGAACGGCCGCATCGTCCAGGACAAGCTCTTCGGCAGGGCCGACTAGGGCGGAAAGGAGGAAGACCATGGCATTATATCGTGCTCATGTATTGATATGCCACGGAACAGGTTGTGCCTCCGGGGGCTCTCCGAAGGTCCTGGAAGCCTTCAAGGAGGAACTTCAAAAAAAGAACCTTGAAAAGGAAGTTTTGGTAATTGCCACCGGATGCCACGGCATGTGCGAATTCGGCCCCATCGTGGTCGTATATCCGGAAGGGACATTCTACTCCCGTGTCAGCCCTGAAGATGTCAGCGAGATCGTTCAGGAGCATCTCTACAAGGGAAGGATCGTCACCCGGCTGCTGTACAAAGAACCCATTTCCGCAGAAAAAGTCTGCCATTATAAAGAGATACCCTTTTATGGAAAACAGCACCGTATCGTTCTGAGCAACTGCGGATATATAAACCCCGATAATATTGACGAATATATCTCCAGGGACGGATACCAGGCACTGGGAAAATGCCTGACGGAAATGTCGGCTGCCCAGGTGATCGACGAAATGAAAAAGTCGGGCCTCCGCGGCCGCGGAGGCGGCGGATTCCCCACGGGGTTGAAGTGGAGTTTCTGTGCAGCTTCTCCGGGAGAAAAGAAATATGTCATCTGCAATGCCGACGAAGGCGACCCGGGGGCGTTCATGGACCGTTCCATCCTCGAGGGTGATCCGCATGCCGTCATTGAAGGAATGATGATCGGCGCCTATGCCATGGGAGCCGATGAAGGCTATATTTACTGCAGGGCCGAGTATCCTCTAGCCATCAAGAGGCTCCAGACCGCCATCAAACAGGCAACAGACTATGGGCTTCTCGGTGAAAACGTCCTCGGAACGGACTTTAATTTCTCTCTTCACATTAAAGAGGGTGCCGGAGCCTTTGTGTGCGGAGAAGAGACGGCACTCATGGCGTCCATCGAAGGACAGCGGGGCATGCCTCGTCCCCGTCCCCCCTTCCCTGCGGTGAAGGGACTCTGGGGCAAGCCCACGAACATCAACAACGTGGAAACCTGGGCCAACGTTCCCCGGATCATTCACCAGGGGGCGGAATGGTTTGCTTCTATGGGGACAGAAAAGTCGAAGGGTACTAAAGTTTTTGCCCTTACGGGAAAAGTTAAAAACACTGGTCTTGTTGAGGTCCCCATGGGAATCACTATACGTGAAATCGTATACGACATTGGCGGGGGAATAATCGGTGACAAAAAGTTTAAGGCGGTACAGATCGGCGGCCCTTCGGGCGGATGTTTAGTGGAGGAACACCTGGACATTCCCGTCGACTATGAATCCCTCACTGCAGCAGGCGCCATAATGGGTTCCGGCGGTCTCGTGGTGCTCGACGAAGCAAACTGTATGGTCGATACCGCCAAGTTCTTCCTCGAGTTCACCCAGCGGGAGTCATGCGGCAAATGCGTACCATGCAGGGAAGGCACAAAGAAAATGCTCGATATCCTTACAAGGATCACCGAGGGAAATGGTGTTCCTGAGGATCTCGATAAGCTTCAATACCTCGGCGAACAGATCAAGGCAACATCACTCTGTGCACTCGGAGGAACCGCTCCGAATCCGGTTCTAACAACTCTCAAGTACTTCAGGAATGAATACGAGGCGCACATTTTCGACAAAAAATGTCCTGCAGGAGTATGTCAAAATCTCCTTCGCTACACTATTGATCCCGAGAAGTGTATCGGCTGCACCAAGTGTGCCAGGAACTGTCCTGTAAACTGCATTTCGGGCAAGGTCAAAGAGCCCCATGCGATCGATCAGGAAAAATGCATAAAGTGCGGCGCCTGTATGGCAAACTGCCCAGTCGGCGCAATTTCTAAAGGTTAAAAAAGGAGATGATCAGAGAATGGACAGCATAAAAGCGATCATCAACGGAAGGGAGATAACGGCGGAACCCGGAATGACCATACTTCAGGCCGCCAAGGCTAATGACATTCACATACCGACTCTCTGCGACCACCCCGCGGTGAGTCCCTTCGGCGCATGCCGTATGTGCCTCGTTGAAGCAGAAAAAAACCCAAAGCTCCTTCCGGCATGTACCACCCCGATTACTGCGGGAATGGTGGTCAACACCAACACCCCAAAAGTCATAGAGGCCAGGAAGGCCGTTCTTGAACTTATCCTCGTCCGTCACCCCCTTGATTGCTTCTCATGCCCGAGCAACGGCAAGTGCGAGCTTCAGGACGTGGCATATGAACTGGGAGTAACCAGTTCTCGATTTGCCGATCCAGGTGATACGAACACATCTCATGTGTACGAAGACGCCAACCCATTTTATGTCCGTGACCTGAACAAGTGCATCCTATGCGGCAGATGTGTACGCGTATGCGAAGAACAGGCGCAGTATCATGCCATCGATTTCCAGGGCCGGGGAATAAAGACCTCTATTCAGCCCCCTGTCGGTTCCCCCATTGAGGAGTCGGACTGCGTCTTCTGCGGCCAGTGCGTCCAGGTCTGTCCCGTCGGTGCCCTGTCCGAAAAGACTTCACTTGGCATGGGACGCCCCTGGGATATTGAAAAGGTCAAAACGATCTGCTCATATTGCGGGGTCGGATGCGAACTGGAAATCAATGTCAATAAAAGAACAGGAAAAATCGCAAACGTAACGTCGAATTACGAAAGCAGGACCTCCCTGAACAAGGGGAGATCATGCGTTAAGGGGCGCTTCGCCTGGCAGTTCGTAAACAGCGAAGACAGGCTGACGACCCCGCTTATCCGGGATGGGGATACATTCCGCAAGGCGTCATGGGATGAGGCTCTTTCCCTTGTATCAGAAAAACTGAGTTCCATCAGGGAGAATCACGGCGGGGACGCTCTCGGATTTTTCTCCTCTGCCAGATGCACAAACGAGGAAAACTACCTCATGCAGCGCCTCGCAAGGGAGGTGATGGGCACGAACAACGTTGACCACTGTGCCCATCTGTGACACAGCGCCACAGTTGCGGGTCTCGGCGAGACCCTCGGAAGCGGGGCAATGACCAACGATCTTGAGTCGATAAATTCGGCAGATACGATTCTCATCATCGGCTCAAACACCACGGAAAACCATCCAGTAATAGGCTCCATGATCAAAGAGCAGAAGCGGAAGGGGAAATGCACCCTCATCGTTTGCGATCCCCGGAAGATCGAGATGGCGAAGTATGCGGACGTATACCTCCGCCACAAGAGCGGATCTGACGTTGCTCTTCTGAACGGCCTGATGCACGTGATTATTCGTGATGAGCTGTATGCGAAGGATTTCGTCGAAAAGAACGTAAATAATTTTGAAAAGCTGAAGGAAACAGTGGCAAAGTACACCCCGGAATATGTCTTTGATCTGACCGGAGTCTCTCCTGAACTTATCGAGGACGCTGCACGGGCATACGCCAAGGGACCCAATTCAGCCATTTTCTACACAATGGGGATCACCCAGCATGTTACGGGAACAAACAACGTCCGTACAGTGGCAAACCTTTCCCTTCTCTGTGGAATGCTCGGACGGCCGGGAACCGGGGTCAACCCCCTGAGAGGTCAGAACAACGTCCAGGGCGCCTGCGATATGGGGGCTCTCCCCGACGTGATCCCGGGGTATCAGAAGGTACTCCTTCCTGCTACGCAGCAGAAGGTGAAAGATGTCTGGGGCGCGGATCTCCCCACAACACAGGGGCTTTCTGTAGTGGAAATGATGGAGGCCGCGGGAGAAGGCAAAATCAAGGGAATGTACATCATGGGTGAAAACTCCATGGTGACCGAGCCTGACTCTGAACACGTACGGCACGCACTGAAAAAGCTCGACTTCCTCGTTGTCCAGGACATCTTCCTTACGGAAACAGCCGAGTTCGCCCACGTTGTTCTTCCCGCAGCCAGCTGGGGAGAAAAAGACGGAACCTTCACCAACACCTGCAGGGCAGTTCAGAGGGTCCGTAAAGCAGTGTCCGCCCCCGGAGAGGCCCGCGCAGACTGGGAAATCCTCCTCGCTTTAGGCAAGCGTCTAGGCGCACCATGGGGTGACATGAATTCACCCGAGACCATTTTTAAGGCTATCGCGGACATCACACCGTCGTACAGCGGGATCACCTTCGGCCGACTTGAGGGGGGCCCTCTTTCCTGGCCCTGCCCGACGTGCGATCATCCCGGAACGCCCATTCTGTACACTACCGGATTCCCGAGAGGCAAGGCGGATTTCTCGCCATGCGAATGGCAGGCGCCACACGAGTGGCCTGACGAGGAGTACCCCTTCCTTGCCACAACAGGCCGGCTGCTGTACCACTATCATTCTGGCAGCATGACTCGGCGCAGCTCAACGGGGGAATTCATAAAGGAAATGTTTATCGAGGTCAACCCGGCGGATGCCCTGGCATTGGGATGCGAAGAGGGCGGCATGATAAAGGTTACCTCCAGGCGCGGAAATGTATCAGGGGCCATAAAAGTCACGGACAGGGTCCCCTCAGGTATGATTTTCCTTCCCTTCCACTTCAGCGAGAGTGCCGCGAACAGGCTGACTTCATCCCAGGTTGACCCGGTTTCCAAGACACCCGGATACAAGGTCAGCGCGGTCAGAATAGAAAAAGCCTGATTTTCTTATTCAGCCGGGCGGACGGATTTTTCTGCCCGCCCGGTATTATCAAAAAAAGGACAATTAAATGACAGGAGGAAAAAAAAGATGAAGACTCCGGCAGAACTTGCAAAGGCGGCATGCTCGGTATCAAAAGTCAAGGGCAACCTTTCCGTACGGCAGATGATGCTCATGGGGATTCTGGCGGGAGCATATATTGCTTTCGCAGGTTGGCTCATGACGGTTGTCTCCCATGATATGACCCAGCATTTCGGAAGCGGTGTCACCCGGCTCATGTCAGGGGCTGTTTTCAGTGTTGGCCTCATGATGGTCGTCATCAGCGGATCCGAGCTTTTTACCGGGAACTGCATGATGCCTCTGGGATATCTCGCAGGATGCACACCAATGAAGAAAATACTTCGCAACTGGGGATGGGTGTACCTGGCAAACCTGATCGGCAGCATTCTCCTGGCTGCCCTTATTTATTTCTCCGGGCTTGCTGATAATGCCGTGGGGGGAAGAGCGCTCCAGGTCGCTTCGGGAAAAATGGCTCTCCCCATGGTCCAGGGCTTTTTCCGCGGAATCCTCTGCAACTGGATCGTCGTTCTCGCAGTCTGGATGTCCATGGCCGCGACGGACATCATCGGTAAGGTCTGGGCGATCTTCTTCCCCATCATGACCTTCGTAGCATCCGGTTTTGAACACTCCATCGCCAACATGTACTTCATGTCACTCGGGCTTATGCTCAAGGGCAACACCGCAGCAGTGACCGCAGCCGGCCTTTCCGACCAGGCTCTTGGCGCTGTTTCACTCGGAGGCTTTTTCAGCAACCTGATCCCCGTTACACTGGGGAATATGGTAGGCGGGATCCTCTTTGTGGCAGTTTTTTATTACTTTATTTTCAAGGACGGCCTTACCGATATAGAATAAAAGGGCAAAAATCACGAATGAGGATGTTCAGGCTTTTTGTGGTATAATATGCAATAGGAAGTAAACAGAGACCCTGCGATGCCCGTGATCGTGATATTTGTCTTGAGCCAACACTCGAACCTTGCGGGGCCGGAAGTTTGTGCCGGTGGAGGAAATGCTCCGGCGTTGACGAAGCTAAGGCGCAACAGGCCTCAAACGTTAAGGAACGGGTCAAGACGTTCATGACACGACATTGCGGGGGAGGATAAAAACAGGGACGGGTTTTTCCCGCCCCTGTTTTCTTCTGAAAGGAGGCTCACCGGGATTGAACCGCTCATGCTTCCCCCCCTTCTGGCATCCGGCCTTCTCCGAAGGCTTCATTCTCGACTGGGACGGCGTTCTGGCAGAAACCCGGCTCAGTTTCAGCGCAATACGTGAAAAATACTTCGGGGGAAAATTCGTTCCCCTTTTTGAAGCCATTGCTGCTTTACCCCCTGATCAGGCCGAAAAACTGAAAAAGGATATTTACGATGTTGAAATGGAAGGTGCAGAAAAGGCGGAAGCAGTTCCGGGTGCACGAGACCTCCTTGACTGGCTGTATGCGCAGGATATTCCCTGGTGCGTTGTTTCCAGAAACTGTTTGGACTCCATAACCCTTGCTGCGGAGAGAGCCGGGCTTCAGCTTCCCGAAGTAGTGAAAAGCAGGGATACCCCTCCTGTCAAGCCGGACCCCGAGGCTCTCTGGTCGGGAGCTGCGGAAATGGGAGTTCCTTCCGGAAAATGTGTCATGGTTGGAGATTTCGTCTATGACCTTGTAGGTGCCAGGCGGGCGGGAATGCGGGCAGTTCTCGTTCAGCGTCCCGAAGCTGAATGGAAGCATTGGGCGGACGTATCCTTCGATTTTATGACCGGATTCGTTGCGTCACTGAAGTCACCTGAACCGCTGGTTCCATGGGAGTACGCGCCGATCGAGGCAGATAGGCTTAAAACGGCAGCCGCAAAAGGTGTCCGCCTTTCGGCGGCTTCACCCTGCCTTTTGAGTGAATGCATGAAAAAAGCGTCGGAGGGAGTTCTGTATTTCATTATTGATGACCCTCTTTCTCCCCTTTCACCTGATCAGTGGAGGATCATGCCGGGACTGGCCTCTTCATGGCTTGACCAGCCGGTTCGTGAAGTTCTGACGGGACTTCTGCAATCCCGCTTCCCTATGGCGGAAGTGGTGGAGGAGGAACTGAGGGGGATACCTTTTTCAGATTGATGAAGGCCCGGCAGTTTGTTCCCGGGAGGTGAAACGATGAGCGACGTTCAGAAAAACATCTGGGAAGTACCACTGGCCGAAAGAATGCGCCCGAAGACTCTCGGAGAATTCGCCGGACAGTCTCACCTTTTGGGTCCCGATGCCCCATTGAGAAAAATAATAGAATCGAACCGTACGCCGAGCTGCATTCTTTACGGACCTCCGGGAGTAGGGAAAACTACACTTGTTCGGTTGATGGCCACGGAAACCGGGCGGGAAATACTTGAAATAAATGCTGTTTCCGCCAAGGTTTCGGAGTTGAGAGACCTTGTGTCCGAGGCGGCAAAATTGAAGATGCTCCGCTCCGGACATGCCGCGATAGCTTTTGTCGATGAGATTTACCATTTCAATAAAACCCAGCAGAACGCTCTTCTTCCCTCGGTGGAAAAGGGAGACCTTATACTGATCGGAACGACTACCGAAAACCCCTGGTTCGAGATCAACAAGACCCTCCTGTCGCGCATGATCGTATTTCAGCTCAATCCTCTTACAGAGGACGATCTGGTCTCACTCCTGAAAAGGGCTCTTAAGGACAGAGAACGGGGCCTCGGTGCTCTTGAGGTTTCCGCCGAAGAACAGGTCCTCAGAGCGCTTGCTTCGAGAGCCGGAGGTGATGCCCGTCAGGCTCTGACGCGTCTTGAGTTTCTTGCGGGAACAGTTGCCGCAAGGGGCGGTCAGCGGCTGACCGAAGAGACTGTTTCAGGCTCTCTTCCCTTCGCTTCAGTACGGTACGACAAGGCCTCGGATGACCACTATGCCGTTATTTCCGCTCTCATAAAAAGCATTCGGGGTTCAGACCCAGACGCGTCTGTGTATTGGCTTGCCCGTCTCCTTGCGGGAGGGGAAAATCTCCGTTTCATATGCAGAAGACTGCTCATATCTGCAGCGGAAGATGTGGGGCTTGCCGATCCCCAGGCCCTGACCGTGGCTTCTGCGGCAGCGTACGCGGTGGACATGGTGGGCTTGCCGGAGGCCCGCATTATACTTTCGGAGGCGGTCATTTATCTCGCAGCGGCACCTAAGAGCAACAGTGCCTACCTGGCCGTTGACGAAGCATCAAAGGCCATAGAAAAGGGAGATATCCAGGAGGTGCCTTTCCACCTCAAACCTGATGGTTCCGGCTACGTATACCCACACGACGATCCCAGGCACTGGACGCCCCAGCAGTACATGGAACGGCAGAGGCGCTTTTACTACCCCGGGCTGATTGGAGCGGAAGCCGACATGGGTGCGAGGCTCAGAAAATTCTGGAGGAGGTTCAGCGAAGAGAAAACTTCTTCATAGGTGATTTCACTTCAAATAGGCAAAAATATCGTAGGCTGCGAGACCGATCAATTCCCTGAGGGCGAGAGATGTGTTTCTCAGGCCGGAAGGGGAGGGGAGAAAATCCATCGCAGTCACCGCACCGGCGCCTTCAAGGCGTCCGGAGGCCGCCGGGTGAACCTGAATATCTCCAAGAAAGCGATTTGCCGCTCTTAATGAGCGTTTGAGATGAAAAGCAGATGTAACAAGGACTACGTCACTGAAAGCTTCCCGCGCTATTATTTCCGATGAAAAAAGCAGGTTTTCCCACGTTGTACGCGAACGTCCCTCAACGATCAGCGAGCCGTCATATCGTATTGACCGTGCGGTCCGAACCGCCATTTCAGCTATCTGCTCCTCCGAGGCTTTTTCGGGGTATCCTCCCGAGTAGAGAAGGGGAGCGTCCAGTTTTTTTGCGATCTCCGCACCTGCTGTGAATCGCTGCAGCGTTTCAGCGTTCATGGCGAACACCCTGTCCTCCGTGTCCATCGACCAGATTCCTCCCGCAAGAACAAGAACAACAGGCTTTTCCCCCGTCTTGGGGCAGTCTGTTGAAAATTGACCTTCCAGGATGTTCAAAAGAGTTTTGGCGGAAAAGGGTACAGAAAGGATGTACAGAAGCACGGCAACAAAAAAAACAAACCGTGCGGGAGAGAGAAACGTCCCGCTGCGGTCACTTTTCCTTCGGAAAAAGAAAATGCCTGCGGCCAGGCAAAGGGCGATCACAATTCCGGGCGGAGCTGAAAAAGCACCAACAGCCTTGTAAAAAAAGTAGAAGAAATTCATTTGATGTATTCCTGATCCTCTGTACTCCGGCTCTTCAGATAGGAGAGAAGACTTTCTTTACTGATGGTGATATGTTTTCGAGTTTCCTCTTTTGCCTTCGCCGTTTTGCCTGACAGTATCGCATCTATGATGGCGAGATGTCCCAGCGTGAAATCCGTAATGGCAGACCGTTCTACGGAAAACGGTCTGCAGAGATTGATAAGGTCTGCAATGTTATTCAGCATCATGGTAAGAAACCTATTTGTGCACGACTGGTAAATCATGAAGTGAAAGGCACGGTCCTCGATGACGTACCTTTCTGTTGAGGTATCGTCAGTCATGGTCTCGAAAACTGAACGGTATCGCCTCAATTCATCTGAAGGAGGAAAACTGCATAAGTTTTCGACGGCAAGGATTTCAAGTTCCGTCCGAAGTTCATAGAGATCCGAGGCATCTTTCAGGCTCGGCATCGTCACATATGCACCTCTTCGGGGTGTCAGCGTAACCAAACCTGTTTGTGCAAGCTGTCGTATCGCTTCCCGGACGGGTGTTCTTGAAACAGCCATCTGTTCTGCGAGCTCTATTTCGGAAAGTTTTGAGCCTGGTTTTATCGACCCAAGAACAATGGCTTCCTTTAGTTTCTCATACACGATCTGTCGCAGTCCCTGGTTGAAAGCAGGTGACAAAGCAGATTTTTCCATGCATATTTCCCCCCATGCAGCACAATGTACTCATTATACTGCATGAGAAGTACCTTAAAAAGTCCGGTACTCAGGAACAGGTCGGTTTTTCTCCGGTTTTATCCCGTTCCAGGTGGTCGTACCACAGGGAAAGCGCATAAATAACATCTGAAAGCCTGTTAATGTATCGGTAGGCGTCTTCAGCCAGTTCTCCAGTTCTGTAAATTTTTACCGCAATTCTTTCCGCCCTTCTCGCTACAGTACGCGCAACGTGAAGAGCAGCCCCTGGAGTTGAATCTCCCGGCCTGACGAAACGGAACGTCTTCCCTGTTACATTGCCGACGATCTCCGTTATTTTTTCCAGCTCACCGATATCGGGGCAGGAAAGGCCCGGATAGAGAGCAATATACCCCATGAGCTTTCCCAGGTCCTGTTCAAGCGCGCAGAGCTTGTCGCAAATATCCGGATATTCACACAGGGAGCGGCCCATTCCGATATGAGCCTGGCACTCATCCAGTGTTCCATAGGTCTCAACCCGCGGATGATCTTTGGGGAGACGGTCACCGCTGCCTATGCTCGTTTCTCCCTTGTCTCCGCCTTTTGTCGTTATCCAGATGTCGTCCATGGCAGAACCTCCCTGCACTTAATGATGTCCGCAGCCTGCACACGTATCGCAGCTGCCTCCGGAACAGTTGCCGAGGGCAGAAAAAACCACCCGAATCAATGCGTCAGTGAGAACGCCAGGGGGAAGTGCGTGGAATGATCTGCCGTCGATTTCAAGTACGCGGCTCTGAAAGGGCGTCCCATCGGCCAGAGTACACCCCTCACAATCCCCGTAGCTCATTGGTGCGTCTAAAACGTCCTCTATGCTGCGTTCTTCCGGAATTCCGGCTTCAGGTCCAAAGAACGAAATATAGTTAAGTTTCCCGGCATTTCTTTCGGTGACAGTATGCACTTCCATGACCTGGAGGACAGGCTGTATATCAAGAGCCGTCAGCTTCGGCGAAAGCTGTTCGATCATTGACTGAAGAACACGATTTGTATCCCCGCACGGAGCGCAGGAAACTCCTGAATCCGGTGCAGGAATGTAATGGCGGATATAGAGTTTGTTCATTGGTAATCTCCTCGTATAATCAACTTGCGGTGGAAAAAAGTGAAGGAAAGCAGGTCACCGCATACACCTGCGTCCTGAGAATATGGGACAATGGTTCCGTACAGGCAGGGGGCGCAGTATCTCTCCTTGAGGTGGAGCCTCCTACGAAAGA
>Ga0228535_1003114_pt1 | contig 13051 bp, 15 predicted proteins | sample SJ1metagenome_FD_168457 | JGI IMG/M metagenome (GOLD analysis project Ga0228535, IMG submission 168457) | Enriched culture of PCE-dechlorinating microbial communities from Ithaca, New York, USA - SJ1 | ecosystem: Engineered > Modeled > Simulated communities (microbial... > Unclassified | place... | reverse complement strand
ACCCTGATGAACAAAGTCTTGCAAACACTACAGATCCTGATAGTTCAATAATGAAAAGTGGGCCTGGTTGTATTCAAGGATATAATGGCCAGATAATTGTAAACCAGGATGGCTATATTCTGGTTCCGTTTTTGAGTAATTCACCCGTTGATTACAGATTACTTCAACCATGTTATGAAAGATTAGAGGAAATTGCACAATTAACCGGCTTATCGCTTGAATATCTTAATTTACTTACTGATGCTGGTTATTGGAGCTATGAAAACTATCTGTATATGAAACAGCAGGATATTGGATTTCTGTGTTCTACATGCCATGAACCAGATATTTTCAGTATTAGAGGCCTCGATAGAAGTTTACTTGAACTTGAACGAATTTCCGATCAACTTTTTGATGGCGTTTGCAGTATTCCAACGTTAGCATCTATTGGTGATTGGTGTACGAGAAATCTCATTCAAGATGATAATATTCCAACACCCGCTCTATTGCTAAAGGGATTATGGAAGTGACAATGACTCCGTATGGCGCCAAAAAGACATATTCACAACGAAAAACGATTGTTGAACCCGCATTTGGATGGATTAAAGAAAATCGCAATTTAAGAAAATTGCAGAGATGGGGAATATCACATTGTCAGGATGAATGGAGTTTGATTTGTTTAACACAGAATCTTCGGAAGGTCTGTTCAAGAGGGGAGTTGAAGAAATTCAGAGAAATGATCTTGCAAAGGAAGCGGGATATGTTCTGTAATAAGGGGGTGGGTATTAGAATACCTTATTCAATATTGTCTGATGCATTATCATCTTTGGGCAGAATGATCGGAGACAATTTTCTAAAGATGTTGATAAGAAAAAGTACTTACCAAAAATTTTCCAAATTTTAGTCATGCAACACCCTCCTATAATGTCAGAATATCATATCATTATTCACAAAAAACGGGGATTAACCCTGTTTTTCTATCCACCATGAATACGTCTCACTAAGCCCCTCTATCAGTGAATACCCTGGCTTATACCCCATTCCATCCGATATCTTTGAAATATCTGCACACGAATGCCTGACCTCCCCATCACGGGCATCAAGATATCGAATCCCCACCTTTTTCCCTGAAACCTCCATAATTGTCCTGGCAAGGTGATTAATCGATACACTCGTACCAGTACCAACATTAAAGACACCAGATACACTCTTCTCCATTGAAAGGATTAAAGCCTGAACGACATCCAGAACATAGACAAAATCCCGGGTCTGTTCTCCATCTCCAAATATCGTGAACTCATCGTCCCGGGAGATGGCATCCATGAATTTGGATATTACCCCTGAATAGGGAGAAGAAGGATCCTGTTTCGGACCATAGACATTAAAAAACCGTAAACAAACCGAATGAACACCATATAAATCTGTATACACTGCAGCGTATAATTCAGAAAGACATTTTCCAACTGCGTATGGCGAAAGAGGAACCGAAGCAAATGTTTCTTTATGAGGCGGAAGATAGTCATTTCCATAGAGGGCGGCAGATGATGCAAGTACAATTTTTGGAACCCTGGCAAGTCTCGCAGCCTCGAATACTTCAAAAAGCCCATCAATATTTATCCGGTGATTTAATCGAGGATCATCAATTGAACGCTGGACTGACACCAGAGCAGCAAGATGGAATATCCCGTCAATGCCCATACAAAATGAAACAAGTCGGGAACCATTTAAAATTGTATCTTCAATAAACTCAACATGGTCATCTTCAAGAAGGTCGGAGATATTACACAATTTTCCAGAATCAAGTGAATCAAGAATGATGACCCGGTCACCACTGGCTGCCAGTGCCTGACAGAGATGTGAACCGATAAAGCCTGCACCACCCGTGACAAGATATCGCTTACTCATACTTGTACCAATCCCACCATCCAGTATTAATTGTATTATTATTCAGATTAGAATACATGTAAGTCAGGCAGGTTAATAGTTCTGTGAAATTGCAGATTTTATTTTCTCCCCAAAGGATAAACATCAAGATATTTAAACTGCCCCTCTTATATACAATTATGGCTGAGTCTGCAGTATACAGCATCAGAATTGATCCCCGTATACGTTCTCTTATGGAAGAGATGAAAGACGAAGATATTCAGGCAGATATTCGATCCCTGATAGAAATATATGTGAAAAGAAAAAGAAAAGAACAACTTTTGCAAAAGGCAACAAAAATATGCAGCCAAATGAGTTCAGGACCCGGTGCAGTATCAATAATAAGAGAGGATCGGGATGGATAATTCATCTGCTGTCTTTGATTCATGTGTCCTAGCAGCAGCATTCTTTCAGGAGGATCTGACAAGAAAGGCACAAGAGATGCTCATGGTATACGATCCCATTACGGTGGATTTTGCCAGGATCGAAATAACAAATATTGCCTGCAAACGGATACTTCATGGGAAAACAAACCCGGATATCATTCGCTCTGCACTCAATACATCTGTTGAATTTCTCAATGATGCATGTTTCCTGCTCAAAGCATCTGATATTATTGATGCAGCATATGAATGTGCAATAACTCACAAAATTACCGTATATGATGCATTATATCTCACCGCTGCTATGAAAGAAGAGAGAATTTTCATCACAGCAGATTATGCCTTGTATAAAGCAGCTCATGATGTTCATGAGATTGTTTTGCTCACCACATGAAGGATAAGGTGTAAAAAGGGAGTTTTAATCTCTCGGATAACGGTTCTTATCCCCTCTCCCAATTCCCTCATACACAAATCCCGCCCGGATGATCACATCAGGGTCAACAATATTCCTCCCATCAACCAAAACAGGAAAAGGTCTCATCATTCTCTTTACCCAGTCATAATCCAGTGCATAATACATCCGGTGAGCCGTCATAAGGACAAGAACATCTGCATCCTTCACCACCGGTTCAATATCAGATGACAGACTGAAACCAGGATACTCATGAACCCATGGATCATGAATCTCTGTGACTGCTCCATGTATCTGACAGATATTAACAAACTGTTCTGTCGGAGTATTTCGTGCATCATCAGTATTGGGAAGAAATGAAAATCCAAGTATAGCAATCCTGGAGCCGGAGACCTCTTTTCCAACACATGAAAGGCCTTGTCTAACCAGATGAAACGTATGACGGGGCATAAAGTCATTCACATGCCGGGCCAGGACAAACAGTGATTCATGACCCTGGGGATAATCAAGCGGAGTTCTACCAGCCACGTCCACCCCACGCTCCAGGTGATATGTATCTTTTGTCAGACAATGCCCACCAACACCCGCTCCCGGCCATAAAATTGCACGGGTGATCCCATCTCCTTTTAGAGAATCAATCCCGGTCCTGACATCATAGAAATTTACCCCCATCGCCTCGCAATATAATGCTAACTGATTTGCTGCTGCTATCTGGAGATCCCGGAAAGTATTCTCTGCAGTCTTGGTCACTTCTGCTGCGGTTGCAGTCATCGGTATGATCTGTCCTTTCGTGAGAACCGGTTGATATAACTCGATTGCCCGACGGGTAGAATCTTCATCAATTCCTCCAACGATCCGGTCATGCTCCTGAATATTCTGAATAAGCCTTCCTACCATGACACGTTCCGGAGCGTGCGCCAGAGCAAAATCCCTGCCGGCGAGAAGCCCTGACTCTTCCTCTAACACCTCCCTTGCCCAGCCACAGGTCGTTCCGGGAGTTATCGTCGATTCAAGGACAACAAGCGTGCCTCGGGTCAGATACCTCCCTGCTTGCCGCAAACCCTCCTCTAGAGCGGTAAGATCCGGTATCAGATCTTCAGGGCTTTTAAACGGAGTCTGAATCGCGATAGTTACTGCATCACATTCTTGAATACTGGTGAAGTCATCGGTGCAGTGAAATACTCCCTTATGCACAACATCTGCCAACAACTTATCCAGACCAGGCTCTTCGCCTTTCAAGGGATTTTTTCCTTCGTTCAGCATCCGGATTTTATACCCTGATGTGGGTGAATTTCGCTGAAATCCATAGACCCTTCGAATACCGGGAACTGAAGCAAAGAGAGCGGCAGAAGGAATACCGACATATCCCATCCCGATAACACCGATTGTCCTGATTGGCCCTCTTTGATTTAAGGCAGCAGATAATTCAGTTGCCATGAGAAAGCCCCTGGATTATGTATTCACAGACTTCAAGATTCATAACCGCCTGTTCAGGAGTCACAGGAAATTCTTTCCCGGTCCGGACTGAATCCAGGAATGACAATAGTTCGTCACGAAGTGGCTCCTTCTTGGTCACCTGCACTTTTTCTACAATATTCTCCTGAACATACCGCTCATTTTCTACAGAATAAAGGCCGGGTTTGCGATAAATATAAACCTCCTGAGTCATGAAGTCCCCTTCAATGGTAATATCCTCCTGTTCAATGTGAATCATACGTATCTTCTTTGATGCTTTCCTGCTGGCAGAGAGATAGACAGGAGTATTGCCACACTGACATAACGCCATTGCTACATCCCTGGTTCCCCGTGAAAAGACCTCAAGGGGATCCTGGAACAAGGAGTGAAGAATTATGTCAATATCATGGATCATAAGATCTTCAACTACTGAACTGGCAGTGATCCTGGATGATGTCGGATTATGCCTTTTCAGTTCTACATACAGAGGGCTTGAGATGATTCTTGAGATTTCTTTCACAATAGGATTAAAGCGTTCAATATGCCCGACTCCGACTATGGTCCCTTTTGGTATCTTATTTATAAGCTCATGACCCTCCGTTGAAGTAAGGCATATCGGTTTTTCAATAAGCGTGTTCATTCCGGTTGTGATTATCTTCTGTGCTGATTGATAATGAAGAGGAGTGGGAACACAGAGACTGACAGCATCTACATTTTTTAGGAGTTCCTGGATAGAACCAGCCACTTCTGCGTTGTTCTGCTCTGCAACTATCCGGGCCTGATCCTGGTTTACATCATATACGAAAAGAGACTGTACTGGCTTTAACTCAGAATATATCCGTACATGATTCCGGCCCATCATCCCGGTCCCGATAACCCCGACATCCATTATTCACATCCATTGACTGCCTGAGTTATTGAATCTCTTTGTTCCAGCGTCAGTCCCGGATACACCGGAAGACTAAGTATCTCTCGGGATATCTTTTCAGATACCGGGCATCCACATGGTTGAATCTCCCCTTCATATACTGGTTGTTTATGAATAGGTATCGGGTAATGAATGGCTGCTCCGATACCTTTCCTGTTCAGATCGGAAACAAGCTCATCACGAGTAATGTCAGCCTGATCGGTAACCCGGATGGCATACTGATGAAATACATGGGTTGAATCCTGTCTGACGCAAGGGGTAATGATCCCTCGACGGACAATATTTTTTGAAAAGAACTCTGCATTATCCTGCCGTAAATGATTCATTTCAGGGAGTTTTTGGAGCTGCACACGCCCGATTGCGGCAGCAATGTCAGTAAGCCTGAAGTTATATCCTAACTCTGTATGCAGATATTTCTCTTTCTGACCATGATTTATGAGCAGTCGTATCCGGTTAATAAATTCGGGATTGGTACTGGTTACCATACCGCCTTCTCCACAGGTCATATTCTTGGTCGGGTAGAACGAAAAACAGCCACAGATCCCATAACTTCCGACTGCCCTGCCCCTATACTGCGCACCATGTGCCTGTGCACAATCCTCAATGAAATGGAGTGCGTGATCGGTACAGATGTCAGATAGTGCACGAATATCACATGGCTGGCCAAAAAGATGGACGCCAATTATGGCTTTTGTTTGTGGAGAGATCAGTTCAAGGACCTTTTCTGGATCAATACAATATGTTTTTTCCTCAATGTCTGCAAGAACCGGAGAGGCACCACACATACTGACGGATGTTGCAGATGCGATGAAAGTAAAGGAAGGAACAATGACCTCATCACCTGGCCCTATACCAAGTGCTGCCATCGCCACATGAAGGGCCGTTGTCCCGTTACTTGTGGCAACTGCATGAGGGGTCCCACAAAAATCTGCAAATTCTTTCTCGAAATGAATGACTTCCTGTCCGGATGCGAGCATACCAGAAAAAATCACCCTGGCTGCTGCATCTGCTTCTTCCTGACCAACAAAGGGACGGGCTACAGGGATCATTTCTGAATCGCTCCCTCAGGAAGTGGTTTGATCCGAGCAGGTGAACCAATCGCAAGCGAGAATGGGGGAACATCTTTGGTTACAACCGACGCTGCTGCAATAAGGGCCCCCTCTCCGATGGTTACACCCGGTAGTATCGTAGCATTTGCACCTATTGAAGCATGATCACGAACGATTGGACCGAATAGGTTCTTTCCCCCATGAGGGGGATATTTATCATTTGTCAGAACTGCGTTCGGCCCTATAAAAACATAATTCCCAAGTTCTGAATTGGTCGGTACATACACCATACTCTGAAGATTGACATGGTTCCCAATGGTGCAGTTTCCTTCTATGATTACTCCGGTTCCAAGAGAGACATGATTCCCCAGTACCGTTTTTTCCCGGACGAGGACGTTATGACCGGTTGAGAAATTGGATCCGGTCCGGACATCAGCATACAGAATGGTGCCGGATCGAATGATGGCATTATCTCCGATTATAACACCAGGATGATTCTTCTTTCCAATATAATCCCGGGAAGGAAAACCGAGCGTAACCGGATCAAAGATTTGTACATTTTTTCCAAGCTGATTATTGCCATATTCGAACACGATATTCACATAATTATACAATTGGAGAATGAATAAAACGAGCACTTCTGTTTAAAATGTATCGTTTCACTGAGTTTCCCAGACAATATTGTCATATATATCTCCTCTGATCCTCCATAAATAAACCAGATAATGCTATATAATATCTCGTTCAATTCTCTCATCACCCAAAGCGCTCATATCAATAGCACAAAAAAATTTCGAAGTACAATTAGGTAATTAAAAAAGTTATTTTTTGTAATATTGATCATCATAAAAATGCAGAAGCATATAAAATTAATTCAATTAATTAATGAAAACTTTACAGAGAATATAAAGTTTCTCCGAGAATCAAACCGTTAGATTTTTATTTACATCTTCAGACATATCATCAGTCCCGTAAAGGGGACGTGTACGAGTGATTACAGTCTATCAGTAACAGATTTCCTTCCAGTATACAGTGACAAAATCGTACAGGTTTTAAGGAACATCGGAGGAACCATATGGCAAAATTTTCCGACACAATCGATCTCTATGACGATCAGGGCAAGCTGCTGAAAAGCGGTGTTGCCTTGGATAAAGTTAGCCCGCTGACAAACGCCGGCATCAAGAAGATGATCAGCCTTACCAAGAGAACTGTTGCAGTTAACCTTGGTGGAGCAGAGGCATTTCTGAAGACCGGAAAGGCCGGAAAGAACCAGATCCCCGGACGTGAACTCAACCTTGACCTTGTTGCCAATGCAGGCGCAATCAAGGAAAAGATGTTCAAGATGCTCCAGGTTACAGAGGGCGACGACACCGAGATCAAGGAATTCGGCGGCGGCAAACTCCTGCTCTGTACTGTGCCAAGTGCACGTATCGATGCAGCAGCAACCTACGATGCAGCAATGACCGCTGTATCAGCAGCAGCAACCTACTCTGTTATTGACCAGTTCAACGTTGGCATGTTTGACGGTTCAACCGTTAAGGCAGCATTCTGGGGTACCTACCCACAGACCATGGACCCATCAGGCTCAGCTTGTGCATCCATTCTGTCCATTCCACAGAACAACGAAGGTCTTGGATACGCACTCCGTAACATCCAGGCAAACCACTGTGTAATGATCACCAACAAGAATGCAATGCAGGGTGCAGCACTCTCAGCAACCTTTGAACAGGCTGGAGAATTCGAAATGGGAGCCGCAATCGGACCATTCGAACGTGCACAGCTGCTTCTCTACGCCTACCAGGGTCTGAATGCAAACAACCTCGTCTATGACCTGGTAAAGAAGAACGGTGCATCCGGAACTATCGGTACCGTTGTCCAGTCTCTTGTTGAGAGAGCAATTGAAGACAAGGTTATCACCGCAGGCAAGAAGGGACCATCCGGATACACCTTCTACGAGACCAAGGATCCAATGCTCTGGAACGCCTACACTGCAGCTGGAACCATGGCAGCAACTATGGTAAACTGTGGTGCTGGCCGATTTGCACAGGCTGTTTCCTCAACCCTGCTCTACTTCAACGACCTGATTGAGCACGAGACCGGACTTCCGGGTTGTGACTACGGTCGTGTAATGGGTGTAGCAGTCGGATTCTCATTCTTCAGCCACTCTATCTATGGTGGTGGAGGTCCAGGTATCTTCAACGGAAACCACGTCGTTACTCGTCACGCAGCCGGTGTTGGTCTCCCATGTATTGTTGCTGCCTGTGCTCTTGATGCAGGAACCCAGATGTTCACTCCAGAGAGCACCTCAAAGGTCTACCAGGATACCTTTGGTAAGATCCCCGAGTTTGCCCAGCCGATTCAGCACATCGCTCAGGGAGCATAATCCCCAAGGTTTCGTACAATGGCTGATGCTGAATTCCCGCAATGCAGGATCGTCACCGAGCGCCTCTTAAAACCTGAAACTGTTGAGAAAATCCTCAATAAACTGGCGGTCATACCAGGGATCCGTAGAATCGTCATTAACGGCCCGAGTATACCCCAGAAAGTCCCCTATGGCCCCGCAAGGGGTCTGGATAACCCCCACTCAGGAAAGGCAACTATCCGGGTTGGGGAAACGGATGTGGACCTCAAGGTGCAGGTTGGAACATTCCTTCTCGAACTGGAAACAAGGGATATCGTTTCGCAAGTCGAAGAGGCCTGTAAGGAAGTCTTCACGAATTTTTCATATTCAATCAAGGAAGGAAAATTCATGAGATCAACACCGACGCAGGTTGACTATGCGAAGTACGGCCCAAATGCAAACGAAATCATGTTAGGTCTTGTTGATCCCAAAAATAAAACCGGACCGACACTTCTTCAGGGTAACAGATAATGCCAATTGGACGGGTAACACAAATTGTCGACTGCCGCGAAAGTGCGGGTATGGGAAAAGGAGGGGCCCTTGCCCAAAGGGGGACTATCTCCGAATGCCGATATCCTGACGTCATCATCGTAGGGATGTCCCCCGGTCGCCGGCATGTTACAAAACCAGTCTGTGATATCACGTCCGCCCTTCGGGCACAGGGGGTTGAATATAGTATCAGCACCATGATTCTCAACGCAGGCTCCGGGATTCCCCCTGATGCCCCGAAGAGTGCCGGTCATGTGCTGGGAGCATATTTCGGCCTGAACGAGAAGGAAATTACCCAGATAAACCGCCATAAAGTGGCGGTACTGCACCATGGAAATGTCAGATCACATATCGTCCATAAAGTCCGGTCTATCTTAAAAGACTGTGACATACCGGTGGTTGTGGTCTGTCAGGCTCCCGTCGATTACGAGGATTTTGCAAAGGAAGGGGTGAAAACGGCGTTTGTGATGCCAACTGAAGAGAATGTCCGGACAAAAGGGACAGTAATGGCGATTGTCAGTGGTATTACGAGAGGTCAGACCCCGTCTCGTGAGAAGATCAGCGAAGTCATTCACGAAGTCATGAAACTTATGAAAACTTCAGATTTGGAGAGATAAAGATATGGCATATACTCCACAGTATGGTCCGGGCCAGTCTGTTGTCGCCGAAAACCGGCGCAAGCAGATGAACCCAAATGTAAAGCTCGAAAAAATGCGTAACGTCACCGATGAAGATATTGTTCTCATCCTTGGACACCGTGCCCCAGGTCAGGCATACCCGACCGCACACCCGCCACTCGCAGAACAGGGCGAGCCGGACTGTCCAATCAGAAAGATTGTCACCCCAACCGATGGTGCAAAGGCTGGAGACCGTGTCCGGTACATCCAGTTCGCATATTCTGTGTATAATGCACCTTCCCAGCCATACCAGAGAACCTATACCGAAGCATACCGCTACCGTGGTATCGACCCGGGAACTCTGTCCGGCCGTCAGATCGTCGAATGCCGTGAGCGTGACCTTGAAAAAATCTCTGCAGACCTGATTAACACCAACCTCTTTGATCCGGCAACAATCGGTATCCGTGGTGCAACAGTGCATGGACACTCACTCCGTCTTGCAGAAGATGGTATGATGTTCGACATGCTTCAGCGGTGTGTCCTTGAAGGCGGCACAGTCAAGTACGTAAAAGACCAGATTGGAACTCCACTCGACAAGAAGGTCGATGTTGGTAAGCCAATGGACGCTGCCTGGCTCAAAGCAAACACTACCATGTTCCACTCACTCGTTGGTACCTCTTATCGGAGCGACGCCGAGTACATTGAATATATCAAGCGTATCCACTCCCTGAGAACAAAATACGGTTTCATGCCGGTGGAGTAAGGAGGTACTAAATATGGCAAAAATAGAGAGAGCACAGAAACTTTTCCTCAAAGCACTGAAGACCAAATTCGAGGGAGACGTAGCAGACACGAAGACTGAGTTTTACAACTTCGGTGGTCTGAACCAGTCTGCAAGAAAGAAAGAGTTCATGGAGGCATCCAAGAAGGTAGAACTTCGCCGTGGAATCTCCATGTACGACCCGAACCGGTGCCACCTTGGTGGTCTGCCAATGGGTCAGCGTCAGCTCATGACCTACGAAGTATCCGGAACCGGAACCTTTGTAGAGGGTGACGACCTGCACTTTGTCAACAACCCGGCAATGCAGCAGATGTGGGATGATATTCGTCGTACCATCATCGTCAACATGGACCTTGCACACAGCACTCTTCAGAAGCGTCTTGGCAAGGAAATCACCCCTGAAACTATCAACGAATACCTGCACATCTTAAACCACGCAATGCCCGGTGGTGCAGTCGTTCAGGAACACATGGTTGAGACCCACCCAAGTGTTGTCGATGACTGTTACTGTAAGGTATTTACCGGAGATTCAGAACTCGCAGACCAGATTGAGAAGCAGTTTGTTCTTGATGTCAACAAGCTCTTCCCGGCAAAACAGGCAGAAGCACTGAATGAAGCTGTCGGCAAGTCACTCTGGCAGGCAATCCACATCCCAACAATCGTCTCACGTACCTGTGATGGTGGAACTACCTCCCGGTGGTCTGCCATGCAGATCGGTATGTCCTTCATTACCGCATACCGCATGTGTGCCGGAGAAGCAGCAGTCGCTGACCTGTCCTTTGCAGCAAAGCACGCTGGTGTTATCCAGATGGCAAGCCACCTCCCAGCCCGTCGTGCACGTGGTCCGAATGAGCCAGGTGGAATCATGTTCGGTCACTTCGCTGACATGATCCAGGCAAACCGGAAGTACCCGAACGACCCGGCAAAGGCATCCCTTGAGGTTGTCGGTGCAGGTTGTATGCTCTTTGACCAGATCTGGCTCGGTTCCTACATGTCTGGTGGTGTCGGATTCACCCAGTATGCAACCGCAGCATACACCGACAACATCCTCGATGAGTTCACCTACTACGGTATGGACTACATCAAGGACAAGTACAAAGTCGACTGGAAGGCATGTAACCCAGCAGACAAGGTCAAACCAACTCAGGAAGTCGTCAACGACATTGCCGGAGAGGTCACCCTCAATGCAATGGAACAGTACGAACAGTTCCCAACCCTTATGGAAGACCACTTCGGAGGTTCCCAGCGTGCAGGAGTTATCGCAGCAGCATCCGGTCTCTCAACCGCAATTGCAACTGCAAACTCCAACGCTGGTCTGAACGGATGGTACCTCTCCATGCTCATGCACAAGGAAGGCTGGTCACGTCTCGGATTCTTCGGATACGACCTGCAGGACCAGTGTGGTTCAACCAACTCACTCTCTGTCAGACCTGACGAGGGATGTATTGGTGAATACCGTGGTCCAAACTACCCGAACTACGCAATGAACGTGGGACACCAGGGAGAATACGCAGCTATCGTCGGTTCTTCACACTACACCAGAAACGATGGTTTCTGTCTGTCCCCAATGATCAAGATCACCTTCGCAGACCCATCCCTGCCGTTCGACTTTGCCGAGCCACGGAAGGAGTTCGCAAAGGGTGCAATCCGCGAGTTCGTAGCCTGCGGAGAGCGTACTCTTCTCATGCCAGCCCGTTAAACGGGAAAAAATTATTCTTCTTTTTTTCACTGCTCTGCGCTAAAAGTTTTAAGAATAGAGATCTTCAGGTCTTTATCAGGGGAGATCGTTCATCCATACTCGTTTTACTGATGGAATACGATCAAAATGAATACCTTCCGTGATTATCGTGTCAACACCCTGATGTGACATACAGGCTGCGTGTATCGCAGCCCTTGGGTTTCATTGCGTATTGGGTCATAATAGAGTGTGCTGATTTCTAAAAGTGAAGTGTAACAAGGAATGAACTACATGCAGACGTCAGTAACCAAACGTGGTCAAACAGTAATTCCAGCTGCTATTCGAAAAAAATACCATATCGATGCAGGAGTCCATTTAGTATGGCTGGATGATGGAGACACCATTCGGGTAGTACCAATCCCACATGATCCATTACTTTCTCTCAGGGGATGTGGGAGGGGAAAAGACTATACAAAAAATTGTTAGAAGAAAGAAACATAAATCCGAGCCACGAAAACTCCCTCGATGAACATTGAAAACAATGCATGAAGAAATATTCCATCCCTACCTTCTGGGTACTTATGCACAAGGATCCTGAGTATGAGTCTCTTCATGGTTTGGTATTAATGGAAGTTTTGCCATATAAGAATGCAAATAACCAATAACCTTATTCAAGAAAAGGTACCCTGGCAGCTAGAGCAGCAGATAGGAACTGGTGGGGGGACGTTTCTTCCACACATAATTCAGAATTGAGAGGAGAGACTCACATTTTCTCCTGAACCTGTACTTCTATACTCATAAGAGAATTTCATTACCAAAAAATTCCTGGTTTGAGGCTGTTGCACAAACACAAAAAAAGCTTAATATAAATTATTAAAGCTTAATTATATATATTATTAAGATCAATATATTATATGTCTCATCGCTATAACATGATTAGAGGATATGGTAATGAA
>Ga0228535_1003113_pt1 | contig 13053 bp, 9 predicted proteins | sample SJ1metagenome_FD_168457 | JGI IMG/M metagenome (GOLD analysis project Ga0228535, IMG submission 168457) | Enriched culture of PCE-dechlorinating microbial communities from Ithaca, New York, USA - SJ1 | ecosystem: Engineered > Modeled > Simulated communities (microbial... > Unclassified | place... | reverse complement strand
GGCGATCGCCGTGATGATCTCGCCGGAGATGCAGCCGGGCAGATACCTGTGCTTCTGCTCCTCCGTGGCGAAAGCCAGGATGTAGGGGACGATGATGTCGCTGTGGAGCGAGGCGGCCAGCCCCGAGTGGTTCGTCCGGACCATCTCCTCGGTGACGATGACCGAGTAGAGGAAGTCCGCCCCCGGGCCGCCGTAAGCCTCGGGGACCCCCATGGCGAGGTAGCCCTGCTCGCCCATCTTCCGCCAGGCTTCTCTCGGGACGATCCCCGCCTCCTCCCACTGCTCCACATGGGGCGTGATCTCCCGGGCAAGGAACCGCCGGAGCGAATCGCGGAACATCCGGTGCTCGTCGGTGTACTTGAGGATCTCCATGGCCGTCCCCTCCTTCAGTTCCCGTAGCGGCCGACGATCGAGATCGCGCAGACGTTCTGGTGCGGGAAGCCGCCCAGGTTGTGCGTGAGGCCGTAGCGGGGGTTCTTGAGCTGCCTTGCCTCGGCCCGGCCCAGGAGCTGGAGGTACATCTCGTAGATCATCCTGAGGCCCGAGGCCCCTATGGGGTGACCGAAGCACTTGAGGCCGCCGTCGATCTGGGCGGGGAGCTTCCCGTCGCGGTCGTAGAAGCCGTCGAGGGCGTCCTTCCAGGCATGGCCGCGCTGGGAGATGTGGAGGTCCTCGTAGGTCACCATCTCAGTGATCGAGAAGCAGTCGTGGAGCTCCATCATGCTGATCTCCTCGCGGGGGGTCTTGATCCCCGCCTCCTGGTAGGCCTTGGTGCTGCAGGCGCTCGTGGTCACGAAGTGCTCGCCGTCCCAGGCGTTGAAGCCCCCCTCGGCGCCGCTCGAGACGGCAAGCTGGATCGCCTTGACCGAGACGATGTCCGTCTTCCCCAGGGACTTGGCGATTTCGGGCGTGGTCACGATGGCGCAGGCGGCCCCGTCTGAGACGCCGCAGCAGTCGAAGAGGCCCAGCGGATGGGCGATGATCGGGGCCGCCAGGACCTGGTCCAGGGTCACGGGCTTTCTCAGGTGGGCCTTGGGGTTCAGGGCGCCGTTGGCGTGGCTCTTGACCGAGACGTGGCCGATCGCCTTCTTGAGGTCCTGGTCGGCCACGCGGAACTTGGTGGCGTAGGCCGAGGCGAGCTGGGCGAAGAGGCCCGGGGCCGAGGCGTTGGGGAACCACTGCCAGACGAGCGAACCGAAGTTGGAGCCCGCGTTCGGGAGGCCGCCGTAGCCCGTGTCCTTGAGCTTCTCCACGCCGATCGCCAGGGCGATGTCGTAGGCCCCCGAGGCGACGCCGTAGACCGCCCCGCGGAAGGCCTCGGTCCCGGTCGCGCAGTAGTTCTCGGTCCGGGTGATGGGAATGTTGGGGAGGCGCAGGGCCACCCCCAGCGGCGTCGCGGACTTCCCCAGGCCGATCTCCTCAATGCAGTGGCCGTACCAGGCCGCCCCGATCTGCCCCTTCTCGACCCCGGCGTCGGCGAGGCACTCCTGGAAGGCCTCGACAAGGAGCTCCTCGGCCCCCATGTTCCAGCGCTCCCCGAAGCGGGTGCACCCCATCCCGAGAATCGCCACCTTGTCCCTGATTCCCGATGCCATGATGGTTCCCTCCTTATTTCCCTGCGAACTTGAAAAGCTTCCCGATGAGCTGGGATTTCATGATGTCCCCCTCGACCTTCAGCTTTCCGGAGCCGTAGGCCTGCATCCCGTCGAGCTTTCCGGCGATGAGGGCCAGGAAGTCCTCGTCGACCATCTTGATCGTCGTGGTGGGCTTTTCGGCCTTGCCCGTCTCGACCTTGCAGGCCCCGTCCTTCACGGCCACGGTCCAGTCGCCGCCTCCGGGCCCGGAGATGGAAAACTGGAAGAGGACGTCCACCCCCGCGGCCTTTTCTGGACGGAAGGCCTCGGGCATTCTCGCGAAGACGCCCTTCACATCCATTCCACCTGCCGGTGCGCCGGCACCGGCCGTCCCCGGGGTCCCGGTCGTTGCACCGCCCGCCGGCGGCGACGGCGGCGTGAGGAACGAAAGAATCGCCGTGTTCGCGTCGGAAAGTTCCTTCGCCCCCTGCATGCCGTCGATCTTCGCCCAGTTGTCCCGGATCTCCTCGGCAGTCGGGATCTTCTCCGGGCCGCCCAGGATCGCCCCGGGGCCGGTCAGGACCGCAGCCCGGCTGTAGAAGCCTGCCGAGGCGTTGATCATCTCGCCGGTGGCTTCGCAGGCCTCGGAGCAGAGGTACAGGACGATCCCCGCCACGAACTCGGGCTTCATCTTGGCGAACATCTCCGGCGGCATGATGTCCTCGGTGAGACGCGAGGCGGCAAGCGGGGCGATCGTGTTCACCTTGATGTTGTACTTGGCCCCCTCGATCTTCAGGGTGTTCATGAAGCCGACGAGCCCCATCTTGGCCGCGCCGTAGTTGGTCTGGCCGAAGTTCCCGAAGAGGCCGGAGGCCGAGGTCGTCATGACGATCCGGCCGTAGCCCTTCTCCCGCATGGCGGCGAAGGCCGGGCGCGTCACATTGTAGGCGCCGTTCAGATGGACGGCCAGGACCGCCTCCCAGTTCTCGGGCTCCATCTTGAGGAAGCTCTTGTCCCGGATGATCCCGGCGTTGTTGATGAGGATGTCCAGGCCACCGAAGGTGGCCTGGGCCGTCTTCACGATCCCCTCGCCTCCCGCGGCCGTGGCGACGTTGTCGTAGTTGGCGACAGCCTCGCCTCCCGCGGCCTTGATTTCCTCGACGACCTTGTCCGCTGGGCTGCTGGAGCCCGCCCCCGCACCGTCGCGGCCGCCGCCGAAGTCGTTGACCACGACCTTGGCGCCTCTCCTGGCGAGCTCCAGGGCGTAGGCCCGCCCGAGCCCCGCCCCGGCCCCGGTCACGATCGCGACCCGGTTGTCGAAACGGATCTCGGGGGGCGTTGCGGCAGCCCCGGGCTGGGGGATCGCCTTCCAGAAGTAGCCGGCGAAACCCCGCTCGTCGTCCCTGAAGCGCCGCCGGAAGGCCATCTTCACCGGGATCCCCACCTTGCAGTCGGAAAGCTCGCAGTCCGTGAAGTCGGCCATGAACCGGCCGCCCCCCTCGAACTGGATCATTCCGTAGATCGCCGGCGGATCGACCGAAACGGCCAAGAGGTCACCCGTGAAGGTCATGATCCGCGCCGGGACGTCGGCGAACTCGTAATCCTCCTGGGTCCCCACGTGGCCGCAGTCCGGGTTCACGCAGACGTCCGTCGCGGGGTACTGGGGAGTCCCGCAGTCCCGGCACTTGCCGCCCACGAGGCCCGTGATCATCTTGCGCTTCCGCCAGAGGGTCGTCATCGCCGTCTGGGTCGGGGCCTCGGCCCGGATCCCCATTTCCGGGTCGATCAGGTCGCGGAACTTGAGGAATTTCATGTAATGGTCGGTGGTCTTTTTATTGGCGAGGGTTCCCTTCACCCCTGCACGGGGGGGAAGCTTCGTGATCGCCTCGGTGACCCTGAAGAACAGGGCGTCGCAACCCTGGCCGAAACCGGCCAGGAGGATCCCGTCGCCGGGCTTGGCCTGTTCGAGGGCCGCGCCGAGCATGAGGAAGGGATGGGCTACTCCGGTCTCGCCACAGACCTCGTGCATCGTGTCGATCACCTTCTCCGGAGAGGCGCCGAGGGCCTTGGCGATCGCCCGGTGCTCCGCCTTGAAGAGACAGGGGAAGACGACCCACCGGACGTCGGCCATGGTGAGGCCGGTCTTCCGGAAGAGGCCTTCCACGGCCTCTGGGATGAACTTCGAGTAGCCCTCCTCGCGGAGCCAGCGCTCCTCCCAGGTGTAGTCATAGGCCTTCCCGGCAGCCCGGTAGTGGTCTACGAAGTCGTAGGAGACGCTGTGGGACCCCTTGAACTCGGCGATGACGTCCTCGCTTCCGACCAGGAGCGCCGCTGCGCCGTCGCCGAACCACATCTCGTAGAAGTAGGCGGGCCTGGTCTCGCGCTTGTCCGAGGCCGTGACGAGGACGTTCCTGCGGCCGCCGCCCTCGACGGCCTCGAGGGCGGTAATCAGGCCCGTGGTCCCGGCGCGCTGGGATGCGGTGAAGTCCGCCGTGATCATTGCGTCCGGGAGGTTCAGGGCGGTCTTGAGGATCCCGGCGTTCTGGCGGTCGGCGAAAGGGAGGGTCGTCGAGCAGAGATAGGCCCCGTCGATCGCCCTCCTGTTCTTGCCGATCAGGCAGTCCCGGCTGGCGGCCACGGCCATCGTGAGGGCGTCCTCGTCGTGGTTGCACATCGAGCGTTCCCCCTGGGCGACCATGATGGTGGCCGGGGCGAACCAGCCCATGGCCCGGTAGATGGCCGCCCTTTCGAGACGCAGGCGGGGGATGTAGGCGCCGTAGGAAGTGATTCCGATCATCTCTCGTGCCTCCTCTTACATTTTGAAGAGTTTGCCGATCAGCTGCGACTTCACGATGTCGCCGTCGATCTTGAGCTTCCCCGAGGTGTAGGCTGCCATCGCCGCAAGCTTTCCGTTCATCAGGGCGAGGAAATCGGCGGCGTCGATCGTCAGCGTGCAGGTCGGGCTCAGGTGGTTGCCCGTCTCGACGCGGCAGACCCCATCCTTGATCTCGGCGAACCACTTCCCGCCTCCCTCGCCGGAGATGACGTACTGAAAGACGACGTTCACCCCGGAGGCCTTGTCGGCCCGGAAGGCCTGGGGCATCTTCGCGAAGACATCTGCGACCGAGGCGATGCCGGCCGCCTTCTGGCCATGGGCCGCCTCCGCCGAAGAGGCCGCGGCCTGGGGCTTGGCGGCGAAGGCGTTGAGCATCTCGCCCATCAGGTCGTTCAACTGGCCGAGCTCCTTAGCCCCTTGGAGATTCTGGATCTTCTCCCAGGAGGCGGCGATCTCCTCGACGGTGGGGATCCTCTCCCCGCCGCCGAGGATCGTCCCCGGGGCCGTCATCACGGCGGCCCGGCCGTAGTAGCCCACGCCTGCGTTGTAGATCCGGCCCGTGACCGGGCACTTCTCGGAGGCGAGGTAGAGGACCAGGGGTGCGACGAACTCGGGCTTCATCTTCTCGAGCATCTCCGGCGGGAGGATGTCGGCCATGAGCCGCGAGGCGGCGATCGGGGCCACAGTGTTGACCTTGATGTCGTACTTGGCCCCCTCGATCTTCAGGGTGTTCATGAAGCCCACGAGGGCCATCTTGGCCGCGCTGTAGTTGGTCTGGCCGAAGTTCCCATAGAGGCCGGCGGCGGATGTCGTCATGACGATCCGGCCGTAGCCCTTCTCCTTCATGACGGCAAAGGCGGGCCGGGTCACGTGGTAGGCCCCGCCCAGGTGGACGTCGAGGACCACCTGCCAGGTGTCCGGCTCCATCTTGAGCAGGCTCTTGTCCCGGAGGATTCCCGCGTTGTTGATGAGGATGTCCACGGTGCCGTAGGCGTCCAGGGCCGCCTTTACGATCCGCTCGCCCCCCTCCACGGTGGCGACGTTGTCGTAGTTGGGGATCGCCTCGCCGCCCAGGGCCTTGATTTCTTCGACGACCTTCTGGGCCGGGGTCTGCGACCCCTCGCCGGAGCCGTCGCGGGCGCCGCCCAGGTCGTTGACCACGACCTGGGCTCCGCGCTTGGCGAACTCCAGGGCGTAGACGCGGCCCAGGCCCCCGCCTGCCCCAGTGATGATCGCCACGCGTCCGTCGAGGCGGATCTCGTCCTTCGGGACCGGCCCGTATTCGAAGACGCCCTGGTCGATGACCGTGTCGCCGGTCCGGCTGTTGACCGTCCGCCAGACGGCGCTCCCCTCATCGGTCTTCCAGATGAGGGTCCGGATCGGATCGCCCGGGTAGAGGGGTCGGGAGAAACGGCAGGCGAGACGCCGGACGAGCTCCGGCTGCCCCGGCGTGAGGCTCGCCATGAGGGCCCGGCAGGCGAAGCCATGGGTGCACAGACCGTGCATGATCGGCCGCTCAAAGCCCACCATCTTGGCGAATTCGGGGTCGACGTGGAGTTGGAAGATGTCACCCGAGAGCCGGTAGAGCAGCGGCTGGCTCGGTGAAGGGACGGCGTCCACGGCGAAGTCGGGATCGCGTTTCGGGAATTCCACGGACTTCTTGGGGGCCGGCTCGCCGCCGAAGCCGCCGTCGAGCCGGGCGAAGACGGTGATGATGTTCGTGAAGAGTCTCTGGCCATTGGAATGGGTCGTCTCACTCGCGGCCACGACAAGGGCCCCCTTGGGCCCCTTGTCGTAGTAGTGGGTGATCCTCCCCTCCGTGATCAGGGTCCCCGAGGTGGGAATCGGGTTGTGGAAGATCAGCTCCTGCTCGCCGTGGAGGATTCCCGCTAGGTTCACGTTCGAGGTAATCCCGACTTGACCCAGGAAGTCGAAGATCGCCGCGATGGAGAAACTGGGAATCACCTTGAGGTTCTTCTCGTAGGTGTAGTCGAGTTCCTCGACGCCGGCCCCCACGCCGATCGCGTAGAGGACCACATCCTTCCAGGTGTAGTCCTTCTTTGTCGGGCCGATGGTCTTGCCGATTGCATCCATGTTGAGCGCCATGGTTTCCTCCTTGGCAGGTGTTTGAAAGCGATGCCTTGTCCAGATGACGGGATCCCGCTCATGCCGCGTGCTGGGCAGGGACGATCCGTCGCGTCCTGACGGGCAGGATCGCGGGGCCAGCATACGGGCCTCGATTTTTCTAATCTTGTCCGGCGTCCCGACCGCTTTCGGCCGGTCGACCCGGTTATTTCGTTTCGTTCTGCAAGAAGGCCGGGATGTGGATGAACTTCAGGGTCTCTTTCACCAGGGCGATGTACCGGTCCTTCTCGACCTTCACCATGGGATGGAAAAAACTCACCCCTGCGATGAAGCTGTGGATGGAGTTCATCACCGCCAGGACCTTCATCATGGTCTCGGGCGGGACGTTTCGCTTGTCCCGGGCCAGACCCATGGAGCGGGCGATGTCGGCGGTGAACTCGGGAACGCTGAAGTCGAGGTTCCCTTCGTAGCGGGTCTTGCCGAAGTAACGGAAAAGGATCAGATTGGAGATGTCGGGGTTCGCGAAGAGGTAGTCGGTCATCAGGTCGATGGAGATGGCCAGCCGCTCGGCCAGCGGGAGGCCGTGGATCACCCCCTCCACCTCGATGAGCTTCTGGCGGAGGTCCTTGTTGACGTCCATCACGACCGACTCGTAGAGGTCCTTCTTTCCTCCCCAGTGGTAGTGGAGCGTGGAGATGTCGATCCCCACCTCCTGGGCGATCATCCGGGTCGTCGTGCCGTGGAAGCCGTACTCGCCGAAGATGCGTCGGGCGACGGTCAGGATGCGGGCCTTCATCGACTCGGGGTCACGGCGGGCCTTTTCCAGGGGGGTGGTCATAGGTGCCTTCCAACCTACGATTCAATCATTTGATGGAATCGTAGGCGAAAAGGAGGGAGCTGTCAAGATGATTTTGTTCGGCCAGGCCTGCCGCGCCGCAGGTCGAGATAAAATCCCCTTGACACCCAAAAGCGGCTTCTTCTATGGTTTCCGGCATTACAGCAGGACCTTAAGATCCATCATACTCCTACCCATTCATGGCCGCTTCCCTCCGGCTGGCGCCATGCCGGCCCGACTCCTCTGTCGGGGGGAGTTCTTGGGTGCGGCGGCAATGCGTTTCGCAGAGCGCCGCCGTCGAGGGGCCTTCGGTACCCTTCCGAAAACTCGGATTCGGACCTTGCCCTGAGAGGATTGAAGGAGAGCCGCCATGAGCGATCAAGCTCCAACCTACGAACAGCTCCTGAAAGACAACGATTCCCTGCGCCGCAGCCTGGCAAACGTCAAAGCGGAACTGGAGCAGGTCCGCAATACCCTGGGCAAGGCGGAAAGCCGCTATCGCACCCTTTTCGAAAGCTCCCCGGATCTCATCTACTACATGGACCACGAGGGGAAGATCGTCTCCATGAACAAGACCGGCGTCTATCTGATCGACTGCGAATCCGCAGACACGATCGTGGGACAGACTTTCAACTGCTACATACACCCGGAGGATCAGGAGAAGGTCATGGCGTCGTTCCTGGAGGCCGTGGCCGCAAAACAGGAGATTACCAAGGGGCTGACTTTCCGGCTCCTGAAGCAGAGTGGCCGGGTCGTTTGGGTGGAGCTGCATTCCCGAATGAGCTTCGACGAGCGGGGCATTTTTCTCGAAGAGGTGGGGGTCCTGCGGGACGTGACCGAGCGAAAGGAGATGGAGGAGCGACTATTCCGGTTGAATCGGGATCTGGCCGAAACGAACCGGGAGCTTCAGGAGGCCTACACGCAGATGCGCGACAGGCGCGATGTGCTCAGACAGTCCCGGTATGAGGAAGACATTGGGTTCCTGGTGGATCGGGACGGCCGGATCGAGTGGGTCTCGGAAACAGCCCTTTCGTTCAGCGGAAAGCCGCGGTCCACGGTAATCGGGTCCCTTCTTCCGGAACTCCTGCCCGAGGAGAGCCGCGAGGGACTGCGCAAGGCTATTCGCGAGGCCTGGATGGGCGTTACTTTCCCATGCACCGTCCGGTTCGCTTCGATGGAAGGCGATATGGCGGACATGCAAGTGAAGATGACCCGTCTGACGTCCCCCGATACCAGACGGCTGTGGGCGGCCTTCCAACGCTCAGACGAGAAACCGGCGGGACCCGTCGCCTGAGTCGCTCCACGTCAGCGTAGAAATGCACGCCCCAATAGGAATCCCTGCCGGCTTCGTCAAGCGCGGTGAAGAAGCCCCCTTCGGCATAGGATTCCATGATTCAGCAGCATTCCTGCGGTTCATGGCTGGGATGGCGCTGAAACCCATTCTCCCGCAAATCCTTTTTTAATCCGAACGGGAATCACAATATTCCGCTGGAGTGTATCCTTTTGGGACCATTTTTCGTCTATGGAGTTGGGAATGGTTGCACGGCGAGTCATTACGGGACAACGGAATAATCGGAAAAGGGGGCGCGTATGATCGGGTGTTGTGGGGATTGGACATGGTCGGGCTGGAGTTGGTGGTGGGTGGTGCCGCTGGTCGGCATGGCCCTGTGCATGACCTTCTGCATCCTTGCCAGGTCAGGGAGGGCCGGCCGGGGGGTCTGCTGCTGGCACGGCCGCTGGAACGGAGATCCCAAAGATCTTCAGGATGAGATCGGAAACCTGAGGAAAGAAATGGGGGATATAAGGAAAAGGCAAGGAGAGGATTCATGGACGAACGGACAAAAAAATTGATCGCGGTGGGGGCCTCGGTGGGGGCGAACTGCCATCCCTGCCTGGAGTACCACATCGGCAAGGCGCTGGACTCAGGGATCGAACGCGGCGAGATCCTGGAGGCCGTGGAAACCGCAAAGGCCGTCCGGGGGGGCGCGACGGCCAGCATGGATGCGCTGGCCCTGAAGATCCTGAGCGGGGAAGATCCCTCTCCATCTCCCGGGAAACAGGAATCTTGCCGTTGCTGCTCATAGAGGTTCAATGGTAGAATTATTCCATGAAGGACTTTGGACATGAGGGATGATCCCGGGCTGAGATTTCAGCAGATTTACGATGAGTATCGTCCCAGGATCCTCCGCTATTTGACCCGCATGGTGGGGGAGGGTGAGGCGGAGGACCTGACTCAGGAGGTATTCGTCAAAGTCGGTCGCGCCCTGGAGTCCTTCCGCGGCGACTCCCGACTCTCCACATGGATCTATCAAATCGCGACCCATGCCGCCCTGGATAGACGCCGTTCGTCCATCCGGCGTAGAGATGGATCGTCGCTGCCCCTGGAGGATATCGCGGAGACCCAGGCGGACGGAGACATGCGGACGGGCGAATCGGCGGCCTCGAGCGAACAAAGGGTCATCCGCCACGAGATGAACGCCTGTATCCGGGGAATCATCCAGGCGTTGCCTGAGACCTACAGGCCCGTCATCATCCTCAGCGAGATGGAGGGTTTGAAGGATGCGGAGATCGCCGAGATCCTGGGTCTGAGCCTCCAGACGGCCAAGATGAGGCTGCACCGTGCTCGGGTGAAACTTCGCAGCGAATTAGAAACCGCCTGCGATTTCTACCGCGACGAGCGAAACGAGTTGGCCTGCGACAGAAAGAATCCACTGATCACCGACCTTTAGAATGGTCCATCGACGCCGTTGCCCCGTTCCTCGCCATTCGAGGCGGCCGGTCTGCCTTGCGGCTTGGGACTGGTTTCGCGATAGACCGAATTCGAAGCCCTGCTTCGGGGGGCCATTGGGGGCTCAGATATTGGAATCAGGAGATTGGTATGAATGACATAAAAATAGGTTTTATCGGTGCCGGAAGAATCGTGAACATCCTCCTGGGCGGATGGAAAAGAAAAGGTGTTGTCCCCGGTCCGGTCCGGGTCACGGAGCCCCACAGCGGAACAGCCGAAAATTTGAAGAAAAAGCATCCGGAAATCGAAATTGTTTCCGGAGTTCAGGAGTTAAAGGGAGCCGACCTCCTCATCGTTGCGGTGCACCCGCCGGTTATGGCTCAGGTCTTGGGAGAGCTTAAAACCGTCATTGCCCCGCAGACCGTCGTCTGCTCGCTCGTGCCCAAAATACCTTTCGCGAAATTGGAGGATGCGCTCAGCGGGCATAATAAGATCATCCGCATGAACCCGAACGCTCCTTCGCTTGTCAATTCGGGGTTCAACCCGGTCGCCTTCGGAAGCGGCGTGACGGCGGAAGAAAAAGCCTGGTTCTTGAATCTGATGAACGCTCTGGGACACTGCCCCGAAACCAAGGAGGAAAACATTGAAGCCTACGCAGTGATATCCGCGATGGGGCCGACGTATCTCTGGTTCCAGCTTTATCAGTTGATCGAACTGGCGAAAACCTTTGGGTTGACGGACAAAGAGGCCCTGGATGCCGTCAGCGCGATGGCTATCGGTGCCGTTCATACCATGACCGAGTCCAGACTGGCACCGGAAGGAGTGATGGACCTGTTGCCCGTGAAGCCGATGGCGGAGGAAGAGGCCGCAATCAAAGCCGCTTATCGGAACCGGCTTACCGGGATGATGCAGAAACTGAAATCATGATCGCGATGGGGAAGGGGAACGGATGCTTCAACTGTGAGATGTTTGATGAGAATATCAACAGTGAAAGCAGGATGAGCTTCGCTGCGGCGGCGAAGATGCCGCCGGATCAGGTTTCCTGCAAGGGATGCCGCGCCAGAGGGGGTGTCGTCTAGCACGGGGAAAATGCGATACCCTCGATTGCTGGATGGGTTGCTACGAGTGCCGCCGGTTCCCCTGCGCGATGCTGTGCCTCTCGGCTGAAAGCGCGATGCGGTGTATCCGCACAACCTCAAATGTTACAACTTGTACCGGATGAAGCTTCTGGGAATTGTAAGATGGGCAGAAGAAGCAGCCAACCGGGTACGATGCTTTAAAGTGAACTTTGCGGTCGGTCGGGATCCGGTCATCTGATCTGAACCCCCCTATTTTTTCTTGACAAGCGGTCTTGATAGTTGTATAATACAACAATGTCGACGAACCGCGAGAAACAGTACAAGGAGATATTCGAGGCGATCATGGGGCTGTCCCGGGAGATCCGGTGCTGCAGCCGTGACGAGGCCCTCTGCCAGGACGTGACGTTCCACCAGTTCGTCATCCTGGATGCGGTGGCCGAAAAGGGGGAACTGGATCTGGCGGCGCTCCACGGGATACTGTCCGTCGAGAAGAGCACGACGACCCGCCTCCTGGAGCCGCTCGTCCGAAGAGGCCTCCTGGTCAAGGACCGGGCGCTCCACGACTCGCGGGCGGCCCGGATCGTTCTGACCGGGGAGGGTCGGGAAACGCACCGGAAGGTCTGGGAGTGCCTGATGGGTTTTTTCGAGAACATCAACCGAAACATTCCGCAAGGAAAGCGGAAGGAGGTCCTGGATGCGGTGAGGCTCTTCGCGGAGGCCATGAAAAAGGCTGCCGCCGAATGCCGTTGCTGCCAGGAACCGCTGAAGAGGATCATCACATGAGCGATACAAGACGCGGATGCGGGTCTTTGCCCGGGAAAGAGAAGGTCATGTTGCCCTCGGCCCCTGATGCGGTCTGCTGCGGGTCCGGTCCCGCAGCCGGACCGACGACCCTCCCGCCCCTGGAACAGCCTTTCGTGATCGGGACCATCGAGACGCCGTCCGGCCCCGTTCCCCGGGTCTCATCGACGCTGGAATGGCGGGACCGCTGGGGGGCCTTCAAGGCCCGCTGGGGGATCAATCGGATGGACTACGCCATCGCGCCCGGCCTCTATGCCTTGGGCGACCCGGGTAAGGACTCGCCAGTCCTGGTGAGCGCCAACTACAAGATGAGTTTCGACGTGCTGCGAAACGCCCTGCCGGGACGCGACTTGTGGATCCTTGCCCTGGATACGAAGGGCATCAATGTCTGGTGCGCCGCCGGAAAAGGGACCTTCGGGACGGAGGAGATGATCGGGAGGATCGAGGCGAGCCGCCTCAAGGCCGTCGTCAACCACAGGTTGCTGATCGTCCCGCAGCTGGGGGCGCCGGGCGTTGCGGCCCATACGGTCAAGAAGCGCTCCGGATTCGCCGTCCATTACGGCCCGATCAGGGCCGCGGACATCCCGGCCTATTTGGATGCCGACGGCAAGGCCACGGCCGGAATGCGCCTCAAGGACTTCCCGCTCCGGGAACGGGCGGTCCTCATCCCCGTGGAGCTGGTCGAGGCCATGAAGCCTGCCGCGATCATTGCGCCGCTCCTCTTTCTGACCGGCGGGCTGGGCGGTCCCGGGGGCTTCTGGGCGAACGCCCTTCGGGAAGGGACCTTCGCTGCCTTGGCCTTCCTGGCCGCGGTCGTGGCGGGGACGCTGGTCCATCCGCTCCTCCTTCCCTGGCTGCCGGGACGGGCCTTCTCGACCAAGGGGTTTGCGCTCGGCGCGGCCACGGCGCTCGTCGTCCTCCTCCTGGGGGGCCTTGACGGGTCGGGATGGGCCGGTCGTCTCGGCTGGCTGGCCTGGCTGATGATCGGCCCGGCCGTGACGTCCTACCTGGCGATGAACTTCACCGGCTGCTCCACCTACACCTCCCTGTCGGGGGTGAACCGGGAGATGCGCTGGGCCCTCCCCCTGGAGGCAGGGATGGGGCTGGGCGGCCTG
>Ga0228535_1003111_pt1 | contig 13066 bp, 8 predicted proteins | sample SJ1metagenome_FD_168457 | JGI IMG/M metagenome (GOLD analysis project Ga0228535, IMG submission 168457) | Enriched culture of PCE-dechlorinating microbial communities from Ithaca, New York, USA - SJ1 | ecosystem: Engineered > Modeled > Simulated communities (microbial... > Unclassified | place... | reverse complement strand
GGGGGCGATCGTGCCGTCCTTCTTCAAGGCCGTCTGTTTCATCCACCAGGGTCCCTGTCCTTCTTCCCCGGCCTTCAGAGGGGGGCTGGCCAGGGCGGGAAGACACACCAGGCCGCTCAGCGCGACGATGAGTAAGATTTTTTTTGACATCAGGTTCACTCGCTCCAATCGAATCATATGGTTGATGTATACCCAATCAATTCCATTTTATCAACCCTTAAGAGAATTTTCTCCGGAAAAACGCTTGTCCCGCCGGCTGAGGCGTGGTTTCTCGAAATATCGCCGGAACAAGCGCCATCCCTCCGATACATGATCCGGCGCGGAGCCGGACGGGGGGCCGCGCGTTCCAGGGCGTCGAAACCGGTCTCCCGGAACCGGGAATGATCCCCCGGCCGGGCCCGCCGGCCTCCGGCCGCTCTCCCCGAGGATTCCGGTTGATGGGCGAAGCGGAAAGATCCGTGCAGCCCGCGAAGGGAAAGGTTCACGACGCCTTGACTCCCCGTCGATATCCTTTGACTTGCCCCGGGCCGGCTTTTATACTGATCCCTTTTTTTGTAATTTCCTTGAAAGGTACCGTGCCGCATGACGAAAAGAGGCGACGATGGAGACTGCGTCCAGCCCTGCGGGTCGCTGATCGAGGAAAAGGGCCCGGCGGCGATCAGGTCCGTATCCTACTGGAACGAGTACGCACCCTGGTACCGGCTGTGGCTCGATCACACGGACTATCACCACGGAATCAAGGACCTCCTGGCGGGCATTGTCCGTCCCGGCTGGAGAGTCCTCGACATCGGCGGCGGAAGCGGCGTGTTGGCCATCCCGCTGATGCGATCGGGGTGCCGGGTCACCGTCGTGGAGCCCTCCGAGGTCATGAGGGCCTACCTCCGGACGGAGATGGTCAGGGCCGACGTCGAGGAGGACAGGATTATCACCCTGCCCTGGGAAGAGGTGCCGGTCAAGGAAATCCTGGGTTTCGACCTCGCGCTGGCCTCCAACAGTCTCCACCTCACGCGGATCGGGGCTTTTCCAAGCCTGATGCGGATACTCGCCGCGCGCCCGGCCGAGGTCCTCGTCGTGTCCGAGCTGGAGATCCCGTTTGACCCGGACGGAAACGGCGCGGCGCCTTACGGCATCGGCGGGTCCGGTTCTTTCCAGGCGGAGAGTTCCTTCCGTTATCACAGCGTCGAGGAAGCCCTCCGGCATCTTGACCTCAAGGAAAGACACGGACAAAGCCATCCCTCCCGGCCGGATTTCATAAAAAGCCTCATGTTCGAGAACGGGCACTACATCCACAAACGCTGGACGACGGTTCACTGGTTCAGGCTGACGCTGGCCGCCGCTTGAGCGGCGCGGGCCGGGGCGCGAGCGTTTGATTTTCCCCGTATCCCTGTGCTAACTTGAATACCGGAGGGGAGGATGGAAATGGACGAAACACCAAGCATTCAGCGTGTTCATGATCACATCGACGGGAACTTTTCCGCTCATCTCGAGCGGTGCCGCGATTTCTTGAGACAGAAGAGCATCTCCGCGACCGGGGAGGGCATCCGGGAGACGGCCGCGATCGTCAAGGACTTTATCGAGGAGATCGGGGGGACCGTCCGTTATGGAGGGGTGGAGGATTTCCCCATCGTTTACGGCCGCGTGGACCTGGGCCGCCCGAAAACCCTGATCGTTTACGGGATGTATGACGTCCAGCCGGTCGAGGAGGCCAAGTGGACCTCTCCTCCTTTCGGCGCGGAGATCAGGGAGTTGCCCCGGTTCGGCTCCTGTATCATCGCCCGGGGCGCCGTCAATTCCAAGGGAGCCCTGGCCGGCGTCTTCAACGCTCTGCGCAGCATCAAGGAAACGGGCCGCCTGCCGGTGAACCTCGTCTTCGTCATCGAGGGGGAGGAGGAGATCGGCAGCCTCAACCTGGAATCGTTCATCCGCGATCACAAGGACGAGCTCAAGGGGAACGGCGTCGTGGACTTCGATTTCTCCGAGGATTCGAACAAGAAGGTCTCCCTTCATCTCGGACTCAAGGGAATCGTCTATCTCGACCTCAAGTGCCGCGGCAAGAAAACCTTCGGCCCCTCCGAGTCCGTCCACAGCTCGGTCAGCGCCTGGATCGCCTCCCCCGTCTGGAGGCTGGTGCATGCCTTGAGCTCGCTTGTCGACGAGAACGAGAACATCATGATCGATGGCTTTCTCGACAACGTGGCCCCCATCAGCGCTAAGGACCTCCGCATACTGGAGAACCTCGCCCGGACCTTCGACGAGCGCGAATTCCTCAGGGAGATGCGCGGGCTCGGCTTCAAGCACAAGGCGACGGGGGTCGATCTGCTCAAGAAGGGCCTGTATTCCCCGATTATCAACATCGACGGCCTGACGGCGGGCTATTCGGGCATGGGGACGAAGACCGTCCTGCCGCGGGTGGCCTCGGCCAAAATCGACATCCGTTTCGGGCCGAACATGGAACCGGGCGAGGTCGTCGAGAAATTCAACCGGCACCTCGCCGGGAAGGGCTTCGAGGACATCGAGGTCACCGTCCGCGACAATTACACCTGGTCCAAGACGGACGCCGACGAGGATATCGTCGACCGGATGATCGGCGCCTACCGCCGTCACGGCGTCGAGCCGGAAATCTGGCCCATGGCCACCTGGGCCGCCCCCTATTTCGTCTTCTCGCGCATCCTCCGGCTTCCGCTCGTCTCGGGAGGGCTGGGCCACGGCGGCCGGCAGCACAGCCCCGATGAGTACATGACCGTCAAGGGCCTGAGGGATTTCGAGAAATTCGTGGCGACATTCCTCAGCCTCTTGGGGCGATAGGCCTCGCATTTCCCGAAGCCGGGAGTCACTTCGCCGCAGCCATCCGGGCGCGGCATGGACGGCCGGGCAGTCCCCACGGCCGATATTTTTTCCAGGAACCGCCGGCGGCAATTCGGCCCGGAGACGCGGAGCCGATGGCCTTCCCCTGGGCGCCGCTCCCCCGGCGTTCTTCCCGATCGCGGCCGGATTCAAACGCGGATCCGCGGCCGGCCTTTAATCGCGCGGCCCCCAGGTCACGTCGCCGACCTTCACGTCGGGCCGGCATTTCGCGGCTTCCGACAGGGCCCGGAGTCCCGCGGTGGCGTCCTTCTCCCCGGCGTCGTAGAAAACGTAGAGATTCCGCTCGCCGTACGTGCTGCCGGCGGGAACGGAAATGAGCTGGGTTCGGTCCCAGTCCATGTTGAAATAGTTCTGGGGGCGGAACCAATAGATGAACGGCTCGGCGCCGTGGCCGACGCTGACGTAGGTGGCGTGATCGAAATGCGTGACGGGGCCGCCGAGCGGGCCGACGTTGGCTTCGTCGAGCCGGACGGTGGCCGCGCCGACCCGGGTTTCGGAGTTGAAAAACGCGAGAAAGGGGATATCGGGCTCCAGGCGCAGCACATCGCCGTGCGTGTTGTAAGGCTTCAGGTCATCGATCATCCTGTCGGCGAGCTTTCCCCCCGCCGACATCCAGGCGACGCGGTTGAAGAGCGGCCGGCTGAAAACGAGCTGATCGTTGCGCAGCGCGACGACGCCGATATCCTTCGACACATCGATCCGGGTGCCGGAATAGACGTAATCCCGGCCGGCGTAAAGGCGGTAGGTGATCGCCAGCCGCGCTTCGGGGATCTGCGGGAATGCGCCGGCGCGCCGGACCTCGATGAAAATCGGCCCAGCCTCGATTTCATAGAATTCCGGCGGATCCCAGGCATAGGAATGAATCCAGCCCCGTTCCGGTATGAAGATGCAGGGGTTCCAATGGATCACCCTGTTGATGTTCGTCAATTCGACGCCCGGACGGCTTTTGACCGTCACGGCCGAGAGCTGGCCGGAGTTGCCGTAGCTGTAGCCGAGGGCGTCGGCGGTCTTCTTGTCCGCGGCGCGAAGCACGACCTTGATCCTGCCGTTCTCGAGCGTCCAAGCCGGTCCGGCGCCGCCGTACTTGAGGTCGGTCGCGTAGGCCGGGGCCTTGGCGGCGGGATTGCCGTAAAGAATATAGTACGTGCCTGAAGCTTCTCCCTTGACGGGGAAAAAGGTTATCAAGCCGCTGACCGAGGGTTTCGAGTCGTTGCGTTCCATCGTCCGCCCGGTGTCCTGGGTTATCAGCCGCAGGCGCGAGATCTGAAAGGGCACCTCCGCCAGCCGGCCGCCGGACTCATGGACGAGGCGGATTTCGTTGCGGACGTTCTTGGGATCGATCATCTCGCTCGCCTTGAGCGAGAAGGTCGCGTCGACCGGAAGCAGCCCGGCGGTCTCGGCGCTCAGGCCGTCAATCCGCAGCGGCATTCGTTTTTTCCAATCGGCCCAGTTCTCGGCCGCGCCGGAAGCGGCGGCGGCGACACAGAGAAGCGCGGCGGCCGCGAACCGCCGGCCCGCGTGGTTGATCGATATCATGATTCCCTCCTTGCCGAATGGTGGACGGCGACGGCGGACTCAAGCGCTGGAAGCTCTCTCCGCCCGGTCCGCGTCCGCGACATCGCTCGACGACGTCGCCGTATTACAGGATATCAAAAACCTCTTGCGTCCGTCACTGTTTCGGCTCCCGGTGTCCCCTTGACACGGGAGCGCGCATCTCCGCTTTCCCGGATCGCGCGCGTCGGGCGAGCCGTTGCGCGAGCCGGCCGGTCCAGCGGTCCCCGCGGCGGGGAGGCCGGGTCCCCGTTCAACGCCCGCAGGACGTTCATGACCATGGCCGCCTGGCCGCTGGTCCATTCATCCAGCCTATCGCCCGCGAGCCTCCTTTCTTGGGCCCATGACGCGGACAGGCGTTCCAGGAGAAGCGTCTTGCTCAGGTGGACGTTTCCCTCGATGCTCGACCACAGGTCGTCAAGCTCCCGGAGCTCTCCGGCGAGCCGGCCGGCGTCGCCGTTCACCAGCGGCGACGGCGTTCCCCGCCCCCCCATGAGCAGCGGGAAAGACGCCGCGTGCGCGGGGAACGTTATCCAGGCGCAGGTGAAAGTCTCGGGCCGGACGGGATCGATCTCGACGGTCATTCCGGAGATGGAGGAATCCAGGCATATGGAAGGGTCTCTTGAAACGGAGTGAAACAGGGCGAAATCGACCGGTTCCTTCGCTCCGCGAAGCCGAGCGGCGGCCGGACTGTCCTCTCTCGCGCTGAAATAGGCCTTCTCCGCATGATACGCGTGAGACAGTTCGCTGGTATTGTTGCTGATCTCCAGGATCTTGCCCTCTTTATCCACGAACAGCCAATGCGTGCCGAATTTATGCCCGCCGGCATAATAGCCCTTTTTCAGAAAATCCCGGATAATCCCCAAGGCCTCCTCGCAATTGGAGGCTTTTTCGGCGATATGCCGCAGCAGGAAGGTGTTCATCATCCCCCGGTAGCGGGGTTCCTCGACGGGCAAGCCTCCGGTGTCGGCGGAACCCGCGAGCCCCTTCTCGTTGACCATCATCATGCAGCCGATCGCGCTGGCATCGCTGACCGCGATGAACTTGTTCACTCCCGGCACCGTCGACGTCATGATGAAGGCCGCCTGGGCCTTCGGCGCGTTATCCCGGTTCTTATGAAAGAAAATGGAATCGACCGCGGCGTGCCCCCGCGAGACGGCGTAGGACGTGCATTCATGCATGAAGAGATCGCGGTACACGCCGGCTATGAACGCGATATACAGGTCCTCGCCGACGCCCGCGGCTCCGGCCGCGGCGCGCGCTTCGTCCAGCCAGTGCGGGGCGACCTTCCCGGCGATTTCGACGAACTCTTTCGACCGTTCAACCAGCGTCTCCTTGGATATCCCCCCGGCGGCGGCCTTGGCGAGGAAATAAACATCCATGTCATGCGCGATGGCCCGGCCGTTGATCCGTCCCCACCGGCCGCCGATTTCCGCCGGCGTGCCGCTTAAATACACCATGCCGGCATCGCCGGCCGGCGGCAACGACGCCAGCAGGCCCATCAGGAGCAATCCCGGCGCCATCCTCATCCCGGCAACCCTCCTTCGGCCGGCGCGGATTCCGGGCCGCAACCGTCCGCCGCGGCGGATTTGTTCCCGCCGGGGCGGGGATTCCCCCTCCGCGTCGGCGGATCCCGTCGCGGCCGCCGCGAACTCCAGGCGGCTCCGCGGGCCCGCGCCGTCCTCTCCCCTGAAAGGACGGAATCTTTTCACGCCGTTCAAGCCCCCTGCCCGGACCCGATCAATCAATCACGTAGCTCAGGAGATGAGATCCCGACGAAAAATAAATGCGGCCGTTGAAATAGTCGCCGCCGGTGTCGATCCGGACGGGCGACCGCGCGATGAGCTCGAGGGTGTTCGACTTCGCGTTGACACGGGCGATGCCCTTGGAAAACAGGGCGTACAGGGCGCCTTTCGGCCCTTCGACGAACACGCGCGGGCCTTGGTGGTAGGCCGCGTGCCCCAACTCGGCTTCGACGTCCTGCTTGGCCAGGACCGTACGCTTGGCCGGGTCATAGACAAAAAAGAGCTTCCGGTCCGCGAGACCGTAGACCAGGCCGCCCGGCCCGGCCTGGAGGTCCGTGTATTCCTGAACGCCCGGCAGGACGGCTTCCTTCCATATGACGCGCCGCGCGGCGAGGTCCATGACGTACAGCAGCGCTTCGGCCGCCTTCTTTTCGCCCCCCGTTCCCGGAGCGGTCGTCGTGCCGGCAAGAATATTGCCTCCCGGAAGGACGACCATGCTGAGCGTCGACTGGTCGGGGATGACGTCCTTGTCGCCCAGGACGGTCATGGCGCGCGTCTTCTTGTCCCAGATAAGCAGCCCGCCGCCCGTGCTGCCGTAAGCCGGGGTGCCGCTCATGATGATCGTCCGGCCGTCGGCCGCCGCAAGCAACCGCGAAGGCCGGTGGATTTCGGGATCGGCCGAGCCCAAGTACGCCGGGTTGGAGGCGGGATTTTTCGGGTCGGTTTCGATCCACGGCTTCGACGGATCCCACTCCAAAAGGTTCCCCCCGCCGTAAGTCCCGGCATAAAACTTGTCCCCCTCGGTCATGACGATATTCCATTGACCGAAACCGGGCCGGTTGACGATAGCCCCCGTCTTCGGGTTCAGGCTGAAGAAGTTCATCGGGAAGGCCGCCCCGCCGCAGATCGTCCCGTCGGGCGCGACCGCTTCGCCCATGAGGATGGCGCCCTCGCTCTCGTAATCGAACGGCAGGACTCTCTTTTCCCCGGTCCGCGGATCCGTGACGGTCAGACGCCGGTTGATAAGGTCGCAATTGACTTTCGTGCCGTCGGGAAAGACGCTCTCCGTCGCGCGCATGCCTTTGAAGTAGATCTTCGGACGGGAGGCGTCGTGTTTCCCGATCTTCCGCGCCGATCCCTTATAGAGTTCGATCCAGCCTTCCTCCTCTCCGCGGAGGGCCTGGCCGTAGACCTTTCCGTCCTGGTCGCGGTAGAGATAGGCCTGGCCCTTTTTCCGCTCGGACTCGGGGAGGATCGACGCGGTTTTCCCCGATGCCGGGTCCAGCGCGACGATTTGGGAGGCGGTGTGCCCGAGCGCGAAATAAATCCAGCCCGCGTCATCCGCGGCGACGAAGCTCGCGTACTGCGGCCAACTCTGCTTGTGGACCTCGCCGTAGTCCCTGAGTTCGCGCGTCTTGGGATCGAAGGATATGACGCCGCACTGCGGGTAGGTGACGGTCCAGATTTTTCCGCCGTCGTCCTCGGTCATTCCCATGGCGAACCAGGGCGAGGTTTTTTCGCTGCAATAGGTGAACGCCCGCTTGACCGGATCGAACTCGATGAGATGATGCTTGAAGTGGGTGTAGAACTTGTTGCCGCTCGACAGGATCGAGGCGTAGGGCGAGTCGACCGTTTCGCCCGGCGGCTCGAAGGGAACCGGGAACTGCTCGACCTTTCCGGTTTGGATATCCTGCATAAGGAGCGAATAGCCGCCGCGGCGATCCATCAGTAAAACCAGGAGCACTTTCCTGCCCTGGCCGTCGACGGTCGCCGCCGCCCCCCGCTGGCTGCTGATCGGAACGGCCACGCCGTGGTCATGAAACCCGTTTCCCAGGTCCTTGGGACCCGCGGCGGCGCTCGCCGCCGCGGCGATGGTCATTGTCAAGACGAAGGCGATCACACTTATTCGCACGATCCTGCCGAGATGCATTCCTTGCCTCCTTGCGTATCATGATAGTCGAAGCCGTTCATTATAGCATTTTTATCCGCCCGTCCGATGATATATTCGAATCATGCCTCCGCGGGCCGACGCGAAACCAATCGATGCCGACCTCGAAAGGCGCCGAACAAGATCACGAAATCGATGCCAAGCTCATTTTGATTGAAAAATACCGGGAGTTCGCGGACAATAACGGCGTGCGTCATCGCATCCCTCAAACCGATTCCCGGAGGTCCCACAGATGAAATTTATAAAACCGCTTCTCCTTATCATTTTCCTGGCGGTTACGCCGCCTCTGCCGGGCGCGGAACAAGCCGAAAAAACGAAAAACGCTCCCGGGTGGTGGGAACAGCCGGTGCGCATGCTGCGCGTCGACCATATGCCCGATTTCGCCGAGATGAAGAACGAGGACATGGACGCGCTGGCGCGCAGCCGGAAGGAGAAATGGGGCATCAACTGCGAGTGGATCATGGGAGCGCTGGCCTGGGGAGGCCGGGGCGATTTGACCGCCTTCGAGACCCCGCTATTCGAACGCGCCCCCGGATTCGAGGACTTCGACTACCTGCGCCGCTACACTCCGGCCGCGCACAGGCACGGGATCAAGATCATCTCCTACCTGAACATGCACTGGTACTCATATCCCTTCGCCGCAAAGCACCCGGGATGGGAACAGCTGATGAGCACCGGCGAAACATACGGCCGCAAGAACCCGCTCTACGGCAACGGCACGACGCTCTGCGTCAACTCGCCGTGGCGCGACTGGGCCTTCACCATGATCCGCGAGGCGATGAAGACGGGGATCGACGGTGTGTTCCTGGACGGCCCCGTCGTCTATCCCGATTGCTGCTATTGCGAATCGTGCCGGCGGCGATTCCGGGAGGAATACGGGAGTCCCATCCCGACGGAGGATTGGACGAATCCCCTGTGGCGCAAGTTCATCGATTTCCGAGAGGATTCGCTGGCCCGCTTCCTCTCGGACGCCCGGAAGGCGGTGCGCGAGATTTCCCCTGACGGCGTCATTTTTCTCAACGCCGGGAGCTGGAGCCCGGGAGCCTGGCGGGTCGCCCGGGACATCCAGAACGTCAGCCCCTACCAGGACTTCAACGGCGCCGAGGCGTTTTTCCACTACACCGGCTCGCAGAACCTCTACCCCTACTCGATGGCGGGGAAATATTTGCGGGCGGGCGGCAAGCCGACGGTCGTGTTCATGCACTATATGAGCGGCGCCTGGCACTACCTGCTTCTTCCCCCCAACGAGTTGAAAAGCGGGCTGGCCCAGACGATCGCCTCGGGGGCCAATCCCTGGCTGGCGCTCGTCCAGTCCTCGCTCCTTTCCATGCCGCGGGGAGCGGAGCCGGCCAAGGAGATTTTCGATTTCCTGGAGGCCAACAGGGACTATTACACGGAGATGGAAAGCATCGCCGAGACGGCGGTGCTCTTTTCCGCCCGTACGGGACGCAACTACATTTCCATGCCCGAGATCTTCGCCCGCCTGAAAGAAACGGGCAAGCCGGGATCGCAGTGGGCCGAATTGACAAAAGAGGAACTCGCATCGCTGAGCCTGCGGAAGAGGCAGTGCGAAGACCATCTGGCGTTATCGTGCGAGGGATATTTCCACGCCCTGACGCGGAACCATGTTCCCTTTGACATCATCCTCGACCAGGATCTCACCCGGGAAAAACTGGCGCGATACAAGGTCCTGGCGCTGCCGGACGCCGCCTGCCTGACGGCGGAGGCGGCCTCCGTCATCAAGGAATTCGTCCGGAACGGCGGAAGTCTCCTCGCTTCCTACGAGGCGGGCTTCTACGACGACACGGGAGAGGCGTCGACCGCCTTGTTCGAAACGCTCGGCGTCCGCGAGGTCGCCGGCGCCTTTCCGGTGTTCCGCGGGGAAAACTATGTCAAGGCCGTTTCAGAACACTGGGGGATGGCCAAGGACCGCCTCGTCGAACGGGCGGGGCAGGCGCTCAAGGTCCGGGCGGCCGACGGCGTCGACACTCCGTCGAGATTTTTGGAACCCCTCGACCGGCCTTATGTGCCCCTGAAAGGCGTCTCCGAGTTCCCGGCCCTTCTTCTCCACCGCTTCGGAAAGGGCAAGGTCGCCTACTTCCCCGAGGCCATCGGCGTTTTCATCGGCGAATCCCGCATGCCGTCGGCCGAGATGCGGCTGGGCAAGGCGATCGATTTTCTCCTTGAAAATCCCGTCCTGACGGCCGATCTTCCGAAGACGGTCAGCGTGGATGCCTATCGCATCAAGGGAACGAGCCGGATCGCGGTCCACCTGGTCAACAACACCGTGGACGGCCATCCGGTCAGCGAATTTCTCCCGGTGTTCGACGTCGCTTTCAAGATTCGGACCGGAGTCGAGCCGAAGGCCGTGAAAGCACTGCGCGAGAATGATAAAGTCGAGTCGGGCTTCCGCGACGGCTGGACCGAGGTCCGCCTGCCCGGACTGACGCTCTACGAGGTCGTCGTCATCGACGCCGGGCCGGCCGGTTTCTGACGCGTCTCATCCGGCGCGGGCTCGCGACTTTCGCTCAAAGCGGATGGTCGGCGCGGCCGAAAAGTCGATGAGAAACCTGCCGCCGCTCGTCGGGTACTCAAAGGCGCCGCCGCGGGAGAAGTCGCTGGGTCCGGCGGTGGCCTTCGCCAGCTTCCCTTTCTCCTTCATGTATTCGTCGGCGTACTTGATGACGACCTGCTCGCGGTCTCCGACGGCATGTCCGGTCGTGGTCACGGCGATCCCGTCGATGTCGGCCGCGGTCAGGAAGCGGCCGTCCGCCTGCAGTCCCGCCTCGATCATGTTCGCGAACTGCCGGATCTTCAGGGCCGCCGGGCAGGAGGCGTCCTCGGTCCCCTGGACGATGACGATCTTCAGGCCCGGATTGGCCGCCCTGAGCCGCCGGCAGTGCTCGAGGTTTCCGAAGTCCCGGATCTCACGCATGTCCGCGCTCAGGTAAGCCGGGCTGCCGGGCTCCCTAGAGTAGCCGGCGTCGAGGTGAGTCCCCCACTCCCCGGTGCCGTAGGCGACGGCGTCGATCAGGCCCGGCATGCCGCTGATGTCCACTCCGCAGGCGAAGGTGTGGGGAGCGAGCTTCATGGCCATCTGCGCCACGTTCCCACCCCCAGACCCGCCCATGACGTAGACCCGGTGCTCATTGAAGCCGGTGCCCTTGTCCCGCAATTGCTTCCAAACCGCGTAAAGCGCGCGGACGGCGTCCATGGCCTGCAGGTAACCGTGGTCATACGGAAGGTTTGCCTTCCATTCCGGGCCGCTCTGCAGGTAATTGACGGACACGGCGATGACATTGAATCGGTCGGCAAAGGTCGCGCACCACTTCAAATACTCCGGGGAGTCGTAGACACCGCCCCAGTTGTGAAGGACGAGCATCAGCCCGGTATTGCCGTTGATGCCGGCGGCGGGCTCCCGGACGAACATCTTGACCATTCGCCGTCCGGGCCGGAGGGGCCACTCCTGGCCCTCGAATTCCTGCTCCTGGGGCAAAAGTTGTCGGACGACTCCCCCTTCCGGTTCAGCCTGGGCGGCCGCCACGGAGCAGACATTCCCGGTCCCGGCGCCGGCCAGCCCGGCAAGAACGATCGATAGAAGCCAGGTCATCATCGGGAACCGGTCATACCTTGAGCAACACCCGTCTCTTGGTCGCAATCACGGTCAAGGCCCCGAGGAAGACCGTGTAGGCGACCGCCCGGGCTATGCCGAGGGCTGTATTTTGTCCAAGGGTTTCGTAGAATGTCAATCCCGTGAGCCAGTAGATGAAGATCCAGTAACGGGACATCTGGTAAAGGAAAAGGCAATTTTGCCCGACGATGCGCACGGGGGCCAGCCCTCTTTTCCATCTTCGCACATCGATGAGCCAGTAAAGGATAACCCAGATGAGCGAGGCGTAGCATGTCGCATAGAACGACCAGCTTGTGGACGGGAGATGCAGGCCGTTGACCCTTTGGAGAAGGACGGCCGCGATCCATGCGAACGCGGCCATCCCCAGCATCGTGCGGATCTTCTCCTTGGGCCCGGTTTTTTCCGCGAGGAGGATGCCCACGATGAGCCCCGCCACGGCGTTCGCGGAATACGTGCCGAGGATGGAAGGCCCGATCCAGTTGATCAGCCAAACGTCCTGGAAGAGGCCGCTTTTAATCCCGATGAACAGGCAGTGCATCAGGGCGAAGACGCCCATGATCCCCAATTTGTTGTCGCGGAAGACCAGCCAGGTGATCGAGGCGAAGAGGTAGGCCCATCCGAGCTGGCCAAGGGTCGCCCACCGGCCTATCGTAAAGGGCCCGCCGCTCGGGTTCCGGAACACCACCGCCAGCCAGACGAGCCCGATGAGGCCCGCGATCCGGATGCCGCGGCGGGCATTTTTTGAAAGCGGAGATTTCAGCGGGACGTCCAGCCACACCAGGAAAACGAATGTCCATGCCAGGAATTTCCACAGGCCGTGCGGCCAGTCGAGCATATCGCCGTAGGGCCGGCCCAGGCCCGCGCCCCTGTTGGCATCCATGAGGCCGATGATGATCAGGGAGCCCGCCCGGGTCAGAATATGCCCGAAGACCTGGAGCGGCGAATCGCCGCGCGCCAGCCGTTTCCCGAGGGCCAAGGGAACGGAAATGCCCAGGATGAACATGAAGACCGGGATAATCAGGTCGACAAACGTGAAGCCGTTGACGTCGGGCTTCATGTGCCTCAACCACTGGGGAACGTCCTTCACGGGGGCGAAATCGGCCAGGTCGTTGACGAAGGCCATGACGAGAATGGTGAAACCCCGCATGATATCCACTGATTCGATGCGGCCGCTTTCCGGAGGATTCTTTGGATCCATTCGTGTTCCCCTTTACCGGTTTTTTTTAGAATCCCGACTATGTTATGGCAAGCCCGCGGGCGATGCAAGAGGAAGCCGGGAGAGCGGGGGAAGGCGGCGCTTCGATGCGTTCCAGGCTTGTCGAGAAG
>Ga0228535_1003107_pt1 | contig 13075 bp, 15 predicted proteins | sample SJ1metagenome_FD_168457 | JGI IMG/M metagenome (GOLD analysis project Ga0228535, IMG submission 168457) | Enriched culture of PCE-dechlorinating microbial communities from Ithaca, New York, USA - SJ1 | ecosystem: Engineered > Modeled > Simulated communities (microbial... > Unclassified | place... | reverse complement strand
ACGGCACAAACCACAGCAGAAGCACACAACTATCAAACAAAGAAACCAAACTCAAAAACACAATATACAACATCTACAGAACAACACAAATCAACTAAAAAAAAGGGTTTCTACAAAGCCTTAATTTTAATTAAGTCAATCTTAGAATAGGTTAAATTATAACAATCCTAAATAAAAACCCCCATCTCAAAACTCCTTCTACTTACTTCATAACTCCAAAAGAATACTTAATAAAGGTTAGTCCTTCCTTAACAATTTATTATTTCTCCAACAAAATTCTGATGGAAAATCCTCAAGTATTAACTTATCTTACTAATTTTCCTTTTGATATCCTAAAAAACACGCCGTTTTACCCAAAATCTTTATATAATCATGAGTGACAATTAATGATAATTATAAAAACCGGCTCCGGCGGCTTTATGGTTAGTTTAGAGTTATAAAATGATATAAAACATTAAAAGAAATGATTAAATAAATTAGTTTTTATTAGAATTAGTAAAAAAAATTAGTTTGTGTTTATTCTTTTTCTGTAAATAGTTTAATTGATGTGAAAACCAGTAAACCCCCTAATAATATTTTTAGTAATTGTGAAGGGGCATATATAACTAAGAACGCACCAATTGAAGCACCGATTATGGAACTTATACCCATGGGCACGACTAAAGAGGAAATTTCTGATTTTACTGTGTACATTTTATTTTTAGCATGTCTGGTGATTCCTACAATCATGGTTGGTAAGCTAATGAGTAAGCTCATGGTACCTGCTAATTTGACATCTATTCCGAATATTAAAATTAGTATGGGGATGATAACTTCTCCACCAGCTACTCCTAAAAGGCTACTAATAATCCCGATTAGTAGTCCACATAATACGGCTACAATAAATTCAATATAAAAGTTATTGAAGGCTATTCCCATAGAACCAAATGTGATAAAGCTTTCAGTTATTAACAACAATCCCATGATAAGGAGAAGGATTAACAATACTTTTTTGAATAAAACATCGGATATTCTAGTTAATAATCCAATTCCATAGTAAGCTCCGGTAATAGAACCAATGATAATAGCAACCATTAAAATTACTTGAGGATAAATAAGAGAAATGTCGAAGTTGTTTATCCTAAAATAAGCTGCGGAAACAACAGTAATTAAACTAATTAACATATTCAGAGCCACGGCTTTCTTAGCAGGTTTGCTAAATGTCTTTAATAAAAAGGGTAGTCTAAACTCAGCCCCGCCAAGACCTATTAAGCCACCTAAGCAGCCAATAGGCGCGCCTATGATAAATGATAGAATTCCAGTTTTTTTATTATCCATTTTATCTCCATAGAATTATGTTTTAAGTGGAGTTTGTAAAACGAGTTATATATACTATCACCACGTTTAAGTATCGTTACATTCTACGAATTCGCAGTGCAGAATTAGGCTCCCTATTAGTTTCGTTATTTGCAGCTATGACGAAGTGGAAAAATGAGTATTATTAATTTTCTTTTAGCCCTAAAATTGTCATTAAATTGTTTAAATTCTTTTTTTCTTTAATGAAACGAGGAGGTATGCTTCTTTGTATTGAACCTTTTATCCCAATTTTCTCTTCCATTTCTGATGATACTGCGTGATAGGTTCTTCCAATTTTGTTTAACTTTTTTTGACTGACTAAGATAGCTTCATTTAATAATTGGCTATTATTTTTATTCCCTTCCACGATCACTAGATTATGATAATCCATACTCCTTTTAATGTGAGCATTATTGGGATAACAGTGGGAAACCTCTTTTGCTTTCATTTCTGTTAATTGGTTGAAGTCGATGACCTTATCCACAGTAAAGTATCCGATGATATATAGTGCTTCATCAAATTTATGGGTCATAAAAGGAGTCAATCCCGCATAAAATACCAGAAGATCACCTTTATTTAATTTTAGCAAATAATTTCTTTTAGTTGTAGGATCTCCGTAAGTAAAAGTTTCAAACTCAGGATCAAAATGCATAGGGTTATCTTTAATTTTTTGAGGGAGATAGTAAGATAGTGGATGACCTGATCGACCTTTAGTGTTCATGTATGTTTTTGATTCTACTGAATTTAGATCACCTTCAGGTATTGGTATAAATTCAAACGAACCATCCTCAAAAATTGGTGCAAGCGCACCCCCACACCCCTTATCAATTCCTACCCTTAATAACATTGCCTTTTTCATAATACACAACCTATCCCTTCTATGAAATCGAACGGATACCCATTTTTTCCAGAGTCATAATTTTTTTCTAACCATTTTAAAAAATCTGAAACTAAATCTGTTGAAAAATTGCATTTATGTCCTGGTCCCTTCTTAATAATTGCCAAAAATTCTTTAGGAATAGCTATGGCATCTTTACCAAAATAATAAAAATGATCTGACACTAAAACGTATTTTCCACTAAGATCATGATCCATATCCTCTTTGTGGTGATATTTATTCTTTTTTTGGTTCAATTTGTCTTTATTTTTAAAATAGATATTGTCTAAACGATTATGAAATCTTTTATCATTATAATAGCTGTTAAAATCCATTTTTTCGGTGACTTTCATGGCATAAATTAACTTATTATTACCTATTGTGCCCTTTGAACCTGTGCCTATAATCCAATCTCCGACAGAGGCAGTTCTGCGAATAATTGGTTTACAACAAGCTAATGTACAAAATCCATCAAAAGGATTGGGAGCAAAACCTGTATCAGAAACCATTACATATGAAAAAAATTTCATTTTCATTTTCCCCGATTTTTAATCAATACATTCAATTATTTACTTTTTTAGATTATGAAACAAGTCTTTAAACGGTAAAAAGAAATTCGTTTAACGCAGATATAATGTAACATAATAAAATAAATAAAAGAAAAAATAAAAGGAGTATGTAATTAATCTTTAGCTAGAACTCTGGAAGGTTTCTTAGATTGTCAGATGCTGTTTTATTGCTGTCAGTGCGAATATATTTAGTTCCGTTAATTTTAACAATTCGCACATCTTCTCCTTTATTCCAACCATCAGCCTTTTTGAATATTGTTACAAATGTCTTGCCTTTTTCGATAGTTGATACTACTTTAGTTCTTGACCATTCACTTGATGTTCCGATTGTTTTTTCTTTATCTTCGTGTACTTTGACTTTCTCAATGTGAGTCTTTTTACTATTATTGTAACTTACAGCAGATATGCAGTAATCAGCCCATTTAGCCATTTTTTCACCTCCTATGTTTTTTTTAAAGAAATGGAAGGTAGGAACCTTCCATCTATTTCTTATCTCTATGCCATAATCCTATAATTTGGCCTTTTTCACCATTTTTAGTGGTTTTTTGCCTAATTCTGTTGTATTTATGGGTCTTAGTATTATGGATTCGTTCTTTAGCCATAATTTTTACTCCTATTATTTTTTAGAGCCTAGGCTATGGGAATAATATCCTTTGCATTAATAGCCCTCACGTTTTTAGAATTAATTCTAAAGTTTAATCGGGAATTGCAAAATAAACAAATTCAATAGATGTTTATCTTAAATATTATCCTGCTTAAGCTAAATAGTCAGAAAAATCAGTTCATTTAGTTGGTACTCTTATTTAACTCGTTTTCACGAGCTAAATTTATCCCATTGGGGATAAATTCCCTTTTTTATTAAAAATAATAAATTAATTTTAAAAATTATAAGTTCCTACACTATTCAACTTATCTTAGTTCATAATCTTTAAGATAATCTAAATTTAATTCCGGTTGGCTAAGATCCATGAATGGAACCCATGAATATTTCCTGGATATATCATCCAATGTCTCTATAATATTCTTTTTCCTATTTAATGTTTTATCGTTTACTTCCGCTTTTTTTTGAGTACGGAGTATACGTAGAAGAGTTAATTCTAATAATTTGACTTTTTGGATATCTTCAACTTGATTTTTTTTAATGATTAAATCTTTTAATATCCTAAAACTAATTTTATATTCGTTAATCAAAAGTTCAGCTATTTTCATTTGATTATAATGTAAGTTATCAATTAATTCTTGAAGTGTTGTTACATATATTCTATGTCTGAACATGTTTGGTTCATTCAACTCTTCTAAATTGTCAATGTCAATTGGAACAACTTCTTTATCTTTGTAAAGATAAACAGAATCAGAATGTAACAATTTTTTTCCTTCTATATTATGATAATTTAATAATATTCCAAATATGATCCAGGGTTCCCCATCAAAAGAACCTGTATCAATATTGTAGTTCAAATCAAAAGATACGCTTTCATTTGTAGGAATTGTGAATGTTTCTCCTTCCCACAATGTTGTCTCATTCTGATTTATTTTTAAAGTATGCCGTTGTCCCCCACGGTACATAACACTTGGTTGTCTAACGTATTCTTTAGTAAAAAATTCATATAACTTAATTGGAGTAGAGTTACTATTCCAAATTGAAAAAAGAACCCTGAAGCCATCCGAAGTTAATTTAACACCCTCAGTTACAAACTGAACTTCAGTTAACTTATTTTTTCTAAAAAATTTAGTTAATACTAAAAGTATAGCTAAAATAGTTACAGTAACGGTTATAAAGATTCCAATATATTCAACAAGATCAGATATTGTGAAAATTTTCACGATTAAATATGTTATTCCTAATGTTGCAATTCCTCCAAGGACATTAATCCAAAAGGAGGTGATTTGTTCTTTCATTGTTTCTTTAAAATAGTGATTAATTCTCCTAACTTGCCTGAAATAGTTTTTTGATGTTTTTCAATCAAATCTATATTTTTGGGTATAGAAGGAACTTTTACAGAGGTTAAACTTCCCAAAGGTGTAAGATCTATTGGGTATATCCTCTTAAATTTTTTTCCACTAATATTTTCGTATTTTATTTGAATATTAAATGGTTTTGCTAATTCATCGAAAGGGAGAGAATTTACTTCTTCTAGCCAAATTAAATAAGATTTTAAAATTTGATTAGGGGCTAAATATGGAATTCCTTCTTGAATGAAACTCAATTGAGACAAAAACTCACTTTTTTTATATTCAAAGTCAGGAATTACTTCAAATTCAATGTTTAAAGCTGTGCCATGTCCTGAATTTCCAATAACAAGATCGATAACTTTTACATTATCTTCTTGAGGTTGTAAGTTAGCAAAAATTTCTGGTTCTGTTTGAGCTAATCTCATCCTTTTAGTTTCTAATGCTAAAATTAGTGTACCAACTGCTAGTATCAGAGTTGCAATTAGTGTACCTAAACTTAAAGTTTCGGCAAAGTCGAATGGCCAAATCATTTTTTCACCTGATTATTAATAGTATAGTATAATTTAATATACTTCGTGGTGTGTAACTTGATTGTAAATTTAAGGTCCCCTAATTATTTTTGGATAAAAGGTATTACTTTAGTTCAGAAATAGTATAATACTAAATCTAGAATAAGTGATACATATGGTGAAAGATAAAAATAAAAGTTGGTGGAAACGGCAAGGTGCAGGAAGGCAATTTTTAATAATTTTCTGTGTTACAATCCTGTTTTTCCTACTTGTAGCCATGACAGCTTTTAGGATGGCTCCAAAGGAAAATACTGAAAATGTGACTCCTGTAATTAAAAAGAATGTGACCGAAGCGGAATATGTTACATTGGTGAAGAATGCAACTTCAGCAGCCAGTGCAAATAGTGCACTTACAAGTATGACTGCCACAGAGTACAGGCAAGGAATGGTTTCTCAAAAAGAAGCGGTAAATAGTATTGATGAATATTACTGGGAGGTCTATCGGGCCTATTGTGCGGTTGATGATGTGAATCCGCCGGAGAAATACAAAAACTCCCAACAATTTTTATCAAGTAAATTATTGTTACTATCGAAGGATGTAGCTACAATTAAAGATGATATTTCCTTAGGGTGGGGTCATGATGTTATGGAAGACTTGAAAACACTTGCACAGGATGAAGAGGATGTTGCAGACTATGGTAACAATATACAGTGAGCTTCAAGTTCTCAATAAGGAAGCAGTGGCCGGTAGTGGCTCGGCCTAATAATTTCTTTTCTTTTTTTAAAGTAGTATAAGGCTTGGATAAAAGTTTATGTTTCTTCCCCAGTTGGTATATCCCAAAAGGGAAAAGAGAAAAGGCTTTAATATTTTTATATATCTATTTAGGCCTTAAAATGTATATTAATACTATTAATGGGTGTGGTGTGGTAAAATACATGTAAGTATTTTAGATGCGTGACTACGCATCTAAAAAAGGAAGCTGAAACTTGTTATTTTTAGTTTTTTACCACACACCATACGTAACTCTTAGCTTATGCTTATACATTATAATGATAGAATTGGGGGGTGTGGGATGATTTATCGGGTGAAGACTAGGAAGGGGATTTTTTACTTTAATCCGGAGGAAGAAAACGTATTTAAAGCTATTAGGGTTGATGGGTCACGACAGATGAAACGCAGCCTTATTGCAAAGCTCATGACTCCTAATTTTATTGATAATAAAGGTCAGCGTAGATTACTCCCTAAAGATAAGGATGTCTTCTTTTTTGAATTCATTCCAAGGTCTATGCAACTTAGAAGTGAATGGAATGTGGAGGAATTAGATGATGATAATGTAATTTTCACCGATGATTCAGTACTATATGAAAAAACTGATAACAGGATGGCTGTAATTAATTTTCAGGACATTAATGGGTGTCGTTTTTATTATAATACAAGAGAATATGATTTAAAGTGGGCTTTCTGGGTGGACGGCCCTGAAAGATTAAAGAAAATGTTTAGAGTGATGATTAAAGCCCCGAAATTTCTAGCTAATGACAGGGAGCTCCATTTTACAAATATTGAAAGGAAGTTATTTTTTAATGAATATATTCCTCGTGTTTTTGGTAGTCCATCTAAGATAGGTACCATTGAAATGGTTGAAATTTAAACAATTTTTTTAGTTAATTTTTGGATAATACGTGTGTATTGGGTGTTTGAGGTGAATATAAGGTGTTTTATTCTTTATTGAGGGTATTTGACTAAAAAATATATTATTGGCATATTTAGTGTTGGGATTGAGTTAAGGTGAATGATTTCTTCATTGGGCGTGAAATGCCTAATTTAGTGTTTTGATGGGATTTCTAACTAAATTTTTGTTGTGATTTAGTGGTGAAGGTGTTGGCTTACTTTTTTTGAGAATATATTTTTGTGAGGTAGCCATTGGTGAGTTGTCTGTAAGTGGTGAATGTTTTGTAGGTTAGTAAAGTTTCGACGTCTGTGGGCAAGTAGCCGAAGTTAATAACGGTTTTTTGGTTTTGGATGTGTGCTCCGCTCCGTAGTATAGTTTGTAGGTGTTCATCATAGAGTAGGTATAATCGTGTGTCTCTGAATGTATGTTGTGTTGGGACTGAGATTTTTGCCCCGTTGATTGTTTTGGTTTTCCAATTTTTAAGAGAATCTACTGGTAGGTATTCGCCTGTGATGGCGTAGTTTTTGTTTAAAACTCCTAGTCGTGGCATGTTGTATGTGCCGAGTATTGTGAGTACGTCCACGTCGTCAAAGTCATTTTTTCCTCTGTGGGCTACGAAGTGGTCGGTGACGTCAAAGTCGGGAAAGTTATCTTCGTATTCTGGGAATGTGATTAGGCCAGTTTTTAGGTCTTTTTTCTTGCAGAATCGTGTTATGGTGTGGATAATTTTAAATATTTCTTGGCCATATTCTTTTAGTCCGCTTCGTGAGCAGCTGCGTCCTTGTGGGTGTCTGTAATTGAGGAGATAGCTATTTTTGTTAATTACTGGTGTGTTTATTATTTTTTTTATTTTGGGCAGTGGATGGTGATATTGATTTTCGAGTCGGTCGTATATGGATTGTTTGAATGTGGCGTTGGCTATGATGAGGTTGGATCCGTATTTGTTTAATATGTCAAATGCGTAGTGTATGTATGGTTTGTAGTGTTTTGGCCGGTACTCGCCGGTTTCATAACATTTTTTCACCCATTCTACTGTCTGGTAATAGTTGGCCATGAAAGGCAGTACTCTGTTTATTTTTTTCTTGTCCTGAAAATCGAAGTTGTTTATTTCGTTTATAGTTTTTAGGAGTATTCTATCTGAACCGAGGTATTCTGCGTCTTCTTCTAACATTTTAATAATTTCATCATCTTTTACGGTGAAATCGGATTCGGATATTAATTTGATGTTTTCGTATGCGAAATCTATTTGTGCGCCGTAATTGAGGTTGTTGATTAGGTTTAAGTCTATTTCGGGGAGTGTGGGCTCTAGGGTTGCTGCTTTGACCATGTTTTCATCGAATATTATAAAGTCAAAGGCTGTTTGTATTTTGGGGTTGGGTAGTGATTCTTTTGCTATTGTGAGTATCAAATCATTTTCTGGATAATTAAATTGTTTGGTGTAAACGCAGTTTTTTCTGGTGCTGCAATACCTGCATGCTAGGTTTCTTTTGAACTGGCCTCCGAAAAAGAATTTTAATTGACTTTTATCCTCAATAGAAGTTTTGTTGTCCTTCAATTTTGGGCATATTTTTGCTGCTCCTTGTATAACATGCATTTTATCGAATTTCACTGCCATTTGATTCATTTGTTCGTGGACATCGCTGACATATAGAGAAAGAGTATTTTCTGAGTTGTTGAGGTATTCGAGTAGTGTATATGTTTTTCCCAGCCGTGGTAGGTGGTTTAAAACTACTATTTCTTTATAAGATGATTTTAAGTTATCTATTACTTCTTTTATGTTGGTGGAGGTTATTTTTTGGTATTGGGAGTCACCAAAAAACCTATACCGATTGTCCAATATATTAGTATTAACCATTTATTTGACCCGCCTTTGAACCGGGGAACCGCACAAACTCCCCGTAATTCAATTTTTTCTACATAAATAATATTATATGGCCTTATAATACGTAAATTTTGCCCTGAGCTTAGTATTAGCCTAAAAGAACACTTTATTGCAGTAAAAAAAGAAAAGTTAGGGGATTATTTTAGAAGGTTGCATAATGCTTCTGAGAGACCTAACGGTTCTAGCAGTTCGTATTTTCGGTATGCGGCTATCTGTTTGATGGCGTTTTTCTTTGAAATTATATATGCCACTGGAGACCCTTCTTTTATGAATGTCTGGACAATTTGACCATCCTCCAGTTTTTTAAGTCCCCATCCTTTTGATGGCGTTTCCACCTCAACATCTTGTTTGTTGGGGTAAAGGTTACTACTCCATGGGACTTTTGGAGTAGTTTCGTCTCCATTTGCTATATCGAGCATTATTTTACCTTTTATAACGTCTAAGTTGTAGTTTACAGTATTTTTTGATATTTCACGAGTTTTAATTTCTTTTTTATTTTTTTCAAATAATTCATCTAATATCATATTATCACCATTTTCCTTTTTATTGAGAATTGGAGTTTCTACAATCATTTTTTTAAAAAATAAAGAGTTTTAGAGGTTAAATCCTTCTAAAAGCTCAAATTTCTGGTGCTTAATGACCAATTTCAGGGCCTCATCCTGTGTAATTATTTTTGTGTATGGTCCCCCTGCAATCACCTCAATTTCCACGAACCGACCATCAGGTAGCTGTTCTAACCCTAGTGAATAGTGGTACCCACACAGGCCATGATTTGCAATGATTTCATTGCTGTCATATCCTGGCTCATAACTGAGTTCAACTAGGTTATCGTTGTAGAGGACATAGCCTACTATGATATCGTCTTCTTTAACTTCAAGGATTGGCATGTCGCCAAAGATGGATTTAATGTATTCCAACCTGTTGAAGTTGGATTTCATAGCTGAGTACAGGGTGTAGATTTCCTTCATTCTTTTATAAGAATCTGAATCCATTTTTGCAGATTGTAAGGGGTTCATTATTTCACCATCCTTTCAAGAACTTCTCTTAGGTCCATTATATCTATAAATTGATACTGTTCGAAGAAAATTATCAATCTCACAGCCTCTTTTGGAGAAATAATTCTTGTGTTTCCTTTCCCATTTAAGAATTCGGAAAGAATTATTTTGTCCTCATACTGCACCAATCCAAGACAATTGTCTTTGTCAAAACTTGCCAATCTTCCCATCCAAGGAATTGGACCAGTTATTTTATTCCGGGGGAATGAGGGGAATAAACTATTTTCAGTTGGCACTGAATTTTTAAATTCTTCCTGTGGAATATTTTCACTCATCCTGATGCCCTGTGTTCTTTCAATTTCTCTTTCGAATAGTTTTCCTTCACTATTTTGCATAATATCTTTCTCCTTTAATTTTGCGAAAAATTTAGAGCCTTAAAAAGGTTTGTTGAGCTTGCACTGGTGTCGGGGTTTTTCAAGGTTGTGATTGTTTGGCTCTGCATTTTCCTCTACACTAAAATTTAATTTTATAATATAAATTCAATAGTATTTCACTAAAATAACAAAAAAGTAATGTTTAAATATAGTCAAGTCCTATTTATCATTGGTGTGTAAATGAATGGGCTAAATGACATTGTTAATGAAATATCTGAAGACCCTATTGTAATTAAATGGCTTAATAACAAGAATGAAAGGTCCAAACGTTATTATTTATATGCATTAGCTGATTTTTGTATGGCCAATGATATCAGGCCAGCTAAAATGATTGAAACTCTACAAAATGAAAAAAATATGAGCATTGAGGACCATAGGAAGTCAGTTGCCTTATGGTTCAATAGATATGGTGATTTTTGTGAAAAAAACGGCAAAACTGAGAAAACTTGGACAACTCGAATGGGCATCGTAAATGGTTTTATCAGGTCTAATAGTTTGCATGGATATTCATCCAACTTTGATAAAATCTCAAAAAGACAATTTAAAAAAACACATGAAAGACAACCTTTGAAAATTGAAGATTTAAAAATGGCGTTAGATGGTTGTAAAACATGGAAAATGCGTTCTTTAATTCTTATTCAAGCATCATCCGGCATTTCAATTAACCATCTTATTAACTTGAAATTTAAAGATTTCATAAACGGGCTCATAACATTTAAAGACATGAATAATTTTAAGAGGGAAATATGCTTCTTTAAATTGACTCGTGAAGATGGGCAGCCCTTTATTACTTTTATAAGTGAAGAAGCTGTTTTTGCTATCAAAAAATACATTACTCTTGAAAGAGCGAATATGCAAATGGAAGGTCCTTTATTTACAAAGCAAAAACAGAATAACTCTCCTATTCATCCTGCTGCTTTACGAAAGGCTTATAGGGACTTAAATAGTCGTATGGGTTGGGAAACCGAAGAAAAAGGTTCTTTCAGAAAGGTTACATCTAGTATGGTAACTAACTTTTTCAAATCACAAATGATTGATACTGGTATGCCTGAAGAGACTCGAAAGTATTTAATGGGCTTAAAAACTAGTTATCAACCATCTGATATTAAAAAACTCCAGAATACATATTTTGCCTATATGGAATACATTACTATTGAACCTTGCCGAATGGATAAGTATGATGCTCTTAAAGAAGAAAATGAGAAGCTCAGTTTTGAAATGGGTGAAATAATTGGTCAAATTGACGAAGCTAGGGAGAAAGGTATTGATATAGAGTTATTCGAGGACTATAAAAAATTAAGTGAAGCCTTTTCTGGTATTCAGGCTTTGAATTATTCCTATGAAAAACGTATTGAATCTTTAGAGTCACAACTTGATGAATTAAAACGTGAATTGGCTGATATTAAATCCAGAATATAAGTTTTTTTTTATTTTTGTCCTTAATTTCTATAATGGTTAGCGTTACCTAATGTTTATAGGGTATGAATTATATAAATAACTATTGGTGATGCTGTAATGACAATTTTAAGACCCATGATAGACTTAATCCAAACACAAAGAGTAGTCGAATCATGGCTGAAAGATTTAAGTGAAAATAGTAAGACAAGCTACCTTGAAGCCCTTGCTGAGTTCTGTATAGTAAATGATACAAATCCTGCAGAAATGTTAAATAAGATTTATCATGAAGAAGAAGAACGATTACCTGCCTGGAACCGTTCAATAAACACGTGGTTTGAGGATTACGATGAATATTGTAAAGAAAAAGAACGCTCCAAAAGCACACGAGATATAAGGCGTACCATAGTCAATGCTTTTATCGGATTTCATGGAATGCCTCAATACTCCCAGAGGGGACGTAGAAGGAAAGTAGAGGGACTTAAAGAACCTAAAATACGTGTAAATCTTACAAAAGAGGATATTTGTCAGATGTTAGAAGTTTGCCGGACATTCAAAATGAAGGCAGTAATCCTAGCACAAGCCTCCTCCGGACTGGCAGGTTCAGATCTTCTCAATCTGAAAATCCTACACTTCAAGGACGGCATTAAGGAAGTTTATGATGATAGTGGTGAGCTCCGGCGTATTTGCCAGTTGAGCTTGGAGAGGAAGAAAACACACGTTAAATTCACTACCTTTTTTAATGAAGAAGCTGTCAGGGCCATTGAAAGGTACCTTGAGTTTGAACGGGAAGACATCAAACCAGATGACGCACTCTTCTCAAGGTATAAATCCGGCGGAGACCACATGACCCCAATGGCAATCCAGCAGTCCTACCGTGACATAAATAAATTCCTTAACTGGGAACCGGATGAGGACGGCTTTTACAGAGCAACCAGCCACATGCTACGTAAATTCTTCAACACCCAACTAATAAATGCCGGAATGGCCGAGGAAATCCGGGAACACATGATGGGTCATAAGTTTAAAGACAGGGTCCGGGATGCATACTACCTGGCCGACCCCGATGACCTCCGAAAAACTTACCTGAGGTATATTGACTACTTAAATGTCAAAAGTTCACCCGTTAATTATTCCGTGGATGAAATCCGGGAACTACAACAACTTGTTGCAGGGATGAAAAAAGAGTTAAAAGAGTTGAAGGGTGAGACTTAGAGGGGTTACTTTTTTTGGATTCATTGAGAATATTTGTATTGGCTTAGTAATTAGAATCTCAATATTTTTTAATAATCAGTTTACTTAAAATAATATGGGGAGAAAATTGATTGATAAACAGGGTGTCTGTTTTAAGTGAAATTTTGCATGGCGTAAATTTCTTTGATTTCGTTTTTGCCATTGGATATTAGTATTCCCAGTAAAAGTACATTTAGATAGGCTTTTTTATAGACTGATCGTT
>Ga0228535_1003105_pt1 | contig 13091 bp, 16 predicted proteins | sample SJ1metagenome_FD_168457 | JGI IMG/M metagenome (GOLD analysis project Ga0228535, IMG submission 168457) | Enriched culture of PCE-dechlorinating microbial communities from Ithaca, New York, USA - SJ1 | ecosystem: Engineered > Modeled > Simulated communities (microbial... > Unclassified | place... | reverse complement strand
TTGCCGATACCTTGACCAAACTTGGACGCCGAACAAAAAAGAATAATACATCGTGGTCACCGGGTTCTATTCTTCAGATTCTACAGAACGAACGGCACTGCGGCGATGTTCTGGCCCGTAAAACATGACGATTCCTTCAGTTATGATGGTTATCAGGTGGTTCGCCGCGAATTTTTCGCTCATGTATATGAGCCCTCTATTACTTTCAATAATTGCAGGATTTCACTTAATAAGGCGTGCCTGACTCGTCTGCCGGATGTAAATTATGTTCAGATACTCGTAAATCCGGAAAAAAAGAAGCTTGCCGTCCGTCCCAGCAGGGAGGACGAAAAAGATTCGTTTCTTTGGTGCACCACTCGGGGCGAAAAAAGGAAACCAAGACAGATAACCTGCCGCATGTTCTTTGCCAAAGTAATTCAATTAATGAATTGGGACCCGGATTATCGTTATAAGATTCTTGGAAAGCTGATTCGAAGCGGCAGCGAGCATCTGTTTATCTTTGATCTTTCGGATACGGAAGTCTACCAGCGTTTCCTGAGCAACGAAGAGAAAATCAAGACCTCACGTACCCCTGTCTTCCCCGCGGAGTGGCAAACTCAGTTTGGCTTGCCGGTCGAAGAACACCGCCGACTGCTTCAAGTAAACATATTCGAAGGTTATACCGTTTTTGGCATTAGAGATAAACAAATTGCGGCTCCCGCAGATACATCCGAGGGACAAACTGACCTGTCAGGAGGGATGATGAAATATGACTGATAATAACGTTACAAGGCCTGCTATACTGGTCGACCTTAAAAAGTATCGTATCCGGATACACAAAAACACGCTTCGCTCTATCGGCACTCCCAATTACGTCCTACTGTTGGTAAATCCGGAAGAACGTACATTGGCGATCCTTTGCAGCGATCGTTCTGACCCGCGCGCACACCATATAAACATGGCTTTATTTGAGAATAATAAGTCTTCGTTCGAATTGTACAGCAGGTCCCTTGTAAAAAAACTGCGTGATGTATGCAGTAGCTGGCAGGACAGTCAATCATACCGCTTGTATGGGGAAATAATCCCCCCTGAGGGTATGGCTCGATTCTATATGTCTGAAGCTGTTTTGGTGAAGGGAGCTGAGTCATAGTACCATGACGGAATCATGCATTTATGAGTTGAATATCGACGCTGGTTTCAAACGGTTGATTCCGCCCTTATCTGCGGAAGAACTTCAGCAGCTTGAACAGGACATTATTCGTGACGGATGCCGTGAGCCAATTTTGGTTTGGAACAATACGATTTTAGATGGCCATAACCGTTATGAAATATGCACGCGGCGACAAATACAATTTAAGATCCAAAGTACATATTTTGATAACCGTGAGGAAGCCGTAGCATGGATCTGTGCTAATCAGCTTGGCCGCCGCAATATCACAGAAGAAACACGCAAATACCTGATCGGTAAAAGGTACGAGATGGAGAAAATACTCGGCGCCCATAATGCTGCTGGGACCCATCAGCACACGAAAAAAGAGGTTAGGACTAAAATGTTGCCCGAACCACCTTTTGGTGTAACAGCCGGTCGAACAAGAGAACGGCTTAGCGAGGAGTATAACATTTCGCATGTCACCATTTTAAATTATGAAAAGTATTCTCAAGCACTAGACTTATTGTCGATAGTCGTGCCGGAATTAGTTCCGAAGATATTATCCGGTGAGATAAAGATATCCCACGAAAATACTGTTGAGCTGTCCCGGGTACCCTACCAGGAAATCAAAAGTTTGAGCCAGATTATATCAGATGACGCATCCGAATTTGTCAGGAATTTACACAAGGTTCTTTCGAAAAAACACGGTTCAACAGAGAAACCGCATTTTTCAGTACCCGCTGGTTCTGTTAAAGAAATGCCCGCTTATGACCCGGATGCGGAAATATCCAGCCTTGCATTAACCATTCCATCCTGGGTCAGTTCTATTAACCGCACCTGCTCCGCATCTAACCTCAGAGGTGCAACCTATAAAGCTCGTAACAAGCTTGAGAAGCAACTGCTGGAATTGAAAGAAAGCATCGAATATATGCTTACGGCAATAAGGGAGGAGATCTGATGGACGACTACAGCGCTTTTGTCCCTAAAGTACATTTTGAACAAATTTCAATTAAAAATCTGGTATCTAATCAGGAGTATCAAAGGAATCTATCTATTGCGCATATCCAGCGCACGGTGGAGAACTTTGACTTATACCAAATTAATCCGGTGAAGATCAGCCGCCGCAATGGCGTCAATTATGTTTTTAACGGCCAGCATACAATTGAAATCATTGCTATAGTATCTGGATCACGCGAAACTCCGGTTTGGTGTATGATTTATGATGATCTGGAATACACCGAAGAGGCAGATATTTTTGCAAACCAGCTTAAATATGTTAAGCCACTGTTGCCGTATGAAATCTTTATGGCAAATATTGAAGCCGGCAACGATGACCAGCTTACTATTAAATCTCTGGTTGAATCATACGGCTTGTTTATTTCATCAAGTAAAGTTCTCGGCGGCATCTGTGCCGTGTCGTGCCTGGAGTACATTTATAAGAAATATGGATTTCATGTGCTGGATCGCACTCTGCGCCTTTGCGTTGGGACATGGGAGGGGGATTACAATTCGCTGTCCGCTAATATGCTGAAAGGAATCGCTCTTTTGGTTGTTGCGTTTGGCAATGCTCTGAAGGACGATGCTTTCAAGGAAAGAGTCGGTAAGTTTTCATCCAGAGAAATTGGGCGCATAGCCAAGGAACGAAAAGCTGGATCTCTTGGTTATGCTGAGGCCATGCTTCAAATATACAACAAGAAAATGAAAGCTCCATTGCACTGGAATAAATTATATACCACCAAATCTACTGCGCCGGATGATGACTTTTACACAGAATACGAAGAAAGCGACTTCGATTCTACAGAAAATATAGAAGCGGATAATATTTGAATCACTCCAGACTCGATATTTATAGTGGGATGACCACCCCGTTTTTAAACGTAAACCGCACATCGTCCTTGCTGTAATATAGTAACGTATCAAAAGCCATAATAACATTAGAAAGTAGCAAAGACATTTAGTTTATATCAGCCAGGTTATCTAAATTATAATATTTACGCGTCTGGCAGTTCAAAATTAGCTTTATTGACAGACAGTTTTGCCCGAATTCTCTTTTCATCCTTTTCCTTTTTCTGCATAAGATATGGATGACATAATTTCTTCCCTATATGATGCAGGGGTTGTAAGGCCTTGGTGCTGGGTCCCTCCCAACAGCCAGGGTGTTCTTCTGCCCCGGCATCCTTATGGAATATAGCATCTATCGGCATATTAATGCCCCGCTGGTATTTCTAATTGCAAGCCCATTCTTTTAGTAGCTGAGTCGTAAAAAGTATATAGTGATTTTTGCCATAGAATGGAGTGAAAGGCGAGGGTGCTCCCCCTTGCTTGCGCGGATTATCGTGAATTCACGATAACTATCCTGCCATCCATCATATGCTGCTCAACCATTACCGATGATTGCTACGATTGGCCAGAACTAAAAAAGCCACCTTTTCAGGCGGCACTCGCTTATTAATATGTCCCTCATTCTCGTCTTCCCTGGGCACAGGCCCCCCTGGCCGCACCGGCAAATGAGTTGCATTTTTATCTCTGAATTACTCGCTTTCCTTTTGATCTAGTCCTTTTGCCTTCTCATGATTGCGGTTATGCTCTTCGGATCGCTTCCCACTCCGGTCAAGCTTTTCTTTTATACTGGTCATTCGCGAAACCCTGTTAAGATATGCCTTTTCGACATAATAATAACACAAAAAAAATACAGCCCAGGCCGGGAAGGCGTTTTACCCGGCGGCTGTACGTCCAACCAATGATGCGTTTCTATTTGAGGTTATTAATTCTAATCTGCCTGCTTGAATAAGTCATCCCAACTCAATCCGGGGGAATACTTTGATCCACTGGGGCTTCCCCGCTCAATTTTTATCTTCAACCTGTTTCGCCAGGTATTCTCTTATTATCATCCTAACCAGTGCGCTTCTGGAAATCTGATTCTCTCTGGCCAGATCTCGTATTTCATCAACCTGCTGCTTGGTCAAATAAAACGTAGCGTGTTCGAATTTATCGGTAGCCATCTCTTACCTCCTCCCCACCAGCGGCAAACCCGGCTGTCAATGGAATCTTTTGTGCTTATTATATGAAAACTGGTTGTAGTCTGTTCCGCGACCTCTACCGCAATCCGCATTTGCCTTTCCTTTTTCTAGTGGTTCAGATTTTCCAGCAGTTCATCCAGCTGCGCTTTCATGGCCCGGCGGCCGCAGCGTATAAGGTAGGAAGCCTGGGCAATATCATCCAGGGCTACATCTCCGGTTGAAGGATATACTACTTGATCGGCCAGAAGATCCTGGGCCAAACTCGACGTTTCGTATTCCAGTATGCTCAGACTGCGCCCCACCACCTGGATGATCCCCCTCACTTTTTGGTCGTAGGCTTCCTGTCCCAGATTCACTGCCAGGATATACTCCGCTCCCAGCGAGCGGGACTCCAGGATCGGCACCATTTCACATACCCCGCCGTCCACCAGCTGCATATCGCCCCGATTCACCGGCGTGAAAACCGCCGGTATGGCGCAACTGGCCCGGGCCGCCCTACTCATCAAAGCCTCGGTTATCAATATATCTCCGTCGTTTTCCAGCTTCATGGGTTGGCTGGCAAAGACCGTCTTCTGACCGGTGTTTATGTCACAGGCAATGATGGCCAGGGGCAGCCCGGCGTCCTTTAGGCTTCTGCCCCCGGTCAGTTTAAAAACCAGCTTTTCTAACTTGTTTCCTTTAATAAATCCATCAATAGGTATTCGCCCACCGCTCGCCACGTGAGCCAGCAGATCCAGCCAGTTGAAATCGATATAGGCCCGGGGCTTAAGCTGGAGCACTATCTCCTCCATGGCGGCGGGGGTAACACCGCTGGCGTAAAGGGAGGCTATGATGCTGCCGGCGCTGGTGCCGGTAATAATGCTCACTGGCACCTGGTTTTCTCTCAAAACCTGCAGCACTCCTATATGGGCCAGGCCCCGCAGCCCGCCTCCCCCCAGCGCTAAACCCAGTTTTTTCATATGACTCCCACCTCAACGGTCTGACCCGGGCATCCAGCCCGGGTTTTTAAATTCAGCGGTTGCATTTCATTACCATGTAACGCGAAACCACCTGAATCTGTTCCTGGTTGCGGCTCCGCAAATCTTTCCAGAATTTGCGGTATTCATCGGGTTCAGTGTCGGTTTCATAGCCGTCGATTTTTTCTTCCAGGTCTTTATAGTAGCGAACCACTTCCTCAATATGGGATCGCATCAAATTTTTTTGGCGGCGGTCAATTTTAATGCCCATGGCCTACCTCCCCGCAAAAATAAAGGCCCGGCAGCAATGCCGAGCACCAAACGGTCTGCTATTTAGCAGTCCACTTCCGGATCCAACTCTCCATATACGATAACGTCATGCATCTTACCCAATTTGTCAATAATGTCAACATAGGCTTTCAGGCTAATGCAGGTGCCCCGAACCGGCGAAGTAAGCTTGCAGGGGTTGCCGGGATCTTCGCAATTACCCTTGATCTCTACGTCAAAGCTCCAATTCTTAAGAATGATTTCGGACTGTTCAATTTCGGTGCGGAATTCTTCAGGTGTCAACGGCGGGTCAAACTCATCCAGTTCGATCACCTGGTCGAAACGGTCAGTTACGGTAATAATCTGGAACTCATGGTCAACGATTACAAACAGGATTACTTCGAAATCGATGAATAATTTGACCTTGTTAAAAGCAAGGTCCTCGTGGGTGCTCAAAACCTTGACCTTGATGTCGTCTACGAAAGAAATCTTGCCGCCTACCTGTTCATCTGGTACACAGAACAAGATGTCAAGGACCTTGACCTGCTTCTCGATAAACTTGGCTTTGATCACCTTGGCGAATAAGTCCAACATGCAACCTTCAGGAAATTCACATTTGAGTAACCTCGACACTTTACTCTCCCTCCAAATCTTTATCTACTGCCGGGGCGCCGCTGCCTGGCGTAGCCTCCAGCAAATTTCTAGGTTATACTATGAAATTCGTATCCAATGTGTGATGATGGAAAACAATTTTGTAGTCACCCGCTTGGCAACATTCCCTCGTTCATCAAATGGAGCCCTTCAACCCGGCTGTCGCAAAAGAGCCCCAGTCCCATCCGGCGCGCCTCTTCGCAGAATCCGATATCCTCAGCCCCTTTATCTGAAAGGTATCTCACTCCGTACTTTTCTATCACCTCCCTGGCGATCAAGCAGGCCGCCCCGGTGCAGTCTACCGGGAACAGACACCCGGCGGGAATGTCTCTGATATGACGGTAGCTGCCGTTGTCATCCCGGTTCAAAACATTGAATAGGGACGGGTCCCCCACTTCATGGCCGTTGCATACCAGAGCCGACACTACCGGGCAGTTGTCGGCCAGCAACTGCCGCAGTGCAAACGCGGGTAGGATAATGTCGCTGTCTACGCTAAACAGGTGGGTGCAGGACGAGTCAAGGAATTCCCGCAGCAACCGGTTGCGCAGATCGGCCAGCCGCGACAGGCTGTAGTAACCTCGTTTATAACCACCCGGCCGGCTGTGGTTTTCTTCCACCAGACGGACCGGGCTTCGGCAGCTCCGGGCAAAGTTCCCCAAAATAGCGGGGGTTTCATCCTGGCAATTGTTGATAATGAAACAGAATTCCATTGCCTCCGGTGGATAGTCCATTTGCGTCAGAGCTGTCAAATAGGCCGGAAGGACCCAGGCCCGGTTGCGCACCGGGCAGCCCGCCATAATCCTAGCGGGCATGGACCCGGCGGTTGGCAACCCGGTAGCTGCCAAAACGAATGTGCTTGCGCCGTCTTACCCGAACCCCTTTGCGTTCCAGCAGCGGTTTAAACTTGGGCCTGATGCTGGTAACCAGCCTGCAATGGACCCTCACCCGGTGCTTTTCCAGGGGCATCTTGACGATATTCTGGATGTGCACCGGGCGGCGGGTGGATATTTTCAACCGGCTATGCGTGGTCCACAGTTGAATGATAGAAGTTTGCGGCGGAAGGGTGTCGATCAGGGCATCAATTGTTTCGTGCCCCCAGCGGCGTTCATGCCCGTCAAAATGCCCTCCAGGGTGATGGTCCGGGCAAAATACATCTTCAAAGTCAGCATATTCGTCATCGAAAAAACCTTCCTGGAAATGACCATCGGGCCCATGGTCATGACCGGCATCCGGAATGGAATCAATATAGCCCCTTCCCAGGCCGCCCGCTTGACCCCTTCCAGCCAGACGCTCTTCCACGATGCTCAATACCAGTTGGGCGCGGTGTCTCCAGGAATTTTCTTCGGCCAAAACCAGACGCTGGGCCCGCAGCTCGGCGGTGTCGTAGTGGAGAGCCCGGTAAACGTTATAGATGAACTCATCATGGTTGTTGGAATAGAAAACCAGGTCCTGGAACTTGCCCGCTTCCGGAATGGCCGTACTTACTACCGGCAGTCCGGACGCAATATACTCCCACATTTTGATGGGGTTGACCGATTCGGTCATATTGCTCTGAATAAAGGGAATAATACCCACACTGAACTGCTGGGTATAGGCGGCCAGTTCTTCATAGGGTTTAAAGCCCAACCAGTGTAGATTGGAGCGCTGCGGAACATCATTGACATTGTACAGCGGTCCGACCACTACGACGCTGCAGTCGGGAAACTCAGCTGCCAGGCGATCGATCAGCTGCAGGTCTACCCAGGTGGCTACCACACCTACATAACCGATAATGGGGCCGGGAATGCTGGCAATATCAGCCGGGACCGACAAGGTTTTGCCCGCCGCCTGGGAAAAGTGGTTGTAATCACAGCCGTTGGGAACCAGATAGCTGTGCGGGTTTATGCTGCGGGCGGTTTCAAACAGCCGGTCAGAAGTACACAGGACAACATCAGACAGGCTGACCGCTCTCAGGTAATAGGGTTTCCAGGCTTCGAATTCGTCGCTGGGCTCGTCGACGCTGTCAAATACCAGCAGAGAAGGATTATACTGCTGCACGATATCTATGTGGGAAGCCGCACTGAAATAGACTACCGGTCTGATCCCCTGCAGGTAGGGCATTGGATCAACCTGGTTGAACACATACAAGTTGTCATTGGGCTTTACAATTCCCTGAGGTGTATTGGAGTGAGGGCTGGGAAGGTTTAAGAAAAAACTGGGTACGCCCAACTCTGAAAAATGCTTCATCAACTGTTGGGGCCGCTGCACCAGATAATTGTAATCCAGTGTTTGCGGATATAGGATACAATCAATTGTCGACATTAATGATCCCCCTGACCATGGATAAATTTTTTATCTCCTATGTTTTTTTAAGTTCCTTGTTTAAATCTGCTGCATCCTATGCGTAGTCTGTCTTCGGGAGGCGGTGGCACCTTTTCCCCGTTTCTGGGCTTGTTTTTTACAGTCTGGACAAATGGGGCTTCCACAATGAGCGCAAGGCTCAAGGTCGTCACGATTGACTCTGACGCCGCAGACGGCGCACATACCCTTTGCTTCTATTACGCTTTTGCGCGCCGTTGATACCGTAAACGCCTCTTTTTCCGTTTCGGACGGCTGTGGCGTCGCCTGAAAAGAACCTGTTTTGATCCGCATGATAGGTGCCTCCTGGATACCGGGCTGCTGCATTCATAAATCACCCCCTGTCAGTCAACAAACGATTTCAGGAGAATTGACTACTCCAGCATATGAGATTTGCATGTTATCGGTGCATATTGAGCTCTATTCTTACTTTTTTCATCTACTTTTGGAGTCTAGTACTCTGTAACACCTACCTCCGCCTCCCCTGTGAAAATTTTTCTCGGCGGATAAACTAAATTTTTAGATGTTACAGACTACTAATACAGCTTAAAACAGAAGGTTCCAGCTCACTTTTTGTTGAATATTAATATTCTAAACCGACTAAAGGAGGTGGAATTTTGTTAAGCAGGGAAAACCTGATGGGTATGAGCAGTTGGGGCGGCTTTTGTGGAATAATGTTTATTATTTTGGGTGCGCTGGGTGCAATAACCGGTGTTTTTGCTTTTGTTGTGGGAGCTATTCCGGGCATATTGATGATTTTAATGGGCGCCAAGCTGATGAGCGCTAAAAACCAGCTCCAGCTGCTTTTAACCCAGCCTCCGGGTATGGACACTACTGCCACGCTGAACGAAATTTTCAGCAACCTCAAGCAGTACCTGATGTTCCAGGGGATACTCTTTATCCTCTACCTGGTGTTTATTGCCATAGCCATCATTGTTGCTCTTGTGGCAGGCATTGGAACATTATCGATCCTGCAGGATTTATAAGTGAAACAGGGGGACGGAGATTTTGTTGCATTCCACGGGCCGTGGAATGCAACAAAATCTCCGTCCCCCTGTTTCACTTTCAACTCAGGCCGGTATCGCCTGAGCCTGTTTACGCATTACCTCCAAAATCAATTCGACCCGGTGGCGGTAGGTGTGCTTCAGAAAAACCTTTAACTGACCCTGGCGCGCTATTTTCTGGCGCTTTTCCGGATGGGCCAGATAGTATTGCATCAGGTCCAGGGTTTCTTTGCGGCTTTTAGTCCATACCAGATCCTGGTGGTTGCCGAAATAGTTCTGAATAGCTGGAGTGTACTGGGTGAGGTGGAACCCCCCGCAGCCTAAAACTTCGAAGGTACGCATGCTAAGCATGGTGCGCGAACTGAGCACGGAATGAACTCCAATAATCACCGGCACGCTTGCGCAGACCTTGCCCAGATCCTCACTGGGCAGATAGCCTCCGTAAAAACTCGGATCGATATAAAACGGCCTCGATTTATCCAACCACCATTCATTGCCAAAAATCTTGATATTGTAGCCGGCTTGCATCAGCGGTTCTAATATGGTCCGATAGCCCTGCAAACGCTCCACTGAAAAATCATAATTGTTGCCTATGAATACCGCGTCATAGGAAAAACGGGGATCAGGCAGATCCTGATGATAGTAGCGGGGATGAAAGCCGAAAGGCAGTAAATGAGCCCTGATTCCATGCTGCCGGTAGCTCTCAATGGATTCAATACAGGTCGTAAATACATAAAGTGAATTTTGAGCATAGTTCAAGGAAAGCTCATCAAAAAACGGGGGATCTTCTATTGCCCAGTAGATATGGGGTATACGCCGGCTGTGCAGGTAGGGAAACAGGTGATGGAAGATTCCCCACCCTCCATCGGTAAAAACACAGTCCGGCCTGAAATTCTCTAGCTTCTGCTGCCAGTCAGCCTCCCACAGTACATTGCAGTAAAGCACTTCATTTCCGAGGTCGGCAAAGGCCTGGCCTATGCCATATTTAATCAGCGGAGCCGTATTAGGAAAAAAGATCCTCACCAGGGCCACTCCTCCCAATTTTGGTTATGGCATAGACTATGCGGTTTATGCTGGGCTTGCTACCATATTTTATATCAGGCATTGTTTTGAAAAAGCCTTTTTATCAATCCCCCCAGGCGCATGGATTCATCATGTTCTTCCGTCCAGGCCGGGGAAGCCGGCCCCTTTCCAGGGTAGTCGAGCTTGCGGCTTTCCCGGCGTCTGTGGTCGTAATGCAGGCCGCTTTTTAGTTCTTCGATAATCTTGTGGTTCCTGGATAATTCCTCATTCAGGGTCAGGTTGCGGCCTTCCGCCCGGTTGATTCCCCGCTTGAGGCTCTGGATGTCCTTTTCATAGCGATAGAGCTTCCTTTTAAGCTCCATCTTGTCCGCTTCGGCCTGGATAATTTCATTCCGTAATTGATTTAAAAGCCCCTGTAGGTCCGGAGGCGCGGCTGCCACCCGGTCGCTCGCTTCCAGCGGCACTTTTACAATTTCATGGCACATAATCATCACCGAGTAGTGAACATAAAGGTTGACGTGAATGGCCCGCTCTTTCAGTTCCCCGTCCCAGGCAAGTTTTTGTATATGAATAACAAACTCCTGGTCAGGATTGTCCGGCCAAGCGGAAAACGCGTCCTGGGGCAGGCGCTCCTTGAGCACTTCCCGCCGGGTAAAAAGACGCATCTGTCCACCGGTATTCTCTAAAAGAGTTAGAATCTCGCAGGCGATTTCAACTTCGACATGCTTTCCTTGCAGCCTGGCCTTGCAATGGCGCGCCTTTATTTTTATATCCTCCATGCGCCCGGGAGGGTCTTCAAGGGTATAGGCAAACGTCCCTTTCCAGGTCCGCGCTTCCGTCAATTCAGCGTATACTACCGGAGACCATATACGGCATGATTTTTCCAACCCTGCACCTTCTTTCCCTGTACTTGTACATATTTATTGGCGGGGAAGCCCGGGTATGATTTCAAAAAGTCCCAGAAAAAAGAAAAACTGCATGTTGCCATGCAGTGCCTGTCCTTGTTATTTACGAATTGGCTGAAGCGATCCGGATCTCCAGATCCTGATGGTCATACACAAACAACTCCACAGTTTCCGTCAATACGTCTGCGTAGCTGTATGAAACTCGACGCTCTATTTTTCTTTCGTTGAGCTTAACCACAAATATATTGGGATACGTTGATTCTAAAACACCTATCCTTTCAATGATACGGTTCCTACCCCGGTTGGCTTTTAATCTTATTTTGCTGCCCACAAATGACTCCAGATCTCTTTTTATATCAGAAATGGCCCTAGGGGAACTCACGATATCACCTTCTTTTTTCTTTTATCTATATTATTTTACATTATGCCCACAATGATGTCAAGCACGAGAGAATAGTATAAATGAAAATTGAGTAGCTGTCAAGAAGGACATAAACTTTTTTAATGTTTTGTATATTTGTCAGCTACTTTGACCGCACAGGCATCCGGTTTTATTTTGGCCGCAAAACCACTGCCCACTATCATTCCGGTGATCTCTTTGACCAATTCCTTGGTTTCTCCGTGGGTTCCGATATCCAGATGAATCTCGACTGGCATTTCCTCCTGTCCGTACTCTTTCAACCAGTAGGTCAGTTGATCGGCCAGGTTTAAACTGAGGGAGGCCTCATAGAAGATACGCTGGCGCATACTCCTTATCTTTGCTTCATAGGTTTTGTTGTAAAAATAGCGGGCCCCTTTGCCCAATCGATGAATAATGATGGCGCTGACGAAACAGGTCGCCTGTTCCCCGGGGTGGGAGTCGCTTCCCACAATCAATTTATAGGGCCAGTTCAAATCTTCGCGCACATAGGATAGGATTTCCGCCACCACTTCGTTTAGCTGCAGGCTTCCTTTGCTAGGGCTTTTGAATAACATAAGCTGCCTCCTTTACCGGGAAAAAACCTCAAGCAGCAAGGCAAATTCCCCCAAGTCCAACGTCTCCGGTCTGCGTAAGGGAGCAATCTGCGATTCCATTAAAACATCTGTACAGCTCTGTTTATCCGTATGAAAAAAATCCGCACATATGTTTAGGATCGTTTTACGCCTCTTTTGAAAAGCGGCTCTGAGAAATTCTTTAAACCGCTTTTCATCTGTTACCTGTACTGGTTTGGCCTGGTGCGGAGTTATTTTTATAACCCTGGAGTCAACTTCCGGCTTGGGATAAAAGCAATTCCGGGATACCGGGGTCACCGGATCGACCCGGGCATAATAAGCCGTAGTAAGGGTTAAGAGCCCGTAATCCTTCCCTCCCGGCCGGGCGGTAATCCGGTCCGCCACCTCCCTTTGCATCATCAGGGTGGCGCTCTTCAAATTCAAGCACTCTTCAAGCAGTTTAAACAATATGGGTGAAGTTATATTGTATGGAATATTGGCACAAACCGCATAGGGTTTGATTTCCTTCAGGACGAAGGCCCTGACCAGTTCCTGCTCCAGATTTAAGGTCAATACATCGGCAAATACGAACTGCACACCCGGCAGGTCCTCAAGAGAGTGTTCCAAAAACCCCTGCAGCTGCCGATCAACCTCGATGGCCAGGACCCCGCGGCAGCGCCCCGCCAATTCCCTGGTCAAAGCCCCCAGCCCCGGACCTATCTCCAAAACATATCCATCCGGGTCAATGTCACAGGCGTCAACAATCTTCTTTAAAATATTCTTATCCACCAGAAAGTTCTGCCCCCATTTTTTTCGAGGGTGCAGGC
>Ga0228535_1003102_pt1 | contig 13102 bp, 7 predicted proteins | sample SJ1metagenome_FD_168457 | JGI IMG/M metagenome (GOLD analysis project Ga0228535, IMG submission 168457) | Enriched culture of PCE-dechlorinating microbial communities from Ithaca, New York, USA - SJ1 | ecosystem: Engineered > Modeled > Simulated communities (microbial... > Unclassified | place... | reverse complement strand
CTGTGGAAGGGGACCTTCCTGCGCATGCCCAACACCGCGCCCCGGGCCGGATTCGCCGACGCCCGCACCTACACCTACGAGGGCCGGGAAGTGAGCCGCTCCGTGCACCTGGGCCTGGACCTGGCCTCCACCGTGGCCGACACGGTGCCGGCCGCGGCCGACGGCAAGGTGGTCAAGGCCGCCTACGTGGGCATCTACGGCAATGCGGTGGTCATCGACCACGGCCTGGGGCTCATGTCCCTGTACGGCCACCTCTCGCGCATCGACGTGCAGGAGGGCCAGATGGTCTTCCGCGGCGAGCCCATCGGCCGCACCGGGGCCACCGGCCTGGCCGGCGGCGACCACCTGCACTTCGGGATCATGATCGCCGGGGAGCCGGTGCAGCCCATCGAATGGTGGGACCCGCACTGGATCAAGGACAACCTGGACGACAAGCTGGCCCTGGCCAAGGTCAAGTAGCCCCCTCCCCTGCTCCTCGCGCCATGCCCAAGGGCGGCCCTCCAGGGCCGCCCTTTTTCGTCCGCCACGGCCGTGTCGCGGCTCATTCCAACCACGTGCGCCAGTAAAAATGCCCGGGAATACCCTGCGCCAACCTGGTGCAGGAATTCCGGGCCCAATGAAAAGGGCGGCCCCGGAGGGCCGCCCTTGCTGCGTGCGTCGGGCCGTCGCCGGCCTACCACTTCCTGGTGCGCTGGGTCGCCAGGGCCCCCGCCTGCTCCTCGAAGGAGGCGAACCCGGCCTGGTGCAGGGCGTCGGACACCGTGCCCTCCCAGTCCCAGGAGGCGTAGATCACCGGCTTGTGGAAGGTGTAGCGGAAGCGCTCCATCTCCTGCCGGTAGAACTCCTCCTTGCCGGCCTCCAGGTTCTCCCGGAGCTGCTCGCTGAAGCGGGCCAGCTCGCCCTCGTACCATTCCATGAGGTCCTTGGCCGAGTCGTACTTCTTGAGGATGTGGTCGTAGCCGTTGGCCTTGAGCAGATCCACCAGCCGCTCCAGGTGCTTCTGCTTGAGCCAGGTCCCCAGCTTCTCCAGGGGGATGCTCTCGCCCTCCACCGTGGCCATGTCCAGCTTGGTCTGGTGGTAGGTGTCCGGGACCACCGAGGCGGACACGATGCCGGCGATGGCCACCAGTCCGCGCAGGATCACCGAGTTGGACACGCCCTGGCCGCAGAAGCCCACCTTCTTCCCGTACTTCTGGCCGGTGAAGATGGTGACCAGGATGGCCCAGACCACGGCCGGGTCCTCCTCGTCGTAGATGTGCTGGAGCCGGGAGTTGTCCCGGTCGGTGGCCAGCACCATCTGGGTCATGTCGTTGGAGCCGATGGAGAACCCGTCGAACTCCTCGATGAACTGCTTGGCCAGGATGGCGTTGGAGGGAATCTCGGCCATGAGGATCATCTTGAGGCCTTCCACCCCGGAGCGCAGCTTGTGCACCTGCTCCAGGTAGCGCTTCATGCTCCGGGCCTCCTCCAGGGTGCGCACGAAGGGCAGCATGATCTGGAGGTTCTTGCCGCCGAACACGCCCCGGGCCATCTTGAAGGCCTCGATCTCCCAGTCGTGGATGTTGCGGGACACGCCCCGGTAGCCGAGCATGGGGTTGTCCTCGTGGGCCTCGAACAGGCTGCCGCCCATGAGGTTGCGGTACTCGTTGGACTTGAAGTCCGTGGTCCGGTACACGATGTCCTTGCCGTAGAAGGCCATGGCGAACAGGGCCAGGTTCTGGGACAGGGTCTGGACGTAGTGCTCCTTGCCGGTGCGGTAGCCGCGGGAGCGGATGAGCTCCCGGATGCGCTGGGGCAGGGTGCGGACCTCGTCGATCTCGCGCATGAGGCCCACCTGCTGGGCCACCTCGGTGCGCATGGTCGTGATCTTGCGCAGGGTCTCCTGGATCAGGGGCTCGTTCTTGACGCGGTCCACGTGCTCGCGGATGCGCTGATCGATCTCCTGGCGGCGCTGGATGCTGGCCGCGTCGCTGCCCGCGTGCTGCTCCAGCAGCTCGGTGAAGCCCATGATGACCGCGGCGTGGGCCTCCAGATCCTCGGAGGTCTTGAGCACGTCCAGGCGGCGGGTGGCCAGGTCCAGATGGTCGTCGAGCTTGCGGTCCAGTTCGCGCAGGCGGCGATGGACGGCCAGGACCTCCTCCGTGCCCCGCGACCCCTCGCCCTCGGACAGCTCCTGGATCTCTCGGGCCAGTCCGGTGAACACGCCCACGTATTCGCGCAGCTTGAAGTCCAGGGAGCGCACCCCGGCGTCCAGCTGCCGCTTGACCACCTTGGTCAGCCGGGAGTCCAGCTCGCGCAGCTTGCGCCGCACCAGGACCTCGAGCTGGCCGCTGTCGTAGGCCTCCAGGGCCATGGGATGGATGGCGATGTTGCCCAGCATGAACTCGGCGCGCAACAGGCCGATCTCGAAGTCGGGCACGTTGCGCAGCCGGGACAGGAACAGGGCCTGGCCCACGTCGGCCAGGATGAGGCCGACCTTGGTCTTGGTGGCCGGAAGCTGTGCGGTGTCGATCTCGCCGCCCACCTCCACCAGGGGCAGCAGGCCCCGGTAGACCTCGCCCCGGGAGCCGTCCACCGTGACTTCCTGGCCGTCCAGGTTGCGCAGGGCCTCCAGGCGCTGGATGCCGATGACCGCGGGGATGCCCAGCTCGCGGGAGGTGATGGCCGCGTGCGAGGTGTCGCCGCCCACGTCGGCCAGGATGGCCGCGGCGATGCGCATGCCCGGCACCATGTCCGGGTCGGTGCGCTCGGCGGCCAGGATGTCGCCCTTGTTGATCTTGTTCAGCTCCAGGGCGCTGCGCAGGTAGCGCACCGTGCCCTGGCCCGCGCCGCGGGACGCGCCGTTGCCGGAGATGATGGCGTCGGCCCCGGCCAGGGCGGCCTTGTCCACCTCCCGGCGGCGCATGAAGATCACGCTGGGATGGTCGGTGAACTCCTCGTTCCAGCGGGTCTCGGGCCGGGCCTGCACGAACCAGAGCCGGTCGGACTGGTCGATGCAGAACTCGGTGTCCATGATCATCCCGCCGTAGGCCCGGGAGATGTTCCGCACGCCCTTGGCCACTTCCTCGGCCTGGGCCAGGGACAGGGACCAGTGGTAGGCCTCCACCTCCTCGACCTTGACCAGCTTGGTGCCGCCCTTGAGGTCGTAGACGATCTTCTTGTCCTTGAAGCCCATGAAGCGGACCACCACTTCCGGGCCGTCGTCGCGCTGGAACACGTAGAACTTGTCCGGGGTGACCATGCCGCCCACCACCGCCTCGCCCAGGCCGTAGGAGGCGTCGATGGACACCAGGTCCCTGCGGTCCGTGCCCCGGCAGCCGGTGGCGGTGTCCGCGGAAAAGGCCGTGCCGGAGATGACCGGATTGATCATCCGCATGATGCACACGGACAGGGAGGTGTTCTCGATGGCCCACTCCTCCTTGGCCGTGACCGCGATCTCCTCGTCGCCCGTGCGTTCGGCCAGGGCGATGGCGTCCAGGATGGCCTCCCGGCGGTAGGTCATGGAGCGCAGGTTGTAGGCCGAGGCGCAGTCCCACTGGTAGGCCTCCACCACCCGGTTCTCGCCCACGATGTTCAGGTAGGTGTCCTGCAGGCCGGCGAAGGCCTTCTTGCGGCTGTCCTCGCCCGCGGCCGAGGAGCGCACCGCCACGGGCACGTCCTCCAGCCCGGCCTCCTTGCAGATCTCGGCGTAGGCCCCGCGCACCGCGTCCTCCACGGCCTTGGGCAGCTCCACCGAGAGGATGGCCGACTGCACCAGCACCGAACGCTTGCGCAGCTGGTCGATGCCCTCGGGGGAGGTGGCGAAGCCCTCCACCACGTTGTTCACGAAGGAGCGCAGCCGGACCAGGGTGCCCTTGTCCGGGGTCTCATTGACCTTGTCGGCGATGCGCCGCACGAACTTCTTGAGATACTCCGGATCCTTGTTGATCTCGGCGTCGTTCCAGTCGATGGTGTTGTATTCCCGGTCCACGCTGGCCCGGATCAGGGCCGCGCTGACCTTGGTCTCGTCCAGGAGCTTGTGGAAGGCGTGGGAGGAGATGGCCCGGAACTGCGGGGCGCGGATGCCGGCGACCTGGCTGATGATGGCGGTGTTGTAGTTCTTGCCGCCGACCACCAGTTCGGCGTCCTCGCCTATGGCCACGATGTCCGCGCCGGCCAGCACCAGCTGCTTCATGAGGGCCTGCTTGCCGACCGGGGCCTTGGCCCCCTTGTCCGCCGGCTTTTCCTCCGGCTTGGCGGCCTTGGCGGCCTTCGCGGCCTTGGCGGGCTTCTCCGCGGCCTTGGCGGGCTGTTCCGCGGCCTTGGCGACGGAGCTCTTCTTCTCGGTCTTGGCCATTCGTTCCTCCTTGCAGAACGGCGTGGCGGGGCTCTCTGCTCGCGCGGCCGCACCCCCCGATGCCAATGGCGGCCGCCGACGGCTTTACCGGAAAAATGGGCCGGACCGTTCCGATCCGGCTTCAACCCGAGCTTCCCTTTTTATCCCGTACGGGCGACCTTCGTCAAATACCTGGAACCCATGGTCTCCTCCTACTGCTTCTGGCCGCAGTCCGGACAGAAGGCGTAGCTCTCCAGCAGCGGATGGCCGCAGGCCACGCAGATGCGGGGGATGGGGCCCAGCTCCACCAGGAGTTCGCCCTCCTTCACCGGGACCATCTTCTTGTCCTGCTGGTAGTCGGCGTGCTTGAGCACCCGGCGCACCACGCCGTCCACCGGCGCGAGCACGGCCTTCTCCTGCTTCATGATGGAGATGTTGAAGAGCTCCTCCCCGACCTTCACCACGTCGCCCACGGCCACGTACATGATCCACAGGTCGCCGTTGGACGGCGCAGCCACGTGGAACGCGCTGCTCGGGTCGGCCATCTCCACGCCCAGGGCCTTGCCGGTCTTGGGTTCGGCCACCCTGACCGTGTGGCGCAGGGTCTCCGAGTCCAGGGAGTAGGTCACGGTGCTGACGCCCGCGGCGTCGGCCTGGGAGATGTGGGCGATGGTCATGTGGTGCGGCTTGCCCTGGGTGTCGGTGAAGCCCATCTCGGTGCCGGGCACCAGCCCCTCGAACCACACGTCCAGGGGCAGGTTGTTGGGATCCCCGAACTTGGCCTGGAAGGCCATGGTCTTGAGCGCGTCGCCGGGGTGGTTCAGGTAGTTGACGAACTCCTCGTCGGTGGGCTCGCGGCGCAGGTGCGCGTGCAGGGCCGTGCGCTCGCTGTCCATGTCCACGTCCTGGAGCTCGGCCAGGGGCGAGGCCGTGGTGCGGCTGGCCAGGGCCTTCTTGTAGTCCCGGCCGAAGGCGCTCTCGTAGACCCAGTCCGGCGGGAAGCCCAGGGGCAGCCGGCCGAACTTGCCGAGCAGCAGGTTGCGGAAGGCGTCGTTGGCGTCCCGGTACAGGCCCAGCCGGGCCTTGCGCAGGTTGTCGGTCAGGTCCTTTTCCGGAGTCTTGGTCACGAAGTCGAGCACGTCCAACGTCTCCCGCACCTCGCGCTCGCCGCCCCGCTTGAAGGCCCCGGTCACCGCCAGGAACGCGGTGTTCCAGGTGACCTGGGAGCCCGGGGTCACGTCGTGGTAGCGCACGATCTTGCGGGTGCCGGCCAGGAAGTGGAGCATGAAGGGCAGCAGGTGGATGTACCCCTGCTTCATGGCCCCCTCCTGGGAGGAGGAGGTGGCCCCGCCGGGCATGCCGTGCTCCACCACGTCGTAGTCGATGCCCTGGAAGTACGGCGCGGTGTAGCGGTCGTAATAGGGCATGATCTGCTTGAGCACGAAGTTGCAGTGCCGGATCACGTCCTTGTTCAGGATGTTGGTCAGGCCGAACTCCTGCTCGATGTAGGCCGCGGTGGAGAGCACCTCGCCCTGGCCGTACCAGCGCACGCTGGCCCCGATGGCCACGTCCACGATGTGGGCTCCGGCCTGGGCCGCGGCGCCCACCGCAGGAGTGAACAGCCCGTCGGTATAGTGCCGGTGGTAGTGCAGGATGAGCTCGGGGTACTTCTTGCGCAGGGCGCCCACCAGCTCGCGCATGAAATGGGGCGGACAGAGCCCGCCCATGTCCTTGAGGCCCAGGGTGATCATCCGCTGGATCTTCTTCTTGGACACGCCCGCGGCCTTGCGGCAGACGTCCAGGATCTCCTCGGTGACTCCCAGGTAGTGGGGCACGTCGAATCCCGCGGCCCAGGACAGGGAGATGGCCGGCTCGAAGATGTTGCCCGGGGAGTTGAGCGCCACCTCGGCGAAGGTCTGCATGTTCTCGATGTGGTTCAGGAAGTCGAAGCAGCGGACCACGTCGTAGTGCTCGCAGACCATCTCCCCGGTGCGGCGCATGAGGTTGCGCGGCTGGGGCTTGTAGCCCAGCACGTTGGTGGAGCGGATGAGGATCTGCTTGAGGGTCTTGGGCGCGAACTCGTTCCAGGACTTGGCCTCGGTGAACGGGTAGGTCATGTTGGCCAGCATGGCCACGTGGTAGTGGGCCCCGCCGCCGTTCTCCAGGGAGAAGAAGTTGCTGTTGTCCAGGTACTCGCCCACCAGCCGGTCCTCGGCCAGGCGGAACCGGTTGCCCGAGTTGGACTGGGTGATGTCCCGGGTGGTGGTGTCCGTGAAGTGGATCTGGCCCTGCTCCCTGGTTCCGCGCACGTAGTCGAGCACCGCGTCGCGGTCCCCGCGCTTGTAGGGCGAGGGGTAGGCGCGGGGGTAGATGCGCGGCAGGTGCGGGGTGAACCGGCCCAGGCGCTTGTCCGCCCGGCCGCGGTACTCGCCCAGTTGGACGTAGGGGTTGTAGCCCCGGGCCGAGATCTCCACGGCCAGCCGGGACAGGCGCAGGGCCTCCGGCTCCTCGTCCACGTAGTCCAGCAGCTCCGGACAGTTGGCGATGAAGTTGGTGTTGTACTCCCCGTCCCGGAAGCGGCGGTTGCGGATGATCTGGAGATGGAACGGGATGGTGGTCTTCACCCCGCTGATGAAATACTCCTTGAGGGCGCGCTCGGCGGTGCGCAGGACCTTCTTCCAGGACGCGCCGTAGGCCACCAGCAGGGAGGCCGCGGAGTCGTACTGGGAGGGGAACTCGTAGCCCGCGGAGATGCAGGAGTCCAGGCGGATGCCCGGACCGCCCGGGGACACGTAGCGGGTGATGATCCCGGCGTTGGGCGTGAACTTGCTCTGGGGGTCCTCGCAGTTGATGCGGCACTGCATGGCGTAGTTCATGGGGCGCAGGCGCTTGGAGTTGAAGCGCAGCTTGGCGCCGAAGGCCACCGCAATCTGCTCCTCCACCAGGTCCACGCCGTAGCGGCATTCGGTGATGCCGTGCTCCACCTGGAGCCGGGTGTTGACCTCGATGAGGTAGGGATCGCCCTTGCCGTCCACCAGGAACTCCACGGTGCACAGGGAGTAGTACCCCACCTCCTTGACCAGCTTGATCGCGTACTGCTTGAGCCGCTCGCGCAGGTCCTCGGTCATGCCCGCCCAGGGCGAGGGGGTGATCTCCACCAGCTTCTGGTGGTTGCGCTGCACGGTGCAGTCGCGCTCGTCAAAGGCGAAGGCGTTGCCCCACTTGTCGGCCACCACCTGGATCTCGATGTGGCGCACCGCGGTGAGCAGCTTCTCCACGTAGAGCTTGGCGTTGCCGAAGGAGGCCGCGGCCATGGCGCTGGCCTTGTTGAAGGCGTCGGCCAGCTGTTCGGGCTTGAACACCTCGTAGATGCCCCGGCCCCCGCCGCCGCCCTCGGCCTTGAGCATGATGGGGAAGCCCAGCTTGGCCGCCACCTCGCGGGCCTGGGGGATGGACACCGCGCCCTCGGACCCGGGCACCACCGGCACGCCCAGGCGCATGGCCAGCTTGCGCACCTCCACCTTGTTGCCCAGGAGCCGCATGGCCTCGGAGCTGGGGCCGATGAACTCGATGCCCGCGGCCCGGCACTTCTCCGGGAAGGTGTCGTCCTCGGCCGCGAAACCCCAGCCGGGATGGATGGCCAGGATGCCGCGCGCCTTGGCCAGCCGGATGATCCGGTCGATGTCCAGATAGGCCCGGGGATTGTCGCCCAGGACCAGGAGCTCCTGGGCTCCGGCGATGGCCGGCGAGGACTTGTCCACGTCGGTCACGGTAAGCACCGGCACCGCGCCGCTCATCTCCCGGATGGAGCGGACGATGCGCCGGGCCGGGATGCCCCGGTTGGCCACCAGGATGGGTTTGCCCTCGATCAGGGAGAGCACTTCGTAGAAGGAACGGGGCTTATCGAACGAACCAATCTTGGCCATCTGGACACACCTCTCAAAAGCAAAAGTCAGGATATCAGCGCGGTCCAACCGGGACCGCGCTTATGCTTCCCACATGCAGGGCCAGTTCCCGGCCGTCACGCACGAGGGCCAACCCGCCATCGGGCAGGAGCCCCCGGAGCGTCGCGGTAAAGGGAGGACCCGAGCCGTGCACCACCACTTCCCGGCCGACCCAGGCCAACCGCCCGGCGAAAAGGGACGGAAACGATGCAGGATTGCCGTGCGAAACTTTGCGCACATACCAGTCAATCGCGATTTCCTCAAGAGCCAACATAAGACGCAGAGGTCCCAGGTCCAGGCCCGCGGCCGAAAGGTCCGCAGCGGGCTGGGACCATTCCTCGCGCAAATGCGCCTCCGGCGGGGCCGCCGCCAGGTTCAGGCCCAGGCCCACCAGGATCCGCCCCCGGCGCTCCTCCACCAGGATGCCCCCCACCTTGCGGTCGTGGAGCAGGAGGTCGTTGGGCCATTTGAGGGCCAGGGGCACGCCCAGCCGCTCCAGGCCCTCGGCCACCAGCAGGCCCGCGGCCAGGGGGAGCAGGTCCCCGAACCCGGGCGGCGGGGCGGGCCAGGCCCAGGCCGCATGCAGGTTGCCGGGAAGCGAACGCCAGGCCCGGCGCAGCTGGCCGCGGCCCGCGGTCTGGCGCACCGCCAGCACCGCGCCCCACTCCGGGAGCCGGCCGGCGTCCCACAGGGACCAGGCCAGGTCCAGGGCCGAGGCGCACTCCCCCACCACCAGCACCGCGCCGGCGGCGTCCGGGCTGCCGGAGCGCCAGCCCTCGCCGGCGGCCTCCGGTTCCCAGGGGGCCAGGGCGGCCACGTCCCCGGCCCAGCGGGGATGGGCCGCGGACAGGGCGGCGGGATCCAGGCCGCCCCCCGTCCCGGGCGACCCTCCGATACACACTCCCCGAAGCGCGGACATGGTCATCCTCTACCGGGTTCCCCGCCGCGGCGCAATCGTTGCGGCATTCGTGAATTCCGGGACAATCCCCTGGCGGCCCGCAACGGAATGGGCTAGGCTCGGCCATGCGCATCCTCCTGGTGGGCGGCGCGGTCCGCGACCTCCTCCTGGGCCACCGGCCCGGCGAGCGGGACTTCCTGGTGCTGGACGCCTCGCCCGGGGAGTTCACCGCCCGGTTCCCGGCGGCCAAGCTGGTGGGCAAGGCCTTTCCGGTCTACATCCTGGACGGCGAGGAATACGCCTTCCCCCGGGGGAAGGGCCTGGCCGCGGACCTGCAGGCCCGGGACTTCACCATCAACGCCCTGGCCCTGGACCTGCCCGACTATCCCGCGGTTCCCGGATCGGTGGACCCCGCCCTGCTCCACGCCGGCCCCCACTCCCGGGCCGACCTGGAGGCCCGGGTGCTGCGGCCGGCCTCGGACACCGCCCTGGCCGACGATCCCCTGCGGGTGTTCCGGGCGGCCCGGTTCCTGGCCCGGCTCCCGGACTTCTCCCCGCATCCCTCCCTGGTCTCGGCCATGCGCGCCGCCGCCGCGGCCGGGCTCCTGGACCATCTGGCCGGGGAACGGGTGGGCATGGAGGCGCGCAAGGCCCTGCGCGCGCCGGCCCCGGGCCGGTTCCTGCGCCTGCTGGCCGAGGCGGACTGCTTGGCGTCCTGGTTCGCGGAACTGGCCCGGGCCGCGGACGTCCCGGCGGGTCCGGCCCCGCACCACGAGGAAAGCGTGCTGGAGCACACCACCCAGGTCCTGGACCGGCTGGCCGGCCTGGCCCCGGGCGACGAGCTGGCCGCCTGGATGGGCCTGGCCCACGACCTGGGCAAGACCGCCACCCCGCCGGCGGAGTGGCCGCGGCACATCGGGCACGAGCAGCGCGGCCAGGCCGCGGCCCTGGCCCTGGGCCGGCGGCTGGCCCTGCCCGAACGGCTCGTCCAGGCCGGAGCCCAGGCCGCCCGGCTGCACATGACCGCCATGCGTTACGCCGAACTGCGGCCGGGCTCCCGGGTGGACCTGCTGGCCGCGGCCGGGTCCGTGGCCCGGGAACTCTTCCTCCTGGCCCAGGCCGACCACGGGATCGACCACTGGCCCCGGGCCCGGGCCGACCTGGCGGCCATGCTCGCGGTGCGCCTCCCCCCGGAAGCCCGCGATCTCGGGCCGGAATCCGGCCGCCGCCTGCGCGAGCTACGCGCCCAGGCCCTGGCCGGCCGCCCGGCGGACCCGCACCGCGCCCCCTGAATCCGCGCCGAATTGTTAAAATTCGTCAAGTCCCGCCGAAGTCCCCTGCTCGCCCCCGCTCCCGGAGGTCCGGCCTCCGCCGCCCAGGGCCGCTCCCAGGAACCCGTCCAGGGCCTGCACGTACTCCCGGCCGGTCAGCCGCCACCCGTCGTTGTGGTCGCCGCGCAGGCGCAGGAAGCGCCGGGGCTCGGGCGCAGCCGCGAACAGGCGCTCCCCGAAGCGGAAGGGCACGATCTCGTCCTGCGGGCTGTGCGCCACCAGCACCGGGCAGCGCACCCGGGCCAGGTCCTCGGCCACCGGGTAGCGCATGCGGGCCAGGAGCCGCACCGGCAGGAAGGGATAGGCCACCGCCCCCATGTCCGGGAGCGAGGTGAAGGTGGACTCCAGGATGAGCGCGGCCGGCGGCTCGGCCAACTCCGCGACGAGATGCGCGGCCACCGCCCCGCCCAGGGACCTCCCCCAGACCACCATGCGGTCCGGCCGCTCCCCGGTCTCGGCCCGCAGCCAGTCCCAGGCCCCCCGGGCGTCGGCGTAGGTGCCCTGCTCCGTGGTCCGGCCCTGGCTCCGGCCGTAGCCCCGGTAGTCGAAGAGCAGGATGTTCAGGCCCAGGTCCCGGGCCAGGCGCAGGGTCTCCAGGCGGTGGGAGATGTTGCCCGCGTTGCCGTGGCAGAACAGGACCGTGCCCCGGGGCCGGTCCGCGGCCACGTACCAGCCGTGCAGCAGGACCCCGTCCGCGGCCGGGAAGCGGGCCTCCCGGAAGGCCAGGCCCGCATCCGCGGGGGTGGCGTCCAGGGCCCGGGAAGGAAAATAGACGAGACGTTCCTGGAACGTCCATATACCGCCCAGGACGACCGCAACCCCGGCAAGCAACACCGCCAGCGCGCCCATGCCCTTCACCCCGTCCCCGCGGCCATGCAGCCCTCTTTGCAACCAAATGAATTGACGGTATTCTAGGAATACGGCTATAAGATGAGGGCCGCAACCACAATTGTCATCCCGCCCCGGCGGGCGAGGTCACATAAGGAGGTACGTTCATGAGGCTCCTCACCAGATCGGACTTCGACGGCTTGATCTGTGCGGTCCTGCTCAACGAGATCGGGCTCATCGACGAGTGGAAGTTCGCCCATCCCAAGGACCTGCAGGACGGCACCATCGAGGTCACGGAGAACGACATCCTGGCCAACGTGCCCTATGTCAAGGGCTGCGGCATGTGGTTCGACCACCACCTGTCGGAGGAGACCCGACTGGGCCCGGACTTCTCGTACAAGGGGTCCTTCAAGGAATCCCCCTCGGCCGCCCGGGTCATCTGGGAGTATTTCGGCGGCCACGAGAAGTTCCCCAAGGAATTCGACGAGATGATGGCCGCGGTGGACAAGGTGGACTCGGCCGACCTGACCGCGGACGAGATCGAGAACCCCACCGGCTGGATCCTGCTCGGCTACATCATGGACCCGCGCACCGGCCTGGGCCGCTTCCGCGACTACCGCATCAGCAACTACCGGCTGATGGAGGACCTCATCGAGTACTGCCGGGCCATGCCCGTGGACAAGATCCTCGCCCTGCCCGACGTGAAGGAGCGGGTGGACCGCTATCTGGAGCAGAGCGAGAAGTTCCGCCAGATGCTGGCGGACAACACCACCGTCCAGGGCAACGTGGCGATCATCGACCTGCGCGACCAAGAAGAAATCTATGCGGGCAACCGCTTCCTGGTCTACACCATGTTCCCCCAGTGCAGCGTGTCCATGCACGTGCTGTGGGGCCTCAAGAAGCAGAACGTGGTGTTCACCGTGGGCAAGAGCATCCTCAACCGCTCCTGCCAGGCCAACGTGGGCGAACTCATGCTGGAGTACGGCGGCGGCGGGCACAAGGCCGTGGGCACCTGCCAGATTCCCATCGCCGAGGCCGAGACCAAGTTCAAGGAGATACTGAACCGCCTGAACTCCAGCTGCTAGCCCACCTCCCGGAAACAAATCAAAGGGCCGTCCCCATGCGGGGGCGGCCCTTTTCGTCGCACGGAACCGCGTTCAGTAGATGCGGGTTCCCTCGGGCAGCTCCCGGTCCGGGGCCAGGAGCACCACGCCGCCGCCGGCCGAATCCCCGCCCAGGACCAGGACCTCGGAGGCGAACCCGGCGATGCGCTTGGCCGGGAAGTTGACCACCGCCACCACCTGCCGGCCCACCAGGTCCTCGGGCCGGTAGTGCGCCGTGAGCTGGGCGCTGGTGCGGCGCTCGCCCAACTCCCCGAAATCGATCCAGAGCTTGTACGCGGGCTTGCGCGCCGCGGGGAAGGCCTCGGCCCGGAGCACCCGGCCCACCCGCATGTCCACGTGCCGGAACTCCTCGTAGTCGATCTCCTGCACAGGTCTCTCCCGGGCTACCAGCGGTCGGCGTGGATGCGTTCGGGCCGGAACCGGTTGACCTCCCCGGCCTTCTGGGCGGGAAAGCCCAGGGGCGCGAGCGCGAAGGGGAAGATGCCCCCGGGCAGCCCCAGGAGCCTGCGGAACCCGTCCATGCGGTCCTGCACCGGATAGACCCCCACCCAGACCCCGCCCAGGCCCAGGGCGTGGGCCGCCAGCAGGAGGTTCATGGTGGCGGCCGAGCAGTCCTGGACCCAGAAGCCCGGATATTTCTCCAGGGCCGGCTCGGCGCAGAC
>Ga0228535_1003101_pt1 | contig 13102 bp, 11 predicted proteins | sample SJ1metagenome_FD_168457 | JGI IMG/M metagenome (GOLD analysis project Ga0228535, IMG submission 168457) | Enriched culture of PCE-dechlorinating microbial communities from Ithaca, New York, USA - SJ1 | ecosystem: Engineered > Modeled > Simulated communities (microbial... > Unclassified | place... | reverse complement strand
GAGCTTCCCTGCCTGCCCGACCAGATACCGCTGATTTTTTGCCTTCTGTTCCTGAAGACCCGGGTTGTCCGCGACGATGATAAATAGGGGGCTGCTCTCCCGGGTGATCTCGTCCAGCGAGAGATTGTAGACGATCGGCGTTTCGAGCTCCTCTTCGCGGTAGCCCCTGGCCCGGTAGAGATCGCGCTGTACATTGAGGATCCACAGATTGTCCTTCAATAAAGAATCGACATAGTCGCGCATCCTGTCGCGGATGTCCGAAAACCGCCTGTACTGTGACGGAGTCATGCTCTATCCTCGGCTTCGGGTTTATCAAATGTCCGAATCATGATATTTTCTCATTATGCGAGCTTCGTCATTTATTGCAACCATGCTTTCCCTGATTTTCGTTCTTGGTGCTGCTTCGTCCTGTGCGGCGCAGAAGAACAAGGGGCTCTCGGCCCTGCCGCCGGATATCCGCGCCCAGGCTGAATCCGCCCTTTCCTCTGTCCATATCGGCGATGCCGACCGGGGTCGCATAGTCGAGGCCATCGGCAATGACCCTTCCGGATTTGCCCTGCTGTTCCGCGAAGTTCGGGATGTGATGAAGAAAGATCCGGACCTCCTGCGCCGTGTGGACAAATCCGTCGCGCTCCCCGCGAATTTTGTGCCGGCCGATCTTGTGGTGCTCGACGGTGCCTTTCCGTATGTGGTCTCCAAAAAGGGGATGCTGTTGCGCGCCCCCGCGCGGGATGCACTGGTGCGCATGGCGGAGGCCGCGAAAAAAGAGGGCAGGACGCTCGTAGTCTCTTCGACCTATCGCTCCTACGATTATCAGAAAACCGTGTTTGAACGGAACGTCAGGGAGATGGGGAAGGCTGAGGCCGAACGCGTTTCGGCACAGCCGGGCATGTCCCAGCACCAGCTCGGCACGGCCGTCGATTTCGGCTCGATCACCGACGAGTTCGGAGATACCGCTGCCGGGCGCTGGCTCTCCGCGAATGCCGGAAAGTTCGGTTTTTCGCTCTCTTTCCCGAAAGATATGGAGGCCGTCACCGGCTACCGCTGGGAGAGCTGGCACTATCGCTATATTTCGCCTCCGGCCTCCGAGATGCAGGTGCGCTTCTTCCTCGGCATTCAGCAGTATCTGATCGAATTCCTCGCGGCCCTGCCCCATTAGCTAAATACAATGTGTCCGAGGATGTCCGCTACCGCATCCTCTTCATTGGTCTTCGCCGACACAAAGCGCGCGACCGCCCGCACTTCTTTCTCGGCGTTCGCGGGGGCGCAGCCCCAGCCGGCTCTCCGAATCATATCGAAGTCATTCCGCGCATCGCCGATCGCAAGAACCGATTCCATGCCGATCCGCAGGCGTTTGGCCAGACGCTCGAGCGCCGCGCCCTTATTGGCGCCCTTCGGCAAAACTTCGAGGAAATAGGGTTTGGAGGTCACGATTTCGGCCCGGGACCCGATGTGGTTTTTCAGTTCCCTGTACAGCGATTCGATGCGGGCAGGTTCTCCTCCTACCACAATCTTGGTCTGATCCTGGCTGAGGACGGCATCGATATCGGATATGACTTCGACCGGCAGCCCGGACAGCCGGTGATCCGTGATCGCCCACTCGTTCATGCGGTTGCAGTAGATTGTACCTTCTATATATAACTGCCAGAAATAACTCTGTCGTTCGATCTCCGCGGTTGTGCTCCTGCAGAAGTCCGCGGGCAATTTGAGGTCCTCGAGCAGTTTGCCCGTGCTCGCCTGGATGAGCTGCGCCCCGTTCGATCCTATGAGATAATCCCCGCGGCGGTGGATGAAAAGCTCCTCCGCGTAGCGGTGCATCGAAAAATAGTTCCGGCCCGAGGCGAGCACGATGTGGATGCCCAGGTTTTCCGCGCGCTGGAGGGCGCGTTTGTTCTCTTCCGAGATGGAGAGGTCCGTGCGCAGCAGCGTGTCGTCGAGGTCGAGCGCGATGAGTTTGATCTGCAGATTCGGTGCCGATTGATCCATGGCCCTATTTAACCATGGGGACAATGTCTTTTGAAATGGGGAGCGCCCTTTGGAGCGCACCACCCGCGCGCCGAAGGGATACTCGAACGCGGCATTGAAGTCTACGATTCGCGCGCGCCGCACCGAAAATTCACAGCCCGGGACTTCACCTTTGTGCGCGCTTGAAGTAGGCTAGCGTCAATGGTTTCACACGATCAAGAAGACCCGGTCGAGTCCGTCGGGGTATCCGCGGATACTGCTGCCGAAAGAACCGCGCGCTCCTCCGCAAAAATGGTGCGCAGCGCGGGCGTCCTTTCGTTTTTGACTCTGATCTCCCGCGTGCTCGGCCTCATCCGGGAGATGACCAAGGCGCGCTTTCTCGGGACGGGAATCTATTCCGACGCGTTTACGGTTTCCTTCATTATTCCGAACTTTATGCGTCGCCTCTTCGCCGAGGGCTCCATCACGGTCGCATTCATCCCTACCTACAAAGGCTATCTGCACGCCCAGAGCGACAGGGAGACCCGCGACTTTCTCTCCGCGAGCCTGACGGTGCTGACGATCTGCGTTGTGGCGGTCGTAGCGCTGGGGATCGCGTTTGCGCCGGCCATCGTAAAGCTTTTCGGCTCCGACCCGGTCGAGACCACCATCCTTACGCGGATCATGTTTCCTTTTCTGGCGCTCGTCTCCTTTGCTGCGTTTCTCCAGGGGATTCTGAATTCGCATGAGATCTTTGGTCCTTCCGGACTCGCGCCGATCCTCTTTAACCTCTGCTTCATCGTCGTACCCTGGCTTGTGGGCAATCGCCTCGGCAATCCTGCGCGCGCGATGGCGGTAGGCGTGGTGATCGGCGGCCTGGCACAGGCCCTCGTTCAGGTGCCGGCCGTCATAAGGCTCGGCACCCGCTTTGGGTTCATGAATCCTGCCCGCGCCTTCCGCAACCCGGGCATGCGCAAGGTCTTCGCGCTCATCGCCCCGACCATTCTCGGTATGGCGGCGTACCAGGTCAACGATCTCGTGAGCACGGCCTTCGCGTCGCGCGCGGGCACGGGCGTGGCGTCGAGCCTCCAGTATTCCCTGCGCCTACAGGAATTGATACTCGGCATCTTTGCGGTGTCGGCGGGGACAGTGCTGCTGCCGCGCCTCGCCGATGCCGTCCGGGAAGGCGCCTGGCGCGAATATTCGAGCACGCTGGGGAGCACGATGCGCACCCTGCTTTTGCTCACCGTGCCGGTCGCGGTCTTTTCCATGGCCTTTCCGGAGCGCATAGTGACGCTTCTCTTCAAGAGCGGCGACTTTTCGGATCTGTCGGTGCAGCTTACCGCGGGCGCATTTTTCTGGCACCAGACAGGGCTTGTGTTCATCGCGATGAACCGGCTGATCGCGCCGGCCTTCTACGCGCGCAGCGACACGAAGACGCCGACATGGGCTGGGATAGCGAGTTTCGGCGTGAATGTGGTCCTCGTGCTGGCGCTCGCCTACAGATTTCAGGGGCCGGGGATCGCGTTCGCGCTCTCATTTTCGAGCGCGGTGAATACCGCTCTCCTGGTGAGGGCGCTCATCAAAGGAAATACCGAGGGCATCCGGGACGAACTGTGGATGGCGCTCAAGTATATGCTGAAGATGCTGCTCTTTTCGGTCATCGCCGTGGTTCCGGCAATTTTTGCTGACAGGGCGGTTCTCGCAAGGGTCGGGGCCGCGCACTCGCGGCTTGTGGCGGCGGGCGTCCCCCTTGTTGTGGCGACTCTCGTGTTCGCAGCGGTCGGCATCGGCCTCCTCGTGTTGACAAAAGATTCGGTTGCTGCTTCAATAACCAATGCATTCTCGCGGAAGACTCATGGGAGAGGCCCGTCGCAATCTTGACACATCCCTCGACGAGTGATATATTCGCCACGCTCTATTTGCGCCCCTGTAGCTCAGTTGGCAGAGCATATCCATGGTAAGGATAAGGTCAACGGTTCGATTCCGTTCGGGGGCTCGAATTTCATAGTATGATTAGCCCGGCGTGCACGATTGTGGACCGCCGCGAAAGGAAAGGGAGCCATGGCATCCAAGAAGAAACAGAACGTAGAGATCATCGCCCTTCAGTGCACTGAGTGCAAGCGCCGCAACTATACGACCAAGAAGAACCGCAAGACCTCTCAGGAGAAGCTCGAGCTCATGAAATATTGCAAGTGGGACCACAAGCATACGCTGCACAAGGAAACAAAAGTCAAATAAGCAGTTTAGGCCAGTAGCTCTAATGGTAGAGCGCCGGTCTCCAAAACCGGATGTTGTGGGTTCGAGTCCTACCTGGCCTGGTTATAAGAAAGCACGCGTGACGTTGCGCCTGTGCGCGGCGTAAAAGCGAAAGGGGTTCAAGGAGCCGCCATGAAGAAGATCATCCAGTTCTTTAAAGACAGCTACGCAGAGCTTTCCAAGGTTGTGTGGCCGTCAAAAGACGATGTAATCGCCTCTACGAAAATCGTTGTTATCTCAACAGTTGCAACGGCTCTTGTGCTCGGCCTCATTGATTTCCTCATCGTTTTGGGAATCGAGGTCGTTTTCAGATAAGGCAGAGAAGGGATGGCAAATTCCTGGTATATTCTTCACGTTTACTCCGGCTATGAGAACAAGATTGAAAAGACGATCCGCATGCTCATAGATTCAGGCGAGCTCTCGCGCGATATCGTCACCGATGTCAAGGTTCCCGCCGAAGAGGTCTCGGAGGTAAAAGAGGGCAAGAAACGGACGGTTTCCAGAAAGATTCTGCCTGGCTATATCCTCGTGGAGATGGACCTCCCCGAAAACGGATGGAAGGCGACCTGTGCGGTCATCCGCAACATAACCGGCGTCACGGGTTTTGTGGGCTCCGCCTCCAATGCGAGACCTCAGCCCATCACCATGGAGGAAGTGAAGCGCATACTTCAGCGCACCGGCGAGCTCAAGGGCGAACGGCCGGCGCATTTCCGCCAGACCTTCACTGTGGGCGAGCAGGTGAAGATAACGGAAGGTCCCTTCGAGTCATTCTCGGGTGTCATCGATGAGGTGAACGCCGAGAAGAGCAAGCTCAAAGTGAGCGTGCAGATATTCGGTAGATCGACGCCTGTCGAAGTCGACATGGCGCAGGTCGAAAAGATTTAAGTGAATGCTCCCGCCTGGAGCCTTTGTCCCGTGCGGGAGCAAGCCTCTTTGAGAGGTCAGTGATCTTTGTACAGCGGCATACCGGCACGGTTGTCGGCATGCTTCTCAGATAAGGGGTTTATACTCCAATGATGGGAGTCCCTGCCCGACAGGGACGCTATCCCGGCCAGTGAGTGCCGGGTATACCACGATAGGAGAACGGCTATGGCCAAGAAGAAAATTACTGCAATAGTCAAATTGCAGTGCCCCGCCGGCAAAGCGACGCCAGCTCCTCCCGTAGGTCCCGCCCTGGGGCCTCACGGTGTTTCTGCACCCATGTTCTGCCAGCAGTTCAATGAGCGCACGAAGAGCATGGAGCCGGGTCTCGTTATTCCGGCGATCATCACGATCTATCAGGACAAGACCTTCACCTTCATCCTGAAAACACCTCCCGCCAGCGTGCTCATCAAAAAGGCCTGCGGCATCGAAAAAGGATCTTCGCTTCCCCAGAAAGACAAGGTGGCAAAGCTCTCCAAGGCAAAACTCGAAGAGATTGCGAAGCAGAAGCTTCCCGACCTCAACGCGAACGATCTTGAAGCCGCGGAGCGCATCATCGCGGGTACTGCCCGTTCCATGGGCGTAGAAGTGGAGAAGTGAGATGAAACACGGCAAGAAATACAACGAAGTGGTGAAGAAGGTTGATCCTTCGCAGGCGTATGAAGTCGGCGCCGCGTGCGCGCTCATAAGGGAGCTCAAGACCGCCAAATTCGACGAGACCGTCGAGGTGCACATCAGGCTCAACCTCAAGAAGAGCCAGTCCGTGCGCGACACCGTGGTTCTCCCCAACCAGTTCAGGGCGGAGAAGCGCATTCTCGTGTTCTGCAAGCCGGATCGCGTCAAGGAAGCCCTCGATGCCGGCGCCACCTATGCGGGCAGCGAGGAGTTCATCGAGAAGATCAAGGGCGGATGGCTCGATTTCGATATCGCGGTCGCGACGCCCGACATGATGAAGGACGTCGGCAAGCTCGGTATGGTGCTCGGACGCCGGGGACTCATGCCGAACCCGAAAACCGGCACCGTCTCCAACGATCTCTCCGCAGCCCTCCACGAGCTGCGGAAGGGCCGCACCGAATACCGCACCGACAAATCAGGCATCATCCACCTGCCAGTCGGTAAAGTATCCATGGACGCCGAAAAGATCGCCGAAAACCTCAGCACGCTTATGGAAGAAGTGAACCGCAAGCGTCCCGCTGATGCCAAAGGCGACTTTGTCGCTTCTGTCTATTTGACGCCGACCATGGGGCCGAGCGTCAAAGTCGCACTGAACAAATCGGAGAAGAGGTAAGACTATGGCCATTAAAGCATCGAAAATCCAGCCGAAGAAAGTCGAAGCCATAGGCATGCTCAAAGAGATGGTCTCTGGTTCGAACGATTTCATCTTCACCGAGTATCGCGGTCTCACGGTTGAGCGGATCACGGCGCTCAGGCATCAGCTTCGCGAGAAGGGTGTCGAGCTCCACGTCGTCAAGAACAACTTCGCGCGCCTCGCCTTCGAGGAACTCGGCTATCCGAAAGCGGTAGAGCCGGTGTTCAGGGGGCCGACCGCCGTCGCTTTCATCAAAGCCGATTCGAATGAGGTCGCCAAGATACTCCTTGAGTTTGCGAAAGACACGCCCACCCTCGTCATCAAGGGTGCGATGATCGATCGCCAGTTTATGGATACCAAGCAGATCGAGGCGTTCAGCAAACTGCCTGGCCGCAGCCAGCTCATTGCGATGCTCATGTCCGCCATGCAGGCACCCGCGCAGAACCTCGTCTATGTCATCAACGCGATTCCCACCAAGCTGGTGCGCGTGCTCAAGGCCATCGAGGAAAAGAAGGCGCAGGCCGGCGCCAACTGAGCGGCGCTTGTGGGGCGCTGAAAGGCGCCCTCATCGAAAGGAAGGATCCGTCAGGCTTCGGACGCTGCCGTTCCTGTCGGAATTCGATAGAAAGCCCGTCCGTAGCGACGGGCCAGCATGAAACAAGGAGAAGATAATATGGCAGCACTGACAAAAGAGCAAATCATCGACGCAATCGCCTCGATGACCGTTCTCGAGATTTCCGATCTCGTAAAAGCGATGGAAGAGAAGTTTGGCGTCACCGCAGCCGCCCCCGTAGCCGTTGCAGCCGCTCCCGCAGCTGGCGCCGCAGCCGCCCCTGTCGAAGAGAAGACCGAGTTCACGGTCGTCCTCAAGGGCAATGTGCCGGCCGACAAAAAAATCGCTATTATTAAGGAAGTCCGTGTGATCACCGGCCTCGGCCTCAAGGAAGCGAAAGATCTCGTTGAAGCTGGCGACAAGCCCATCAAGGAGAATGTTCCCAAAGAGGAAGCCGAGAAAGTCAAGAAGCAGATCGAAGCCGCCGGTGGCACTGTCGAGATAAAGTAACCGAAGCGTTTTCGATGTGTTTGCGGAAGGGGACCGCGATGTTTGACCACGGAGTGGTCCCTCCGTTTTCAGGATGCATTCGGCTTTTACGGAGTGCCTCCTGATGACGGAAAGATTGAAGGCGCTGCGGCACGTTGCCGTCAGCGTATGGACACCTTTGACCCGCGCGCCCGGGCGCGCATGGAGGGGTAACGGATGGCGTATACCGAACAGAAGATCAAGCGTACATACATAGGAAAAGATTACCGCGACGTGATGGACATCCCCGACCTGATTGATATTCAGATTTCTTCGTATGAGCGCTTTCTGCAGAGGGACAAACTCAGAAAGAACGAATCGCTCGACATGATCGGTCTTGAGGAAGTATTTCGGACCACATTCCCCATCGAGAGCCCATCTGGCGATCTCGTGATCGAGTACGAGCGCTATTCGCTGGACGAGAAGGCGATAAAATATTCGGAGCTCGAGTGCAAACAGAAGGGCCTCACGTACTCTGTGCCTCTCAAGGCAGTCATCAACCTCGTATTCAAGAAGACCGGAGAGATCCGGCAGAAAGAGATCTATCTGGGCGACATTCCTCTCATGACCGACCGCGGGACTTTCATCATCAACGGTGCCGAGCGAGTCATCGTTTCGCAGATACACCGTTCGCCCGGCGTCGTGTTCAGCCATGAAAAAGGAGTATTTTCTTCCCGCATAATTCCTTACCGCGGAAGCTGGCTCGAGTTCGAGATCGATCAGAAGCACGAGCTCATCCACGCCAAGATCGACCGCAAGCGGAAGATCCTCGGCACCATGTTTCTGCGCGCAATCGGCTTTCAGTCCCGCGAAGAGATCATTTCGGCCTTCTATACCACGAAGGAGGCCAGCCTCTCCGAGGATCAGGCCGAAAAGGATGCCCTTGTCGGCAAAATTCTCGCCAAGGCCGTGTATATCGAGCTCGACGGAGAACGGAAGCGCCTCTTCCGGGCGGGAGACAAGATTCACCTCCACGAGATCGACGAGCTCATCAATCTGGGCATCGAGGGCATCGAGGTCATCGACTTCGAGGACGAGAAATCCCTCCACAACGAGATGATCCTCAACTGCTTCGAGCGCGAGGATGTCAAGCTCGTCAAGGAGACGCCGGATCAGGATGAGCCGACCAAGGAAGACGCCATCTCCGCCGTGTACTCGGTGCTCCGTCCCGGCGAGCCCATCTCCATGGAGAATGCCGAACGCGACCTGCACAACATGTTCTTCACGGCCAGGCAGTACGACCTCGGCGCGGTGGGCCGCTACAAGCTCAACAAGAAATTCGATTTCGACATCAAGACGAACACGCTCACCAAAGAAGACATCGTGGCGACGATGAAGCATCTCATCAATGTCTACTACGGCGAGGCGAACATCGACGACATCGACCACCTCGGCAACCGCCGCGTCCGCGCCGTGGGCGAGCTCCTCTCCAACGTCATGAAGGTTGCCTTCAGCCGCATGGAGCGCACCGCGAAAGACCGCATGACCGGCAAGGACCTCGAGACCGCCAAGCCCCAGGATCTCATCACCATCAAGCCGATTGTCGCGGCGATCAAGGAGTTCTTCGGCACTTCGCAGCTCTCGCAGTTCATGGACCAGGTCAACCCGCTCGCGGAGCTCACGCACAAGCGGCGGCTCAACGCCCTCGGCCCCGGCGGTCTCAACCGCGACCGCGCGGGTTTCGAGGTCCGCGACGTCCACTATACGCACTATGGGCGCATGTGCCCCATCGAAACGCCGGAAGGTCCGAATATCGGTCTCATCGTATCGCTGGCGACCTACACGACCGTCAACGACTACGGTTTTCTCGAGACGCCCTATCGCAAGGTCAAGGACGGCATCGTGACCGACGAGATCGAATACCTCTCCGCCATCGATGAGGATAAATACTACGTCGCCCAGGCCTCCGCGCACATCGACAAGCAGGGCAAGTTCCTCGACCAGACCATCTCCTGCCGCCATCAGGGCGACTACACCATGCGCACGCCGGGCGAGATTCAGTACATGGATGTATCGCCCAAGCAGATCATCTCGGTCTCGGCCGCGCTGATCCCCTTCCTGGAGCACGACGACGCGAACCGCGCGCTCATGGGTTCGAACATGCAGCGCCAGGCGGTGCCGCTTGTCTTTACCGAATCCCCGCGCATCGGCACGGGCATGGAATGGAAGACCGCGTACGATTCGGGCGTCCTCGTCAAGGCAAAGCGCCCGGGTTCGGTGGAGTATGTCGACGCCAACCGCATCGTCATCCGGCCGGACAAGCTCGAATCGCCCGATGACACCGATGTCTATCAGCTCATCAAGTATCAGAGGACCAACCAGGACACCTGCTTCAACCACAGGCCGATCGTGAAGCGCGGCGAAAAGGTGCTGAAGGGCCAGGTGATCGCGGACGGCCCCGCCACCTGCCAGGGCGAACTCGCGCTGGGGCGCAACATCCTCGCGGGCTTTGTCCCCTGGAACGGCTACAACTACGAGGACGCGATCCTCATCTCCGAGCGCGTGGTGAAGGAAGACCTCTTCACCTCGATCCACATCAAGGAGTTCATCCTCGAAGTGCGCGACACCAAGCTCGGCCCGGAGCGAATCACGCGCGACATCCCCAACACGAGCGAGAAGATGCTCGACAACCTCGACGGCGAGGGCGTGGTGCGCATCGGCGCCAAGGTGAAGAGCGGCGATATCCTGGTCGGCAAGGTCACCCCCAAGAGCGACTCCGACACGACGCCCGAATTCAAGCTCCTGAACTCGATATTCGGCGAAAAAGCGAAAGACGTCCGCGACTCGTCGCTCCGCGTGCCTCACGGCATCGAGGGCACGGTCATCGACGTCCAGCGCATGTCCCGCGCCAACAACGACGACCTCGCGCCCGGCGTCGAGGAGACGGTCAAAGCGCTCGTCGCGGTCAAGCGCAAACTCAAGGAAGGCGACAAGATGGCCGGCCGCCACGGCAACAAAGGCGTCGTGGCGCGCGTGCTTCCCGTGGAGGACATGCCCTACCTCGAGGACGGCACCCCGCTCGACATCTGCCTGAACCCGCTCGGCGTCCCTTCGCGCATGAACATAGGACAGATCATGGAGACCGAGCTCGGATGGGCGGCGAGCACGCTGGACGAGTGGTACGCCTGTCACGTGTTCCAGTCGCCTTCGCAGGAACAGATCGAAGAGAAGCTCCGCCAGGCGGGACTCCCTGTTTCTTCGAAAGTGATGGCCCGCGACGGCAAGTCCGGCGAATTCTTCAAGAATCCGATCACCGTCGGTGTCGTCTACTTCCTCAAGCTGCACCACCTCGTCGACGACAAGATGCACGCGAGGTCGACCGGCCCGTACTCCCTCGTGACGCAGCAGCCTCTCGGCGGCAAGGCCCAGTTCGGCGGCCAGCGCCTCGGCGAGATGGAAGTGTGGGCGCTCGAAGCCTATGGCGCCGCAAACACGCTGCAAGAGCTTCTGACGATCAAGTCCGACGACATGACCGGCCGCTCCAAGGTCTACGAGGCCATCGTCAAGGGAGAGCCGCACACCGCTGCCGGCATTCCGGAGGCCTTCAATGTCATGGTACAGGAGCTGCGGGGGCTCGCCCTCGACATCAAGGTGTACGACTCGAAGGGGAAACAGATAGCACTCACGGAGCGCGATGAAGATATTATTAAGAAGCAGAGTGGCGCATTCTGAAGTGTTGAGGCGCCACTGGAACATAGCTGATGGCATGATGTATGCCACGTACAGGTTGTGCCACGGCACGAGCTGTACCGATGCCCGAAGGGGGTAGCATGAGAGATATCCAGGATTTTGACAACATTTCCATCCATCTCGCCAGCCCGGAGATGATCCGCGCATGGTCGTATGGAGAGGTCAAGAAACCTGAGACGATCAATTACAGGACGTTGAGGCCGGAACGCGACGGTCTTTTCTGCGAACGCATCTTCGGCACGACCAAGGAATGGGAGTGCTACTGCGGCAAATTCAAGTCCATCCGGTACAAGGGCGTCATATGCGACCGCTGCGGCGTCGAGGTGACCAACTCGAAGGTCCGCCGCGAGCGCATGGGCCACATCGAACTTGCGAGTCCGGTGTCGCACATCTGGTTCTACCGCTCCGTGCCCAGCCGCATGGGCCTTCTGCTCAATCTGCCGATGGCGACGCTCAAGTCCGTTCTCTATTATGAGAAATACATCGTCATCGATCCGGGAGAGACCGAGCTCAAGAAGATGCAGCTTCTCACCGACGAGGAGTACCGCGAGGCTATGGACCGCTACGGCGGCGCATTTACCGCCGGCATGGGCGCCGAGGCCATCCGCTCCCTCCTCGAGCAGATCGATCTCGACAGGCTGTCCCAGGAACTCAGACAGAAAATGATCGAGCGCGGCGCCAAGTCCGACAAGCGCCTTTTAAAGCGCATTGAGCTCGTCGAGTCGTTCCGCGTGTCGGGCAACCGCCCCGAATGGATGATCCTGACGGTCATCCCTGTCATTCCGCCCGAACTCAGGCCCATGGTCCAGCTCGATGGCGGGCGCTTCGCCACGAGCGACCTCAACGATCTCTATCGCCGCGTCATAAACCGCAACAACCGCCTCAAGAAACTTCTGCAGCTCAACGCGCCCGACATCATCATCTTCAATGAGAAACGCATGCTTCAGGAGGCCGTCGATGCGCTCTTCGACAATACGCGCCGCCGCCGCGCCGTCAAGGGTGCCGGCAACCGCCCGCTCAAGTCCCTGGCCGACATGCTGAAGGGCAAGCAGGGCCGGTTCCGCCAGAACCTTCTCGGCAAACGCGTCGACTACTCCGGCCGTTCAGTCATCGTCGTCGGGCCGGAGCTCAAGATGTGGCAGTGCGGCCTCCCCACCAAGATGGCCCTCGAGCTCTTCAAGCCCTTCATCATGAAGAAGCTTGTGGAAAAGGACGTCGTCTACAACATCAAGAAGGCCAAGATGCTCGTCGAATCCGAGACGCCAGAGGTCTTCGCGGTGCTCGACGAGGTCGTCAAGGAGCATCCGGTGCTCCTCAACCGCGCGCCGACCCTGCACCGCCTCGGCATCCAGGCCTTCGAGCCTCTTCTTGTCGAGGGCAAGGCGATCAAGCTGCACCCCCTGGTCTGCAAGGCATACAACGCGGACTTCGACGGCGACCAGATGGCCGTCCATGTGCCGCTCACCCACGCGGCTCAGGCAGAGTGCTGGACGCTCATGCTCTCAAGCCGCAACCTCCTCGACCCCGCGAGCGGAAAAACGATCGTTTATCCGTCCCAGGACATGGTCCTCGGCATCAACTTCCTGAGCCGCCACAGACCCGGCGTCCCGGGCGAAGGCAAGCGCTATTCGACCGCCGACGAGCTCCTGCTCGCCTGCGAGTACGGCTCCTGCGACTATCAGGCGCTCGTCTATGTGCCCGTTCCCAAGGAGCCGGCATGGGACGGGTATCACAAGCCCACCGTGCTGAGCGGCAAGGGACTCATCAAGACGACCGCGGGCCGCATTCTTCTCAACGAGGCGATGCCCAAGGAAATCCCCTACATCAATTACGCTTTGACAGATAAGGACATACGTCTGCTGATCGAGCACGTGTACCGCACGAATGGCCCCTTCATC
>Ga0228535_1003100_pt1 | contig 13105 bp, 5 predicted proteins | sample SJ1metagenome_FD_168457 | JGI IMG/M metagenome (GOLD analysis project Ga0228535, IMG submission 168457) | Enriched culture of PCE-dechlorinating microbial communities from Ithaca, New York, USA - SJ1 | ecosystem: Engineered > Modeled > Simulated communities (microbial... > Unclassified | place... | reverse complement strand
AAAGGAGGGGAGACGGCCCTTCTCTTCATAGCGTTTTCTGAACGTATAAAGAGCCATAAATGTCTCCTGCACTACGTCTTCGGCTTCCACCCTGTCCTGAAGTGCCCGGGAGGCATAGGACATGATGCGCCTGCCCCAGCGGGCATAAAGGATCCTGAATGCTGCCTCGTCGTCATTTTTTATGAGTTCCATCAGTTCGTCATCGTTCACAACCTGATCTCCTTTTTTGCGATCCTTTCATAAAGCTAAACGCTGAAATGGGGCTAATCATGACATATCCGGAAAATGTTTTTCAAGTTCATTCTCCGCTGATTTTCAGATAAGGCAGTTTTTTCTGGTAAGAGAAATATCAATGTGAATGATTATCAAGGGAGCACCCGCTGATGATGAGCAACTACATCCTCTACACGGGAAACCCGGAAGACTTCAGCACCATCGCCAAAGACGACCCCCAGCTCGACGAATGGATCGAAGACCTCGGCCGGACCCTGGAAGCAGCGCTGAAACACCTCAGGAAACATGGTGTTCCGGTAAACCACCTCACCTGCCTGGAGGTTATGTCTTCGGAGATGATGAACTAGCCCGACACCAAATGGGAGGGGGCTGATTTGCCCTCTCCCTCTTGTCTAAGCCGGACTTTTCCTGCTTTGTGGACTTCTTGTTTTTTTCAAAGGTGGAGGCGTTCGCAAGAGTTTTCTGGTGGTTCATCGATCCTCATCTCCACGTATGGTCTGGAGAAAGAAACAAAAATTTCTATAGCACTATTTTTCTGGGTCGAAAGGCTTTTTGCCGGTGACTTTTTCAGAGGTTTCCTAACAGTACAAGTGCACACTCTTGTCCTATTTTTTTAATTACTGAAGTGCTCCCCCACAATTAAATTGAGCTGGGCTGCGATAACCGGAAACTCGCAATTCAGGTCGAGTGTCCTTACGGTGATTTTGTTGCCGCTCATCAGATATGAATTGTCCGGCTGGATTGTATCATCGGTTTTAGCATACAGAAGCATTCCCGAGACCTTATGCGGTTTCTCTCCAAATTCAGAGTCTTTATTCTTTACGTATGTAAATATCTGGTATAGGTTGCCGGAATGAAGTGTATGCACATCATAATGCAATTGAGTGGTATGGGAATAATACTTTGCGTCAATAATGAGCACTTCGTTTCCGCAGGAAAGTGTAATGTCACTCTGCATCACCGGGAGCATCGTGCCAATAGCGTCATCCAAAGCCCACGGAATCTTCGAGGCGCTCACACTTAATGCAGGAAACTCCTTGCTGTAGTATTCCAGAATAAACTTCTCGTATAAACGGCACATCCTTTGCTCATCAAGAAAGGAGGCCAGCTTGTATTCTCCCTGCTCCGTTGTCAATAGCATTCCTTCCAGAATAAGCTGGCAGATACTTACAAGCATACGATAAGTCTGATTATTTCGATGGAAACGAAGTGACAGCCACCGGATTGATGCGGGCTCTAAGGTATCAACATTTGAGAAAAACAGCATTTCCTTTTTGAGCGCGTCCTTATACTCTGCCTCGACTTTTGAATGACGGAGTAAAAGCATAACCGTAGTTTTCAAGATTTGATTCAGAAGATTGTTTTCCGACAGGTCATCGTACTCGCAAGAGAGAATTTGCTGCCGTGCGATCTTGTTTTTGACAGTGCCGGACAGATCGATTTTTCCCCGCACGACCGCCATATTCTCTCTGTTGTCCAAATACTCACGGTACAAACCTTGCTTCAACTGTTGCCCGATGCCTTTTGCGAGGATTGCGGCAAAGAGGTTGTGCATGTTCTCGAATTCCTCGGTCGCCATATCTTCAAAATCAGATTGATTCAATGTCGTAAAGGCATAGGAAAGCATATAGTATATGTTGTTTATGAGAATGCTCTTCCTCTTAATCATTGAATACGCCACGCAAAATGTTCTCCCAACGCTGTAGCTTTACGCTATCGTCAAACCAATACTCGCTCAGCATCGGCAGAATATCATGCTCAACAATGGAGTACATCAAATCGTCCGAGCAGGAAACTTGCCCGCAGAAATAGCTGTGTCCGATACAGAACCCTTTCCCCAAAGATTTATCACGTGAGATTTCCTTGTTGAGTTCTTGTACCTGTTCAATAAGGCCATTAAAAGTATCGTTGTTCAACGAGTTTTTGTATTTTACAAAGCCGTCGGAATCAAATCCCGGCTCGATTTCAAAAAAGCTGAAGCGGCGGCGAAGCGCATAGTCAATCATGGCAAGACTGCGGTCGGCGGTATTCATCAAGCCGAGGATGTATATGTTCTTTGGCACCATGAATGAAAGGCCGTTATACGCGAGAGTAATCCTTGTACCCCGGTAATCGGGCTCAATCAGCATGAGCAGCTCACCGAAGACCTTACTCAAATTACCCCGGTTGATTTCATCGATGATAAAGAAGAAATCTTTATCCGGCTGGTTTGCAGCTTTTTGGCAAAAGCGGTAAAAGATGCCGTATTTCAACTCAAAGCCATCATTTACAGGTTTATACCCCATCATGAAATCTTCATAAGAATAATTCTGGTGAAACTGGACGAATTCAACGCGGCTATCATCCACTTCTCCAATTATCGAGTATGCGAGGCGCCTTGCCGCGAAAGTTTTTCCAACACCGGGAGCGCCCTGCAAAATGATGTTCTTTTTTGTTTTCAGGACAGAAAGAAGCATTTCATAGCGGCTCTCTGTCATATAAACCTCATTCAGAAAGTCCGTCTTGCCGTACTTCTCTCTTTTTTCTTCTTTTGGAAGAGGGTTTTCATCTCGAATCATGTCGATGAGAAATTCGTACTCATCCTTTGACAACTTAAACAGGCTGCCTTGCGCATTGCTGAAATATTCCATTCCCTCCAGTTCGGAACAGCTTTTCAGCGTTTTATAATCAATCGGCGAGGAAAGTCCCTCAATTTTTTCAAAAATGATTTTTTCACCGTCTTGTTCCGCACTGACCCTGCAAATTGCAACAATTTGTTTAACGGGGCTCGATTCATACCCGATTATCATGTCTCCGGCTTTTGCATCCAGGAAATTTTGAAAAATGCGGCGTTTGTTGCCGTTATCATTGTAAAGCGTATATGACTGTTCTTCGCCAACCCCGATATCCGAAAAACTCCAGATTTTCGGATTTGCATTCAGCCACCAGAAGCCTTGTCCCTCTGTCGGATCATCGTACAAAGGAACCTCGCTTAGATCAACCATATCGAGGGCCGCCGATAACTCATCACGCAATTTCCAGATAAAGATGCCGGGGTCTTCCTTCTCCGCATAGCGGCCAATATACAAAATCGGCCACCAGCGAAAACTCTCTTCGTCTCTATCCATGACAGGGCAGCCTGTTTTATCGGCAACACGGCGAGCCAATGCAGAAGAACCGCTGTTATAAAAGTTCTTGGTTTTACCGTATTTGATGGAGAGTTGGGTGCAAGTCGCCTGCCCGCCGTGATCCTTCATGCGCTTCATGATTTCGAGGCTTCCAGCCGTAAACACATTTTGGTCATTAAGAAGCTCTACCCACTTTTCAACAGAAATGTTTGGCGTGTAATCTGTTGGGAACCAGTCATCAGTTACTCCCTGCGGAAAGCTGCGGCTGATGTAAAAACCGACATCGATTGTAAGTGTTCTGTATTCCGGATCCGGATAGCATTCCTCCGTTAGCTGGGATTTAAGCAGACGTACGACTTCTTCATCCTTCTTGATTTCCGCACACAGCTCATCATAAAAAATATAGAAATTTCTCAGATTGTCCGCGTATTCGCCTCTCCTGAATTGATAATCACTGACGAGAACTTCTGCGACGGTTTTAATTTCGCCGAATTTATAGATGTAGTATTTATCGGGATATCGGAGCCATAAGTAGGTGCTGACGGCATTTTCATACTGAAAATGCTGTTTCGCTCCGTCGCCATGTTTTTCGAGCAGAATGGCTGATTGGGCCTTAAAATCTGAAATTCTGGAAACGATGTCCTTGCTCTCATCGAACAGGTCAATGAACATCGCCCGCACTTCTTCAGGAGCAGCTTGCGCAAATTTCTCAATCATCCCCGCCGGGAAATGGGCCTTGGACGCGAGCAAATTACCGGTTTTTGACAAGGAAAGAGCCAGCATGCCCGCAAAATCCGCCGCATTCACATCCCAATTGTCCAGAAAGCACTTGACTGCTTCCCACTTGTATTTCTCTTCTCCCCATTGGGTGGAAACGAAATTCTGCTTGTATTTTTCAAGAGCATCCTGCAAACGGGTTTTATCGAACATGATCCCCCTCCTTAGGCTTTACGCGGGCTTGCGTATATTTCATCAATAAAGAAGCAAGGTACTTGCCGCTTTATTTTCACGTTGCTCAAATTCATCTAATTGAAAGGGTTCCTATCGTTCCTCCAGCATCTCCGGCCTTGCGCCGTTCCACGTGACAAGCAGGTGGGTCCTGGCCCTTGTTGCGGCGACATAGGCAAGGGACCGTTCCATGGTGTCCCTCTCTCTGGCTTCGGCTGGATCGTCCGTATCGTGCACGAATTTGTGGGGCAGCGCCCCGGCCCCGGCAATGATCATCCGGTCAAACTCGAGGCCCTTGACCCTGTGCATGGTGGCCATCCGTACTCCGTCCTGCCGCCTGTCCTCCGCCGTATCGGCCTTGACGACAACCGACTTGATTCCTTTCTCTTCAAGGGCGGAACGGTATTTTTCAAGGAGGCCCTTCGTCCTCGCCGCAAGGCAGACATTCTGGAGCGGTTCGCCGGAGGACTGCAGTTCTTTCAGATAAGCCGCAAGGAATTCCGCCTCTTCCTCGAAGGTGGCGAAGCCTTCCAGTCGGGGCGGCTGACCTCTCAGCAGCGAACGGTACCCTTTCTGGGTGTCCCGTCCTCCATCCAGGTCGTCGAAATCCCTTCCCTCAAGGAGGGCCACTGCCCATTGCCTCGTTTCCTCCGTGGTGCGGTAGTTTATCCTGAGCTTCCTGCTTCGTCCCCGGACCTCTATGCCGCAGCGGGAAAGGACCGTCTGGCGCTTGTATATCCTCTGGTGGGCGTCGCCGACGATGAAAATATCATTTTTTTCCTCCGGAACCATCCGCCTAATGAGCCGGAACGCCAGGGGCCCAAGATCCTGGGCTTCGTCCACCACGATGCTCCGGTATGGAAGCTTTTCTCCCGATGTTTCGATCAGCTTCCGGGCGTCCCGCATGGCGTCGTCCGCTTCGCTGTAGCCGTTCTCGGAAAGAAGGGCCCGGTACTCTTCTAATACCGGCCAAAGGGCCTTTCTCTGTTTCCTGTCGAGGGCCGCTCCCCTTCCCCTGCGGTCTGCCTGGAAATACTCCCTTTCGCTCGTGATCTCCTGGGGCTGGATGACCTTCTCCCATTCCTCGGGGAAAAAACTCTCCGGTAGGCTGATGTCCTGGGGCTTGTAGGCCATCGCCCTTCCCCAGAAGTCCCTTTTCTTTTCGTCGTCGAAGAGAAGCTTCAGTTCATACCCCCTGGCTTTCAGGAACTGGAACGCCCAGCGGTCAAGGTTGATGACTTCAATGCGCTTCATCACGTCGTCGGAGCACAGTTTCGCCAGGTTCGACCGGATATCCTCCGCAAGGTTGACGGTAAAGGTGGTAAAGAGCACCCGTTCGTTGGGATCCTTCAGAACCGACTGAACAAGCCAGCGCGCCCTGTGGACCGCCGCAACCGTTTTCCCCGTGCCGGCGCCTCCGAGCACCCGAACGGGCCCGTTCCAGTCCTTTTCCACGATCTTCCTCTGGGAGGGATGGAGGAACACCCTCCATCTTTCCAGAGGGGCCTGGAGGATCACCTGAAGCTCCAGGTCGTCCTCGGCGACGAAAAATCTGCTCCGTGCCTCGTCGGTCTGGAGTGCCTTCACAAAATCTTCCGTGTCCACCTTTGCATCCGGTTTCTTCAGTTCGAGATCCTGGAGTATTTCTTCCGGGGAAAACCCGAGATTCAGCAGGGAGAGGGCGTCCCCTGCCTCCCGGGGAAGGGTTTCCACCAGCCTGTCCAGCTCCTCCTCGGACCTGAGGGCCTTGACGGCAGGGATCACCTCCTCGGGAATGCCCATCCTGAGCAGGTATTTCTCCCTGACGTCTTTGAACAGGAAAGGAATTTCTTCCTGTGCCCGGTCGGCCTCAAGAACCGTTTCCTGAACCTCGAAAACCTGGAGGCTTCCGGTCTCGGGGTGCACTGAGCATTTCCTGTTCCTGGCCCACGAATAGGCATCGTCGTGATGGTCCACCCAGAGGAGGACGTACAGATTTCCCGAAGGAGGGTGAAGCACGATCCCCCTGTAGGTGTCGTCGATCCGGACCGACCTCAGGTTTCCGTCCCTGGCATCCCTGATCTTTTCATAGTTGATCCCCGGCGAATCGGGGTGGCTCCTGAAACGGCTCACGAAATCCATTATCTTCCCCTGCTGCTTACGTGGAATTCCGGCAAAAGCCGAAAGGAAATCGGATGAAATGGCTACCTGGGGAGCAAGACTCACAGCTGTTCAGCCTCCTTCTCCTGGCTCTCCGTGGAAAAGAGAGCGGATGCGTTCCCGTCCCTTATGTCGTCAAGAGGAAGAGCCCTCCATCCTGCCGAATTAAAGGCGGAAGCATCCTCCATCCCGTTTTTGGATAAAAGGGCGATTCTCTTCTCAGGCCATGCGATCTCTGCCTGGGCAAGCACTGTACCGTCAACCCCGAGGAAATCGTATCCCACCACCGGCGCAGGCCATTTCTTCCCCTGCAGGTCAGCGAAAATACTCTCGAGTCCCTCCGGGTCAAGAAGGAGGTCAAAAGCCTCCTTCCAGAGGCGGTCATCCTCCTCAGCCCCGGTTAATGCCCTGCCGGGAACGGCGGAAGGTTCTCCGACGGGCTTCAGCATTCCGTATTCGTCCGATTCAACGCCGGAGGACGTAAAGAACGAGACCCCCTCAAGAAACTGGAAGATGTTCATGGCCCTGAGGAAAGCGCGCCAGTCATATTCTCCCATTTCGTCCCTGTCGTCCAGGAAAAGGGCGAGCCGGAGGGAATTCTCCCTGTTCTTCCCCATCCCCGGGATGTCGATAGAATAGCAGAGCCGGAAAGCGCACTGATCCGACACCGATGGTACGCGCCCTTCCTCGAGCAGCATCTCCGTTGCCCACTCAGGGAGGTATGACCTGAATGACGACCGCAGCGCCTCCCTGTGCCCCGCCGAGCCCGCCTGGGCCGCAAGACTGTCGGGGGACAACAGCATCATTGCCCGGTAGCGGGCGTATTTCCGCCACTTGTCCATGGATGTCTCCCCCGGAAAGAAAAGGGATTGAAGAAACAGGGACATGACATCCTTTTCATGGGCTTTCGCGAAGAAGGCCTGTCCATGCCCGTCCAGGGCCTCTATATTCGACATCATCATTTTAGAAGCACGGGAAGAGAGGGAATAAAGAGGATCTTTCACCGGTTTTGAGGTATTGGCCGAATACCCGTGGACGTCCTTCCACGTTATGGACCACACCTGGAACCGGCCCGACCTCAGAATTGCCGTCCTCTGGGCAGTGTCCAGCCCGAGTCGGCTCCGGTGGAAGGCGTACCCATCGGTGAACACAACAACCGGTTTCACGTTTTCCTTCGACCGCGCGGGCCAGAAGACGAAGTCCGCCTTGGAAGCCACCGGCACGCCGTCTTCCTTCCCAAGGTTTACCTGGGGTTCCAGATACCATGAAGAACCTCCCCGGCGGATGAAATAGCCCGACTTTCCGTTGATGACCTGCTTGAACATTTCCCCGTCAGGCACATTCCGCACCGCCCGCCGCAGCGCCTCCACGAAAAGGGCCTCAAGTTCGCTGTCGAAGGAGGCGTTCACCTCGATATGGCTTACCGTATCCGTCTCCAGCATGGAATCCCGATGTTCCAGGGCTGAAGAAAGCATCTCCACGGCACGTCGCCGGGAGACGTCCTTCATGTAAAAGCTCGCCCCGTAGGCGTATATGCACCTGTAGCATCCGTCCCGTTCGGGGTCCTTGCCGCAGGAACAGGAAATCAGCACGTCCAGTGCCTTCTGAAGCACGTCCATCAGTTCCCCGCTGTCGAGGACGAGCTGCTTCAGATACCCCGTGCCGCCGGGAACCGTATCATAGACAAGAAGGTAGGTACTCCGAAGCTCGGAGCCGCTCACCGGCTCCTGGTAGAGGGTGCACCGGAGATGATCCGTCCCGCCCCGGAAATACTTTTTGAAGCCGAGCTGGAGGGCCGCTGTAAATGAACGGACATCCTGTTCGCTTGCCGTGGTGGACGAAAGGGGAAGAAGGATCCTCAGGGCCTCGGACTGGAGTTCCCTGTAGAGGTACACGCAGTCCACGAGGTTGGCCACCGATTCCTTGTTGCGGGCCGGGCAGATGGAGGTATGCTTCTGCTCGCCGTTCTCAGGCTGCAGTCTCCCGCAGTGCCTGCAGATGAGGAACCCCTTTCTCGGAAGCTCTTTTCCGTCGATGCTGACACGCTCTCCGTAATCATCGTCCATCCCGAAGTTGACCTCGCGGAGAACGGCCCTGGAAATGAACTCGAACCCGAAGGGCGTTCCGGTGTCCTCCGACCGCCACGCTTTCGTCACGTCTTTTTCGTCGAAATTCACCAGTGTCTGGTCCACGTAGAAGACGGTCTCCCGGTCGTCGCTGTCGTCGGCGATCAGGGTGCTTTTATCGTCTCCGTAGGCATACACCTGCTTCATTCGAAGAAGCTTTCTCTTCTGGCCCAGGTCGCCGAATCCCGAACTGCCGCACCGGGGGCACTTCCCCGCCATTTCCGTTGGGCTGACCCGCTCCATGTAGGAACAGACGTTGCAGAATCGCCATTCCTCCACCTCGGAAAGGGACATGTCCACCTGTTCTATCTTCACCTTGCGGCCACCGGCGTAAAAAGAGCTTGCCGGCGCCAGTTCCCGAAGGGCGCTTCCGGCCGCCCGCTCATACTTGAAAATATCGCTCTCCACTCTTCCGTCATCCAGTTTCCTGTAAATGACGGAACGGAGCACCACGCCGCTCTCGGGAAAAGCGTAGTTCGGAATCAGCCCCTCGTCCGTGAGGAGGTTGAACAGGGGAAGTTCTCCGATATCCCGGAAGAGCCGTTCCAGGGCACGCTTCTCCTTGGAGAGCGCCTCGATGTCCTCAGTCTTCGCGGCCGGGTCTTCCTTCATTTTCCCCAGCGCTTTCTTCAGTGCCTTCGCCTTGTGCTGCAGGGAGGCCCTCTGCTTCTGCATCCTCCGCAGCCCATCCAGCAGCCGGAAGGCGATCCCTTCGTCCGAAGAGGACGCGAAATGCTCAATGCGCCCCTTCACGTCGTCTGAAATCTCCTCTCCGAAAAGGGCGAAGAAACGGTCCAGAAGAGATGTCCGCTCCCTGTCGACAAAGTTCAGGAAACTGTAGGGAAAACCTATTTTTTCCTTTCCGTCGAGCTGGTTGAGAACCGTTGACGTCTTTTCCGGAAGGTCCTTCACCGTGGTCCCCTCCCTGACCCAGCAATCGAGGCAGAACGCCGCGAACTGCCGCTCGAGGACGGCGGAGGCCCCCAGGAAAACCCCGGGGGGTTCCACGTCGCCCACGATCATCTCAAGGGGCTCGCCGAAGAAATACAGGTCATGGGGGCGGCCGTTGGCCACCGTGAAGGAAAGAGAATTCCCGTCCCTCCGGCCTGCCCTGCCCACTCTCTGGCGGAACGAGGCCGTGTCAGGAGGAACGGAGCACAGCATGAGCGTGGAAAGATCGCCGATGTCGATTCCCATCTCAAGGGTCGGCGTGCAGGAAAGAAGGTTCGGATCCCACGGCTTCCGCCCGGCCCGTTGCTTGAACGCCGCCTCGAGAAGGGACCGTTCGCCCTTGGGCAGCATTCCCGTATGCTCCGCAGGGAACAGGCGGCACAAATCTCCCGTGCGGTACAGCCTGCCGTAGTAATTCCTGGAGGCAGGCATTTCCTCGAGCCTTCCGTCGCAGGAATCCCCGGGGCACGGGAGGCCGTTCCAGTCCTCCGCTCCGTTTGCGGCGGCGAAGAAGGATGCGCCGCACCTCGCGCACCGGAACTCCGCCACGTCGCAGGTCACGCGGAGCGACGAAGGCTCCAGCGCCCAGACGGGGTCTTCATTCCCTTTTTTAACTGAGGTCAGCTTCCGGAGCATGCCGGAAGGCTTCGACGACAGGACCCCGAGAACCGTCCGCCAGAAATCGGCGGCCATGGTGAGGATCAGGGGATTGTTCTCCCCGAAGCATTTCGTCATCCACTGGCAGTGCCAGTTCCTCGCCGCCGTAAAGGAAAGGCGGTCAAAATCTCCCTCCAAGGCAGTTGAAAGGAAAAGGGGACGCCTCGTCCGCTTCCCGTAGGAGGGCATCCAGGGCTTTCGCTCCTTCGAGATCAGATAGCCCTCACCTCCGCGCCGGATGTATTCCTCCAGTTCCGGGTGATAGAGCGCTCCCTTCGTCTTCATCCTCTGGACAAGCCCCGAAAGAAAGAACGACACCTCCCGCTCCTCTGGCGGCGCCATCCCGGGAAGCTCGTTTCTCAGCGCATCCCGGAGGAGGGCGGCAGAGCGGGCGAAAAACACTGGTTCAGGAGATGCTACGGCCACTCCCGATTTCTCGAGCGTCCTCCCAATGTGGCTGTTCAGGCCGAACTCGGTGAACGCCTCCCACCCGAGGCGTTTCGAGAGACTTTCCAGAAAATCTCCGCCTGGAAGCGTGCCGGTCGCTTTCAGCCCGGCGAATTCCCTTCTCCAGGCCAGGTCCGGGGCGATAAACGTTGAGACATATTCCCCGCCGTCCAGTTTGGAAGACCAGTACCGGGGAAGCCCGGCGGCAAATCCGGAGAGCGTTTCCCCCTCACCGCCGTCGGCAAGGAACTTGGCCATGGCGGTCCGCAGGGTAAACCTGTAGGTCCTCGCCCCGAAGAACCCCGCGTGATGGGCCGCGTCCTGCACCGAGTCAGAAAAGGCCAGCATCTTCTTGTCGTCGTTTCCCCGGGAGGTCATGGTCTGGGAGATCATAACGCTCGACAGGGTGGTGCTCCGGGCGCCGAAAATGGAAAGCCCCCTGGACGATCCGCAGAAGGGACAGTCGTTGTTGGAAAGAACCTTCACAGTGCCGTCCTTCAGGGTCTTCTGGTACTGCGAGTCGGGGACGAACACGGGCAGAAGGCCCGGTTCCCCGCAGAGGGGGCATGGACTGTCGTCCCTCACGTCCGAAAGGGTTATGCACGACGGGCAGAGTTTTCTCGTCTTCCCCGCCAGGCCCCGGTGCTCCCCTCCGGCCTCGCCCGGGAAAAGGTACCGTATCTTATGGCTTTTGCTGAAAAAGCCGCTGTAGAAGGACTTGAGGTCCCGTATCTCCACCGAACCGTCCCGGTCTTCGGAGGACGTCCAGCCCATGGCCCCGCAGTCCCTGCAGTGGATCACCGGAAGGGTGCGGCTGAGCCGGTCCGCCTTCAGGTCGTCGGAGAAAAACAGTTCAGGGCCGCTTTCTTTTAAGGGTACCGACGCCACCATGCGGCGCATTTCCCGAAGCCACCCCTGCACCTGGACCGTGACCAGCGGGCGGAGCTTCTCCCCCTCACGCTTTCTCGCATGGCTTACGAGGGAAACCAGGCTGTCGAGAACGAGAGAACCGTAGGAATCTTCCCGTTCTCCCAGCCGGGGAGCCACTTTTACGAGCCTTCCCAGCAGGTCGGGATATTCCATGGGCCTTCCGCCGAGGACCTTCAGGAAGTTCTGGAAAAAGACATGCCCCCGGAGCAGCGTGCCGAGCCTGACTCTCCACTCGTCATCGCTCTCGCCGTCCTTCCGGAGCCCCTCGCCGCCGAACCACAGGAACGCCTGCCGTTCAAGGTATTCAAGGGGCGAATCGAAGGATTCCGGGTCAAGGTCATCGGTCTCTCCGGGGTCCGGCAGATCGAAACGGACGGCCATGTCGTTCTCGAGGAACTCCCCCGCCGACAGCCGTTCCTCAGTGATGAGGGCGTCTGCGTCGAAGGTTTCGCCGAAAACTGAAGCGACATATCCGAGGACGTCGGGAGCGTTCTCCTTTTCCCCGAGGGTGGCCGACGTGCCCACGCAGCACAGGTGTCCGGAGGGAATGTCGAGCCGTGATTTCAGCCGGCGGAGCAGGCACGACAGGTCGGTGCCCTGGGCGCCGTCGAAGGTGTGCAGTTCGTCCACCACGAGATATTTCAGGGCATCGGGCGTGTTGTACCGCCACAGGTCCCTGTCGGCGGGGCGGAGCAGCAGAAAATCCAGCATCTTGTAGTTGGTCAGCAGGATATCCGGAGGATTCTCCCGCAGGGCGTAGCGGCACGTGATCACCTTGTCCCGCTCCATGGCCTTGACCGGCTGGTCGAGCTTGTCCTCGGGGTCGGACCCGACGTAGAGCCCGGCGGTCACCCGGCCCTTCAGCCCCGGGTTGTCCCAGATCGCCCGGGCGGTTCGCTGGGCCTGGTCCGACGCAAGGGCGTTCATGGGGTAGATGAAGAGGGCCTTAATCCCCCGCTGGTCCCTTCGTTTCAGGCAATAATCGAGCACGGGCCAGAGGAAGCACTCCGTCTTGCCGGAACCCGTTCCCGTGGCTATCACCGTGGATTTTCCCCGGGGGAAGGCCATGCGGGCGAAGGCTTTCTCCTGGTGCAGGTAGGGAGGATACCCCAGAGGCACGTCCGGGAAAAACTCGCCCCTTTCCTGTCCGGGGCTGAAAGGCAGCCCCAGGAAGACGAAGGGGCCCCGGAAGAGGCCGTTCTCCCTGCGGAGAAATTCCCCCAGCATCCCCCTGAAACAGGGCGACGTCACGGGGAAGGTGGTCCTGATATAGTCCTCTACGCCCCGGCGCACTTCCCGGGCGAGCATGGTGGGGATCATGACGGTCAGCTCCTCCCGAACAGGCCCCTGATGGTGTCAAGAAGGCCGGTTCCTTTCGTGTCTGCCCTCCGGGAAAAGGCGTCCCATGCCCGGCGGTAGTCTTCCTCCCGGTCGCACCGTGAAACCTGGATTCCCAGGTTATTATACCTAGGTTGGCGGCTCGACCCCGAAGCAGGCGTACAGCTCTCTCTGCTTCCCCGTTATCTCGCCGAAATAAGGGTTCTTTCCGGGGGATTCGAATTTTTC
>Ga0228535_1003098_pt1 | contig 13116 bp, 13 predicted proteins | sample SJ1metagenome_FD_168457 | JGI IMG/M metagenome (GOLD analysis project Ga0228535, IMG submission 168457) | Enriched culture of PCE-dechlorinating microbial communities from Ithaca, New York, USA - SJ1 | ecosystem: Engineered > Modeled > Simulated communities (microbial... > Unclassified | place... | reverse complement strand
TGTAGACTATTGTAAAGAAAATGGTATTATCCAAAGCATGAGTAAAACTGGCTGTCCATATGATAATGCGCCCATGGAAAGATTCTACAAATCATTTAAAGCAGAGTTAATATATCCAAATAAATTTAATACTGAAGATCAATTAGATGAAGCTGTAAATAGATATGTACATTTTTGGTACAACCACATTAGACCTCATTCATATAATGGTGGATTAACACCTTTCGAGGCGCGAAATTTGGCTTAAAAAACCTTACTTAGTGTTACAAAAAAGCTTGACCATTACAGTACTGTTCCTGTTATACTGCAAAAATCACTCTGTCACTTTATCCTCAACGGAAGTTGGGAAAAACACATGCGCAAAATGTGTCTTTCTTATAAGAAAAAACACGATGTCCTTATTTCAGCTATTAATGAATATTTTAGTAATGATGTAATTGTACATGGTAACAACGCTGGCTTACACATTGTTCTCCAATTCTCGAGTGCATATAGCGACTCTGATTTAGTTCGACTAGCAAACAGAAGAGGCATTTATGTTTCATCCATCTCTAAATTTTGGATAGGTTGTGACCTGCCTAAAGATGTTTTTATTTTGCTAGGATATGGACTTATTCCTGAAGAATCGATTAGACCCGCAATACGATTATTGAGAAATATCTGGTTTCCTTAAACCCCATCCATCAGTATCTTGACGTCTTGTGTACAGAGATCATTATAAAATTCAAAACAGTCGCAATTGAGTATAAAAAAGCAGAGATTTTAGACCATTTCATTTGATCTAAAGTCTCTGCTTTTTAAATTTCACTATACCGAAAATCAGATTATGGAATTTAATATCTTTGCTTTACCATTATCATTTTAGTCAAACTGATTATTTATAGCATCAATTACCGTTTTCTTATATTTTTTCGGAGGTAACCCGAACTCTTTTTGAAAAGCTCGTATAAACCCGGAATGGTCCCCAAAGGCACAAAGTTCACATATTTTATCAATTGAATGGTCTTGGGCAAGCAAATCACGAGCACGCATTAGTCTTTTTTGCAACATGTACCGGTGAACGGTATAACCAGTACTCTTCTTAAATTCACGAAGCAAATGGTATTTGCTCATGAAAAACAGCGATGCCAGATTATCTAATGTAATTTGTTTATCCAAATTTGCATTTATGTAACTCAGTATTTCGTTTATTTTCAAATTACTTGAAACATCGAGAACCGAATCATCTGCCAAATCATTAATGTATAAATGATTAATGGCAACCATGAGCTCGATGAAAATTGCTTTTTTTAGAAGATCGTTCCCATAGTCTTCACTGAGCATAGCTTTTTCAAGCCGTATAATATGCTTCAAGATTAAAGCTTGTGAATTATTACTTGCCCTAAAAAGATTCTTTCTTTCGTCGACAAGCGTATCAAAGCATTTCTCTAAATCAGTTTTACCAGAACTTAGATTTCTAAGATAAAATGGGTTTACCCAAATGATTATTCTCTCATAAGACTGATTTGTAACCGGCAAAGGATAATGTGATTCATTGTTGCTGATAAATAGAATATCTCCCTTTTTCAGCGTGTATGTCCTTCCTTCTACAATGAATTTAGCATCACCCTCAAGAAGTATATATATTTCATGAAAGGTATGACAATTACGCTGCCCAGCGGACGCACTCAAGCCAGATTTTCTATGGATTTCAAATTCATTTGTTATCATTTTTTGGCGGGAGTAATCCTTATTCTTTCTTTCCACGTTTCACCTCTATAAAAACATGCGCAATATTTGCACATTTAAACGCAATTTTAGTCAATCAATTTATTTGTATTTACAATATTATAACATTACTAAGTTTATAAAATAAGGAGGCAATAATGATTACCAATAAAGTTACAATGAAAATGATATCCGCATTTAAGACAACAATTCCTTCGGAAATTGATCATGCCTTAAATGTACTCAAAAATGCTGAAATTATCATGACCGGTGAAGGAATCGATGGTCGTGAACGCGAATTGATTTCCATAACCGCAATACTACATGATATCGGCATGATTAATGCCAAAGAAAAATACGGTTCCACATCTGGACCCTATCAAGAAAAAGAAGGTCCTGAAGCCGCAAGATCTTTGCTAATTGATGAAGATTTGAGTGATGCTGAAGTTGATAGAATCTGTTATATCATTGGTCACCATCATACATTTAACAAGATAGACGGTAAAGATTTTCAGATTTTGTGGGAAGCAGATATGCTCGAAGCATTAAAAAAGATTGCTCACAAACTCGACTCAAATAAAGTAGAGGATGCAATTTCAAAAAACTTCAAGACCGAGTATGGTGTAAAATTGGCTAAAAACACTCTACTAACACGCATTTGTTAACATAGACCCTTAAACTTAAGCCATACACACTTACAATTTCAAAGGATGAATTTATGAAGAGATTAGTCGTAATAATACAGTGCGATTTAGTTCAAAGACGTTGCTCGGGATTTCACTGTACAAAGTGGTTTTATGAACAACAAGAATCTGCTATATCTTATAACAGCAATACTCGGTATATGACATTCACATGTGGTGGGTGTTGCGGTATGGGTGTTGCCGCAAAGTTAGAGAATCTGAGTAATCGGCTGGTTAAAAAAAGTGACATTAAGAAAGATGAGGTTGCCGTGCACCTTTCAACTTGCATGGTCAATGATAATCATCATTCAGATCGTTGTCCACATTAAGAGCATTATTGAAAAACATGGTTTTCATACTACCGTTGAAGGCACCTACATTAGCAAGACTGCTGCCGCGAAACGCGACAAAGGGATATACAAGAGTTATGGAAATTTATAATTTATACAATTTGATAATTCAAACTTGTTTCAGTAATAACCTTCGTTGAAACTACAGTGTGAATTACTTTCCAGTAATATTTATTTCTATGAGAGGCAGAGTCATAGGTCATTTAATTGACCTATGACTCTGCCTCATAATTTTTCACTTATTCGATTTTCAATCGTGCCTTCCAAACTAACCCGAAATCATCGATTTCTTCGATTTTGGGATATGTCATCTATATTTTAGCCCTTTTTTGGGGGTCAAAAACCGTCATTTTTTTGCTGTTTTTCGGTCCCAAAATCGGTTTCAAACCACTATATGTTGTGGTCAACCTCTACTTTTTCTCTCCTGAACCACTACGTGTCATCAGAATTATCGCTTCCACGTGAAATTCTTATACTGTTTTACATTTTTTGAAAAATGATGTATTTAAGAGGGTTTCAAGTTACATCTAACATTTTGATATTCAATTTTCAATTAGACTATTTTTCACTAATTTGATACAATTACATAAATATTCCATTTATCGCAGAATAAATAAAATTGAGGTGTTTATATGGAGAATAATCGAAAAGTAACTGTTATTCCTGCTACAATACCACCAAAGAAAGCAGATAAAATGGTAGTTATTTATGCCCGTGAAAGCTCTAGCACTGCAGAACAGCTTAGAGCCTTATCAGTTCAATTATCAAGATTAACTCAAAAAGTAGCAAACCATGAAGGCTGGAAACTTTATGATATTTTCTTAGATGTCCATACAAGCAAAACAGGATCTTCACGAGAGCAATTTAATCGATTACATGCACAAGCATATTCTGGAATAATAGATATTGTCATTAGTACAACTATATCACGATTCGGTCGCAATGCAGAAGAAGTAATTGAATTTCTTAGAATATTAAGAGCTTGTGAGGTAAGGGTCATTTTTGTTGATGATGGCTTAGACTCATTTAAAGATAGCGACACATTAATGATTGAACTATTTGCTGCACTTTCACAAGCTGAAAATAATAATCGCTCAGAGGCAATTCGTTGGGGCCATGAAAAGCGTGCCAGACAAGGACAATCAAAGTTGTATAACCGCAAAGTTTATGGTTACAAGAATGATAGCAAAGGAAATTTGATTATTGATGAATATCAAGCTGAAAATGTAAAACTAATTTTCAGTTTATATCTTGCTAGATTAAGCCTTCTTAAAATAATTAGAGAATTGGAAAAACGTAAAATCAAATCACCAAAAGAAAAAGAAACTTGGAGCAAGCGATCTATTGACACTATGCTAAGTAATGAAAAGTATACCGGTCGAGTTATACTTCTTAAGAACAACAATAGCGCTCCAAGTTATGAATTTAAAGAACATCATGAAGCCATTATTTCAGAGGAAATATTCGAAGAAGTTCAATTGGAAAAACAAAGACGTAGTAATATTGAAAATGGTAATCGTAAATCCAGTAAATTTAGTTCTAAAAAGCCTCGTCAAGAATAGTATATATTTGTTCCATTCTTGACAATTTAATTTCAGATTCATCATTAAATTTATCTAGTTCTATTAATTTTTGAACCATATCAAACATTTCCACCGTTACAATTCCCTTTCCAACCACTGCAGGGCTTTGTAAAGTATGAACCACATCAATTTTAGGAACCTCATATTCCTGATATATTTTACCGTCTTTAACACCAACACCATACCCTTGAAATTCATCATTGATTTCATCAGGAGACATTCCCATAAAATACATTTCAAAAATATCTTCTATATCTTCTCTTGTTAACATATAAACATACCTCCTTCTCTTAGTATGTCCATATAGCCATAACTTCTCGTATATATCAAGTAATAGTCTACTTATTATTGGTTAAATATGCCAGAATAATAAGTAGACTATTGCAATCAATTATTTCTATTTCAAACACAGTTATTATATACACACAAGCTACTAGTTATAGTAATTTTATCTACTAGACTCTTTACCATTTTATGTCTTTAATATGTCAACTTTAAAGAGAAAAAATATAAATTTCTAAGCATTAAAAACCCTAAATAATTATTTAATAACCGCAACTAAACTTGAAAACCCTTGATTTATCAATGCTTTAAACACACTTTATTCACCAGACTTTGACATCAATACTACCGTCTCCACATGCGGAGAATTAGGAAACATGTCAACTCCAATTACTTCCTGTATCTCATAACCTGCGCTCTTGAGAACTTTTAAATCGTTCATTAGAGCTTTTGGATTGCATGATATATATAGTATTTCTTTAGAGTTAAATGATATGATATCTCCCATCGCTTTTGGATGTATCCCTGCTCTTGGAGGATCAAGTAATATTAGTTCAGGATTTTCTGATATTTTTGATACTTCAGTAGCTACATCACCAGCTATGAATTCACAGTTTGTTATATTATTTTTCTTAATATTTTCTTTAGCTGCTTCTACTGCTTCTTCAATTATTTCTATACCCACAATTTTATTTGCTTTATCTGATACTGTTATTCCTATTGTTCCAGTTCCGCTATATAAATCAAATATTATATCTTTTTTATCTCCTATCATGTCTTTTACAGCAGAATAAAGTACTTCTGCACCATGAGTATTTGTTTGAAAGAAAGAAAACGGTGAGATATTAAATCTCTTATCTAGTAATATGTCCTCAAAGTCAGTAACGCCGTATAGCAGATTGATTTTTTCTGGAATAACAGCATCAGAAAGCGAATCGTTAAAAGTATGAAGTATACCTTTTATTTCTCCGTTAAGAGTCAATTTTGTAAGCATATTCGCATATGTATCCATATCGAATTCAAACTGAGTAGTAGTTACAATATTTACTTGAATATCTCCAGTATTCTTACCTTTTCTTAAAACTAAATGTCTTAGATAACCTTCATGAGCGAGTACTCTATAATGAGGAAGATTTGCATTTCTAAAAAATTCAGTTGTAGCAACTAATATTTTCCTATAGTCTTCGTCTACAATCATACAAGAATGAACATATTCTATTGACATTGGAGAATTTTTTGCGTGCATTCCCAGCATTAGTTCTCCACCTTTTTCTTTATCTCCAAATGTAAATTCCATTTTATTTTTATATTCATATGGACTTGGGCTTTTTAAAACCTCTAAATCGGCTACTTCAGTATGTCCGGCTTCATTAAACAGCTCAATTAACTGATTTTTCTTGATGCTGATTTGCTCATCATATGGTACAGAAAGCATACTACATCCACCACATATGCCATAATGGGGACATGTAGGAGCAGTTTCTATTTCTGCTGGTTCTAGAACTGAAAGAATCTTCCCTTCTGCTTTAGTTTTTCTAACTTTTTTTACTAGCATCTTTACTTTTTGACCAGCAATTCCGCCTTTGTAGCTTAGTTTTATTCCATCAACTACAGTAGTTCCAGTTCCACCGAACTCCATATTTTCAACATTAATCTCTAATATATCTCTTTTTTTCAATTTAGCACCTCTTCGTAAGTTTATTTACATATAATCATTAAGCATCTGCATTTCTTGCTCAGTTAATTCTCTATACTCACCTAGCTCCAAATTTTCATCCAATTTCAGCGGACCCATGGTTAGTCTTTTTAAATATGTAACTTCTTTTCCTATTGCTTCAAACATTCTTTTTATTTGATGAAATTTACCTTCTTTTATTGTCACATATGCTTTAGATATATCATTTGAATCTAAAATTTCTAATTTGGCAGGCATACATTCATACCCGTCATCTATAATTATATTTCCTGAAAAAGCATCTATATCTTCGTTTATTAGATGCCCGATAACCTCGACATAATATTTTTTCTCAACATGTTTTTTAGGTGAAAGCATGTTATGAGCTAGCTTGCCGTCATTTGTCAGTAGTAAAAAGCCTTCAGTGTCTTTATCTAATCTACCAGCAGGGAATAAATCAAAATGAAGATATGAAGGGTCAAGCAAGTCTAACACAGTATTTTGATATTTATCTTCCGTTGCAGATATTACTCCTTGAGGTTTATTCATCATGATATAGACAAATTTTCTATATGATATTTTCTCTTCATCAAATCTTATGTCATCATCTAAGTTTATAATAAGCCCATTGTCAGTAATATATATTCCATTTACCATTACACGCTTATTTTTTATATATCTTTTTATTTCACTACGGCTCCCAACACCCATATTAGCAAGATATTTATCAATTCTCATTTTTTCAACTTGAGCTTTCATTAGGTCATCCTCCAGTTTTTATTGTAGCCATTTTTCAGCTTACCATTTTGCAGCTTTCCATATCCGAGTGGATAGCCATTTACTCCTACTGCATAGAATCCGTCCTCTTTATTATCTACAAATATAGTTTCACCTTTTAGATATTTTATAATCTGAGAATCGCTTTTATCAAATTCTAGATATTTTTTAAAATCAGATTTAGATAAAGTCATAATAAAGGCTTGAGATGGAATGAATTGTTCTTTCTTTATTTCTCCTACAAATAATCCATTTCGAATTACTTTAAAGCCTTTTATTAATTTTTGAGTATAAACTTCTTTATATAACTTATTGTCAGATATTATAAAGCCACCATCGAGCTTAATATTCAAATTTTCTTTCTCAAAATTAAGATACTGATATGGAAGCTTATCCCTATGAAAATGAAATTTTGTTATTGGCTCAGCATTTTGAACTGAATTTGACTCAGGGGAAGAATTATCCTTATATGCCTTTCTTAGTAGGCACAGGAAATGCCCTTCTCCGTTAAGTTTATGAGGAAGTAGTCTAGCTGACTGATGTAGTATATCTCTTGAAATCAAGCCATTGCATTTTGGGATTTCAATACATTCGAAATTATTATTTCTAGCTAAAAAATCAAGTATCTGTTTTTCGTTTTCATCTTCATTAAAAGTACAAGTTGAATAAATCATGATTCCACCGGGTCTTAGCATCAAAGCGCAGGAATCAAGAAGCTCTTTTTGAACTGGTATAGTTTCTATCACTGATCTTTCCCAGCTTTTTATAAGGTCTTCATCTTTTCGAAACATTCCTTCTCCAGAGCATGGAGCATCTAGTATAATCCTATCAAAAAACTCTGGGAATACTTTTTCTAGCACATGATGGTTTTCATTTGTAATTAGAGCGTTTGAAACTCCATAAAGCTCTATGTTCTTTAGTATAGCCTTAGTTCTTTGGTTATTTATATCGTTGCTTACAAGGAGTCCTTCTCCTTTTAGCTTTGAAGCTATGTTAATAGTTTTTCCTCCAGGAGCTGCACATATATCTAACACCTTCATTCCAGGCTGTATCTCGATATTATTAACGACTGCCATAGCTGACGGTTCTTGAATATAGTATAGTCCTGCATGGTATAAGGGGGATTTAGCAGGTCTTTGATTTATGTCATAATAAAAGCCATCCTGACTCCATGGTATTTCTTCACCAATAAAATCAGCTATAGCTTTAAGTTCTAGCTTGGATATTTTTAAGGTATTTGCTCTTAGTCCATAATAACTTGGATTGTTATATGTATTTATGAATTTATCGTAGTCTTGTTTAAATAGTACCTTCATTTCGTCTAGAAATTTTTGAGGCAAGTTTTTCATTAGTTTACTCCTTATATTAATAAATACTATTATACTTTTTTTGCTTAGAATATACAAACTTAAAAAAGTTTAAGATATTATTATTAAAAATAGGGTAAATTTAGTATAATAATGCTAAAATAGTTTATGCATGTATATGAATTATTAATATACTTAGCACAATTTAAGCAAGGAGGTAGTGTAATGCCATTAGTTAATACTAAAGAAATGTTTAAACATGCCTATGAAGGAAAATATGCTATTGGGGCATTTAATGTCAACAATATGGAAATTATTCAAGGCATAGTAGCTGCAGCTCAAAAAGAAAAGTCTGCTCTTATTCTTCAAGTTTCTGCAGGTGCTAGAAAATACGCTAGTCCTATATATTTAAGAAAGCTAGTAGAAGCTGCAATTGAGGAAACTGACCTTCCAATAGCTCTTCATCTAGATCATGGTGATAGCTTTGAAATTTGCAAGCAATGTATAGATGATGGTTTTTCTTCTGTTATGATAGACGGTTCAGCTCTTCCATTTGAAGAAAATATAGCTTTAGCAAAAAAAGTTGCCGAGTATGCTCATGAGAGAAATGTTACTGTAGAGGCTGAGCTAGGGAAGCTAGCTGGAATAGAAGATGATGTAAATGTATCAGCTGAGGATGCGAAATTTACTGATCCAGATCAAGCTGTAGAGTTCGTAGAGAGAAGTGGCGTTGATTCACTTGCAATTGCTATTGGAACAAGTCATGGAGCTTACAAGTTTGCAGGAGAGCCTAGACTTGATTTTGCTAGATTAGAAAAAATATCAGCTTTACTTCCTAATTATCCTCTAGTGCTTCATGGAGCATCTTCAGTTATACCTAAGTATCTTGAAATGTGCAACCAGTATGGCGCTGCTATTCCAGGTGCAAAAGGTGTTCCAGAAGATATGCTAAGAGAAGCTGCAAAATGGGGAGTATGCAAGATTAACGTTGATACTGACCTTAGAATGGCTATGACTGCAGCTATTCGTAAGGTTTTAGTTGAGCAACCAGCTGAGTTTGATCCTAGAAAATACCTAGGTCCAGGCAGAGATGCTATTGAAGAAATAGTTCAAAATAAGATTAAAAATGTATTTGGATGCTCTGGTTCAGCTTTAAAATAATTTAATTTTCCAATTGCAATTAAATTCATTGGAGTTTTGAGATTCTATGGTTTAACTCTTTGATTTATAAAATAGAAATCCTAGATTATTCAACATTATCTAAAAAGTGATGTTTGAAATAATCTAGGATTTTTTAATTTCTTAGTTAAAATATTTTGAGGAACCAAGTAGCTGTCTTTTTGCAGTTATTCTAGTCAAATCAGCTAGCTCTTGACTACTGATATCCTTAAATGAAATTGACATTACAAATTTTATATCTGTAAAGCTTTCATTTAAATCATATATCTCGTGAGTCAGCTTTATTTTTTCAAATTTATATACTTCTCTCAAATCTTGCTCTATATCATCTGTTAGCTCATGGAGATACTCATTAATATCTTCAAAAAGTACTTGGTAATACTCCTCATCAATTTCAAATTCTTCATAAAGCTCTTCATCAAGAGGTTCAAACTTAAAAATGAAGTTATCGAGCTTGCAATCAAATATCATTACATCTTTTTCTTTAAGGGAATCAGATATATCACTGATAGACACTATATCAGCCATGTTTTTTAAAAGTTGCTGTACATTATCACTAGAAATGCTTTTTTTCCCAGTTTTATTTGTGAAAGTGATTTCTACCATTTTATTCCCTCCTTACTGCTTACTCAATTTATCAATATGAAGCTTAATGTCATTCCAATTCTGAACCCTAATGATATTTTTATGTGACAAGGTCTTATTATAATTAGTATCCATTAATAGGACTTTTATTCCTGATTCTGCAATTTCTAATGAGTTTTGTGGATTATCCTCTATAAAAACATCACAATTAAGCTCTTTTGCTTTATTAACTTTATAGTAGCTTCCAAGTGAATGAAGCTGAACTTCAGGAATATCATGCTTTTTAAGCCATTCTTTAGTTATTTCTGCCATTCTTTCACTTCTAGCAGTTACTATATACAGGTTATGATAGTTTATTAACTCATCGAATACCTCTTTAACTTTAGGAAGGATAGTAGCATTTCTGTGCATATGTTCCCCTTCTTTTTCATAGAATATATCCATTTCTTCTCTATGAAGCTCATATAGCTCATCGATTCTATGAGTAGTGCAATCGTCTTGAGATAAATCTTTATTAAAATATTTATTAAAATAAGGCATAAAATAATATGGATCTGTCATTGTTCCATCAATGTCTATACAAATATTTAGTCTTTTCATTTATTCCTCCATCTTTCAGGCTATCTATATCAATAAACGTATTTTTCCATAGTTGGGCTAACATTAAATAACTTTTTAATATTATTATATTCTTCTCTAGCTTTTTCATTTGAATTAGATTTTTTTATAGCTCTAATCATAAGATTTTTAGGCGTGTCTATTGGAGATACATATTCTAAAGGTGTAACTTCATAGCCATGAGCTTCAATGAACAATGCTCTAAGCGAATCAGTTAAAAAATCGTTGAATCTAGATTTGAATATTCCATGCTTAATAAGTGAATCTATAGGAGAACTATTAATTTGATCTTTGAGTTCTTTATGACAGCAAGGAACTATCACAAGTGATTCGGCTTTACTTCTCATAGCTAAAGCTATTGCATAGTCTGTAGCTATATCACAAGCGTGAAGACTTATTACCATATCAATATGTCTATTTGGCATATAGGTTCTTAGGTCCTCTTGGATGAACTCCATATTTTTATATCCGAGCCTGTTTGCTCTTTCTTTTGATGACTTAATTACATTTTCTTTATAGTCCACTCCTATAAAGTAACAGTTTTTCTTAAGAACTTCTTTTATATAGTAGTTGAGAACAAATGTAAGATATGATTTTCCGCATCCAGAATCCATTATGGTGATTGTTTCTCTATCGCTAAAGCTATTTAAAATTGGGTCAACTACCTCTACAAAATGATCTATTTGATTATATTTTCTAATCATATCATTTTTTATTTTTCCATCCTTGGTCATGATACCTATCTCTTTTAAAAGAGGTCCTGATTTAGATGACTTTATATAATATTCTCTTGAGTTACTTATCTGACTATCTGCATCAAACTCCTCAGAGGCGTCTTCATTTCTTGTAGTAACTTGCTTGTCATTTGCTTCTATAACCACTATTGTCCCTCTTTGAATATATCTTAAATTCAAAGAATCATATAGAGCTGCTTCGGACGTTAATTTATTTAACATATCCTGAAAACTCATACTTTGGCTTTCACCCTTAAAGATATATCTAAGCTCATCATTTATATTTACATACTCGCCTTTAAACTGCTTTGTTCCAGATGTAAAGGTAAATTCAGCTTTAATAAAAAAATCTTTTTGCTCTAAATATCTAGAGTTCATTCCCATAAAAAATAATTTCATTTTATCTAAAGCTTGCTTTTTCAATATTTTTCACACTCCAAAACTCAAAGTCTTTTTATTATATCAGATAGCAATATTTGATACAACAGTATATATGAGTAGATTATATTATAAAATTAAAACTTATTAGTGAGAATAAAAATATTACTAATAAGAAAACGGAGTTTTCAAAGCTGAGATTAAAATGTCTTAGCTTATATAATATCTTATGCTCTTTTTCTACATAATTTTTATTAATAAAAATCGCAAGTACTACGAAGATAAAGTATTCAAAAATCATAATTATATTTGGATTTCCAAAAAAATAATCAATTTTTATCATAAAAATATTTTCAATAAATATAGGATTAAGTCCTAAAATCAGTGCTGGTATCAGTAAAATTAAGAAGGAAATTTTAGTTTTAATATTTATGTTATATTTTGTTCCTTTTCCTTTAAATATCTGTAAAAACTTTAAAGTGTAAATTAAGGTTCCAATATTTATAAATGAAAAAAGCAGATAAGCTATACCAAAATCCTTAACAGAGTATTTGACAATATCTTTGCTTATGTAACCACTAAACATAGGTAGGCCTATAAGAGAGAACAGACTTAATATCATAAGAATACTCATAAATGGCGAAGATTCATAAACTCCTCTAATTTCATTTAATCTTCTTTTGTTCGTTTTATTGATTATAAGACCAACTGTTAAGAAAAGTAAGCTTTTTGCAAATGCATGTGAAAATATATGGTAAACTCCACCGACTAGTCCATATCCAGATAATCTACTGATTGCCATAAGCATTATTCCTATTTGAGAAATACTGCTAAAAGCAAGAAGCTGCTTTATATCTTTTTGAGCTATGGCAAATATTGTTCCTGATAGAGAGGTTATTAAGCCAATATATAATAAGTATTCTTTTAGCAACCATGGTTGAAATACTAAACCAATTTTTATAAACACATAAAGACCAGATTTTACTAATAATCCTGATAATAGTGCTGACACTGCAGCAGGAGCTGCTCCATGCGCTTTAGGAAGCCAATTGTATACAGGAAAAAACGCTGATTTTACGCCCATAGATACTATTATAAAAATATATGACATTTGAATGAAGGGATTTGAAAACATGGATGGTAGAATTTCTTTAGCAAGAGTCATATTGAGCGTACCTATAGATTGATAAATCACTGCTACACCTATAAGGTAAAACATCATACCTATGCTATTAAATAAAAGGTAATAAAATCCTGC
>Ga0228535_1003097_pt1 | contig 13119 bp, 12 predicted proteins | sample SJ1metagenome_FD_168457 | JGI IMG/M metagenome (GOLD analysis project Ga0228535, IMG submission 168457) | Enriched culture of PCE-dechlorinating microbial communities from Ithaca, New York, USA - SJ1 | ecosystem: Engineered > Modeled > Simulated communities (microbial... > Unclassified | place... | reverse complement strand
AATGGACGACTTTTCACCCTGCGGAGGACTGCATCCCATGTGTTCTTTCACGGGGGAGTTTTTTGTGTCACAGGGGAAGTTTAAACGGAAGGGGACCGCGAAACCTCCGAAAGAGGAGCTCGATCTCGTCAGGGCCACTTCACGGGTGGCGTCCCGATGGACCCTGCCGGAGGACACAACCTGCAGCGGCGATGTGTTCGGAGACGTGCTTTCCTGGAGAAGGCGGATCTTTACTGTTACAGGCATGGCTTTTCAGGACGCCTGGACTCTGGACACAGAACGCCTTCAGAGGTGCCCCATCAAGTGTGTGGGAGCTGACGGGGCTTTTTTCCCTTTCTGTACCGGTACGATCACGTCGCGGAATTGACGTCGCCTTTATGGCAATAATGTCCCCTGAATGTGGAAATCCCCTTGAGGAATGGACTTTCCGGAAGACCGGAAGTCCCTGCGGCCCTGATAGCCTCGCACGTTTTCATCTTCAGAGGCTGAGGGCTGCGATAGAACGGGCAGGAAGGACAAGCCCCTTTTACAGGAAACTTCTGGCTTCTTTCCCTCCGCTTTTCCCCCGCACCCTCGAAGAGTACGGCAGGCTTCCCTTCACCTGCCCGGGGGACATAGCCGAAGATCCCATGGAGTTTCTCGCGGTCCCTCAGGATACAGTGGCACGTATAGTAACTGCCAGGACTTCTGGAACATCTGGGAATCCGAAACGGGTATTCTTTTCGGGAGGAGACCTCTCGGAAACGACGGACATGTTCTCTGAGGGTATGAGGAACCTGGCGGGTGACGGAACTAAAGTGATGATCCTTCTTCCCGGCAAGCGGCCAGGGAGCGTGGGTGATCTCCTCGTTCAATCCCTGCGTCCCGGTTCGGTGCCCCTACTCTGCCCTTTCTCCGGTGAAGGACCGGTTCTGAAAAAGATCGACGAAGAGCGGCCTGACTGCCTTGTAGGGCCTCCCTCATGGGTCATATCACTGTCCCGCCACCCCATTGGAAAGGCAGGAAAATGTCTTTCTTCCGTACTTCTGTGCTCGGATTTCATTCCAGAGAGCCTCGAACTGGGAATAAAGAGTTCATGGGGGTGTTCCGTGTACCGCCACTACGGTATGACGGAGACCGGGTACGGAGGCGCACTGTCATGCTCTTTGGGTCCGGGAATGCATCTCATGGAGGGGAATTTTTACTTTGAGATCGTCCATCCGGAAACAGGCGATCCTGTCCCGGAAGGCGGGGAAGGAGAGATCATAGTCACTCCCCTTCTTTTAGAGGGAACTCCCCTGCTACGATACCGCACGGGAGACAGGGGGATCATCATTCCGGGCAAATGCCCCTGCGGATCCTCCCTTCGCAGGATGAAAGTACGGGGAAGGTACTCAAACGGACTGGAGCTGCCGGGAGGGATCCTCCCTCTGGCGGACCTTGACGAGACCCTTTTTTCTCTTCCCTGGCTCGGCGGATACGAAGTGCGGAGGGAGCATGATTCCTTCGCACTCACGGTGAAAGGGTATCCTCTTCCCGGAGAAAGAGCGGATGCCTACACCCTAAGAGATGAAACGGAGAGAAAACTTGCATTCCTGCCCCAATTGAATGGGTCGCTTCCGGAGATCACCATTCTTCTTCATCCGGATGGGGAGCAGCTTATTCTTCCGGCAAAGCGAATAGTTTATTCCAGCTGATTCTGCAGGAACCTGGAATTTCCCGTTTTTCGAAAAAGAAAAGCCAAATAAGCCCCCCTGAGCCGGGGAAATTTGCCGGCATCAGGGGGGGCTTTCATTAAAAACACGAAACGTTTTTTCAGGCGATTCGTCTACTTTTTCACGGCAGCCTCAACGGAACATTCGTGGAAATAGGCTTCTGTGGCGCCCTGGCATCCGCGGCACACAGGACCGTGGGAAGGCGGATACGCCTCACCACAGACCGGGCAGACTACCGGGGGAACCTTGGGACGCACCAGAAGCACCTTCGGGTCCACTGCCACGGGGCGCGAATCGAAAAGAGACGTTCCTGCCATGTTGATCCCGTCGATTATGGCCTTCAGGTCCTGGTCCTTTTTGGGAATCAGCTTCAGGAACCATTCGTTCACCGCGGGATAGAGCTTCAGGCGTTCCATGTTCAGGGAAATCCTCACGCCTTCCCCGGTCTCCTTGTCGTAGAACACGGCTGCGAACCTGCCGGTGTCAACGATCTTCAGCCAATGGTTCCCAACGGTGCACGGTGTCAGGAGCTGAATGGCGTCGGCGAGGCACTTCCGGGTCTCGCAGATAACATCCATGAGGATGCCTTCTGGCAGCAGCTCCCTCGCCAGGTTCACCATGTGGAGCGCCAGGACTCCTCCGGGCGCTTTTTTCCCGTGGAACCGTTCCAGTTCCTTCAAATATCCTTCGTAGGATGAGAAAGGCCCATAGTTCATTCCGGCGCCTTCTCGATCTTCACTGCACACGCCTTGTACGACGGTGTAAGCGTTTCAGGGTCGAATGTTGACAGATCTCCGCTGAGGAGATGGTTCGCGTTCGTCTCCCTGAAGTGGAACGACATCCATACCATTCCTTTCGGCATCCGCTTCGAGACATTGGCCTTGATAGGCACTGATCCGCGCCGTGATTTCACGAGGATCGTATCCCCCGCAGAAATGCCCAGTTCAGCGGCGTCTTCAACGGAGATGTCGGCGCACTCTTCGGGCATGCGTTCGTTGAACCCTTTCGCCCGCCCGGTCTGAGTCCGTGAATGGTAATGGACGAGCCTCCGTCCGCTGCTGAGGATAAGAGGGTATTCCTCGTCGGGCTGCTCTGCTCCGGGGACCCAGTCGCTCGCCTGGAAATTCCCCTTCCCGCGGCTGAAATTCCCGTCCTTGTGAAGGATCGGTGTGCCGGGATGATCTACTGTTGGGCAGGGCCACTGGATGCCGCCGATGGCGTCCATCCTGGCGAACTTTATTCCCGCAAAGGCGGGGCAAAGGGCGGATATTTCGTTGTCCCAAATTTCCTGTCCGCTCGACGAAGACCATTCGAAACCGAACCGTTTTGCCGTCTGTTTGAATATCCACCAGTTCGGCCTGGCGTCGCCGGGGGCTTCCTTTATCTTTCTGACCCGGCTCACGCGGCGTTCCGTATTGGTGAATGTTCCGTCATCCTCGCACCATGCGGCAGACGGGAGGATCACGTCGGCAAAGGGAGTTGTCTCGTTCCTGAAAATATCCTGCACCACGAGGAATTCAGCAGAATTGAGACAGTGAGAGACATGACGGACATCGGGCTCGGTGGCCACAAGGTTTTCGCCGAAGATCCAGAATGCCTTCAGCTTTCCGGACGGCAGTCCGTTGACCATCTCGGCGATCTTCATGCCCGGCTTGTCGGGAAGTCTGTCCACTCCCCAGAAACGGGCAAATTTCCCGTTGATTTCGGGAAGGTCCACCCGCTGGTATCCGCAGTACATGTTGGGAAGAGCCCCCATGTCGCATGCTCCCTGGACGTTGTTCTGCCCTCTCATGGGATTCACTCCGCCTCCCTCCACCCCCATATTGCCGAGGAGCATCTGGAGGTTGGCGAGGGACATAACGTTTTTCTTTCCCGCGTTGTGCTCTGTTATGCCCAGCGTGTAAATTACCATGGCAGGCTTGATGGACCCGAGCATCCTGGCGATCTCCACGATCTTTTCAGCGGGCACGCCGCAGATCCGGGCGGCCGTTTCGGGGGGATATTCGGCAACCTTGGCTGCCAGGGCATCAAAGTTCTCGCATTTTTCCTCCACGAATTTTTTGTCGTAGAGTTCTTCTTTAATGAGGACGTTCATGATTCCGTTCAGGAACGCGATGTCCGTCCCCACCCGAAGCTGGGCGAAGATGTGGGCGTAATCGGCAAGTTCCTGGCGCCGGGGGTCGACGACGATCAGTTTCGTTCCGTTCCTGACGCCGTTTTTGAGATACGTGGCGGCGACAGGATGGGCCTCGGTCATGTTGGTTCCGATGCAGAACAGAAGCTTCGCTTTCGCGAACTCCCCTATGGTGTTGGTCATTCCGCCTGCTCCAAAGCTTGTCAGTAGCCCCGCTACTGTTGGTGCGTGTCAGACCCGAGCACAGTGGTCTATGTTGTTCGTATTGAAGACCATGCGGAAGAGCTTCTGCATGCTGTACGAGTCCTCATTGAGGCTGCGCGCGCAGCTGACTCCTCCCACCGCGTCCGGGCCGTGTTTTTCGATCACCTCCTTCATCCTGGATGAAACGATATCGAGCGCCTCGTCCCATGAAGCCTCGCGGAATTCATCATCGGGACTCTTCCGCTCACCTTTCCTTATCCGGATAAGGGGTTTCGTGAGCCGCTCGTCAGAATAGATAAAGTCATACCCGAAGCGTCCCTTGACGCAAAGCCGACCCAGGTTTGGCATACCGTCCTCGGTGCCCGTGACGCGGGCGATCCTGTCTCCGTTTACATGAAGATCGAGCTGGCATCCGACGCCGCAGTAGGGGCACGTGGTGCGGACTGTTTTCGTCTGCCATGCCCGTCCCTGACCTACGGCCTTCTTTTCCACCAGGGCGCCCACAGGGCAGACCTGGACGCACTGGCCGCAAAAGACGCAGTCCGATTCCTCGAGTTTGCTCCCGATAGGAGGATTGATCATAGTGCTGATCCCCCGGAACTGGAAGTCAATGGCATGGTAGCCGGACTGGTGGTCACAGGCCCTGACACACCTGCCGCAGAGGATGCACTTGTTCATGTCCCGTATGTAGAAGGGGTTCGTGTCGTCGAGGACATGTTCGGTGCACACATCACCGTCGTCCCGGAAGGGAGATTCCTCTATCCCCAGCTCGTAGGCGAGATTCTGAAGCTCGCACCGACCGTTGGATTCGCAGGAAAAGCAGTCCAGGGGATGCCGGATGAGGATCATCTCCACAACAGCTTTCCGTGCAGCCACTGCTTTCGGTGAGAAAGGATGTACCACCATGCCGTCCGTAAGGGGTGTTGTGCATGCCGGAAGCAGTTTTGGGTTCTTCTCCACATCTACGAGGCATACACGACAGGCGCCGCTGGGCGGCAGCGCCGGATGGTCGCAGAGGGAGGGTATCCGTATTCCGTTGGCCCGGGCAGCCTGCAGAATCGTCACTCCAGGCTCCGATGTTATTTCCCGGCCGTTAATGAAAGCCTTGATCTGGCGTGTTCCCATTTCTCAAACTCCTTTCAATTGAGGTTCACTTAACCGCGTGCTGAAAAAACACATCCGGGATAAGAACACGGGTCACAGTTTCTGCACAGTCCTCCTTTCCCCCAGCGTCTTACCTCGGCTCCGGTGGGAGGAATACCTGCATACAGCCTGTCGAGAAGAATATCCAGTGACGTCCGCCCGGCAAAAACAGCGGAAGCAGGTACTCCTGCAAGGAATGAATCAGCTTTTCGTGCAAGCATAAGGTTTGCTCCGGGGATCATGGGGACCCTCCTGAAAATCACTTCGTCGCAAACCGATTGGATCGCGCTGGGAGTGAGATCGTCAGCATCAACACTCATTCCTCCCGTACAGATGACAAGACGGGCGCCTTTTTCGAGCCATGCAGCCGCGGCTCCAGCTATGGTTGCCTTATCGTCGGGGCAGACCGTGTTCCCGAGAAAAGGGGCTTCGTAGATTTCGAGTTTTTTCAGGAGTTTCGGCAGAAACGCATCCCGGACCATTCCTTCGAAAATCTCCCGCCCGGTGGTAACAAGTGCGGTCTTGAGCGGGAGCCAAGGGAGTATGGAGAGAGGTTCGGCTTTCAGGACGCGCTCCACCTGGTCCCTCCTGGCTGCAAGGGGGCCGATGCGGAACGCGGAGACGGTCATGCCTTTTGTGACAGGGGTTTTATTCGGACGGGTCGATAAAATCCAGTCAGGATCTTCATTTATGAAGTCAATATCATCTTCGTTATAGAAAAGGAGCCCACTGCGGGATGCGAGAAGGGAACATTTCCCCTCCTCCGGGCCATGGAGTTCGAGTCCCTCTCCTTTCATCCGTTTCCCCAGCTGAAGTGCCGCCTCGTCCTCATGGATCTCGTCGCAGTCAAGCTCAATAAGTGCAATATGGTTTTTCCCCATCCTCCTGAGCAGGGGAATATCACTTTCACAGATGAGATGACCTCTCCTGAATTTCGCTCCCTTGAACCCGGTTTCAGGATCGATGAGGGTAAGATCATGGAAAACTATTCTTCCTGCCGACTGCTCTACCGGAAGTGTCTGGATCTTCATTCTGATGTCACCGGTCTTCCGCCTTTCTCAACAAAAAAGAGACTGTCCTTCAGCAAAGATGACAGTCCCCGTTATTTCACGCGGAAAAATCAGTCCTCCTTGCCAAACACGGGAGGCATGCCCGTTTCCAGGCATACCCTAACGGCCGCAATCCATAGATTCAACGATCCACAGGAAATACGGCTCGGAGGCTCGCTATTCTGTTGAAATCTTGTTTAGTGATTACTAATTCACAGGCTGAATGCCGTAATCTATTATACTATAATACATTAACCTATATTTGTCTATTTTGAGAGCTATATTTTCCTTCTTTTCCCCGGCACTTCTTCAGTTAATATAATATTAAATTACTTAAACCCGAGATGTATTTTATGCCCACGATTAACTCTGTTACGATTAACTCTTGAAAGAAAAGGAAAAAATGTTAAAATCCGGATAGTTTTTCGGCATACCTTAATTCTTTTAGTGCTTCTTCCCATTTTGTCTTTCACTCCCTCCTCTCCGGACGTTTTTAGGAAGCATAGTGAAGGGAGGAAAACGGGCCTTTTCGAGGAATTCCGGAGGTATCTCTATGGACCTCCGACGCGGAATCGTTCATGGATGAATTCAGCTTTCTTACGGTTCGTCCCTGAACATCAAAACGGGAAAGGGGCAGCCTTCAGGGCTGAATAGAAGAGCATCTCCGAAGTCGGATGACTGACAGTTTCGGGTTGCTTTTTTATTGGGATGCCGTGTTTTTCCAACAGTAAAGGGACAATGTTTCTTTTGCTTTGAAGAAGGGCCCGTCGTAACAAGGGCCCGTCGAACGATTGACATTGAAACTTCACCGCTTTATCATCTAAAAATTCAAAAGAAAGAGCAAAAGAAAATCATGCTCTTTTTGGGGAGAACGCATGGGATATAAAAAGATACGGCAATGGGCTGAAAGCCATCCATACCTTTTTGCGGCGGCACTGGTAGGCACATCGACCTTACTTTTCCTGCCCGGAAGGGATCTGCTCGGAAAGGGACACTGGGCGCTTCTTTACCTTCTCGTTATATCGGTCGTTGCCTCGGCAGCAGGGTCAAGACCGTCGCTTGCAGCGGCGGTGGCATCCTTTCTTGCATGGAATGTTTTTTTCCTTCCGCCGTACAATACATTTCACGTGGATGACCCGAAAGACTGGATTTCGCTCGGCGTTTTTCTTGTGGTGGGGATCCTGATAGGGCTTACCTCGGGACGCCTGAGGGAACGGGAGGCCATGGCCGTTTCACAGGAACGGGAGATGGTCCTTCTGAACCGGCTGACGGGGCGGCTGATCGCTATCCATTCTTCACTTGAGATGGCCGAGACGTTGTGCACCGCCATCGAGGGGGCTTTTTCGCCGGAATTCGTCCGTTTTCACGTTCTGGGAGCTGACGGGAAACGTACACAGCTTTTCGGAATGAAAACCGAGCTTGAGATAGATCCTCTTGAGGATGATTTCCTGGACTGGGTGGCTGATAAAGGAAAAGCTGTTGCTTCACCTGGGCGTGATGATCAGAGGGTGTCGGGAAGCGAAGAAATTGTACGCCATTCCTCCATTTTTCGGTCGGTCTCACGGAGCGATGTCTTTCTTCCCGTACCGTCTTCTTCAAGAATAGAGGGGATCCTGCACGTGGGCGGCAGGAGGAGCCGCAAGCCCTACTCGTGGAATGAGGTACAGCTGCTCTTCGCCGCGGCAAGGATGGCAGGCACGTTCCTGGAGCGTAAACGTCTCGACGAGGCTGCCCGTCAGGCAGAAACGCTGAAGGAAGGGGACAAGCTTAAATCGGCGATCTTCTCCTCTGTATCCCACGAGCTCAAGACCCCACTCGCCTCAATGACTGCCACCGTATCCGGACTTCTTGACGAGAGGGCGGACCTGGGGACGGAAACGGTCCGAAGTGAACTGGGATCGATACAGAAAGACCTTGACCGGCTCACCCATTCCATCAGCTCTCTTCTGGACCTTTCACGGCTGGCTGCGGAAGCCTGGCATCCCGACCTTCAATGGGTAGAGCCCGGGGAGATCCTGGGCTGGGTCATCTACCGTCTCGACCGCTCCGACCGCGAGAGAGTCAGGATGGAACTGCCGGAAGGGCTGCCCCTTGTCCAGGTGGACTTCCAGCAGTGGGGGCGCATGCTCATGCACGTCATTGAAAACGCCCTCGCCTATAGCCCTCCCGGAAGCCCGGTTGTCGTCAATGCGAAGAAAACATCTGAAGGGCTTGAAACATGGATCTCTGATGAAGGGCCGGGTATTCCTGATGGTGAGAAGGAGAAAGCCTTTGTAAAGTTCTACAGGGGAAGTTTTTCGAACCTTCTTCCAGGGGGGACAGGCCTTGGTCTTCCGATCGCCCGGGAAATCGCACGGGTTCATGGCGGTACGATCCGTCTCGAAGACAATGTTCCGAAGGGTACCAAGGCTGTAATTGTCCTTCCCCCGGAGCGACTACAGGAAAACAGAGACTAACGTTATGCCTTCTCCGGAGAAAAACATCAGGATTCTTGTGATAGACGACGAAGAATCCATAAGGAGGGCGCTGAAGTCTATCCTCTCAATGAGGAATTTTGACGTCTCACTTGCTGCGTCAGGTGAAGAAGGCATAACCCTTGCCATCGAGACGAACCCGGAGATAGTTATTCTGGACCTCTCACTCCCTGATATTGACGGACTCGAAGTGTGCCGCGAGCTGAGAACATGGATGACCGCCCCGATCCTCATACTTTCAGTGCGGGGAAACGAGGCGGACAAGGTGTCTGCGCTCGACCTGGGCGCAGACGACTACCTTACGAAACCCTTCCAGACCGGTGAACTTCTCGCCAGAATGCGTGCCATCCTGAGGCGGGCCGAGTCAAGAATCGTTCAGCCACCGGAGATAAAAGCGAAGGGACTGACGATAAACCTTGCAAAACGACAGGTGTTTCTCAAGGGGAATGAAATATCTCTCACTCGAACGGAGTTTGAAATTCTTGCCCTTCTCGTCAGGAACATGGACTGTGTAGTAACCCACAGGATGCTTGCCGAAAAACTCTGGAAAGACGGGGAAGGACGTGACCCCCAACTCCTGAGAGTTCATGTGAGTAACTTAAGAAAAAAAATAGAACCAAGCTCTTCTCTCCCGAGATATATCCATACGGAACCCGGCGTAGGGTTCCGTTTTACCGCAGAATAAACCCTCTTTATGCATTCTTTATAAAGATAACCCATTTCTTGACGGAGACTTTATGCCGCCTCTGTTATTCTTTGCGCGGAAATACAAAGGATATAAAAGGAGGAGATCCTTTAATGAAGGCATATCAGGAAATTTGCAGTCAGGAAACGGACGAAGATATCTCACGGGCGGCATCTTGCCTCGACCGTCAGGAGACCAGCCTCCTGCAACTGAAATCTGAAGGCATGAGCCGCGAAATGATCGAGGCGTGCTTCCTTCTCAGCGAGTGCAATGGCTCGCTGCTTTCAGAGAAAATGGAAGGTCTTCGGGCAAACCAACTGGCCAAAAGAATAAAGGAAAAGGAGCTTCGCCGTCTTCTTGAACAGGGAGATGTTGAAAAAACGGCTGACAGCAGATGGTCTATTTGCAGGGTTGCGATTGTGAATGCGCTTGATGTACTGCAAAACGGCCTTCCTGAAGAACCGGATAAGGAAGATGACCACCTGATATTGAGTAGTGACGAAAATGACGATTTGTTTTATGAAAACCGGAGGTGAAGAGAAATGCTTTTGTGCCTTGGAGACCTCATGGACGCGAACTGTCACATTACAATAGGCGAGAATGGACAGCCACAGCTTTTCTTTCCTGATGGCTCGGTGTTAATATATAAAGAAGATGGTTCTTTTGTGCTTGCTGAAGGTTGTGCTGCCGGAGAAAGCGAAGCAGAAAAATGGCTGAACTCCCAATAAATGCCGGCACGCTGGTTTTGTGCCTTTCTGCAATCCGGCACAATGCAGGGATGATGAAGGATTCCAGTCAATGTGAACAATATATCGGCATCCGGGCTCAAAAAATCATGCCGTTTCATTTGTATTGCAGGAGCATATGGGCTCCTGTACATCATAATCTTATTTGTTTTCCGAGGTTTTAACAGTTGTTTTTTCCCGCGTTTCGAAAAAACTGTTTCCCCATGCCTCTCCAGCTGCGATTGGAAGTGTGCCGTTTCATCCTTTCTGTGTTTTTTGCTTTCTGCCTGCTTCAGGGAATTTTTCATCTTTCAGGGCAAATTCCGCCTTTTTAGAAAAATTTCTTTTCTGAAAGGCGATAGCTTTAACGTCTTCTGTTCCCTATGGGAGGGAAATCTATGAAAAATAACAAGAACGTTTTTATGGTTGTTGGACTGGGCCGGTTCGGCCAGGCGCTCTGCAGGACTCTGGCCGATCAGGGGAAACAGATCATAGCGGTGGACCGTTCCAGACAACCGGTGGAAGAAATGGCCGACGTGGTGGATCTTTCCGTGCAGGCGGATGCAACTGATGCCGATGCACTTGCAAAAGTCGGGGCCAGGACGTCAGACATCGCCATCGTGGCAATAGGAGGCAACATCGAGGCCAGCATCCTTGCCACAACTATCCTGAAAGACCTCGAGGTACCATTTGTTATCGCAAGGGCGGAGAATACAACCCACGCGAGGGTTCTTGCCCGGGTGGGAGCAGACAGGGTGGTATTCCCTGAAAAGGATATGGGCGAACGGCTGGCTCTGCTCCTGGTTCACCCTTGGATGTCTCACTTCGTACAGGTGCCGGGCTCCCTTTTTTACGTGGGTGAAATCCGGCCGATTCAGGAAATGGTGGGCAAGACCCTCGCGGAGCTTAATTTTCGCGTACAGTACAACGCTATTGTCCTCAGCATAAACCGGGACGGAGAGCGATTCATACCGAAAGCGGATACCGTGATCCAGCCGTCGGACATGATATTCATCGCCGGACAGAGGGAAGACCTGGAAAAATGGATGCATGAATGACGACCGTAACGTTTCAGGGGTGCATTAAGCGCTTTACAGCCATTTTTTTCTTTTAAAAAGTGCAAGCATCCCTCCAGCAAGCCCAGTCATGATCCCCAACAGGCAGAAATACCCCCAGGGCCATTTCAACTCGGGCATATATTCAAAGTTCATTCCGTATATGCCCGCGATGAAGGTGAGTGGAATAAATATGGTGCCGATTATGGTGAGCACCTTCATGACCTCGTTCATCCTGTTGCTGCTGCTGGAGAGAAAAGTGTCGTGCATGCCCCCTATGATGTCACGGTAGGCCTCCACCATGTCGATGACCTGTATGGTGTGGTCGTAGAGGTCCCGCAGAAATAGCCTGGTGGAAACCCCTATCAGCTCCGATGTATTTTTCTCCAGGCCTGAGAAAACTTCCCGAAGCGGCCATACGGCTTTGCGCAGAAAGACTATTTCCCGTTTCATACGGTGTATCTCGCTCATATGTCTGGCATCCGGAGCTGCAAGAATCTCGTCGTCTATCTCCTCGATGCGGTCCCCCATTTTTTCAATTGACACGAAATATTCGTCCACAATGCTGTCGAGGAGCGCATAGGCAAGGTAATCCATGCCTTCATTCCGGATCTTTCCTTTTTTCGTGCGGATCTGGTTTCTCACGGGATCAAAGACATCACCTTCGTATTCCTGGAATGAAAGTACATATCCCCTGCCGAATACGATGCTGACGTGCTCGTGCCTGATGGTGCGGAGCGTCTCATCGTAGCTCAGCATTTTGAGCGCAAGGAAAATATAGCTGTCGAATTCCTCGGACTTCGGGCGCTGCCCTGTATTCGTGATGTCTTCAGTGGTCAGGGGATGGAGCTCGAAGCCGTTCGCAATATCCTGGATCAGCCGGACGTCATGGACGCCGTTTATATTGATCCAGAGGGTTTCGCCGCTTTTTCTCATCCGGAAGCAATCCTCGACCTGTACATTCTGAAGCTCTTCGAAGTATTCCCCCGAGTAGCCCAGGATATCTATTTTGACGGCATCCCGCTTTTGCTCACCTACGTACACGGGGGTTCCCGGCGGAAGGCCTGACTTTTTGCCCTGTCTTGAAACAGCTGTTTTTCTGCCTCGTTTTTCCTTTGCCATGAATTTCCTCCGAGTTTTTGCCGGGTTTCCGGATCATCCCCGCAGAATGGGTTACACGCAGCCATTGTAATTCAAATCCGTCTTCCATGGACACATTCAGGCAAAATACGTACAATAAATCCAGGCACTTTGAGTATTTCAAAAACTTTGGAAAAGGTTGCCTTTTATCCGACTTCTTATTAAATGCATTTCCTGTCTGCCCCGGTACAGTGGGGAAAAAACTTTTTTGTCGATAACTGTCACAATGGATCGGCGATTTCTGATACTATAGTTTGCACATTAAAGCAAAAAAGTGAGAGAATAGCAGCGAGAAGAATGTACGGGAGCTTCCCCTTTCCCCGGGTCGCGAGAAAGGCCCCGGGATGTTTTTCCGGTTCTTCTTTCGAAAAGAACCGCGTACGGTGTGGAAGCTTGAAATCACGGGAAGGGAGATGCCGAATTCCATGGGGATTTTCAACTTATTTAAAAGAGGCCTGAAAGACGAGGATTTTCTTGCATTATGTTCCGGCAGATGCTCTCTTTACGAGGTCCGCCAGGCAATAGACGCGAAATCCAACGTCAACGCGGCCGACCGAGAAGGGAAAACGGTCCTTATGAATGCAGCGGCATCCAACGGCAGCCCAGAGGTTGTTTCAGCCCTCGTACGAGCCGGGGCGGATGTGAACGCCAGGGACAGCTCCGGCATGACGCCACTTTTGTATGCGGCTATGAACAATCACAACGCGGACGTCGTTTCTGCCCTTCTGAAGGCCGGTGCAGACGTGAACGCACGAAACAGGGAGGATGAAACGCCGCTCATGCTTGCGGCATCAAGGAATCCCTATCCGGAGATCA
>Ga0228535_1003096_pt1 | contig 13133 bp, 11 predicted proteins | sample SJ1metagenome_FD_168457 | JGI IMG/M metagenome (GOLD analysis project Ga0228535, IMG submission 168457) | Enriched culture of PCE-dechlorinating microbial communities from Ithaca, New York, USA - SJ1 | ecosystem: Engineered > Modeled > Simulated communities (microbial... > Unclassified | place... | reverse complement strand
GTCGCTTTGGGTGTCCCGTCCGCGTTGTACTCGGTTTTAACGGCCTTCTGGGAAGGCCCGTAGCCCACCACCTCGTCCACCGGCTCCGCGGTCGTCAGGGACATCAGCAGCTTGCGGTTGATCTCCGCATCGTCCCGGTAGGTGACCTCGTAGGTGCAGCGCCTGATCCCTTCCTTGCCGGGGTAAACCACTTCGCTGCTGCCCGGCGCCAGATAGGTGTATTCCTGCCGCGTCACGCCCGGCGCAATGCTTTCATCCTGGGTCACCACTTCGGTGCGGATACGGCTGACCGTGATCACCGTGGCTTCGTACACATAGCTGAGGAGCGGCAGGCTGACCTTGTCCTTGGGGTTCAGGCGCACGCCGGCTTTTTCCAGCGCCTCCTGCACCGTAATGGGCTGGCTTTCCAGCAAATAGGTCTGCCCGTCCGCCAGGACGGTAATGGGGATGGACAAGCGCAGCCAAATGGTCATGCCGTCCGTCAAAGGCTGGGACAGTTTCAGGCCGATATAATCGTTTTCATCCAGGCGGATGCGCCGCTCGTTCAGCAATTCCTCCACCGTGGTGCGGTTGGTGTTGAGCTGCTCCGGATGGCTGTTGATATTCAGCGTTACCGATACGGAGGTCAATTCGTCCACAGCGATAGTCCCCGCCACCCAGGTGCCCCGCCACAGGCCGTAGGCCACGCCGGCAAACACCAGCATCACCGTGATATAGAGCAAAATGGCATGGAAGGACCGCTTCTGCCGGGGCTTCCGGAAGCGGCGGGGCGGAGGCGGCGTGGAAACAGCGGGCTTCGGCGCGTATTCCAGCACCTGCGCCTCGCCCAAAGTCTCCAAATCCCCTTTTCTGATCTGGCCCTTGCTTTTGAACATAAAAGGAAACTCCGTTTTAGTGTTTGTTCAGGAACAGTTGCCGTCCGTTGGCGGTGGTCAGCGCCGCCAGCTCCTCATAGTCCAGGCCCCGGACCTCCGCCAGCCGCGCCGCGGTATAGGCCACCCGGGCCGGCTCGTTGAGCTTACCCCGGAAGGGATGGGGCGACAGATAAGGGCAGTCCGTTTCCACCAGCAGCCGGTCCAGGGGCACCCGGGCCGCCACCTCCACCGGGGTTTTGGCGTTGGCGAAGGTCAGCGGGCCGGCAAAAGAGATGTGGAATCCCAGGTTCAGGCATTCCTTGGCCATTTCCCAGCTGCCGCTGAAGCAATGCATCACGCCGCCGTTGCTCCCGGCTTTTTCCGCCTTGAGCATCTGCAGCAGATCCTGATGGGCGTCCCGGTCATGGATGACCAGGGGCAGCCCCGCCTCCCTGGCCGCGTTGATCTGCAGCCGGAAAGCCTGTTTTTGCTGCCGTTTGAGCGTGTCCGGATAATGATAATCGAGCCCGGTCTCCCCCCAGGCCACGACCAGAGGGCTTTTGGCCAGCCCCAACAGGCGCTCCAGCAGCTGGTCGCTGAAGCCGTCCAGCTCGCTGGGATGAACGCCCACCACCGCGCGGAGCTGGTCCGGATGCTTTTCCGCCAGATGCACCGCCAGCAGCGAGGAGCGCCAGTCGCAGCCCACGGTATTGATCAGCCCCACCCCGGCTTCCGTTGCCCGCTGCAGCACGCCGGCCAGATCGCTGAACAGCCGCCGGTCGTCCAGGTGGGCGTGGGTATCGTATAACATCAACTCAATTTGCTGCCCGTGGGCAGATCCGGCGCCTCGATGACTTTCAGCTCGTCGCCGTACTGGGCGGAGAGCAGCATGCCGTGGGACGCGATGCCCCGGATGACGCGGGGCGCCAGATTGGCCACCAGCACCAGCTTTTTGCCCAGCAATTGCTCGGGCCGATACCACTGGGCAATGCCCGACAGCACGGTGCGAGTCTCCTTGCCCAGCTCCAGGCTGAATTTCAGCAGCCGGTCGGCCTTGGGCACCTTTTCGCAGGCCAGAACCTTCACCACCCGGAGATCGATCCTGGCGAAATCGTCGTACGCGCATTCCGCCCCCAGGGGCTCCAGCAGCGATTGCTCTTCCTGAGCCCGCTCTGCTTCCTGCTCCGCCGCTTCCGGCTCCCCGGCGGCTTCCGTGATGGCCGCCAGATCGATGCGGGGGAACAGGGGTTGGCCCCGCCGGATCAGGGTGCCGGCGGGGAAACGCCCCCAGGTCAGGCTGTCCCAATCCGTAAGGCCGGCCTGTTCGCTAATGCCCAGCTGCTCCCAGACCCGCTGGGGCAGGCCCGGCATCACCGGCGCCACCATAATGGTGACCAGGCGGATCACCTCCGCCATATTGTACAGCACCGTTGCCAGCTGTTCGCTTTCCCCGGCCTTGTTCAGGGCCCAGGGCGCCGCGTCGTCGATATATTTGTTGGCCCGGCCCACCAGCTTCCACAGTTCGGCCAGCGCGTTGGCCCATTCCATCTTATCCATCAATTGGCCGAAGCGCTCCGGCGTCGCTTTGGCCAGTTCGATCAATTCCCCGTCGAACGCGGTGCCCGCGCCGGGGGCCCTGACGATACCGGCCTGGAATTTCTCGATCATGCCGGTGGCCCGGGACAGCAGGTTGCCGTAGTCGTTGGCCAGATCGTTGTTGATGCGCAGGGCCAGGGCGCTTTCGCTGTAGTTGCAGTCCTGGCCGTAGGGCATTTCCCGCATCAGGAAATAGCGGATGGCGTCCGGCCCGTAGCGGCCGGAGAGCACGATGGGGTCCACCACATTGCCCCGGGATTTGCTCATCTTGCCCTCGCCCAACAGCACCCAGCCGTGGCCCAGCACCGTTTTGGGCAGTGGGAGGCCGGCGGCCATCAGCATGATCGGCCAGATGATGGTGTGGAAGCGGATGATATCCTTGCCCACCAGATGCACGTCGGCGGGCCAGAACTTCTGATAGAGGTCCTCCCCTTCCTTTTTCAGGGCGGAGATATAGTTGATCAGCGCGTCGAACCACACATAGATCACATGCCGCTGATCAAAAGGCACGGGAATTCCCCAGTCAAAGGTGGTGCGGGACACGCACAGATCTTCCAGCCCCTGCTTGACGAAATTAACCATCTCGTGGCGGCGGCTGTCCGGCTGGATGAATTCGGGCTGCTCCGAGATGAATTGCAGCCAGCGGTCCGCGTACTTGCTCATCTTAAAAAAATAGCTCTCTTCCTTCATCCGCTCGGCAGGCTTGCCGCAATCCGGGCACACATGCTCCCCGCCTACCTGCAGCTCGGTGAAAAACGTTTCGCAGCTGGTGCAATACCAGCCCTCGTATTCGGATTTATAAATATCGCCCTGATCGTAGATCTGCTGGAACAGGTCCTGGCAGTATTTCATATGGGCCGGGTCGGTGGTGCGGATGAAATCGTCGTTTTCCACCTCCAGCACCTGCCACAGCTCCTTGAAATTGACGATGATCCGATCCACGAATTCCTGGGGGGAAACCCCGGCCTCGGCTGCCCGGCGCTGGATCTTCTGGCCGTGTTCGTCGGAACCGGTGAGGAAATAGGCGTCAAAGCCGCGCATCTTCTTATAGCGGGTCATGGTGTCCGCGGCCACCGTGGTATAGGCGTGGCCGATATGCAAATTATCGCTGGGATAATAAATGGGCGTGGTAATGTAGAAACTAGGTTTGTCGCTCATGATGCCGCCTCCGCTTTCATCTCCATATTTAATGACTAACTAATAAATTATATTGAGTTTTCTATATTATGTCAAGTGCAGGCGCTTTTATCAGCGCCCTTTCACAGAAACATCAATATAATCCGGTAGGAGAAAAAGCTCAGCAGCCAGGCGACGGCGATTTGGTAAACGAGCATCCACAGCGTCAGCGGCCAGGAGCCGCTTTCCCGCCGGACCGTGGTCAACGTAGCGATGCAGGGAGTATAGAGCAGGACAAACACCAGGAAGGCCAGGGCTCCGGCCGGGGACAGCAGCTCCGGCAGAGCCGCGGCGGTAAGGGAGCTATATAATACCGAAAGCGTGGAGACCACCGCTTCCTTGTACAGAAAGCCGGTGAGCAATGCCACGGCCAGCTGCCAATAGCCGAAGCCCAGCGGGGCGAACAGCGGCGCGATCCAGGCGCCCAGGCGGTACAATACGCTGCCTTCCGGGCCCGCGGCCAGGTGCAGGCCGCTGCCGATATTGCTGAGAAACCACACCGCCACGGAGGCGATCAAGAGCGCGCTGCCGGCGCGGGAGATAAAATCCCAGCTGCGTAACCATACCGATTGCCAAACGGCATGCCAGGCCGGCTTGCGGTAAGGCGGCATCTCCATGATGAAAAAGGACCGCTCCCGTCCCAGCACCTGCGGGCCCAGGAAGCGGGCGGTCAAAATGGCCGCCAGAACGCCCAGCAGGTACAGGCAGCTGATCACCAGCCATTTATGTTGGTCAAAGAACACGCTGGCAATCAAAGCGTATACCGGCATCCGGGCGGAACAGCTCATAAAGGGGATCATCAGCATGGTCAGCCGCCGCTGACCCTGGTTTTCCAGCAGGCGGCAGGAGACCATAGCCGGCACGCTGCAGCCGAAGCCCAGCATCATCGGGATGAAGCTCATGCCGGATAAACCTAAACGGGCCAGGGCTTTATCCGTAATAAAGGCGGCCCGGGCCATATAGCCGCTGGCTTCCAGCAGCGCAAGAAAGAAAAACAGCAGCATCAGCTGGGGCAGGAACACCAGCACCGCGCCGACGCCCCGGATCACGCCGTCCACGATCAGGCCGCTGACCAGGGGACCGGCCCCGGCCCGGCTCAGCCACCCCGCCATGGCCGCGGGCAGCAATCCCTGGATGAAATCGGCGCAGGCCCTCATCATGGCGCTGCCCAGGGGGCCGAAGCTGATATAGAGCATCAGCAGCATTGCCAGGATGAACAGGGGGAAAGCCCAGAGGCGGTGGCAGAGCAGCCTGTCCAGGCGCTCCGTCAGGCCGCCGGCCTTGCCGTAGGAGGAGGCCTGCGTCACCTGGGGCAGGATCTTGCCGATGACGCGGTAGCGCTCCGCGCTGAGCCGCCGCTCCCAATCGCCGGTTTTGTCCCTGAACCCGCCGGCCCGGGACTGTTCCATATACTGCCGCAGCTCCGGCGCGTAAAGCCGCGCCAGCTGCTCCCCCCGGCCCAGGTAGGGATGGAGCGCCATGTTCAGCGCTGTTTTAAGCAGCCGTTCCAGGCCGGTGCGCCGGGTGGCGCTGATCTGGACGCAAGGCACGCCCAGCAGGCTGCTTAAGGCCCCGGCGTCCAGGCGGACGCCCTGCTTTTTGAGCTCGTCCTCCATATTGAGGGCCACCACCAGCGGCAGGCCGGTTTCCGCCAACTGCGTGGTGAGATAAAGGTTGCGTTCCAGATTGGTGCTGTCCACCACATTGATCAACACGTCCGGGACGGATTTCTCCAGGTATTCGCCCACCGCCCGCTGCTCCGGGGAAGGGGTGTGCAGCGAATAGAGGCCCGGCAGGTCGATCAGCTCCACCTCCTGGTCTTGGTAATAAAAGCGTCCCTTTTCCAGCTGCACCGTGACCCCGGCCCAATTGCCCACGGACCGGCTGTCGCCGGTCAGCTCGTTGAACAGCGAGGTCTTGCCGCTATTGGGATTGCCTACCAACGCCATCTCCGCTTTCATGCCGGGCCGGTTTCCTTTCTTTTTACCAGGATGCACCGGGCGACCTCCCGGCGCAGGGCCAGCTGATAGCCTTTCACCTCCAGCCATACCGGGTCGCCCAGAGGGGCGCGCTGGATCAGGGTCACGGTCTCGCCGATGATCAGCCCCAGGTCCAGCAGTCTCTTTTCCGTGGCGCCGTCCAAACCGGCCAGCCGGGCGATGACCGCGCTTTCGCCGTACGCCAGATCGTCAAGGGTCCTGGACATCGCCCTGCTCCCCGCAAACCGGCTCCCCTGCCGGGTCCTTGCCAGGCTGGCGGTCATGCCCGCCCGTATGCTCCGCGGCTTCCGCCTGGGGCTGCTCTCCCGGCGCCGCCGCGTCCTCTTCCAGCAGCAGGTCGGCCAGGACCAGGCAGAGCGCGGCTTTCACCGCCGCCACTCCCTTGACGCCCAGGCAGGGTTCGTGGCGGCCCTCCCCCGTCAGCTTCACACAGGCCCCGGCCGTCAGGTCCAGGCCCTGCTGGGTTCCTGCCAGGGAGGGATTGGGCTGGAAAACCACCCGCACGATCAGGGGGGCGCCGGTGGCCAGGCCCTCCGCCACGCCGCCGTTATGATTGGCCATTAAACCTGGGCGGCCGCTCCTATCCAGGTAATAGTCGTCCTTGACCTGGCTGCCCCGGGCGCTGCCGAAAGCACATCCGTCGCCGAATTCCACCGCTTTTACCCCGGGCAGGGCGAACAGCAGGCCGGACAAACGGCTGGCCAGCGAGCCGAGCCAGGGGCCGCCCAGACCGATCGGCAGGCCGACGGCTGTTGCCTCCACCACGGCGCCCAGGCTGTCCCGGCGCTCCGCCGCCTTCTCCAGCTCCTGTTCGGCCAGCAGCGCCAGCTCTTCCAGGTTGAAAGGCAAACGCCGCTCCGCCAAAGCCCTGATCTGGACGGCGGAGGGGAAGCCGCCCTGCTCCATCCAGCTTTCGTCCTCCAGGGTCCCCACCTGCTGCAGATGCGCGCCCACCGTCACGCCCCGGCTCTCCAGCCAGGGCCTGATCAGCTGGCCCGCCGTTGCCAGGAGCAGGGTCAGCGGGGCCCCGAATATGCCGCCGCCCCGGTAATCGTGATAGCCCCGGTATTTGACATAAGCCCCGTAATCGCCGTGCCCCGGCCGTATCAGGACCGACGGGACCGCGCTGCCGTCCGGCTCCGGGTTGGGAAAAACGATGGCCAGGGGCGCGCCGGTGGCGCGGCCCGTCAGCAGGCCGGAGAGGATGTGCAGTTCCTCCGTTCCCCGCCTGAACCCGGCCCGCTTGAGCTCGCGGCGCAGCTCCGCCGGGTTGATTTCCAGGCCGGCGGGCAAGCCTGCCACCACCACGCCGCAGGCCGGACCGCAGCTCTCGCCGAATAGGGTCACTTGCAGCTTCTTGCCCCAACTGTTGGTCATACCTACCTCCGTCCGCTCCGCAGCCCCGGCGGGGAACGCCTGATCCCCGCCGCGCCCTTCCGCGCTATCCGGCCGGGGCCGCCTTGTCCTTCCGCTTACTATCTTTATGCGGGCCGCGCATAACAATATGACCGCCCGGAATACCGGCGGTCATAAAAAAGAGCTACAATATCGTGATCGTGCGCTGCCCGGCCGCTACCAGCCGGACCCCTGTGCGCCCGGATCTGCGGATGGTTCCGCAATCATGGCGCTCCGGCGGTGCAGAGGCGGATCACGCCCACATCGCAGCGGACGTTCAGCGTATAGGGAGCCAGGGCATAGCCGAAGCCCGCATCCACGCTGCCGTTTTGCCTATGGCCGTTGATGATCACGGAACCCAGGTCCATTTGCACCTGGCCCCTGATTTCCGCGTCGCTCGCCGCGCAGGACAACGTCACGCTGCCGCAATCGCAGCGGATATCGCCGGTTTCCACCTGATAGCCGTTGATTTTCGCCACGCCGGAATCCAGTCGCAGCTCGGCCGCGTCCGCCTGCAAGCCGCTCAACTCCAGCAAGCCGGCGTTCAGGGACACGGCGACGCTGCCGCTGGAGCAAAGCCCCTCAACGACCAGCCGTCCGGCCCCCTGCCGGATCGTCACATCCCGGAACAGGTAGTCTTCCGGTATCACCAGGGTCAGCCTGCCGTTTTTATGGAATTTTCCCGGGTTGCTCCAATCCCTGAGGCGGAAGCTTTCGTTGAGGCTGACGCTTAATTCGCCCTCCTCTTGCCGCACCCGGATATTCCGCTCTTTCCCGCCGTAAAGGACGGCAAAATCATCGCCCGGCTTAACCGTCACATCCCCGGCCCCGATGTCCAGGCGCAATGTTTCGATGCGGGCGGCATCCGAAGCCATGATGCCCTGCAGGTAATCCGCCTCATCCCGCCCGGTCAGCGCCTGCCAGAGCTGAGAACCCTGAACGCCGGTGGGAAAAATCAGGTCGGCCAGGAACAGGCCGTTGATACCGGCAAAAAATATCATAGCCGCGCCCGCCAGGATGAAAATTGCGGCAACGATCAGAACGGTTTTGACAAATTTTCTCACCGGCGGCCACCTCTTTTCCAAAAGGGGAAGCTGGCCAGCCGGCCGATCAGGCGGCACCAGGCAGGCAGCGCCATCATGCAGAACGCCACGGTCAGCAGCAGGCACAGCAGGCCCAGGCCGATCAGGCTCAAACCGGCGCCCGCTCCCAGCAGCGGCAGCAGCAATCCTGCCAGCAGACCCGGCGGGGCCATGACGATCAACCACGCTCCGGTAAACAGCAAACTGCCGGTGGCGGTCACCAGCAGGCACAGCAGGGCCAGGCCGAGGAGAGACAGGGCGGCGACGACCAACAGCCATAAGACCGCCAGGCAGAGGGCCAGCGGCAAAGAGACCGGCAAAGAAAGGACCAGCAGCAAAACCACCACAACGGCCGCCCCGAAGCCATGCCGGGGGGAGTCATCGGGCGGGGCCTTCCGCCGCTGCGGGGCGACGGCTTCCGCATCGGTAAACCGTACGGCAGGCACGACGCGAGTGGCATTGCCATTATCCAGCGCGGTCTTTTCCAGGCTGAAGCGGCTGAATCTCTCAAAATCGTTCAAAGGCGGCTTGCTCCTTCCCTATCGTCTTTGAGAAGCGTAACGCCAGGACGTACTGGAGCCCTGACGGTACATTGCGCTGATGCCGCAGCTAAACAGTATATTCATAGTATAAAGGATAAATGTGGAATTTGTCAAATATGTTTATCGTCATCGGCATAAAATTGTAAAATTCGCGTTTAAAGTATATTTTATGGAGGTACACCATGGAACACCAGCTATTGCGCCATATTGGCCGTACGCCCCTGCTGGAAGCGCGCCGTTTCGCGGAAGAACAACAATCCCTGGCCCATCTCTACGCCAAATGCGAATGCTTTAACCCCGGCGGCAGCGTCAAGGACCGGCCCGCCCTCTATATGCTGAACGATGCGGAACAACGGGGCATGATCGCCAAGGGCGCCGTGATCGTGGAGCCCACCAGCGGCAATACCGGCATCGGCCTGGCGGTGGTGTGCGCCCAGCGGGGCTACCGGCTCATCCTGACCATGCCGGAATCCATGAGCCTGGAAAGGCGCAGTCTGCTGCAACATTTGGGGGCGGAGCTGGTGCTGACCAAGGCCTCCCTGGGCATGCAGGGCGCGGTGGACCAGGCCATGCTGATCGCGGCCGGACACAAGAACAGCTTTATCCCCAACCAGTTCGCCAACCCCGCCAATGCCGCGGCCCATTATTTCGGCACCGCCCCGGAGATTTGGGAAGAACTGGACGGGCAGGTGGATGTGTTTGTGGCCGGAGTAGGGTCCGGCGGTACCGTCACCGGAGCGGGCGGAAGGCTCAAGGAACTCAATCCGGACATACGCATCGTCGCCGTGGAACCGGCGGAATCGCCGCTGCTCAGCGCCGGCCGGGCCGGGACCCACGGCATCCAGGGCATCGGCGCTAATTTTGTTCCGGCGCTGCTGGACCGTTCGGTGATCGACGAGATCATCCCGGTGTGCACCGCGGCTGCCCTGGAAACCGCCCGGGCTTTCAGCCGCCGGGAAGGCTTGTCCGTGGGCATCAGCGCCGGCGCGGCCCTCAGCGCCGCGCTGACCCTGGCCGCGCGGGAACAATACGCGGGGCGGAACATTGTGGCGCTCCTGCCTGACGGCGGCGAGCGGTATATGTCCACAGACCTCTTCAAATAGCGGACGCAGAAAAACGCCGCGCCTGCGGCGTTTTTGCCGGTATCCCGCCAGGGAAACCGGCGGTCAGCGTTTGGTATTGCAGTTGATCAGGCTTTTGATCCGCGCCAGCTCCAGATCCTGCATGATCTGGCTGATCTTGAAGGGGGGCCGCTCGTTGCGGGGGTAACGCTGGAAGATTTTCAGCGAAAAATAATCGCAGGTGATGCAGGTGCGGTTATCCTCGTCGTAAAGGGTGAAGCAGTTGGATTCTACCCGGGTGAGCAGGCCCTCCTTATAGACGAGGCAGGAAGCGCCGATCAGATGCTGGCAGATGACATAATAGCCGATGGATTCCCTGAGCACGTCCCGCATGGTGCAGCCGCCGGAATCGCGGGCTGGGCTTTTGACATCAACATCGTTTTGCTCCGCAGGAGCTGGGCTGCGGCTGTTATGGCTGTCCGGCGCTATTTCCGGATGCTGATGCCGGGAATAATCAGGGGGTAAATTCATGACAATCCTCCTTGATTTTGTGGCGATCACAGGCTGGCTAGGGGTCCGCACAGGCCATCCTGCTCGCGCCGGCCGGTTTTTGCTACAATGTATGCCAAAGCCTGCAGGCGGTGCCTGGCCCTTTACAAAATATCCGCCGCTTTCCAATCAGCCGGCGCGGCTTGGCGTCGCCGCTCCTGCCCATCCCGGCCGCTGTTTCAACAGAACGCCGAAAAAGACCGGAGCAAAAGCTCCGGTCTTTTCATGCGCTTTGAGATTTGCCAATAAACTCCTGTCCTTCCGGCGTTTACTCCGCGATCTCCAGGCGGAATTCCACGCATTCGCCGCAGTCCGGGCACTGGATGAGGCTGTCCTTGACCCAGCCGCCCCGGCGGGCCGCGTAGACAAAGGGGTAGATGGCGTTCAAGGCCACCATGCATAAAGCGCCGCTGGCTTCCTTATCGATGCAGGAACTGTCAAACAGGATCTGGTCTCCAGGCTGATAATAATGGCATTTGCTGCTGGCCACAACGGCTTTTACTTTCTTATCCGGTACATCCGACATGTCTGTTCCTCCGTAGTTCATTTTATTAAAAAAATAAAATTCAGTTTTTGCTTTGCTCTTCGTTGCGGTGGTCAAAAACCCGCTTGGCCTTGCCGATGGTGGTGCGTTCGATGCTGTGGGGCTCCACCAGCCGCAGCTTCACATTGATGCCCAGCACGTTATAGAGCTTCTCCCGCACCGTTTCGGTGAGGGCGGCCAGTTTTTTGTAATTGTCCAGCAGGGTTTCGTCCGTGAACTCCACCGAGACTTCCAGCTCGTCCAGAAAATTGCGGCGGTAGACGTCGATCTGATAATGGGGGCCGATACCGGCGCTGGACAACAGTACGCTTTCGATCTGGGAGGGAAAGACGTTGATGCCGCGGATGATCAGCATATCGTCGGCCCGGCCGGAAATCTTCTTCATCCGGGCCAGGGTACGGCCGCAGGGGCAGGGGTCGGTATCGATCACCGAGATATCCTTGGTGCGGTAGCGGATCACCGGCAGGGCCTCCTTATCCAGGGAGGTAAAGACCAGCTCGCCCTCTTCGCCAGCCTTCAGCACCTGGCCGGTGGCGCCGCCGATGGTCTCCACCAGGAAATGGTCCTCGGCAATATGCATGCCCTGGAATGCCTCGCACTCCCCGGACACGCCGGGGCCGATCAGCTCGCTCATGCCGTAATTGTCCGTGGCGGTAATATGGAGGTTTTTCTCGATCTGGGCCCGCATTTCCTCGGTCCAGGGTTCGCTGCCGAACAGGCCCACCCTGAGCTTCAGCCTTTTATCCAGGTCATAGCCCAGCTCCTGGGCGCGTTCCGCCAGGTACAGCGCGTAGGAAGGCGTGCTGATCAGCACGGTGGTGCCAAAATCCTCCATCAGCATCAATTGTTTTTCCGTGTTGCCGCCGCCAATGGGCACCACGCCGCAGCCCACGCTTTCCAAACCGTAATGCAGGCCGAACGCGCCGGTAAACAAGCCGTAGGAAAAGGCGACCTGCGCCGTATCGCCCGGGCCCACGCCGGCTTCCGTAACGATGCGGGCCATCAGTTCCGTCCACATTTCCAGGTCGTTCCGGGTATAGCCCACCACCGTGGGTTTGCCGGTCGTGCCGGAACTGGCATGGATGCGCACCAGTTCCTCCTGGGGCACGGCGAAATTACGGAAGGGATAATTGTCGCGGAAATCCTGCTTGGTCATGAAGGGCAGGTTTTCCACGTCTTTGAGGGTGCGGATATGTTCGGGCCTGATGCCGAGGTTGTCCATTTTGGCCCGGTAGAAGGGCACCCGCTCATAGGTCCGGTTCACCGTCCATTTCAGGCCTTGCAGCTGCAGGGCCTCCAGCTCCGCCCGGGGCATGGTTTCTCTTTCCTTGTTCCAAATCATCTGACTATCCTCCTGTGCTACCGTATTTAGTACTGGCTGGGCAATTATCGTTCCCCGTCCTCCAGCCATTGCCGGAGCGCAGCGATGGCGGGCGCCACCGCTTCCGGCGCCGGACCGCCCTGGCTCTTCCGCTTATTCAGGCAAGCCCTCAGGGAAATGGCGTCGTAAATATCTTCGTCAAACAGGGGGCAAACCGCTTGCAAGACCGGGAGCGGCAATTCCTCCAAAGCGCAGCCCCGTTCCTCGGCCAGGCGTACCAGACGGCCGGACGCCGCGTGGGCTTCCCGGAAGGGCAAGCCCCGTTCCGCCAGATAATCCGCCGCGTCCGTGGCGTTGAGGAAGCCCTGCTGCAGATCAGCCTCCATCCGCTCTTGATGCACCGTCATGGTGGCCAGCATGGGCGCGAACACGGACAGGCAGGCCTTTACCGTATCCACAGCGTCGAATACCGCTTCCTTGTCCTCCTGCATATCCTTGTTGTAAGCCAGGGGCAGCCCCTTCATCACCGTCAGCAGGGCTATCAGGTCGCCGTAGACCCGGCCGGTCTTGCCCCGGACCAGCTCCGCCAGATCCGGGTTCTTTTTCTGCGGCATGATGGAACTGCCGGTACTGTAGGCGTCGGACAGCGTGACGAAGCCGAACTCATAAGCGCTCCAGAGGATGAGCTCCTCTGAGAAACGGGAAAGGTGCATCATGACGACAGCTGCGGCAAACAGGAACTCCAGGGCGAAATCCCGGTCGGAAACCCCGTCCAGGCTGTTCAAGGTCGGCGCGTCAAAACCCAGCTCCCGCGCTGTCATTTCCCGGTCGATGGGGAAGCCGGTGCCGGCCAGGGCGCCGCTGCCCAGGGGCGAACGGTTCATCCGCGCCGCAGCGTCCTGAAAACGCCCGCTGTCCCGCCGGAACATCTCCGCGTAGGCCAGCAGATGATGGGCCAAGGTAATGGGCTGGGCTTTCTGCAAATGGGTATAGCCGGGCATCAGCGTTTCCCG
>Ga0228535_1003095_pt1 | contig 13140 bp, 11 predicted proteins | sample SJ1metagenome_FD_168457 | JGI IMG/M metagenome (GOLD analysis project Ga0228535, IMG submission 168457) | Enriched culture of PCE-dechlorinating microbial communities from Ithaca, New York, USA - SJ1 | ecosystem: Engineered > Modeled > Simulated communities (microbial... > Unclassified | place... | reverse complement strand
AGAAGCCACACCAGAGTTTGCCGACAAAAAACCAGCTCAGGACGACGCTGGTCCACCAGATGCCCCAGGCGAGGAAAAGCGCAACATTGCGCTGGGGATCCTGCGGCCCGAAGAGCCCGGAAAGAATGATCCCTGCAAAGACGAGATCCCCTGCCGATCTGACGAGAAGCAGATTTCTGCGGTGCGAGAAGAACTGTTTCAACCAGGGAAAGGTCTCAAATAGATTCAGGCGTTCGTACAGGTTGAAGGTAAAGAGGATGCGCAGGGTTTTTTTGAGAGGAGAATCACTCATGCTTCTCCCATGATAGCACAGAGCAGCCCGATTGCTGTCCGGATTTTTTGCATTGGCGTCTCAAAAATGGTAATGTAAAGCACTTGATTTGTAAAAGAAATTGTCCGGAGGTTGCGATGCCGCGGTCAAACAGAATCTTTCAGGAGTCCCTTCTTGATCATCTGACCTATTCACTGGCCAAGGATGCTTTTTCTGCTACACAGCGCGACAAGTTCGATGCGGTGGTGCTCTCGGTCCGTGACCAGATTGTCGAACGCTGGATCAAGACACAGCAGCAATACTATGATGCCGATGCAAAGAGGGTTTACTATCTGTCTCTGGAGTTCCTCATGGGCAGGCTTCTGAACAGCTATATCAGCAATCTTGGACTGATGGGTCAGTATTCACAGTCGCTCGATGTATTCGGACTCTCCTACGAAGACCTCCTGGAACTGGAGTGGGATGCCGGACTCGGCAACGGAGGGCTTGGCCGTCTTGCCGCCTGTTTTCTGGACTCGCTCGCGTCGATGTATTACCCTGCTTATGGATATGGCATTCGGTACGAATTCGGTATTTTTGCACAGAAAATCAAGGATGGCTATCAGGTGGAAACGCCCGACAACTGGCTCCGGTACGGCAATCGGTGGGAGTTTCAGCGTCCGGAAGTCTTGTATCCGGTCCGCTTCTATGGCCGGGTCAATCCGATCGCCTGCGGAAGCGGGCGCCTGCGCATGGTATGGGCCGAAACGGAAGAGGTCATGGCCATGGCATACGATTATCCGGTGCCGGGGTATCTGAACGGTGTCGTCAATACGCTTCGGCTCTGGTCTGCAAAAGCGACCCGCGATTTCAACCTTTCCTATTTCAACAGCGGCGACTACATGAAGGCGATGGAGGACAAGAACCAGACCGAAAATATCTCGAAGGTGCTCTATCCGGATGATCACACCACGGCAGGCAAGGAGCTGCGGTTGAAGCAGCAGTATTTCTTTGTGGCGGCGACCCTGCGCGATATTATCAGACGCTATCGCAAATTCCATAAAACCTACGCGGAACTGCCGGACAAGGTTGCGATTCAGCTCAATGACACCCATCCGACCATAGCGATCGCTGAGCTCATGCGCATCCTTGTTGACGAAGAAGGACTCCCGTGGGAGACTTCGTGGGATATCACCCGGAAGACCTTCGCGTACACGAATCACACGGTGCTTCCCGAAGCGCTCGAAACCTGGACGGAAGGGCTGTTTGCCCATTTGTTGCCGCGGCACCTCCAGATCATTCAGGAGATCGATCGCCGCTTCATGATCGAGGTGCAGTCCTCGTTCCCCAATGAGCCGCAGCGGGCGCAGAACATGACGCTCATTACCGGCGACGGAGATCGCCGGATCCATATGGCGCGTCTCGCGATTGTGGGGAGCCATACGGTCAATGGGGTTTCAGCGTTGCACTCCGAACTTCTCAAAAAAACGGTATTCCCCGATTTTTATGCAATGACGCCGGAAAAGTTCACGAATGTCACCAACGGCATTACCTACCGTCGCTGGCTGATTGAGTCAAATCCGCGCCTCTCTGCGTTGATCACCGAAGCGATTGGCGACACCTGGATGGAAGATCTGTCCGAGCTGAAGGCGCTTGAGCCGTTTGCTGCCGACAGCGAATTTTGCGGCAAGTTCCGTGAGGTCAAGCATGCAAACAAGGAAGCATTTGCCGCGTATCTCGGACAGACCTGCGATCATACCTTCCGACCGCTCTTCATGCTTGACTGCCAGGTGAAACGCATGCATGAGTACAAGCGGCAGATGCTGAATGTGCTTCATGCCATTACGCTCTATAACCGCCTGCGCGAGGGCCGCGTCGATGAGACCTTTGTTCCGCGGACGATCCTTTTCGCAGGGAAGTCGGCGCCGGGATACTGGCTCTGCAAACTGATCATCAAGCTGATTCATGCGGTCGCCGAGACGGTTGCAAACAATCCGACCGTTCGCGAAAAGCTGCAGGTTCTTTTTGTGCCGAACTATTCGGTTTCGCTTGCCCAGCGGATCATGCCCGCTGCAGAGCTTTCCGAGCAGATATCCACTGCCGGATTTGAAGCATCCGGCACCGGCAACATGAAATTCACATTGAACGGCGCTCTTACCATTGGGACGCTTGACGGTGCAAATGTCGAGATTCGTCAGGAGGTTGGTGAGGAGAACTTCTTCCTGTTCGGGCTGACGGCAGAAGAAGTCATGGCGCAGCGCCATGCGTACCAGCCCCAGCAGTTTTATGAACAGGATCCTGAGCTGAGGCAGGCGATCAATCAGTTGCTGGAGGGGCACTTCTCGCCGGATAACCCCTCACTCTTTCACCCGATTGTGCGCACGCTGCTCGATGTGGACTGGTTTTTTGTGCTTGCCGATTTTGCTTCGTACGTCGCCTGCCAGGACCGGGTGTCGGCTACCTATCGCGACAAGGAGCGATGGACGAAGATGGCGGTGCTGAACGTTGCGCGCGCCGGGTTCTTTTCGAGTGACCGGGCCATCCGCGAGTACGCTGAAAAAATCTGGGATGCCAAGCCGGTAAAAAGTTAGCCCCGGGGTTGTCATTGAGCGCACAAGGGAAAATCGCGCGGGCCGCGGGCGTCATGTCCGCCGCGACGCTCATCAGCCGCATTCTCGGATATATCAAGGACATGATTCTGGCCGGGTACTTTGGGGCCTCGGCCAAATCCGATGTCTTTTTTGTCGCATTCCGCATTCCCAATCTCCTTCGTGAACTGTTTGCCGAAGGCTCCATGTCGTCGGCGTTCGTTCCGGTGCTGACCGAAACCCAGACCAAAGAGGGCAGGGAAGCCGCCAACCGGCTTGTGCGCGCAGTGCTTCTGATCCTTTTGCTGTCTGTCGGTTCCATCTGTATTCTCGGAATGGTTTTTGCCCCGTTTATCGTCACCATGATTGCACCGGGATTCCTTGACGATCCCGTCAAGTTTGCCGATGCTGTGCTGCTGACGCGCATCATGTTCCCGTTTCTGCTGTTCATCAGTCTGGCTTCTCTGGTCATGGGAGCTCTGAATACGCGCGGCGTTTTTTTTATACCGGCACTCGCCCCGGCACTCCTGAATGTCGTAACGATTGTCTGCATTGTTCTGCTTGCTTCCCGATTCGCGAACCCGATCATCTCGGTTGCTGTCGGCATTGTTCTGGGAGGACTGGTACAGTTTCTCTTTCAGGTTCCGGCATTCTGGCGGCAGGGTTTTTCTTTTTTTGGGCGTTCGGGAGAGACGGGACTGACGTTCAGGCAGGCTCTCGCACATCCGGGGCTGAAGCGAATCGGCACGCTCATCATTCCCGCAACCTTCGGCATGGCGGTTGCGCAGATCAACATCTTCGTCAGCACCATTCTCGCTTCCTATCTGCAGGATGGCAGTATTACCTATCTCTACTACTCGATGCGGCTGATCCAGTTCCCGATCGGCATATTCGGCGTTGCGATGGGCATGGCGATTCTGCCGGCACTCTCCGAACATGCGGCAAAAAAGGAGTTTGGCCTGCTGAAGGATGATTTTTCCTTTGCGCTCAGGCTGCTCTTTTTCATTACCGTGCCCGCCATGGTTGGGCTGATTGCGCTCCAGATGCCGATTGTGAACACGCTGTTTCAGCGGGGAGAGTTTTCCCATGGCGCATCTGTCGCAACTGCCCAGGCGCTCATGTGCTACGCGTTCGGCATCTGGGCGATTGTCGGGGTGCGCACGGTAACCTCCACATTTTACGCCATGCAGGACACGAAGACCCCGGTGAAAATCGCCACATGCGGGGTGGTGATCAACATCGTCTTCAGCGTTGCCCTGATGGGGCCGATGCAGCATAACGGTCTTGCTTTGGCGAACTCCGTGGCTGCAACGGCAAATTTTATCCTGCTCTATTATTTTTTGCGGAAGAAACTCGGCGGCATCGGTACCCGGAGAATTGTTGTCTCCTTCGCAAAGACAGTTACCGCCGCGGCGGTTATGGGTGCTGCCGGGTGGTTTGGCACGCAGAGTGAGCTTTGGACCACCAGCGGCCAGGCCGGTTTGAAGGCGCTCTATCTCACCGTCGCAATCGTCGGTTCGTTCGGCCTGTATCTCGCAGTTGCTCACCTGCTGAAAAGCGAGGAGCTTTCCTATATGGCGAAGAAAATACGTCAGCGGATTATGCGGTAGCATTCGGTAATCACGAGAGTGGATGCGAGAGCGTTTTTTTTGTACAATGAGAAGATGATAGCGATTGATACCTATCTTCGTGAAGCAGTTGCCCAAATCGTTGACAGCGTTCATCCGGAGATGATCATTCTCTTTGGCTCCCATGCATACGGCAAGCCGGATGATGGCAGCGATCTGGATTTGCTGGTGGTGATGGACACGGACGAATTGCCGCACAGGCGTGCCATTCCGCTTCGCAAACTGCTCAGAAACCTTGGCGTACCGAAGGAGATTATCGTCAGAACTCCTGAGGAGTTTCGGCGTTTTCGTGATGTCGTTGGAACCGTTATCTATCCCGCCGCGCGTTACGGGCGCGTCCTTTATGAACGATAACCGAATTCCGGTGGTTCATGCTTGGTTTCGTAAGGCAGAAAACGATCTGATTACCGCAGAACATACTCTTTCGATGGTGAACCCTCCCTGCGATACTATCTGTTTTCATGCTCAGCAGTGTGCTGAGAAGTATCGGAAAGGATTTCTGGCTTTTCACGCTGTTGAGTTTCCGCGAACCCACGATCTTGAAGATCTCGTATCTCTTGGGGCATCGGTTGACCCGTCGTTGCCCGACGCGCTGACAGGAGTCGAACTGCTCTCCGGCTATGGGGTCGAGGCTCGTTATCCGAGTGAAGTCTATTATGACATCCCCCGTTCTGATGCGGAGGATGCTGTTGTTTTGGCCAAAAAAGTTAGGGCCGAGATTCTTTTACGGGTAGGAGATCTTGGCAGGTAACCCTGCGGAAGATTCAGAAATCAGGGGTCCTCTTCCGTTTTGTCAGCATCCGCGCAACCCAGTATGCCCCCATAGCCGCAAAAAGATGTTTCAGGGAGTGTCCGCTGATCGAGCCAGTCAATCCGAGAAGTGCCGCATCAAAGTGTTTAGCCACTTTCGCCAGAACATAGAAGCCGAGTACTGCATACAAATCACTCTGTCGGGTAAAGCGGGATCGGAATAGTATACAGACCGCAGGGATGAGAATCATCGGCAGGAACTGAAAGATGACGTACATCCGGAGATCTCCGAAGGCCGAGTTGTCCGGTATGCCGCCAGTACCAGACACTGAAGAGTCCCAGGGCAAGCAGGTGGTTGACGTTCCGGCGGCAATCCACATAAACTCAAAAGACACCGCCAAGGCGGAATCAGGAGGTTTTTCATGGTCATACGGCCTATTGTGGTGGGGCCTTTGCAGGTCAACTGTTATGTGGTTGCCGATGAGGCGACGAAAAAGGCGATTGTGGTCGATCCCGGCGATGAACCGGATCGTATTCTGGACATTATCAAGAAACATGCTCTGGATGTTTCCGCGATCATATGCACGCACGGACACTTCGACCATGTCGGCGCGGTGGCAGAGCTCAAAAAGGGGACCGGAGCCCCGGTCATGCTCCACCATGATGATATCGCCATTTACGATGCGGCCAATACCGCCGGGTCTATGTGGGGATTCGATGTCGATCCGCAACCGGAGCCTGATGTCTGGCTGAAGGAGGGCGACACGATCAGCTTTGGAAACCTCACGCTTACCGTAATGCATACCCCCGGACACAGCCCCGGCTGCGTCTGTCTCTACGGTCACGGGGTGCTTATTTCAGGAGACACCCTGTTTGCCGGCTCGGTCGGCCGCACCGATCTTCCGGGCGGCAGTTATGCGACACTGAAACAGTCATTCCGACGCCTGATGGCTCTGCCGGAAGAGACGAATGTCTTTGCCGGTCATGGCGAGAACTCAACCATCGGCCGCGAGAAGCGCGAAAACATGTTTGCGGGAGAGATGCTGTCGTAAATATTCTTTAGCAACCGCTTCTTCCTGCAAGTTTTTAATCTGGGAGATATATGAGCAAAAAGGTCGTTTATGAGCGTTTTCTCTGGTTTGAACGGCAAGCAAAAGCCAAACGCTATCCTAACGCAACTGATCTTGCCCGCCATTTTGAGGTATCAGTAAAAACTGCTCAGCGCGATATTGCTTTCATGCGGGACCGTCTTGGATGTCCGCTTGCCTATGATAGACAATCAAAGGGATACTATTATCAAGATGATGCCTTTATATTGCCGCTGACTCTTACCGTAGATGATCTCACGTCTTTACTTCTAGCCAAGCAACTTCTCAGTAATGTTATGAGAGGCTCTGTGGACAATGATCTCTCTCTTGCCATTGAAAAAATATCTGTCATTCTGAGCCGGAACGGAACTGACCCGAATCTCATTGATGATGTGGTTTCGATTCAGTTTACAGAATATTCTCCAGTTTCCGAGAAAACTTTTCAAACTGCACTGGAAGGTTGCGTGACAAAACGTCAGGTCAGGATCGTGTATCAATCTCCCGCTCACGTTTCCCATACGGAAAGAACTATTGAGCCCTATCATCTTTATAATTATCTGGGTACCTGGTATCTCGTGGCATTTTGCCACCTTCGTCGGGAAATACGGAATTTTCACCTTCGTCGAATCAAACAAATCAGCCTGCTTGACCAGAAGCAAATCAGGAAGAACAAATTTGATATCAAGCGCCACTTTGCTTCATCCTTTGGACTCTACAAAGGACCGTTGAGGGCTATGGTTACCCTGCGACTCAACCCATCTAAGGTTCCGTGGCTTGAAGGGCTTGTCTGGCACCAGCAACAGACAAAAAAGGTGCTTAAAGACGGATCGCAGGAGATCACTTTCCCTGTTTCCAATTATGCCGAAGTAGTCATGGAAGTACTCCGCCACGGCTCCGGAGTCGAAGTGATCAAACCAAAAGAACTGAGAGCTCTCGTCAAGATCGAAGCACAAAAAATAGCCAATCTTTACTGATCTCAGATGCTTGTCAATAGGAGCTTTATAGCGATGCTTGCCTCGTAAAGCCTTGCTCTGCAGTTGATTTGTCCTTTCCTGCCTCTGTAAACCCAATTCAGAAGCCATTTTATATGTAGGACGCTTTGTGGGTAACATGGCCTGTTAAAGTAAAAGCAGAACAAAAACGGGAGGAGGAAATTGATCCATGATTACCCCACTGCTGAGAAAAATGATCCTGCTTGAAGAAATATCCATAACTACCAGTCTGTATGAACACGCCTTGAAACAGCTGAAGGAAAGCAAAAAGAAGAACGGCCGGCAAGGTCTGCAGGCAGAAGTAAACCAACGCAAGGCGGATATGGCATGGGCGCTCCTGATGGGCGGCGAGTATGAGCAGGCCTATAATCTTTACAAATCACTCCCGTGGGATGGGTATGCGAAGGAAAAATGTCTTGGTATCGGGATTGCTTTTACTGAAGTCGGCAATCTGGAAGGGGCAAGAATAGTCATTGACGGTGCGCTCGAAGACTTTCCCGATTCTGATGAGCTCTGGCTCGCCAAAGGCAATCTCCATAAAACACAGGGACAATGGGCTGAGGCGTTGGAATGCTATGAACATGCTCTGGAGATTGATGCTAAAAATCCACGGAACCACTTGATGAAGGCTACCGCTCTTTATGGCCTGCAACGGTATGATGAAGCTATTCCTCTGCTTGAAGCGCTTGCCGAAGCGAATCCCGACGAGCCGCATATTTTGAGCTTGCTGGCAAACTGCCATCTTCAGGCAGGCTCGCCGGAAATATCGGCCACCCTTTTTCAGAACCTTATCGGGCATGGGTGCCATGAAGCCAGTATTTATAATGGCCTGTTCCGTTCTTATCTCGCAATGGAAGACATCGACGCAGCATTCGAAACAGCCCTCGCGGCATCGAAACATGCCGCTGCTGCTGATGGAACTGCTTTCTGCAACTTGGCTTACGTCTTACTGCTCAAAGACCGCGTTCAGGAAAGCAGGGCTGCTGTAAACAAGGGGCTGAGAATCTATCCCGGGCATGATGGGCTCATGGAGATGCTCGATCTGCTTGACAAAAAAGCAGATGCATACTACGAAAAGGCACACGGGACGATGATTTTGAATCATATACACACAGGAGGGGTGAAATGGAACTGATTATTGCATGGGCTGTTTTTGCATGTCTCGTCGGTTGGTTCTGGAGTAGCAAGGGGCTGAGCTTCGCAACCGGCATGATCCTGAGTATTATCCTGAGCCCATTGATCGGATTTGCCATCGGCCTCATTAAAAAAGCGGATGTCAAAGCGCAGGAGCGTATGAAGACTGAAGACGGCAGCATGAAAAAATGTCCTTTCTGCGCCGAGTTGATCAAGAGTGAAGCCAGGGTCTGCCGCTATTGCAGCAAGGAACTTGTTGATCAGGCATAGGTGAGCATCAGGGCCATGCGTGAAAAGCGGCGAACCAAACAGATACGCCGTATATTCTGGGAGGCAAAAGAGATTCCTTATGCCAACAAAGCATCGTATCTGCTCGGCGATCTGACGTTGTATGGCGTCAGCCGATGCAAGCAGCTTGTTATGGAAAATGTTAACAGGGGTTGGTATGAGTTCGATATTTATCGGGCAAGAGATCACGTCGTGACGCTGGTTGTTGAACTCCCGGTGGATTTCTCCGTGAGAGATATCGAGAGAACGATTCTGGATGTGTGGGTAAAGGGAGGTGCAGTATGTGCGACCGATAGTGCTGTCATGAAAAGATGGGAGCGTCGGATATTACCTGCATATGGATATGATCATGCAAAATTCTCTGCGCTGCGTTTTCTGGAGGCACTGAGAAAAGCTTTGCTGATGCAGAAAGCGTGCAAGGCGCAGTCCTGATGGAAAAAGAGCTGGTGTATGGCAAAGACAATCAAGTCGTTATGCAGCTCATTCGGAACAGGATGGGATATTGCTGTTCAGGAGTGCCTTTGGTGCGCTCAAGAAACACGTGACGAGTATGAGGTATGTGCAAGGCTCACACAGGGGCGAAATGCGGAAAGAGCATAAGCGGTGAGCAAGCGAATGAGCATGGTGAATCTGCTCGTATACAACCCCGCCGACTGAGATCTCTGATTTTTTCATAAAAAGAAAGTGCGTTGAGATACCTGTTATTTTCGGTACGTTGCGGTATCTGGAGATATGCGTAAAGTAGGAGGCTCAGTTTTTTCAGGAGAAATTAGCTATAATTCAGGCACTTGCCAATAAACAGTGGAGGGCTTCTATGCCTGTGTATTCTCATAGCCGGATAGGAACGTTTGAGAATTGCCCACAACAGTACAAGCTCAAGTATATTGACCGGATTCAGCCGCCGGAAGGCAAGACAGGCGTGGAAGCATTCCTCGGTTCGCGCGTGCACGAGGTGCTTGAAAAGCTTTACAAGGAGCTCATCCTTGCAAAGCTGAATCCGCTGGAAGACCTGCTTGCTTTCTATGAAGCACAATGGGATAGGAATTGGAGTGACGATACTGTCGCCATTGTCAAAAAGACATTCACGCAGGAGCATTACCGGCAGGCTGGCAGAAACGCCATCACCGCATATTATGAGCGGCATCACCCTTTCAATCAATCCAAAACCATTTCTACCGAGGCCTTCATCAACTTCAAGGTTGGAGAGTATACATTGCAAGGCTTTATCGACCGCTTGTGTCATAACGGCAGGGGCGGGTATGAAATTCATGACTATAAGACGTCAGGCTCGCTTCCCGGACAGGACAAGTTTGACAGTGATCGCCAGCTCGCGTTGTATCAGATCGGCATTCAAGACAAATTCCGCGATGTGAAAGATGTGAAGCTGGTCTGGCACTACTTGTTGTTCGATAAGCAAATAGTCTCTACGAGAACTCCGGCTCAGCTGAAAGACCTCAGAAAAGAGGTTGTTTCGCTCATCAAAACCATTGAGAAGGAAACCCGCTTTGAGCCTCGCGAAAGTGCGTTGTGCGACTGGTGCGACTTCCCCGAATATTGCCCAGCCAAGAAACATGAATTCGCGCTGCAAGAACTGCCGCCCAATAAGTACCGAAAAGAAAAAGGCGTTGCACTGGTCAACAAATACGCTTCCATCAAGGCAAGGATGAAGGAGCTAAAACAGCGGCAAAATGCCCTTCAGCTTGAATTGCAGCTGGTTGAAGATGCTGCCATTCTCTATGCGCAGGAAAAGAATCTTAGCAAAATCGTCGGCAGTGAATGCAGTCTGGCAGTGACTTCGGAAAAAGTGCTGGCATTTCCTCTATCAGGTGATGAGCGGAGGGCTGAGTTTGAGGCATGCGTCAGAAAAGTAGGCATTTGGGATGATGCGTCCATACTCAACGTGAATCGACTCGAAAAGCTGTTGGAGAGTGAAGCGCTCGATGAGAAGACGAAAAAAAAGCTGTTAAGATTTGCTGAAGCAAGAAACGAAACGAGCGTCAGACTGGTGAAGAAAAAGAACGGCGAGGAGCGACCATGAGGGGAAGCTCATTGTTGGAAGAAGCGCTTGCAAGTCCACACGTGATAATCAGCATCATGGGACCACATGCGGGCGAATCAAGCAGGGATATTTTTCAACGGAAGGCTGAAGATATATTGAAGCATGGGGTTACTTATTGGCTGGTTAAATCTGCCAAGGCTGCTCCGCCATTGGTTCAAAAGCTTTGCAGGAGCCACTCGACCTATGTGTTCTTTGTTGAAGCCTCCTCAGTAAATGGAGCCCGGCCGACCGACATTGCAGCCGCAGCCAAACAGTACTCAACAAATAATCTTGAGTGGCGCAATCTGCCGGCCGGCATAGGCCCGGTAACCGGCAAGCTCGATTCACGTGCTTATGCACTTGTGCTTGATGCACTGACGACGGATGTCGAGGGCATGGTTGATCTTTGGGACTATGCTGATTTTACAGATATCGAAAGACCAGTTAAAACAATATTGGGTTGCTCAACAGTTTGTGTGGTAAAGAAGAATATGAGAGATCATCCGGAAAAGATGAAGTCGAGATTCCGGCATGTTCTTGCAGTTGCAAGACTCGGTGCACCTCACGGAGTATATGTGAGATGAACTGGGCGTGTCGTGTAACGTGAGAATTAAACTAAGGGCGCCGGATTATCCATGAGATTAGAACTGTTGTGATGATATGGCGTGCAAAAAAGACAGAATGGGAGAGAATAAAATGAGCATTGATCCTAAATATGTGACTTTGGATGTCCTATTGCATAAACGTCTTTTTCTTATTCCTAAATATCAACGCGCCTATAGCTGGCAAAGCCAGCAAGGATCTGGTTATTACTGCGGCAATAAAATATGTCCGCTCGCATGATCAAACACATTAAGAGTCATGCATTGAATAGCGCTTAATAGGGTACATTCAATTGCCGAAGTAGTAAGCATGATTTTCTGCATGGTGCAACGGTTTGAGGCTGGAGATGTTTCGTTTATGCAATGGTCGAAACCACATAATGAAAAATAGCAGTGTTAGGAGTATGAATTATGAATTCAAAACCTGAAGGTGCCGGAGCAAGAGCATGTTGGTTTGTTGGCGCATCATACTCTGCAACAGAGGATCAAACGCCCCGTTTTTTGAAAGATGGCGTTTGGCATACCGATCACTCGGACGACAAAGTTCTTGCGAAGATTCGTTCGATCAAGGTAGGTGATCGCATCGCCATTAAATCCTCCTTCGTTCGCAAAAAGGATCTGCCGTTCGATAACCGAGGGCAAACCGTTTCCGTCATGGCGATCAAGGCCATTGGAACGGTAAAAGAGAATCTCGGGGATGGCCGCACTTTGAAGGTTGACTGGACCCCTTTCGATCCTCCGCGTGCGTGGTACTTTTATACCAATAGAAGCACGGTTTGGCGGGTCTTGCCAGGCGACTGGACTACAGACGCTTTGATTGGATTCACATTCGAGGGCAAGGCGCAAGACATTAATCGGTTTCGCAACGCCCCTTATTGGCGCGAACGTTTCGGTGATAGCGCTGTCGACAAGCGTCGTTTCAACTGGACCCGATTTTATGAGGCTGTAGCCGACAAACTCCTCGCCTTTCGGAACCGGCGAGATGAGCTGATTTCCGGAATCCACGCTATTGCCTCTAAGGTGGATGGCTTCGCCAACCTACAGGATCGATTCGCGGATGGTTCCTCTGGCCCCCTGAAGGACATCTGCCCATTTACGGCGATGGGTATATTCAACCGGGGGATCACCGATGCAAATCGCAAAGCTATTGCGAACGAGCTTGCCAGTCTGCTTCGAGTGTCCGAACCTGTTCCAGACTCCTTTGAAGGAATTCCCATTCTCAACAATCAGAAGTCATGGTTTTTCGGGTTCGACGACAAACGCCAACCAGATGATATTGACGCCCTATGGGAAGTCTTCGCCCAAGCGATTGCTTTTGCGGAATCAGATGATTCTGATGCACGGTCAGCATTTGTTGCTGCCTACGATAATGCGACCCAGCGCTATGGAGTGGGATGGAACCTTACCATGGGGCTTTACTGGATTCGACCTTGGAATTTCCCACCACTTGATAGTCAGTCCCGAGGGTACATCAGCAAGAAACTCAATACCCAGATCGGCATGAACGGACCCAAAGGGCGCTGCAATGCCAGTGATTATCTGGCAGTACTGGACACCCTCGAGGCTCGCTTCCAAGAGGATGCTTATCCGGTCCACTCATTTCCTGATCTGTCCCTTGCTGCCTGGCATTTTAAGGACACAGGAACATCACCCCATCCATATGTTAACCCCGATGATGAGGAAATTTCACCGGCTGTTCCTGATGAAATTCGACCAATTGAGCCGTATTCGATAGACGATATTATGGGTGACGGATGTTTTATCGCCCGAGAAAAACTCGAA
>Ga0228535_1003092_pt1 | contig 13166 bp, 9 predicted proteins | sample SJ1metagenome_FD_168457 | JGI IMG/M metagenome (GOLD analysis project Ga0228535, IMG submission 168457) | Enriched culture of PCE-dechlorinating microbial communities from Ithaca, New York, USA - SJ1 | ecosystem: Engineered > Modeled > Simulated communities (microbial... > Unclassified | place... | reverse complement strand
GGCGGCCGTTCGAGTTCCGGAAAACCTGGAAGCCCATTTCCTGCCGGAGTTCAGTCAGCAGGCGCGCCGGCTTTTTTATATCGGCTACTGCCGCTCGAAACTTGGGGATGGCGAGGGCGCGAAAAAGGCTTGGGAAGAGGCTTTGAGGATCCGCCGGCACGTCCGCTTCGAGGCCTCCTATAATTTCACTCTGATGAACACGCGGTATTTTCAGGCCTTTTGCCTCCGGGGCCTCGGAAGAAACGAGGAAGCGGACATTTACATCCGCTCCATCCGGGAATTCGCCGATAGTTCGGTCATGACCGGCGCGACCGACCAAACACGGCGGCACCTCCTGAACCTGGCGTTTTTAGGGCAGGAGATGAATCTCGACCTTTTCTCCCGGTTCGACACGGAACTGGGAATCACGACCTTCGCCGGCATGGCCACCTCGGTCGAAGATTAAAATGCGGGACACAATACCCATTTACCCTATTTCATCACCCCCTCCGCTGCCAGGGGTGGAAGGGGATCCGGGGGGGGGCATATACTCCCCCTCGGCCGCGGGGCCGAAGGGCTGAGAGGATATGGCAACGGGCGCAGCGAGCTTTGGAGGTCCTCCGGGCCCGAGTGCGGGGGGGCCGCGCCGGGCCCGCCGTCGCCGTGCCGTCCGCCCTTCCATTATGTTGTGGATCATGAGAAAAAGCCCCTGTTAAAAAAAGGAGTAGAGAGATGAGAGATCATGTCATGGATGATATCCGTACATGCGTGGAGTTGGAAGTTCCTGAGCGGGTCCCCGTTTTTGCGCTGAGCGAGGAATTCGATATCAAGTGGTTCGGAAAATATGCCTACGAGGAAATCTGCCAGGACGGCGACAAGATGGCCGAGGCCTGGATAGCCGCCACGGAGGAGTTCGGCTACGACTGGGTCTGGCTTCAAGTCGATGACTGCTTCGAATTCGAACCTCTGGGCGTGGGCTGCCACGGCGAGGGGAATATCCTGAGGGCGACCAAGACCTATCTGCCCCCCGCCGCCGAGACTCTCCGGAAGCTTAAAGTCCCGAATCCGTTGAGGGACGGCAGGATGCCGGAGAAGCTCAAAGCTCTGAAGCTCGTCCGCAGGCATTTCGGCGACAGGGCATGCGTCACGGGAGGAAACGCCGCTCCTTTCTCTTCGGCCTGCCTGCTCTTCGGCCTTACCGAGGCGCTGATGATGATTCACACCGAGCCGGACCTGCTGCGCTCCGCCATCGAATTCTGCGTCGACCTCCAGATCGAGTGGGGCCTGGCCCAGCTTGACGCGGGCGCGCACGCCATCTGGCTGGGGGACTGCAACGCCATGAGCAACCTGATCTCGGCCGAGCAGTTCAAGCAGTTTGCGTTCGATCCCTGCGCCCGGGTCATCGAGGCCTACCGCAAGGCGGGCGGCCTGACATTCCTCCACAACAGCGAAGAACGGGCGTCCCATATCGAACTCCTCGCCCAGCTCGGGGCGAGCGTCGTCAACGTCGGCCCGGGGATCGATATCGGAAGCGCCAAGGAGCTGCTGCGCGGGAAAGTCTGCCTCTCGGGAAACCTGGAACCCATCCAGATATTGATGAACGGGACGGCCGAACAGGTGGCCGGGGAAACAGAGAGGATCATGAAGATCGCTATCCCCGGCGGCGGGTACATATTCAACACGGGCGAAATGAACCCGCGTGACGTGCCCGAGGCGAACATGCGGGCCATGATCCGGACGGCGAAAGCCCTCGCGGGCGGCTGACGGATGGAGAGGGCCTCGTCCCTTCTCAACGATATTGACGGGGATTGACATCGCGGAAATTCCCGAATTTTATTGGGCGGGAGCTGACATGATGAAAGCATGGCGCATGAGCCTCGTTTTTTCCTTGTCTTTTCTGATGCCGGCCTTGAGCGGTTTGTCCTGTACGCCCGAGACGGATTCAAATCCAGTTCGTGTCCGGCGGGCCGCGGGCAAAATTCGTGTCGATGGAAACATCGATGAGCCGGCCTGGGCGGCCGCCGCGCCGGTCGGCGCTTTTCTCGTCTATCCGACACACGAGCCGGAAAAAGGCGAAACGACGGAAGCCAGGATGCTTTGGGACGACGAAAATCTTTATATCGCCTTTAAGACCATCGACCGGAATATCCAGGCCAGCCGGACCCAAAGGTATGAGGATGTCTTCAATGATGACTGCGTGGAAGCCTTCATTTCACCGTTCGCGGACAGGCCCCACATTTACACGAATATCGAAATCAACGCCCTCGGCACGTTCCTGTCCGAGATCCATCTGCCCGCCCCGGATACCGAACTGGAGAAAATGGCGGGAGTCATCTCCTCCCGTTACACCAAGAAACCGGGCCACTATCTCTGGTCTCCGCCCGGTCTCCAGATCGGCCGTCAGCATAAAGGGACGATGAACGACGAGTCGGATGAAGATTCCTGGTGGCTGATCGAGATGAGCATTCCCTTGGAAACATTTTTCCATCTCGGCCTCAAGCAAAGGCCCCGGGAGGGAGATGTCTGGCGCTTTAATCTTTACAGGATCGGCGGGAAGACCCTTCCGCCCCGGCGAAACCTCTTTTTTCTCCCAGAGGGGAAGGGAAATCACTCGCCGGAATACTACGGCCGGCTCGTTTTTTCCGAGTAGCCGGAGCCCTGGAATTCTCCGGAGGCGTGACCTGGAGAGATGATCGACGATCGAGGAGAAGACGCGATGAAGAGGCGCGATTTTATAGGCTCATCGGTTTTGGCCGGCGGTTCTCTGGCTCTGTTTAAAAAACCAAAAATGGGCATGGATCCCGGCCATGACGTCCTGGCCGAAGAATCCGCCCCGCGGTCCTCCTCCGGCCCCGGCCTTCCGGATTTGCAGCCGGCCCGCTGGATCTGGTACCCGTCCGGCCGGACGCTGCCCAACACGTTTGTCCTTTTCCGCCGTGAAATCGCCGTTCCGGCCCGGATCAAGCGGGCCGCCGGATGGATTGCGGCCGACAGCCGGTATCTGCTTGAAATCAACGGGCGGAGGATTCAATGGGGGCCGGCCCCGGCGGATCCGCGCTGGCCGGAAGCCGATCCGCTTGACTTGACCGCCCACCTTCGCGCCGGCCGGAATATCATCGGGAGCACGGTCCTTTTTTACGGCCACGGAGACGGAACTTGGCCCATCGGAAAACCGGGGTTTTTGTTCTGGATGGAAATGGAATATGATGACGGCCGCGTCGAAAAGGTTGTTTCCGACTCCTCATGGACGTGCTGCCTTTCCAGGGCTTGGAAGCCCGGCCGTTACAAAAGGTGGTATCTTCGCGCCCTTCAGGAAGAGTTTGACGCCCGCCTCCACCCTTACGGATGGACCTCCGCCGGATTTGAAACCGGAGCGGATTGGCTTCCGGCCATGATCCTGAAAGGCTCTCCGAACCGGCCGGCTCTCTCGACGGATTATCATGACTATGCCCTGGAGTTGTCGGATGGGCCGCCGGATACGATCCTCCGGCCCCGCAGCGTCCCCATGCTCCGCGAAGAAATAGTCCCCGTTCAAAAACTCTCGGAATCGCTGTGGCTGGATTGGAAACGGCCTCCGGAGGAATATTTCGACTGCCGGACCCCGGATGCCTTCGCCTTCGCCGGCGCCTTGAATCCGAGGGAAACCGCGAAGGGTGAATGGCAGGTGGAACTTGACGGCCGCCGCGGCGCAGTTCTGACATTCGAATTCGCGGAGCAGGCCGTGGGCTGGCCGTGCTTTTCGATCGACGCGGCCGCGGGGACGACGGTCGAGCTGCTTGTTCATGAAGCCCACCAGGCCGGCGGCCCGGCCCTGCTCAATACGCACTTCGACAGCTGGAGCCGCTTCATCTGCCGCGAGGGCCAAAACCGCTTTGAGGCTTTTGATTTTGAAAGCCTGCGGTGGCTTCAACTGCACATCCATAACGCCTCGGGGGCGGTCACCGTCCGGGACGTGGGTTTGAGGCGGAGAATTTTCCCGTGGCCCAATGAGCCGCGCATCCGCACCTCGGAGCCCGGTCTCGATAGGCTGATTGCGGCGAGCGTCAACACCCTGCACAACTGCGCCCAGGAGACGCTCGTCGACGGCATGGCCCGGGAACGCCAGCAGTACAGCGGCGACTGCGGGCATCAAACCCATGCCATTTACATGGCATTCGGCGAGACACGGCTGCCCGCGAGATATCTCACGACGTTCAGCCAGGGCCTGACCGCCGACGGTTATTTCCTGGATTGCTGGCCCGCCTATGACCGCCTGGCCCGGCTCCAGGAGCGGCAGCTTCAGCTCACCTCCTGGGGGCCGATCCTCGACCACGGCATCGGGTTCAATTTCGATTGCTGGCACCACTTCCTTTACACCGGCGACCTGGACGTATTGAGGGAGCTTTACCCGCGGCTTATCCGTTTCGCCCGATATTTGAGCGGGATCGTCGGCGGCGATGGGCTGCTGCCCGTCGAGGATACGGGCGTCCCTTCCGTCTGGCTCGACCATGTCGCTTACGATCGCCAGCGCCACAAGCAGTGCGCTTTCAATCTCTACGCGGCCGCCATGCTCCGGCACGCCCTGGCTCCCCTCGCCCGGGCGTTCGGAGAATTCAAGCAGGAAGAGGCGGCCGGGGAATTCGGCCGGCGTCTTGAAGAAGCGGCCGTCAATACGTTCTGGAGCGCCGGACGCGGCCTTTTCGTGAATAATCTCCCCTGGATTTCCGAAGAGAAAGACATCCGGCTTTGCGACCGATCCCTGGCGACGTCGATACTCTTTGACCAATGTCCGGGCGGCAGGACTGAAAATGCCTTAAGGGCGCTTGCCGATTGCCCGCCCGAAATGGGATTTTCGTATCCGGCCAACGCGGGCTGGAGGCTTTGGGCATTGGCCAAAGGCGGGCGGACGGACATCGTCGTCGGGGACCTGCGCCGCCGATGGGCCGAAATGGACTCCGTCAAGCTCAACAACACGCTCCAGGAAGACTGGAAGGTCCAGCCGGATTCCGGACAGCAATGGAGCCACTGTCCCGTCGTTCCCCTCTATACAGCCTACATGGCACTGGCCGGCATCCGCCCGCTGACGCCGGGATTTGAAAGCGCGGAAATCCGGCCTCAGCCGGCCGACCTTGAGGACCTGGATCTGACGGCATGGACCGTGAAAGGACCTCTTCATTTCCATTGCAGCGGCCGGCGGGGAAACAGGTTGATGACCCTTGAACTGCCTCCGGGATGCAGGGGAGAACTCGTCCTCCGCGAAGAAGAAACCGTAGGGCTTCCCAGGGCCGAAGGGCCGGCGGCCGCGGGGTGGCGCCGCTATCTGCTGCCGGCCGGCCGGACCGCCTTGCGGATCAAGTACGTCTAGGAGGCGGGAGCCGGAAAAAGGCGGTCAAGCCGGCGGCGCGGGCGGCTGATCCGGGGCATCGCCGCGAAGCGTTGCCTTTCCGTTTAAAAATGCGTTTTTTGGCGAAGTCCCTCGAACGCCTTTTCCGTGTTGACACGGCCGAGAGGACGCAATAGGCTCTATCCGTCCGCGTTGATTCGAGCCAACGCCCCGAATTCATATCAGGGAGGTCGACATGGAAAGGAGGGCATTCTTATCCGGTCTGGCGCTGGGAAGCCTCTCAATCCCAGGATTGGCGGCCGGTCGTCCCGCCGTCATCGGGAAGGCGAAGGGAGAGGCGGTCATCGTCCGGGCCGGTGCTTCCAGCCGGATCCCGTGTTCAAATGGCCGGAAGGCCGTTGATAAAATCGGCCGCTACACGCTGACGGAACTGCGCGATTACTTCAAAAAAAGGCTTTATGGAGAGACGATCCCATTTTGGGACATGCACGGAGTCGACGAGGAATACGGCGGCTTTCTCAGGGTCAAAAAGGACGGCCGAAGCTTTTTCACGATGGACAAGGATCTCTATTCCCAGGGGAGAATTCTCTGGATTTACTCCTATCTTTTCAATCACTTCGGCCAGGACGCCGGTCATCTTGAGGCGGCCCGGCAGGGCAAGGAAGCCCTGGTCACGCATTGCCGCGTGGAAAAGGGGCATTGGGGGACTCTCTATTCGAGGGATTGGAAGCTCAAAAAAGGGTTTTTCGATATCTACGCGGATATCTACATGATTCTGGGACTGGCCGAGTACTGGAAGGCCAGCGGCGACGAGGAAGCTCTGCGGCTGGCCGTTGAAACCTCGTATCTCGTCACGGAGACCGTGCTGGCGCCGCATTATCAGGGACAAGGCCACGGGCCTTTTTATGAGCCGGGGATCAAGCGCTTGGGGACATGGGTTCACTTCCTGTTCCCCTTGACCCTTCTCCTCTCGGACGCGAGGGAAGAGGGCCTGGAGAGAATCGCCCGGATGTGCGTTAGGAATATCATTCAGCGGCACTGGCGGCGGGACCAGGGGTTCGCCTACGAATACCTGGATGACCGGTACGAACCGTATTCCCACGATTATCTCAGCGACTACGGAGGAGAGCACGACTACACGCGCTATATCTCGGGCTGGCACAGCCTCCAGGGAGCCTGGAAGGTGATGTTCGAGGCTCTGCGGGTCGGCGTCCCGGAGATGTTCGCGGACGGCCTGGAATTCGGGCTCCAGACCCTCCGGGGGCATTGGAATGACGGCGACGATTGCCGTTTGATGGAATACGAGAATCCGGAGATGTGGGCGAGGAAGGCCGGCAACAATCTCAAGCCCTATTTTGCGATCTACGATATATTCGTTTTCTGCCTGATGGCCATCGAGCATGCTCACGAGCCCGAGGCCATGATCTGGTTCGACAGGGCTTTCACGTGCGCCCTGAATAAGCCGGGGGGGATCGACGACGGCGACATGACCCTCCATGAACCCCGGGGAATCATGTTCAGTCTCGAGATCCTCGAGCGGATGATCGGCCGCCAGGGGAGGGCTTCCGGCGTCTTTGATCGATAGACCGGCTTATTGAGCGTGCGGCGTCCGGGGATCCGGACCGGTTGAGGCCATCGCTTCCGGCCTCATCGCGCGAGCTTTCGCACGCGCGACGCGATCTTCTTCCGGATCTTTTTAAAGGATGGAGGCGGGCCCGTCCTGACCGGCCTGCCGTCGATGAACAAGGCATCCGCCTGCCCCCATTCCAGGAGGACGTCCCGGTCGAAGGTGTCGACCGTCCGGAATTCGACTTTTTCGCCGAATTCCGAACTCGCCTTTTTCGCCCGTTCATGGACCATATTCATGGCCGGGCACCAGCCGTTCAGCAGCGAGGTGACGACCACCTTGTCCGGCGCGGCGGCCGGCTTCTTCCGTTCTTTGATCCATCCCGGAGGGACCGCATCTTCGGCGAACGGTTTCCAGAGGAGGACTACGCCTTTCTCTTTATCCACGGCCGTGTAGCCGTGTTTTTTGAACCAGGAAGCACGAATGAAGAAGGGCAAAGAAATTCCCCAGGCAGCCATGCCCTTGGCCCCCATCGACCGGGCATCGTCCTCGGCGGCCTTGAGCAGGGCGCGGCCGATCCCCTTTCCCCGGCGGTCTCCGATGCCCTGTTTATAACCGTGGACCCAGATGCAGTGAATGAAATAGGCGTCGCGTCCCAGGATGGGAGAACGGTCCACAGGCACGTAATGGATCATGCCCAGGGCCTTGTCTCCCTCAACGGCCAGCTTGACCCGAAGGCCCTCGCCCTTGATCCGGTCGAACCATCGTTCTTTGTGCAAGAGCCCCTCTTTGATTTCGTCCGACCAGTCTTCGAGGCAGACAAAGTACCGATGCCGGAATTGTTCATTAAGATCGATGATTTCCATGATCTCCCCCCCGCCGTGAAGAGAATATCATATTTGATCAGAACAGGATCCTGTTCACACAATGCGATCTTTCCCAAGCGGAAAAGCCGCCCGGCGGCGGGCTGAAACCGCCGCCGACGGGATGTTTTACTTATTTTGGAGCTTCGGAATCCTTTGCCCCGCCCAGGCGAGCAAGCATGTTTTTGATGTCCTTCGCCCCTTTCCAAGCGACGTAGACGGTGATCGTCGAATACCAGAAGACGACCGCGACCGTCAGGGCCAGCCAAAACCAGTGTTTAAGCATTGGAACCTCCTTCAACGGCCGCCGTTTTAGGCGTCGGCTTGATCAGCGAGCCGATGACCATGGCCGCCCCGGCAATCAGGAACGTCGCGATTCCGGAGTAGTACGGCCCGATTTTCTTGGCGAATGCCTCCGTCGCCGGGATTTGCTCTATGATGAGAAACGTGACCGGGATGAGGGCGCCGAAAAAAATGGCCGCTCCCGCTCCCCAACTGTTGGCCTTTTTCCAGTAGCAGCAGGCGATAAGAAGGACCGATATGCTGGCCAGATAGACCGTTCCGGTTATGGTCAGATAGTTCCAGAGGTTTCCCTTGAGCGGATACCAGAGGCCGTAGAAGAGCAGGAAAATCCCGATCAGGGCGACGATCATCCGGTTCCAGAGAAGGCCCTTTTTTTCCGACCAGACGGTCTTGCGGAAGGGCGCCATGATGTCGTTGTAGATGACGCTTCCCCAGGTCAGCATGTAGGAAGAATCGGTGGACATGTCCGCGGCCAGCATGGCGGCGACGAGGAGACCGATCAGGCCCGCCGGCAGCATGGACCGAAGCATGAGAGGCATGGCGTGGAGAGTGTTCCCGCCGACCTGCTCCGGCGCCAGCACCGCCAGCGCGGCGATTCCCCAGAGCCCGGGGATGAGGAAGCGGCAGACAAAGAAGAAAGCGGTCCCCTTGTAGACCTTCAAACCCGTTTTCGCGTCCTTGGCGGCAAGGACGCGCGCGATCGTCGTTTGCCAGGTGAGAACGGTGGCCGTCATGACAAAGAGATTGAACAAAACAAACGGCCAGCCCATTGTCGTGTTCTTGAACGGATTGAAGCCCCCGGCCCCTTGATGGATTTGAACCGCCGAGACAAGCTTTTCCCAGCCGATATTGATCAGGATGAGAACCGTCACGACGAGAAGTCCCGCGCTCATGACGACGAACTGGAGGTAATCCGTGATCAGGACGGACAGCATCCCGCCGAGAATGGTATAGACGGCGACAAGGAGAAGAAGCGCGGTCATGGCGATTTCAAGGTACTTGATGTTGAATCCCGTCACCAGGACCAGGAACTCCCCGCCGGTGCGCAAAAAAACACCCATGTTGAGAAGACCGCCGAGCACGATCACCACGCCGGCCGCCCAGCGGATCCTGGTTCCGAACTTCTTTTGGAAAAGCTCGGGAATGGTGATGACCCCAGCCTCCCGGAGCGGTTTGACGCAGAATCCGGTCACGCCGACGGCGAACATGGCGAGCGCCTGGAGAATTCCGGGCGTCACGCCGGCGAAGCCGTGCTCATAGCCGTTCTGGGCGGTGTACATACAGGTGACGATACCGAATTCCGTCGCGGCCAGGGACGCGATGCCGAGATAGGTGTTCATCTCGCGTCCGGCGATCAGGAAATGCTCCACCTTGCCGACATACCTGCGCACCATGATCCCGGCGATCATGGTCAGCAGCAGATAGACACCGACGATGCTTCCATCCACAAGCCAGGAGAAATTGGTCATGCGCTCTTCCTCCGAAGTGACAAATTGGATTTGGCCGATTGATCAGGGGACAGCATACGGCCGGAAATATATTCCGGGGTGAAAATGAAGTCAAGATAATATTGGGGGACACAATACCCATTTACCTTAATTCCCCGCGCGTCAGGAAAAAATAGGGTAAATGGGTATTGTGTCCCGCTTTTTAGAAGAGGAGTCTTTTTCTCCGCCACTTGAGCTTCATGGTCAGAACCTTGTCCGTTGAGAAAATCCTGGCGGCGATGAAGACCAGGACGGCGAAGAAAATTAGCATGTAAAGGATCCCCAGGAAGATGGACTGGTAGTTTTCGAGAAGAATGTTCTGGGTCGCCAGAAACGGATGCGTGAAGGGAATCGCGAGAATGAAGACCTTGAGAGGCACGGAGAGCGAGTTCATGTCGGAGAAGAACGAGATGAAGTAGGGAATCATGACCAGAAAAATCACGGGCATGAGAAGACTCTGGGCGCTCCGGTAATCCTCGGCCAGGACGCCGAGGATGGTCGCCAAGGCCAGGGCGCACAGGATGGCGGCGAAAAGGGAGATGCCGAGCAGGATGTAACCGTTGGCGCTGAGCGACAGGCCGAGTTTATGAATGACGTTTCCGATATTGGCGGCCACGGGCACATCGGACATCAAGCCTCCCATATAGTATTTGAATCCAATCATGTAGATGATCGCCGAGATCAGCCCCACCAGGCCCGAGGCCAGCATCTTGGCGCTGACGATGGACGTCCGGCCGATCGGCACCGTCAGCAAAGTCTCCAGGGTCTTGTTTTGTTTTTCCATGGCGATGGCCGATATGACCATCTGGGAGGAATAGATGATGATCATCATCAGGATGATGGGAACGACGATGGACTGGGAATAAACGAAGCTGGTCACGCTCGACGCCGAACCCTCGGCCATGCGGTTCTTGACGATGACGTAGTCCCTGCTCTTGATGGGATTCTTCAGGTTATCCGGATTCATGTCGGGGAATTTCTTCTTGAGGAAATCGTCGGAAATATAGCTATTGACGGCCTTGACCACGGCCCCGAGAATCGCCGAGTTTTTCGTCCCGCTGATGGAGAAACTCCTCAGGAAGGTGTAGGTTTCAATCGGCTGCATCTCGAATTTGGAAACGGATTCTCCGAATCCGCCGGGGATGACCAGGAGAAGGTTCGCGTCGGAGTCCTTCGCTGATTGAATGGCCTCCTCCTGGCCCGCGGTCTTGGAGAATTCTACCTGGAAATTCATGAGGCGGAGATTGTCCAGCAGGCTCTTGGAAAGCGGCGACTGGTCGAGGTCCAGAACGGAAACCTTCTGGACCGTCATCGCTTTTTTTATCTCTTTTTTTGCCATCTGGCCGATGAAATAGAAAAGCCCGATGGTGAAAAGCAGCGATATGAACAATTGAAGCGTCACCAGCTCTTTGATTTCCTTGCGGAGAAGGTTGAAAAATTTTTTCATTGGAGTGCGCTCCTGAAGACGACTTCCAGATTCGGGGCGCTGTATTTTTCCTTCAATTCCTGCGGCGTTCCCGTATCCAGAATAATGCCCCTGTTGATCAGGGCGACGCGGCTGGAAAGGAACTCGACTTCCAGCATGTTATGAGAGGAGAGGAGGACGGAGATCCCTTCCCGCGAGAACTTCTTGATGATTTCCCGGACCTCCATCGAGTTGATGACATCCAGGCCGGATGTCGGCTCGTCCAGTATGGTCAGCACCGGCTTGGTCATCAGAGCGCGGGCCAGCAGGAGTTTCCTCACCATGCCCTTGCTGTAGGTGCCGACCTTTTCGTCCAGGCGGTTCCCCAACTCGGCGATGGCGACGGCCCGGTTGATGTATTCTTCGGACCGTTCAGCCGTTTCCGCGTAGAAATTCGACATGAATCTCAGATAATCCATTCCCGTGAGATTCCTGTAGGCTCCGGCCTCTTCCGGAAGGTAACTGATCAATTCGCGGAATTTTTCGGGGTTTTTCTTGAGATCAAAGCCGTTGAGGACGACCATGCCTCCGGAGGGCGAGAGCAAAGTCGATATGATCCTCAAGGTTGTCGTCTTGCCGGCGCCGTTCGGGCCGATCAAGCCGAAGATTTCGCCCTCATGGACCTCGAAACTCACGCCTTTCAAGGCTTCCAAGGTTCCATAGGTCTTTTTCAGGCCGTCCACCTGGAGCACAGTCTTCATCCGAACCTCCTTGAACAGTTCAGCCGGCCGCCCGCCGCGCGGTCGGCCATATCCACGGCGGCCGGGCCGCCCCGCCCGGGAAACCGGGCTTTCGCGCCGTCCGCTCCGGCCGTTATCAATCCGCGAACCGGATCGAGTACAAATCGGAGTCCCGCATGACGAAGCGGAGCCGCACGGGCTTTCCCTGGATCGTCCCCAGGGTCGCGCCGCTTTTCCAGCGGACGGGATATTCAATCTCGTCGCCGTAGATTTCGGGCGAGTCGGCCAACGAAAAGCCGGGCAAGGGGGAGCCGCTTTCATCCTGGACCTCGATGAGCACGCTCCCGGCGGCCGAGGTCGAAAAATTGAGGACGAGGTTTTTCCCAAGGAAGATCAGCGGCCGGGTGATCATCTCGCCCCGCTCGGCGCCTGCCCGGACCGAAACGAACCCATCGAGGCGGAGGACATGCCGGCGCATCCGGCAGTCCTTGACGTAGTAACCTTCGCTCGAATACAGCGAGATTTCGTCGGGGAGTCCGGGCATGTCGGATTTCGTCCGCAGAATGCCCCAGGCGATCATGTTGTTGCGGTTGACCCACCGTTCCTTGTTCAGTCCCGGCCTCAGGAAGGCTTCGCTCCATCTTTTCCAGTGGAAGCCGTCCCTGCTGGACATGAAGACGCCGTCGGAAACTCCCGGAAGATCGTGACCGCCCACTTTCCTGCCGGGCACGAATCTCTTCGGGAAACCGACGAGAATGTGGGGCGCGCGGAAATAGGGCGTGACGGCATTTGTGTAAAGATGCTCCGGCGGCGTTGCCCCGTAATCCAGCCACCGCGGCTCGGTCCACGTCCGGAAGTCCGGCGAGGTGCTGACCATGATGTCGCGGACCTCGTTTTTCCAGCCGCGGTTGAATTCCAGGTATTTGCCCCTGACGGGATCCCAGAAAGCGAGGTTTTGGGAATCAAACAACCCCTTGGGTATGACGGGCTCGTTCTGAAGCCACGACCAATGAATTCCGTCCGCGGATTTGAGGGCGTAGAGCATCGAGGTGTCGTCGTCGCTGACCAAAGCCTTGTATTTCTCGTCGGGAGGGCATCCCGGTCGCGAGTCGAGCATCGGCGTAAAATTGTGACTTCCCATCGCCGTCCAGACGATGTTGTTCTTCTTGGAGCCGTCCCATTCATGCAGGCCGAGTTCCGGTTTTTCCCAGCGGATGCCGTCCCGGCTCTCGGCGTAACAGGTCACCTGGCGTCCGTGAAGCCCCGTCTTCAGATCGTAATTTGATCCCCGGTAATACATGCGGAAGATCCCGCCGTCCGGAAAAACCGTGACGTAGCCGCTGGTGTTCCCCTCCCAGGGCTTGTCATAGACGATCGCGACCTCCTTGGCCGCGGGAGGATGGAGGACGAATTCGGTCCCGGCCGTTTTCTCCACGAGGCCGTCGTCGACGAAGAGCTCCAGCCTCGAACCGATATCGACGGGGGCGGGCCGGCCGCCG
>Ga0228535_1003089_pt1 | contig 13176 bp, 14 predicted proteins | sample SJ1metagenome_FD_168457 | JGI IMG/M metagenome (GOLD analysis project Ga0228535, IMG submission 168457) | Enriched culture of PCE-dechlorinating microbial communities from Ithaca, New York, USA - SJ1 | ecosystem: Engineered > Modeled > Simulated communities (microbial... > Unclassified | place... | reverse complement strand
TTTTTAAGTTTTGTCGACAGTCCCGTCGTTTCATCACTCAACCGAAATCGCGTTCATCCAGGTGATATCCCCGCCTGGCCAGGGCCTTTCGGAGCTTGAAGAGATTCACCCGGTATTGGAGCTCGTGTTCCCACGGATACACCGGGTCTTCCCGCTCATAGAGAAATCCCTTCCGGACGAGCGACTTGAGATGTTTCCTGATTGCATGCCTGCTCAAGGACGGAATCGATTCGCTGAGGATATCGTCCGCCGTTTTTTCCATCCAGCCGCTTTCGGGCGGATCGTCCTGGAACTCCTGTTCCCCGCGCGCACGTTCCTCGTGCATGAACTGGTCGAAATCCCAGAGGCGGCTGGTCCAGCGGATAAACTTCCGCAAGATCACGGCCTCGGCATGGTGACCGATCGTGACCTCCAGACCTTCCCTGAGAATCCGATTCGCGTGCCTGCCGGGCAAAACGAACGATTGAAGATGTGACCGGGGCATTATCGGCGTTTGGTTCATGGATGGACCTCCTTCCTTAATTAAAGGCTGACGTGCATGGTCGAGTATTCGACCATTTTTCCCCTTTGGCGGGGCTTTCCGGTCGAATATTCTCCATGCCGGAAAACCCTGAGAATGATCCGGTACGGGCCTTCGCCTGAGTCAGCATAATAATGTTTATTATGTTCGTGCGATTGAGACACTTGCCGGGGCGAACCCGGTGTTCCATCGAATGGTAAATACTCGACCACCCGGAGAGCTTCCGGACCGTGCTCCAGACTATGGACAAGTTGTTTATTTTCATGCGTCTTTCCCCAGGCGGGTCAGCGCCCTCAGGATCTCCTGTGCGCCGGTGAATTTCTTCCTGCCGCCCGGCCCCTCGACGACGCAGGAAGGTGTGGAATCGATACGGTCATCCCTGAGATGTTTGCGGAAGGTTTCAAAGGCCTGCGAGGAATCTACGTACCGGCACTTCAGGCCCCTTTCGCCCAGGAAGGCTTCCAGGTCCGGCAGGCTCCGGATATTTTTCTCCGCCGCCTTGAAGAGGGCGGATCTTGCCCAGAGGATCTGGGAGACATCGCTTCTTCCAGTCACCATTCCCAGGAAACATTTCGCGTAGAGGATCGTTTCCATGTGGACGGGCGTATCTACGAAGGTGACTGCGGCGATCCGCCGCCTGACCAGATCGATGACGATCGGCTCCAGCTCCGGCTCCATCGAGCGGCAGGGAGGACAGAAATAATCGGTGTAGATCCTCACCTTGACGGGGCCGTTTCCGAAGTAAGATATCCGGGTCTCCTCGGCGTAGGCCGGCGTCGCCGACCCGGAAAAGAGGGAGAGAAGAACTGAAAACCCGATTGCGGCGAAGAGAATCGCCGTCGACGGCCTGATCCTCTCAAGATGCATTGCGAAGAGAACGATGACCACGGCGGCGAAGGCGAGGCAATAGGGGCAGTAGACGCCGTTCATGACCTGGAAGCCGAGCAGGAAGACCTCCCCGCCCAAGCCCAGGGACAGCAGGATCGCGCAAGCGGCGTTCTTCCCGAAACCGCCGGCGGCCAGGACCGACCCCATGTAAAACATGCCCAGGTACTTGAGATCCAGGCCGAGCATGGATCCCCGCAGGTACGTGCAGGATTCCGAGCAGAGGCTATAAGCAGCCATCACGGCGATCCCCGCGATTCCAAGGACGATGGTCGAGCCTCTCTTGTATCGTCTCAATCTTTTGATCATTTGGTTCTCCTTCGCAGTTGGTTGTATGCCCTTTTCCTCAGGCGGTAGATCCTCGCAATCACATCGGGGGTCTTCTCGACCCTGTAGTAGCGCTTGATCTCGTCCGCGACCTGCTTCACGTAAAGCTTCCCGGAATCCCGTGTGACGTGGTTCCGGTAACGGTTGACGACGTACCGTTCCCACTTGGCCAGTTCAGCCGTGCGGACAAGGTCCTCCCTCGTGGCCCGGTCGAATTTCGCGAGCTGCGCCCTCAAGAGGACCCGGTCCCCGTAAACCACGCGCACGATCTCGACGGCATGGATATCCCCGTCCGCCAGGGGATCGCCCTTGACCAGGCCCAGTTCCCGGAGGCGATGAAACACCTTGAGTGGAAGCTCGTATTTCCTGGAGGCCTCTTCGAAGGTCATGCGCCCGCCTCGAAATATTTCCTGACCCGTTTCAGGCCGGTATCCCGGATTTCCTCAACCACCTGCCGTTTCACCGAGAGCATCTCGGCGATGTCCGTCGTTGTGTAGTACGTATCGCTCAGGAGATAGCGCCAGACCTTTCTCTGTTTCGTGGTCATTACCTGGAGAGCCATGTCGATGAGAGCTTCGACCATCTCCAGATCCTCCTTCCCCATGCCGGTTTCCTCCGCGAAGTCCTGAAAAAGATCCTGTGTGGGGGTGGGCGCGTATCCCCGCTCCGTGTAGTTTTCCCTGAATTCCTCGTAGCGGTTCCGGGTGACGGGATTGGAGGCCATCGTCCTGCTATCGGCCGTGAAGAGGACCCAGAAGCAGGCCTCGAAAGGAATGCCCTGGTTCATGGAGACGTCCACGGCCGCGAGCGCCGCCGCGTAGGCCTGCTGTGTAAAGTCTTCCAGGTCGTAGGGCGAGTAGCGCTGGAATTTCGCAGCTCTCCCCCTTATCTTTCTCATGTTCCGCTCGACCCACCGGACGGCCTCGTTTCGATGTGTCTCGCAATTCCCTTCCCGGGATGCGGTTGCCACAGGTAATGCCATTGTCTCCTCCAGTTCAAAGTGTCTTCTCTCAGGTCCCCTGACTCACGCACCAATACGGTCAGGGCGGCTTCGCAAGCCGGCTGAAAACGGCGCCGATCCTGACGAGTTCCCTCTGCGACAAATCCCTTTTGTATTCCCGGTTTCTTTCGATATGGTCGCGTTCGTTGAATTTGCCGTACTCCACCTCGTAGATCTTGTTCGCGTACGGCCAGAGATCCTTCTTGGTGTCCTGCTCCTTCGCGATCCTCTGGAGGGTGTGGAGGATGGCAGCGGGGTTGAACTTCTTCTCGCTGAATTTGGTCTGGCACCACCGGTAGGCGTTGAACTTCCTGGGATTGATTGCGCCCCCGAACTCGCTGATCTCGTTCCTGAGTTTTTCGTCCGCGATGTTGGCCAGAAAGTGGTTTCCCATTGGCGAAGGGCTTTTTTTAGGCGGGTCCGTCTCCGGCGGACTGCATGAAGGGGGAGCCGGAGGCTGCTTATCTTCAGATAAGCTGTTTAAGGAATCCGGAATCAGAGAATCAGGAATCAGGATATCAGCGGGGCTTGCACCGTGCCCGCATGGTGCTTGCACTGTGCCGGCATGGTTCTCTTCCGGTGCTTGCACCGTGCTTGTCTGGTGCTTTTCCGGTTCCGGCATGGTGTCGGCATCGTGCCTGCCCGGTGCCGGTATGGTGCTCTTGGGTTCTTTCAGGTGGGGGTTCTGATGCCTGCCGAAGTGGACGATCTGGATGAAGCGGCGTCCTTCCGATTCGTATCGGAGGATGAATGGATCCGCTCCCAATGCCAGTGATGCAAGGAGGGATTCCGCGTCACAGGCATCGTAGGGAAGGATCTCTGCCTTGATCCTCGCGGGCCTGTCTTCGAGGCGCCCCTCCCGGTCCGCCATGCACCAGAGCCCCTGGAAGAGGATCCGCGCCAGCGGATCTTTGGCCGCGAGTTCCTCATTCTTGAAAAAACCAGGCTTGATGTTCCGTGCCCTCACGTCGGCTCCTTTCCCCGGAGATGCTTCGAGCTCCCTGCAGTACATGCGGATCAACGGATCAATGGTGATCCGGCGCTCGGGGGAAATTTTTAAACGAGGAAAGCGCGAGTGAAAACAACGGGGGGGCAACGGGGGTGGAGGATGATGGTCAGCTATTTATGATTATTGATGTTTTTTGGTAATGAGGGGAAAAGAAGAACTGGAAAGACGTCTTTTGAAGGGATGATGAAGCGGGGGTCCCCGCTCAGGGATGCTTTTTAACTCTATTCTGGAGAGGCCTTCTTCTGATCACCAGGCGGATCGGAGTTCGCGCCTTGTTGTCATATCATACTGCTTTGATTGAATATCCGCTGTGTATAGAAGCAAATGCGTGCATAATCCGCTATCCCGTAAAGGGCAGCGGGGGGATAGCGGGGGGGTAAACACCTTCCGGCCTTCAATTGGCTGGCGAGTTTTACTTGGACGGTAGCTGCCTCTACCTCAGCATCCTAACCCCGTCCGCGCCAAAGGAGTCCATCTTCCGACCTGGCTCTATGTGAGCGAGGATTCAATATCGGGCAGGCTTATTCCTTTCGGCCGCTCCCGCTAGACCCTATAGCTTCTGTTCGGAGAAACTCGGACAAACCGTTTGACATCACACCGAATATCATATATATGCCAGTTTGACCTGATTGGACCGAATGGAAGCCGATGGTGCCCATCCAGGACGGGTCAGAATCATTAAATCGTAGAACTTAAGCCGTTCATAAATGAAACGAGGCCCCGTGCGACTGGAGTCAGTGATGGAAGATCGATGGCTTTCTGTAGATGAGATTGCGGCCTATCTCGGAATCAAGCGGGATACGGTCTATAAATGGATATCTGAAAAGCAGATGCCGGCGCACCGGATGGGCCGTCTCTGGAAATTCCGCAAGGACGAAGTGGACGAGTGGGTGAAGACAGGCGGAGCAGACGAGCGATCAAATGGAAGCGATTAAGTCCCTTGAACAGGAAAAAGTGATGACGAAGGAAAAGCCCAAGAACCCTCAAAGCACAAAACCACAAGGATATGGGCATCAAAAAAAGAACCCCAACTCTGTGGTTTCTTTCTTTTGTGGCTGCGGAGGCCTTGATTTGGGTTTTGTCGGTGGCTTTTCATACAAAGGGATGAATATCCCCAAGCTACCGTTCGAAATGCTCGCCGCCTACGACAACGACGAAAAGTGTGTGCAAACCTATAGGCGGAATATATCAGATCATGCGGAAGTCATAGATTTATCGGTCTATAGTCCGGACGCTATACCTGCGGCTGATGTTCTAATCGGCGGATTCCCTTGCCAAGATTTTGCCACATGCGGACCACGTCACGGATTGAAGTCTATCCGGGGAAGGCTGTATCAAGCATTAATTCAATACATGGAGGTTCACAGGCCCCTCGTTGTCATTGGTGAAAACGTTCCCGGACTCGCAAATATGAAACAAGGAGATGTGCTAAACACGATAAAACGGGACATCGCTTCGGTCGGATACAGGGTTAAGGTTTGGACTCTTTTTGCTCCAGATTATGGTGTTCCTCAAAGGAGAACGAGACTTTTTATTGTCGTAGTCAGAGACGATTTGCAGGGGTTCCCGGTCATGCCTAAGAGGACTCATGCCGAGGAACACTACAGGACGACTCGCTGGGCGATAGAAGACCTTGAGGGAATAACGGACGATTCAATTCCAAACCAGTCGCAATATTTCAGAGCGTCAAAAGCAAAAAAAGGTAATGGGCAGGGAGACGAGACCACGCCAGCCGATTCTCCTTCATACACGATCAGAGCCAACGCGAAGTCCCGTGTGCAGTTTCACTACTCTCTTGATAGACGGTTGACTGTCCGCGAGTGTGCGCGGTTGCAGACGTTTCCCGACAGTTTTGATTTTCCCCATTCAGCAACTTCTAACATCATGCAAATTGGCAACGCCGTACCGCCGATTCTGGGGAATAAAGTCGCAAGAGCTATCGCCAAATATCTGGAGGGCGTGAAATGAAAACAGATTCGCTAAACACCCAAGTCGTCGACATCACACCCACCCCGAGAATCCTCAGAACTTTGGGTGACATCCCGTTTGCCGCTTGGCAATGCTTGGCGGAATTGACTGACAATTCCCTGGACGCATTTTTTGAGGCCGAAAACAAGGGGAAAGTTATAGATACCCCTAGGGCCGACATTCATTGGTCCAGTGATTCTGTCGCCGCCTATGATCGGGAAATCGTGGTTCAGGACAACGGTCTCGGCATGAAACTCGAAGTCCTCCAGAAAGCGGCGAAGGCCGGATATTCAAGCAACGATCCTATCCACAACCTTGGGCTGTTTGGAATGGGTTTCAACATCGCCACTGCCCGACTTGGAGATGAAACTCTTTTCCTTTCCGCGACTTCAGATGGAACTGAATGGGTTGGGATAAAAATCAGTTTTGAACAATTGATAAAGGAGCAAACCTTCTACGCTCCGGTTGTCAGGGAACCAAAAAAAACTCCGAACGAGTCCGGCACTAAAATAATTGTCAAGAGCCTGAAGGATGGTGTTTTCGCGGAAATCAGGAAAAAGGAAAGTGCGATAAGAAGGCAGTTGGAGACAATCTATACACCGATACTCAGCAGGAAAAAGGTTTCAATATTTGTACAGGGAAAGCAGCTTTCCCCTCGTCCACATTGCGTTTGGAGCGATTCCAGGTTCGTGGTCCGTAAAGGGGTCCGAGTCGAGGCGATCCAAAGAATAAATCGAGATCTCGGAGAAACATTTTTCGACTCCCTGAAAAACCGCTACCTGACCGAAGACGAAGCCGCTGATCTCGACATCTCGATTAGTAAAGGTGGTGTTTCTCCAACACACATAGTCAAACGTGCCCGTCGGCTTAAGGGTTGGATTGGTATTCAGCGATACGCCGATCCATCTGATTTTGGCGTGGATTTTGTCCGTAACGGTCGAAAAATACTGGTTTCCGACAAATCCCTTTTCGGCTACGAAAATCCGGATACTGGCACTTACACGTCTGAATACCCTGTCGAACTCGGATCGACGGTCGGCGGGAGAATTATTGGCGAGCTCCATGTGGATTACTTGATTCCGACCTATCAAAAGAACGGATTTGACATCACAGACAGAGCATGGCGACTCACGCTGGAGGCCGTTCGAGGCGCTGGACCGATTCTTCCCAAGAAAAGGCAAGCTTTGGGATACGATGGGGACAACGAGTCCCCCCTCGGCCGATTGGTCAACGCATACAGAAGGACAGACCCTGGCACGAAAAATCTCGCGGTTCCTAATTCACTTGCGAGAGAGTTCGCCAAGCGTTTCTTTTCCGGGGACCTTGAGTACGAGACCGACGATAAGTGGTACAAGGTCGCTCAGGAATCCGATAGGGAACGGGGAGACGGCGGTAAAGGGTTGACCCCAGTAAATTCAGGAGACACTCCGTCAGATGACATTTCCAGCTATCTGCCCGGTGCTCAATCTGGAGCTGGTTCTCAGGCTACACCCCCTGTCAGCCCTCCACCCCAGCCAGCAACCAATGTGGCTCCCGTCCCGACGACTTCTGACAGGGATCTCTTGATTCAGCATTCTGACAAAGAAGAGTCGCTGTCAGGAAAGTACTCTTACGACGCAACTCCCGGAATGGAGATAACCGCCTGGAGAGTGCGTGACAGCCAAATCAAAATCCAAGGGAGGAGAGTACCGTGTCACCTTTATCAGGATGGAATCGAGGTTGATTTCTTTTTCGACCCGACTCATCCAATCCTCTCCGAGTATCCGCTATCCCCAAAACAATTGTTGTTGCAGGGCTTGGCAGAGAAATTTGCACTTCGTGATCCTGGTGTGTCTATTCAGGCTGCGTTTATTGGGCTCGTTGACAATCATTTACTGGAAGAGCGGATCAATCCACAAGCTCTGCAAGAACGAGCCCATTCTATTGTTTCGTCGATACGCGAAAAGCTACCTTCTTTGCTCGGTCATCGATTTGCCAAGGTCAAAGAAGTTATCCAGTCGGTTGAAGCCGAAGAGGAAGAACTGGCAAAACGCTTGCTCGATGAAGCCCCAAATCTACTTGGCGCTTATCAAGACTCCAGTGAAGAATCGATTCAGTCTCTAGCGTTTGTTTGCGACACGACTATCAAACGGTTGATAGCCGAATTTCCGGAAGAGTTCATGGACAAAAAGCTTTTCGCACAACCTTTTGCCAATCTAAAGATCGGCAATGAGGCGATGCGCGAACGGCTGCGGAAAAACTCACTTGAGCGGGTCCTGTCCTATTTTTCCGATGTCATTTTGCTTCTTCAGGGTGGAAGAGCGCAAAGCAAACAAGAACTTCTGAGGCACGCGAACACACTGTCTCTGTTGGAAGGACTCCTGGAATGAGTGAACCACAGAACGCGACTTTCCTGACAGAGGCGGTAATGGGGGGAGGAGACTGGAGAGCTCTTGAACTCGCGGTCTCCAGGCTATTGCTGCATTGTGGTTGGAAAAATATCCAATATGTTGGAGAGAGTGGGGACAAAGGGGCCGATGTCTTAGCGGTAAGGGTGAACCCCTCGAAAGGGATTGACGATTCATACCTCATACAAGTCAAGGCAGTCAATTCAAACTCTTATGTTGGCAAGTCCGCTGTCGATCAAGCGGTCAAAGGTCAAGCCTATTACAAAGCCAAAGTGGTAGTCGTGGCAACAAACGGGGACTTTACCAAATCAGCATATGATAGAAGAGACGACCTTAACAGACAGGGGTATGACGTTAGACTCTGGAATGGAAAATTCCTGACAGATCTGGTTTCTAAATGGCCTGAATACAGTGAAGAAAAAAGGTCGCCTCGTGAATATCAGTCAAAGATTATCGACTCGGTTGTAAGGGGTTATCACAGTGGCCGAAGAAAGACCCTTTTCGTTGTCGCGACGGGGCTTGGAAAAACTGTCATCGCCTCATCGGTTGCCGATATCCTTTATTCGACTGGCCTTAGAAAAATACTGGTCCTTTGTCACGCGACAGACCTGGTTTTCCAGCTCCAGCGCTCTTTCTGGGCACAGATATCCAAAAACATACCCACGAGAATATTCATGGATGGAGAGCCCCCTGTCCCATCGGACGGAATCAATTTCGGACTGTATCAGACGCTGTTCGGGTATCTCGGAGGGATCGAGCCGACCGCCTTTGATCTCATTATCGTAGACGAGGCCCACCACGCTTTGGCAAACGCATTTTCGACATGCGTGGAGCACCTTTCTCCAAAGCTCTTAATTGGCATGACTGCTACCCCCTGGCGTGGTGACGGGACTTCGATAGAGTCTATTTTCGGTGAGCCGATAGAAAAGGTGTCGTTGGTCGATGGCATGAGGATGGGATTCCTGGCCAAAGTGGATTATCGTATGATGTGTGACAACATCGATTGGGAACAAGTTCCGAAACTGGCTCGAACCTCGTTGTCCATACGAGACCTGAACAAACGGCTTTTCCTGCCACAGAGGGATGACGCTGTCATCGCCAAGCTCCTTGAGTTGACCTCATCCATGGCACGTCCACGGATCGCGATTTTTTCCCCTTCAAAAAGCCATGCTGAAACATTCGCCGGCAAGCTTGTGTCCGCTGGCATTTCAGCCGCCAACATGTCTATTGATGATAAGGTCAAGCGGCGACAGGTCTTGTTGAATTTCTCGTCTGGAAAAATAAAAGCGGTTACGGCGGTCGATGTCCTGAATGAAGGCATTGACGTGCCTGACGTGAATATCCTTGTGTTTCTCCGCGCCACCCACTCCAGAAGGATATTTGTGCAACAACTCGGCAGAGGTCTCAGAATCTCATCGGGAAAAGAAAAGGTCATTGTGCTGGACTTTGTCACAGACATAAGACGATTAGCGGCGGTCAAGGAACTGGACCAGGAGGCCAAGGCCGCACCTAAACCGGGCGAAGTTGAAACGGTTTTCCTGCGGGACGGGGTTGTGACTTTTAGCAACGAAAAAGTGCAGAAGTTCGTGGATGCCTGGCTTGATGACGTGGCCAGTCTGCAGGATCAAGACGACGCCGAACGTCTGGCTTTTCCTGACACGGAGGCTTGGTCATGAGCAAAAAGGTTCCTGATGATATCGCTAAGGAGATCAAGGAATGTGTCTTTCAAGAGGCGGACCGTGTTAATTACCTCGCACGTTCCAGAACGGACAACGGAAATTTCCTTGCGCAACTTGTTGCCATGGCCAAGGTCGGAGGAAGACTATCCCAGTACATGAAAAAAGCCGAAATCCGGACTTACATAAAAGACGCGATCCTCAACCGCTATTCAAAAGATAAAACACAGGAAGAGCGCCCGGACGACCTTGGAAGAATAATTTTGAAAGAAATTGGTATTCAAGCACACTTTGAGGAAGAGGACGCGAAAAGCCAAATAACACTTTTCAAGTCTCCATCCGACTCCTGCTTTGTGGTTGTTGTGGATGGCACTGTCCTGAAATGGGAAACCGCCTTGAGGAAAGCGTTGCTCTATATTGCCTCCAAACCTTTTTCCCAGAACTCCAACGCCTCAATTAAAGTAGTTTTGACGTTGTTCGCTAGACACCAGAAAGTGTCTCCTTCCGATTTCCGCCATTTAGAAAAGGCGCTTTCGATGTGCAACGCGCGACCTTACATCTACGGAGAAGGATGATTGGACAATATCAGCAAAGAAGATCGAAGCCGAGTTATGGCTGCTGTAAAGCAAAAGGACACCAAGCCAGAAATGCGTGTCCGCAAGCTCTTACACTCGATGGGCTACAGATACCGTCTGCATGTTCGAGATCTCCCTGGTTGTCCCGATTTGGTGTTTCGGAAGCGGCGAAAGGTCATTTTTATTCATGGCTGCTTCTGGCATCAGCACGATTGCGCCATGGGCAATCGCATGCCCAAGTCACGGATCGAATTCTGGCGGGAGAAATTGCTGGGAAACAAGAGAAGGGACGCCCAAAACCGGCGTCAACTCAAGGCGGAGGGATGGTCCGTTCTCGTTGTTTGGGAGTGCCAGACGGCGACAACCAAAAAGGATCGTCTCCGCTCTCGGATAGCCCGTTTTCTCGATGGACAAGGGTAACCTCCGGGATCGAGAGCACACGGAATATTAGCCGGGAAGACGGGTGAATCAATGACTAACGAAGAAATAGCCAGATTCTTCAATAACGCGAGGCCCCACATTCAGGGCAACCCGAACCTACGCGATCCCCAGATTGAGGGATGGTTCCGCACGCATCAGCACTTCCGGAACAGCTCGGAGCACGCCATCCTCCAGATTCCTGTGGGCTGCGGCAAGACAGGCCTCATGGCGCTGCTGCCTTTTGAGACCGCCCAGGGTCGGGTGCTGGTGATCTCGCCAAACCTTGAGATACGTCGAGGCATTTCCACTGCCTTCGACGTAGCTGGGCGCGAGTGCTTCTGGACCTCCACGCGCGTTCTGACCGACGTGAGTCATGGTCCCTTCACGGCCGTCCTGGACGGCCAAGACGCGAACATCCACGACTGCGAGAACTCGCATATCGTGGTTACCAACATCCAGCAACTGGCCAGCCGAGCCGACCGCTGGCTTCCCGCCTTTCCTGATGACTTCTTCGACCTGATCCTGGTGGACGAAGGGCACCACAATGTGGCCAGAAGTTGGGAACGCGTCTTTGAGCGGTTCCTCAACGCCAAGGTCGTAAGCCTGACCGCCACACCTTTCAGAGGCGACGGACGCGAGATCGCCGGCGAGCGGGTCTATGCATACCCGTTCCGGACCGCCATGGTGCGTGGGTATATCAAGCAGATCACCGCCGTGAATGTCGCGCCCGAGGAGATCTCTTTTACCTATCGAGGAGGTGCCCGGCGGCACACCCTTGCGGAGGTCCTTCAACTCCGCGACGAGGAGTGGTTCAGCCGGGGCGTGGCCCTTGCGCCCGAGTGCAACCGGTCCATCGTGGACGCTAGCATCCAATGGCTTCAGCACCTTCGGGAGACCGGCACATTCCATCAACTGATCGCGGTCGCCTGTTCGGTTGATCACGCCCGCCAGGTGCGGTCCCTTTATGCCGAGCGCGGTCTGCAGGCCCGTGAAATCCATAGCAACATGCCGGCGGAGGAAATTGAAGACGTGCTCCAGGACCTCCGTCGAGGCCGGATCGATTGCATCGTTCAGGTCCGGATGCTCGGTGAGGGATTTGATCATCCAAACCTGAGCGTGGCCGCGATCTTCCAGCCCTTCCGTTCGCTGTCGCCCTATGTCCAGTTCATCGGAAGAGTCATGAGGGTGATCCACCAGAACAATCCACAACACCCCGATAACCGGGGCGTGGCGGTTTCCCATGTGGGCCTGAACATCGACCGTCATTGGGAGGATTTCAGGCGGATCGACCAAGAGGACCAGGAACTCATTCATGGCTGGCTCGAAGCGGGCGATGAGAGACCTCCGGCCGATGAGCCGGGCCGACGGCGACGCCTTACACCGGACATGGTGGTTCAAAACGAAATCATCAGCCACTTCATCGAGCAGGAATACCTCGACCCGATGGATGACGCCGTGATCGACGACCTCGTCCAAGAGTTTAGGAGACGCGGTCTCGATCCCGAGGCTCTTGGGTTGTCCCGCGAAAATCTCCGCCAACGCCTCATCCAGGCTCGGACCCGCGAGAGCATGGAACCCCGGGAGATACCAGTCACGCCCCAGCGCCGCCGCCAGGAGGCCCGACGAAGGCTCAACGAGCGATCCCGGGCTCTGGCCAGCCGCATTCTGAATGTCCTCGGCGCATCCATCAACGGCCGCAACATCGTCCTGGCCTACCCAGAACTGAGAAGCGCCAACAACTATGCGGCGGTCATCATGATCGTGAACGGAGCCGTCAACGAACGGCTTGAGGCAGACGGCGGAACCCGCGGCGATATCCCGCTGGAGCGGCTGGAGGAGGTTCTGGGACAGATCGACCACATCGGGGACGATGTCCAGGCCCAAATCCAGGAGCGCCTTTCAAGGAGATGACCGATGCCCAAGCTGAAACGCCTTCTCGTGTCCGCCTGCTTTGAGACAGCCCAACGGCGGAGGCACTGCTCGCGGAATCAGGAGCACGTGATCTGCCAGGGAGACAAGTGTTTGGTCATCAGAGAAAACATGTCGAAGAACAACTACTGCATGGAGTGCGCGGGATTGATACTTCAGAAAGCCAAGGAAGAGCTTGATTGCTTGACTCGCGAACTAGGAACAGCGGAAGCACCATCCTCCATGGGATCTTGAGATGGGAACGGCGTATGGCAAGCTTTCTTGATGACCAAAATGCCCAAGCCACTCTTTCGAAGCTTTTGAGTGAGGTGGCCAAGTACCTTGCCCTGTTCCTTGAGAGAGAGCTGCCATCCCTTTTCGAAGATTGGTGGAATCAGGCCGTCGTGAACAATTTGTCGGTTCAACAGCGCCGGCGGATGGAGCAACGGGGTATAGCCTCCCTCGGTGCTCTGGACCTTGCCGCATTGCTTCGAGTACTTG
>Ga0228535_1003088_pt1 | contig 13181 bp, 11 predicted proteins | sample SJ1metagenome_FD_168457 | JGI IMG/M metagenome (GOLD analysis project Ga0228535, IMG submission 168457) | Enriched culture of PCE-dechlorinating microbial communities from Ithaca, New York, USA - SJ1 | ecosystem: Engineered > Modeled > Simulated communities (microbial... > Unclassified | place... | reverse complement strand
GGATTTCCCCATAGCCGTCGTGGAAAAGACTTCTTCGTACAGCTTGGCGAACTGCTCCATGACATCCTGATTGGTCGCTGTCTCCATGTCCCCTTTTCCTGAGCTCCTCCGAATCTTCATTGCCGTGACGCGGATCGGACCGCGGCACAAAACAGGCACATCAGGCCGTCACATCGTTCCGGTTATTGCTTCTCGACCGCCGAGCGGACATCCAGTTCAAGGACCAGGGTGGCCTTCACCAGTTGGTCCTGCAGCTTCTGTATCTCCTTGTAGAGGCCCTTGAGCTTTGCCGGGTTTTTCCGCAGCTCGGCATGCAGCACGAGATCGCTGCCGCCGAGACCGGCGATGGTCTTTTGGATCTTCTCGATCTGCCGCCGGATATCGGCGGCAAGCACGGGGTTCTTCCTGTGAACGAGTCCGTCCCTGGTGGCGACCAGATCCACGATGCCGGACGATCCGTCGCCGAGCAGCGCCAGGCGGAATCCGTCCAGCGTCGCCTGGAAGGCCTGCCGGGAGCTGTTGCTGCGCCAGGCATCGAGAAGCTCGGGCTTGGCGGGCCCCTCGAAGAAGCCGCTGGGGAGGCCGATCCCGTCCCGCAGCAGGGTTTCGGTGACGTTCAGGGCTCTGGCGAAAACGAGGCTCAGGGCGTCGCCCGGGACCAGGAACGGCTTGCCGTCGCCGGCGGAGACGAACTCATTCCCGAAACCCCGGTCCCATTCCCGTTTTGCCCGGCCGGTGAGATCCGCGATCTCGTCGGTCGCATCCCGCAGATGCGCGCAGCGACCGGCGGCCGTTGCCGCCGCGGCGTCCGCCGGGACGAAGAGCAGGTGCTCGACGGCGGCGTAGCCCCGCATGTCCGGGTTTTTCCGCAGGTGGCGCAGACCGGCCTCGCCGACAGCCGCATCGAGCACAACCCCGTGGACCGGCTTGCCCAACCGCCGTTCCAGTGTTCCGGCCGGACCGACCAGGAAAGGCGCGGACCGCCGCCAGGCCAGGTAGGCCTTTCTCCAGGCGTCCCGCGCCCCGGCAAGGCTGGCCGCGTCCCGTTTTTCGCACAGCTGCCGGGATGCGGCCGACAGTCTTTGCGCCGTATCCGCGACCTCGGTCAGGCTCGGCCGGACGGCATTGGTCGCAAGCGAGGCAAGCACGTCGGACTCGGTAAGCTTTGCGGCGGCGCTGCCGCCGGAGGCCATCAGGGCCCCGGTCAGTACAAGCGCAAACACCGGGAGAAGCGATTTAAAAGACAAACCGATCCGTTTCATTACAGTTTCTCCGGCACGAAGGGCGTCATCGTCAGAAGTCAGCGTAGGCCGCATTCACCGATTCCTTGATGGCGATGCACTCGATTTCCACCAGCCACTCCGGGCGGCAGACCGGCGCCAGCACCACTATTTTCGGGATGTTCCGGTAGTTGTTCTCCAGATATGCGTCTACCGTTTCGGTGTCGGCGGGATCTCTCAGGTAGACGATCATTTGCGCCACATCTTCCATCGTCGCGCCGGCATCCGCCAGTAATGCCGAAATATTGGTGAAGGTGCGCTCAATCTGCCTGCTTACGTCTTTGCGGTGAACGACCTCCCCTCTGTGGTCGATACTGGCGGTTCCGGAAATATAGATGTGTCTTCTGTCACCGAAATCAAGGCTGGTTCCCCTCTCGAACGTTACCCCGTATTCGTACGTGGGGTTCAAATACTCACGGGCTTCAAGAAACCTGATCTGGTCCCGTGAAACCCCGCCGACCGAATACGCGTCCATCAGCACATTGATGCCGGGGTGGGCATGCCTCCCTTCGATTCCGGTGCTGGCAATGAAATGCGTATCTTTGGTCATATTGAATTTCTCAAAAAAATTCTTCCTGGCCTCGACGACGCCCGGGTAATTCAAATCGATATCCCTGACGAACAGCCAGGTCCTTATGCAGTTGTCTTTGAGAGAATATCCTTTCTGCTTCAAGTTGTGGTTCAATCTTGCAAAGACGGCATTGGTCTGATCAGAAGATTTGGTCGAACCGTTATCGGTTACGAGCTGCGTGCTCCAGATATGCTCGTAATCCCCTCTTCTGAGTATCAGCTCACTGGATGATACCGGTTTTGCCTTGTACACTTCCCGGTTGCGGTCGTTAATGACATACGCCCAGACGGCGATTTTCCTGTTGCCCATGGGAGGTTGCTGCACTATTGAAACAGCGCACCCCTTAAATTCCGCTCTTGAATAACTTTCGACAGCGTTCAGAACTTCAGCATGGTTGGCATAATCGCTGACAAAATACCTGGTAAAGACAACAGAGCCGGCTGGTATGCTGTTTTCACGCAGATATCTTGCCAATGCCTGCAGGATATCTTCCAGTTGACCGTCAAAATGCTTCCGGCTGTCCGATGTTGCAAACAGGTGGATCTCGCCCACATTGTTTTTGCTGAAAGCGGAGACATCAATTTTTACGTTTTCCAGCACCGCATTAAAGTATTCCATCTCCAGATGGTCCCTCCTCAGATCCGATAGGCAGGTCATTTGCTTTTGAGGCTTTTCTACAACAGATCCTGTTTTGAACCCGGGGATTTTACGCCACGGATCGCCATAGAACAGCAATCCTCGCTGCAACATGCAGTTGCATCATAACCAAACATCCATTTGAAGAACGTGACTGCGGTCACATTTGAGAAAGAAAATCATTATCAATGTCAAAAAATTTTTCCGCCCATCTCTCTTCCCGCTCGATAGTACCCCCCCCCGAAAAGGTTGCGCGAACCCGGCAGGGCGCAGGCGGGTCAATGCCGAGGGACAGGAGAAGACGCTCGGGCTGCTTGGGGTTGCGGCCAAAACACCCGGCACCCCAAAATGCTTCGGGTCACTCAGGCCAGTAAACGATTTGGAAAGGATATTGAGCAAGACGGGAAGCTGAGGAAAATACTGAAGCAAATTAGGGAGGAGCAAGGTTTGTCAAATGTGTAGGTTTGCCTGTACGCAGTAACAGCGGTTTACTCTTGCGGGTTAAAGTCCCGTTCAGGGAGTTAACTGGTTTCCATCCGGAAAGTGTCGACAGGGGACGGGTCGGAACTTCCCCGAAGCCCCTCGTAATCGGTCGCCATCCCTCGCCTGGATCAAATACTCTACTGGCTTCAGGTGCTTTCCGGTGAGTCACCTGATTGCACTCAATCCGTACGAGAGGCCCCGTGAAAGTCCCGACTCGTCCCTCATAACATTTTCCAGGGTTTCCGGATGGAAACTAACTGGCTGTGGCCCACTCGGGTCAACGGAGACCAGCTTACTGATTGATAGATTCCATACAAATCCTGTATATTCACATTACCCGCTCCCGTAAATCCGGTCCGGATGACGACCGCATTCTTGACGCGGCCCTGGAAGCACAAGCCGATCGAATCGTCCCAGGCGACAAACATCTGCGGTGTCTGGAATTGTGGCATGGAATGCGGATTGTATCACCGGCTGAATTCATAGTGGAAATTGAATAGTTACGCTGTCTTCGCGACTTTTTTTATTACCTGAAAGTGAGACACAACATGCCAGTCAACGTCTACTTCTCCGACATGCGGGCCGGAACCAGTGAGAACCTGTTCGACAAGACAGGGAGGCTGCTGCATTCCTGCGGCCTGAAGGAGCGGGTCGTGCCGGGCGACCTGACCGCGGTGAAGCTGCACTTCGGCGAGCGGGGCAACCACTCATTCGTCCGGCCGGTGTTCATACGGAGGGTGGTGGAGGAGATAAAGGGGTGCGGGGGGAAGCCCTTCCTGACCGACTCATCGACCCTCTACCCCGGCTCCCGCAAGGAGGCGGTCTCGGCCCTGACCTGCGCCGTGGAGAACGGTTTCGCCTTTGCCGTGGTCGGAGCGCCGCTGATCATGTGCGACGGCCTGAGGGGGCATACGGCGGTGGAGGTCCCCATCGAGGGAGAATTGTTCCGCTCGGTCCCCATCGGGGCGGAGATCGCGGAGGCGGACGCGCTGGTGGTGGTGTCCCACTTCAAGTGCCACGAGCTGACCGGCTTCGGCGGAGCACTGAAAAACCTCGGCATGGGGTGCGCCAGCCGGAGCGGCAAGATGCAGCAGCATTCCACCGTGGCCCCCGAGGTGGCCGAGGAGGTGTGCAACGGCTGCGGCGTCTGTCTGGCGTCATGCGTCCACGGCGCCATTGCAGTTCTGGAGGGGAAGGCAACGATTGATCCGGAGCTGTGCGCCGGGTGCGGCCGCTGCGTCAGCGTCTGCCTGAACAAGGCGATCAAGGTGCAGTGGAACGAGTCGGCCCCCCTGGTGATGAGGAAGATGGCCGAATTCGCTTTGGGGGCGGTGCGGGGAAAGGAGGCAAAGGCCGTGTACCTGAATTTCATCACCCAGGTTTCGCCGGCCTGCGACTGCTACGGCCACGCCGACGCCCCCATCGTCAACGACATCGGCATCTGCGCCGCCACCGACCCGGTTGCCCTGGACCAGGCCTGCGCCGACCTGGTGAACGCGGCCCCCGGCAACCGGGACACGGCACTGAAAAGCGGCTTCGAGCCGGGAGGGGACAAGTTCCGTGGGGTGTCGCCGGACATCGACTGGGAGGTCCAACTGGAGCACGCGGAAAAGGTGGGGGTCGGGAGCAGAAGCTACCAACTGGTGCGGATCTGACGCGGTTACGACGTGGTAGGAGCAGACAACAGAAGCCCCGGCGGGACGAACCCGACGGGGCTTTGTTTATACCTTTCAGCAACTTCCGCATCCGCTGCGCGACACTTGAGATAAGCGGCCGGCCGTACCGGAACGGACGAAAAAAAAGCCCCCTGCGCCTTGCGGCCAGGGGGCGGTTCGTAATCGATTTGCATCTTATTCAGGAGCCTGCGGCGACCACGCTTGGATAGGGGAAACCGGAGGAGAAGAAAAGGGGTCGCATCGAGCGCCGCAGCCAAGCGTTCCGGTTCGGGATGGCCTTCGGTACGTCTATGTAAAGACCGCGGGGGTCCGTGGTTTCACATCCGACCTTACACTTCGTTGTATAGTGCTTGCACCATCTGGGCTTCCGCTGGGAAGACCCTGTACCAACCCGTTCTTGCCAAGCTCCAGGTAGAATCAGGTTACCTGATAACAGTCAGTTTGGCTTCTGCCACGTTTTCCGGATCGACTGCAATCCTGAACATGCCGGAGTTGCCGGCGTTGTCCTGATCGACGATGATAGCGTTGTCGAGGACGTTCATGACGTTTGCGCAATACCCGGTCTCGTACTTAACTACGTTGCCCTTTTTAAACGGAAGTGCCATTGTGATTCTTCTCCTTTCAATGTAAGTTCCCCAACGGGTTGGGTTCTTTTATCCAATCCGCCACTTCCCCGACCACCGGTTCGTGCGGGATGAATCCGCCTGGCTCGCACCTGCCCGTAAACGCGTAAGCAGGGATTCGAAAACGGCCGTTTTTTACTCTGACTAAATTGATTGCCGGCAGAGCCTTGCCCTGCAGCCGAAAACCGGACTGCCTTTCCTCTGAAAAATCACCGACAAACAGTTGCGGATTTTAGTTTATGTATACGTCGAATGTCAACACGAAAATTACTTGCGTTATTTCCGGGCCGACCCTGCACTGTCGCGCTTTTACGGCCACCCGCATCCGGACCTGGGAACAAAGTCCTTTCCCGGAAAGAAAAATGCCGTTTCCCGAGCGGAAAAACATATTGAAACTACGCTCTATCAGGGGTATTATCAGCCGTTACGTTCCGTGATCGCGCCTCGGCAACGGGCTTTTCGGGAGGATAAAAAGCAGGCTTCGCCGACACCCTCTCCGCCTCGGCGGCGGGGTAGCCATATTCAAGTATCGAAAACAGGAGGCATATGCACATGCAATTTCAGTTTTCCATCCCAAGCTCCGTGGCCTTTGCTCCGGGGAACGCCGCCACCGTCGGTCACCTCTTGCTCGGAATGGAGGTGAAGAAGGTTCTCTGCATCTATGACCAGGGGGTGAAAAAGACCGGTCTGATCGAGCCGGTCCTGGCATCGCTCAAGACCGCCAGGCTGGAGGTGCTGGAATGGGACGGAGTGTCCCCAAACCCCGCTGACGTGGTTATCGAGGAGGGTGCCCGACTGGCGCGGGAGGCCGAAATCGAGGCGATAGTAGCGGTGGGGGGAGGGAGCGTCATCGACGCGGGCAAGGCGATCTCCATTCTCATGACCAACGAGTCCCCCATTACCCAGTACGAGGGGATCAACATGGTGAAGAACTCCGGTATTCCGGTCGTGGCCATACCGACCACCGCCGGGACGGCCAGCGAGGTGACCTCCTTCACCGTGGTTGTGGACACCGTTGCCCGCAAGAAACTGGTGATCGGCGGCCAGAACGTGGGGGCGCGCTTCGCGCTCATGGATCCCGACCTGACCATGGCGGTACCCCCGGACCTGACCGCCTCAACCGGGATGGGAGCCCTGTCCCACGCCGTCGAGGCCTACCTCTCGGTGGCCGCATCGGTCCCCACCGACATCAACGCACTGAAGGCGGTGGAGATCATCAGCCGCAACCTTCCCAAGGCGGTGCGGAACGGCCAGGACAGGGAGGCCCGAAGCGCCATGCTCCTGGGGAGCATGCTGGCCGGGTTCGCCTACAACTCCGCGGTCCTGGGCCTGGCCCACTCGCTGTCGCACCCCCTCAACGTCCACTGTGGACTCCCCCATGGGATCGCCAACGCGGCCGTCCTCCCCTACGTCATGGAGTACAACGGCTCGGCCGTGCCGGAACGCATCCGGAACCTGGGCGCCGCCATGGGGCTCCAGGTGAACGGGCTTGCCCCGGAGGAAGCGGTCAAGGCGACCGTGGCGGCCATGAAGGAGCTCTCGAGAAGCGTCGGCATTCCTACCCTGAAGGACGCCGGGGTTTCCCGCGATGATTTCGATCAGGTGGCCGCGGACGCACTCATGGAGATCAGCACCATCTTCAACCCGCGCCATCCCAGCAAGGACGAGGTAATCGCCATCCTGGAAAAGGCTTACTGAGGCCGACCCGGGCGATAAGTCGGTTGACAAAACTCCGGAACAAGGCTGTCAAGGACATTCTCCGGATGTAGCGCGGCCTGGTGGCGCACTTGCTTCGAGATCCGATCAATTCTGCTCAATTTAAAGCCTAACCATCTGTTCTGGTTAGGCTTTTTCCTTTTCAGGCCCACATTTCCGATTCACCGGTCCGCTTCCGTTACCCTAGCTCTGACACCCACCCGTAACTCTCTGAAAAATCGGTAATTCGCACTTGGGATACTCGTAGCTGGGAAGTATTCCCATTCAAGCGACTTGTACCCGTGGAATCATCCTCAGATTATCAACAAATCTTGTGAGCAAACAATTGCTAAATGATAGTTGTAGTGAATGAAATTTGACCAACATAACAAAAAGGGCCAGGTCTCTCAACCTGGCCCTCGCTTAGTCTCTTGCCTGACGACCATTATCACGTTTCAGGATGGGGGCAACATGCATGTGCTCGATTCTTTCAGAGCTATGTCACCATTTACCAAGCGGCCGTCAACAACCTGACCCATGAACCCGCGATCTCCCATGTAGGAGACCACTTTTACCGCACCCACCTCTGTCTTCTTGGTTAAACCCAGGACATTAGTCTCCTTGAAGACCGGTATCGTTTCACCGTCACAGATAACCTGCCTTACGCCTTCCGTACCGTTATACAAAAATGGTGCCTTGTCACCAATGTACAGTACGCTCCCTGATTTTACATCCAGCGTACTCTTGACCGGGGAATCAGTGGCTGCGCCCGCGAACGTCCCTGCCACCAAAAACGCCGCGGCCACGCCAATAAGATATCTCGCTATTTTTAGCATGATGGACTCCTCTTCTTTTACTCGTTAATCAGACGCTGTATCATAAAGACGCGATGATCCTTTCGCACTCTTTACGGTTGCGATCAATTTTCAACCATCCTCAAATACCTCAAGATGATTTCCCAAATACCGGGGAAACTCATAATGGGCTAATTTTACCCACTTTCATGCCCATTTTAGTAAATACGATAACCGTATAACCTGCCAATAAAGCAATTATCAGAATGAAGCAGAGCATCTCATGTTTCCACTATATGCAGTTATATATATACTGCATTAAATATATTTCGTCAAGCTTTCATCCCTTGTTCCCTGGGTAGTTGGTGTACTGCCCTCCTTCACTGAAATTAACCTTAGATGTCCAAATACCGTTCCTTTCATCCATCCTTCCACTTCTGCTGGTGAATTTTCCAGAAATCACCCCTATCGCGAAAACCATTACTGCCGCCAGGGGATTGCGGGCAAATTTTCATATTGACATAACTATCCAAAATCGATATATATTTAACCTTTCGGGATGTAGCGCAGCCTGGTAGCGCACTTGCTTCGGGAGCAAGGGGCCGCTGGTTCGAATCCAGTCATCCCGACCATTCGCCAAACAACGAAAAAGCCCAATCGGAAAGATTGGGCTTTTTCGTTTCGCACTTCTGAAACGGTTAAGCCGGGCTTGCCGGGTCGGCACACTCCAGGATCGTCTCCAGGTTGTCCAGCAGGTATTGCTTGCCCTTGTCGTTGAACAGGATCATCTCGTACTCGTTGCCGTTGTAGTTCCTTGTTTCCATTTCTATGCCGTACTCATGGGAGTTGACGCCCGGCAGGGTACGCTTTCTGCCGTCGGACATGACCTCCTCCGACAGCACCCCTATCCTCTTCAGTCGCTTGTTCAACTCCATGCCGGACACCTTCCTGCTTTTGTTCAGGTCGATGACCCGGTTGACGCATTTGGCGAACTCGTTGATCCCTATCCTCCCCTGGGGAAGTTGTATCATCTGCTTCTCGTCGGCGGTAATGACAAAACCCTCCAGCTTGCCGGGGGTGACCCTCAACTGACCGTCGATGGCCCTGTTCAGGACCTCCTGGATAAAATAGAGGCAGCGGATCACCCTCGGATCGTGCAGAAAACTCTCCTCCTCCAGCTGCTCCCCGGTCAACGGGTTGATGCCGTTGGCCATCTTGCGCAGTATTTCGTTAGCCTTGACCAGCTTTTCCTTTTCCTGGACCATCGTCTCCCCCCTTCTGTAACTTAACAACAGCTAACGAAATTTACTTTAAGTTTCGGCAACAGTCAAGCAAAAGCGCAAATTGGAGGGCGCATCAAAACATGATCTTACATGGTTTTCCATGACATCCTCCCTGGGTTTCCCTGCCCCTGTCGCGGGCGGACGGCAACCCGTAACAGAGCGGACAATGGGTGGGAAACTTGATCCCGGGGGAGCAATTTCTCCGACACCCGACCTTTACATCCCCCCCGCCGTTGTGATAGCCTTCACGAAAAAAATCAGGTCCCGTACCGAGGCGCCCACAGGCTCTGGTATGGAACCACAGGAGACACCATGAAGAGAAAAGCCCTCGCCCTCCTCTCCGGAGGACTCGACTCCACCCTTGCGGTCAAGGTCATGCTGGAACAGGGGATCGACGTCGAAGCCCTCAATTTCACCTCTCCCTTCTGCACCTGCACCGGAAAGAACGCCGGGTGCAAGTCCGAAGCCCTCCGGGTGGCGGAGGAGTTGAACATCCCCATCAAGGTCATGAACAAGGGTCCGGAGTACCTGGAGATCGTCAGGAAACCGAAGCACGGTTACGGCAGCGGCATGAACCCGTGCATCGACTGCCGCATCTTCCTGCTGCGCAAGGCCGGGGAATACCTGGCCGAGAGCGGCGCCGACTTCGTCATCACCGGTGAGGTGCTGGGACAGCGCCCCATGAGCCAGCGGCGGGACGCCATGCGCCTCATCGAGCGGGAGAGCGGCCTCGAGGGGCTGCTTTTGCGCCCCCTGTCGGCCAAGCACTTCCCCCCCACCGTGCCGGAACAGGAGGGGTGGGTGGACAGGGAACGGCTGCTGGCCATTTCCGGTCGATCCCGCAAGGAGCAGATGCGGCTGGCCGACGAGCTGGACGTGAAGAACTACCCCTGCCCGGCCGGCGGCTGCCTGCTGACCGAGCCCTCCTTCATCTCCAAGATCCGGGACGTGTTCGATCACTCGGAACGGCCGGATCCTCGGGAGTTCCGCCTGCTGAAGCTGGGCCGCCACTTCCGGGTCGGACCCCGGACCAAGGTGATAATCGGCCGCAACGAAGCTGAAAACCAGACCCTGGAAAAGGTCGCCCTCCCCGGAGAAGCGTTGTTGCGCTGGATGGAGGGGAGCAGTCCCCTGGGAGTCGTCAGCGGGACCGTAACCACCGAGCTGCTGGAAAAGGCCGCCGCCATCCTGCTCCGTTACACCAAGGCGACACCCGGCGCCACGTGCATGGTCAAGGTGGTCGCGGACGGCGCGGAAAGCCGCATTCCGGTGGCTAACACATATGACGAGGCGCGAATCGAGGAATTCCGGGTCTGATCAAAACCCGTCATCCGGAGGAATTCATGAAAGAGCTGGACCGGCTGCTGGAGGTGATCGAGGAGATCGCCGCCGGAAGGTACTCCAACGACGTGATGGAACTGACCATGCCGGAGGTGCCGGAGCCGGTGCGCTCCATCGCAGAGGCAATGGGTCTCATGATGGTAAAGGTGGAGGCGCGTGAATACCGCCTGGAGATGCTGATCCGAGAGCTTCAGGAGCTCAATGAAAGGATTCGACTGAACGCCATCGACACGGTGTCGGCCATGGCCAACGCCCTGGCGGCCCGGGACACCTATACCGAAGGGCACGCGGACCGGGTGGGGAGGATTGCCGGCCTGATCGCAGCAGAGTTGGGCATGCCCGAGTCGGAGATCGAGCTGGTGCGGCTGGCGGGCCGGCTGCACGATATCGGCAAGATCGGCTTTTCCGACCGGCTGTTCCTCCCCCACGAGGGTAAGAATTCGGAGGAGGTGATTCGGGAGATAACCCGGCACCCGACCACCGGCGCCGAGATCCTGAAGGACCTGGACTTTCTCGGCCCTGCACTGAGCTATATCCACTGCCACCACGAGCGGCCGGACGGTCGCGGTTATCCCCGGCACCTCAAGGCCGGCGACATCCCCCTGGGAGCCCGGGTCGTGGCCGTGGCCGACGCGTTCGATGCCATGACCACCGACCGTCCCTACCAGCAGGCCAGGTCCCCCGAAACGGTCCTGGCAATACTGAAGGAGGGTGCGGGAAGCAAATGGGACCCCGACTGCGTCGCCGCCTTCGAACTGGTGCTGCCGAAGCTCCTGCCGGACAGCCCGGCCCGGCGGGACAAACCGGCCGGCCTCCCGGCCTGACCTGCCCCGGGCCTCCCCTTCCCGGCTGATTCTCGACGCCCATGGCGGAGGCCGCACCTTCCCAAGGAGCCGTTACGATGATGAAACAAGTCCTCAGAGCGTTCCTGTGTATTATTGCGCTCTTCCCTCTCCTTCCGGCAAACGGAACCTGCGCTCGGGCGGGCGGCGCGCCGCCCGCCGCATCAAGCCGGCAGGAACCTGCCGATCCTTCCCTCACCGCCGACGTGGCCGCGGTGCTGCATCGCCCCACAGAGATTTCCCTCTCCGACCTCACCCCGGCGACCCGGACCATCCGGGTGCTGGTCCACTACGGCAGGACCGAGTTTTTCGTCGCCAACGGCCGCCCGTTCGGCGTGGAGTACGAGGCATTCTCGGAATACGAGAAATACCTCAACAGGAACAGGCCGCGCCACTCGCAGAAGATCAGCGTGGTCTTCATCCCGGTCCGCTTCGAGGAGCTGCTTCCCTTGCTGCGGCAGGGAAAGGGGGACATCGCGGCGGGACTGCTGACCGTGACGGACGAAAGAAAGAAGGAGGCGGCCTTCACCACCCCCTACGTCACCGAGGTTGAGGAGGTGCTGGTGGCGTACAAGGGCGCCCGGCAGCCCGCCGGCCTGGAGGAGCTGTCCGGAAAAAGCGTCCACGTCCTGCGCGGGAGCAGCTTCACCGACCACCTGCTGGCCCTCAACCATCGGCTGAGGAAGGCGGGCCGGCCGCCGGTGAACATGGTGGAGATGCCGGTCAGCGCCAATGCCGACGACATCCTGGAGATGGTGAACGCCGGCATTTTCGAATACACCGTAACGGACGACTTCACCGCCGAACTCTGGGCCAGGGTCCTCCCCGACATCAGGATTGTGGAAGGGGTCACCCTTCACCCCGGGGGTACCATCGCCTGGGCGGTGCGGCCTGGCAACCCGGCCCTGCTGGCCAGCCTGAACGGTTTCGTCGACTACATCCACCAGCACCTGAAAAGCAAGGCACACGCGGTCTGGAACGAATATTTCCGCGACACCACGCTGATCCGGAATCCGCTGGACCTGGAGTCGTCGGCGCGTTTCAGGGAGCTGAGCCCCCATTTCAAGGAGGCGGGCGGGCGCAACAAGCTGGACTGGCTGCTGATGATGGCCCAGGGGTACCAGGAATCGCAACTGGACCAGCGCAAGAGGAGCCCACGCGGCGCCATCGGCATCATGCAGCTCCTCCCCGGAACGGCGCGGGATATCGGATACCGCAATATCACCAACACCCGGAACAACATCGCTGCCGGGGTCGCCTACCTGGATTTCCTCCGCCGGCAGTATTTCGACGACCCGGCAATCCCGCCGGATGCACGGGTCGATTTCGCCCTGGCCGCCTACAACGCCGGGCCCGGCCGCATCCAGGCCCTCCGGAAGGAGGCGGAACAGCGGGGGCTCGACCCGAACCTCTGGTTCCGCAACGTGGAACGGGTGGCCCTGGACAGGATCGGCGAGGAAACCGTTAGATACGTTTCCAACATCAACAAGTACTACATCGCCTACCGCATGTCCCACCACCTGGACGAGGACAAGTCGAAGCCCCCGGCAGCTCCTACGGATTTTCTCCCACCCCTAAAAGCCCGAGAAACTCCATGACCAGCATGTAGGTGAGCCCCCAGAGGACCGGCTCCCCCGGATGGGGGAGCGAAATCCCCTGGCTGACCATGGTGCGGCCGTCGAAGCGGACCTCCTTCAACCCGTGCCGCACCGGGTCCGTAAGGGCCTCCAGCGGCACCCAGAAGGCCTCCTGCACCTCGTCGTCCATCAGGCGGAACGGACCAGCCCCGGTCGTCAGGTACACGAAGCACGAAACGTGGACCGGGATGCGCGTCCCGGCTATGTCCGACAGGCGGCCCAGGAACCGTGCGGTCCGCAGGTCGAGGCCGGTCTCTTCCAGGGTTTCCCGTTCGGCGGTCAGGCGCGGGTCGCCTTCGCCGTTTTCCACCTTGCCGCCC
>Ga0228535_1003087_pt1 | contig 13183 bp, 12 predicted proteins | sample SJ1metagenome_FD_168457 | JGI IMG/M metagenome (GOLD analysis project Ga0228535, IMG submission 168457) | Enriched culture of PCE-dechlorinating microbial communities from Ithaca, New York, USA - SJ1 | ecosystem: Engineered > Modeled > Simulated communities (microbial... > Unclassified | place... | reverse complement strand
CGATGCAGGTCTGGCCGGCATTGAGAAATTTCCCCCAGCAAAGACGGGCGGCGGCCGTTTCCAGGTTGGCGCTTTCGTGGACGATGGCGGGACTTTTACCGCCCAGTTCCAGTGTAAGCGGCGTGAGATTTTTTGCGGCCGCCGCCATGACGGCTTTTCCGACCGGCACGGATCCGGTGAAAAAAATGTAGTCCAGGGGCAGCGAAAGAAGATGCTGCGTATCTTCCGCGCCGCCCTCGACGACGCCGATGTAGTCTTCTGGAAAAGCGGCGCGGATCAGTTTGTTTACAACCGCCGCCGTGTGCGACGACACTTCCGAGGGTTTCAGGATGGCTGTGTTGCCCGCCGCGATCGCTCCCACCAGCGGCATCATCACGAGCTGAAAAGGATAGTTCCAGGGCGCGATGATCAGCGTTACGCCGTACGGTTCCTTGTAAATGTAACTCTTGGACGGCATCATGAACACGGGCGTCGGAACTTTCTCGCGCGCCGTCCAGTCGCGCACGCCGGCGATGGCGACTTTAATTTCGTTGTAAACGCCGAAGATTTCCGTCGCGTAAGCATCTGTCTCCCCCTTGCGCAGATCGGCGTATACGGCGGCGAGAATGTCCTTTTCGTGCGCGGCAATCGCGTCCTTGAGTTTTTTGAGCGCATCGATCCGGAATCCGACGTCGCGCGTTTTCCCCGACCGGAAAAATTCCTTTTGTTTTTTAAACAAGGCATCGATGAGCGGTTTATTCATGGGCGTTCCCGCGCCGGCCCGTCCGCGGACCGGTCGCTTCTTTTTTCTTTCTGTGGACTTACTATAAGCGCTGCCCGGCGGAGTGTCAAGGCGAATGCCTGCTTGCCGCCGGGGCAAAGACGCTGACGGTATGACGCCGCGTTACGGCTGAATATCAAAAGCGGACGGTCAGACCGGCGAGCCCCGTCCAGTCGGTTTCCGTGGCGGTCAGCCCGTATTTCACGCCGGCGTCGAGGGTGATTTTGTCCGAAAGGTCATAAGCGGCCCCCCCCAGGAAAAAAACCGGGTGGTTATCGCTGCGGTAAACCGGATTTCTGGCAATGCCGATGTTGGCCAGCAGTTTCAGGTTTCGGATGACTTTCACTTCGGCGGCGATGGAAGCATGCCAGATGTCCTTTCGTTCATCGGCGGTATTCTCCTGGCGGGTGTAGCCCACGTTGGCGTGGATCGCCACCGGTTCGACTTCCCCTGTAGCGATTAAAAAGACGCGCAAGCCCGCCCCACCCGAACCCAGACCGCGGGCTTCATCGCCGGTCGGGATGCTGATTCCCGGTTTGACGGCCAAAGACCAGCCGCTCTTTTCAAAAAAACGCCATTTAACGTCAAACGTCATGTCCGAGAGGCCGTCTTCGCGGCCGACGCGGCCGTCGTTTTCTTTTACGGAGTACCAGGCATAAGGCAGGCCGAAAACGGCATCCACCGTGTTGAGAACGCCGACGGTCAGGTCGATAGCGGCTTCGCCGCCTTCTTTCTTGACAGTGGTTCCGTTATCGGCCTTGTCTTTATCGCAGAAGTAGGCCATTCCCAGTTCCACCTGAGCGTTGCCGGTGCCTTGCGTGGCCGTGTCGTCCGTCACCAGCGGATGGCCCGCAAACGCAGGAGCTGTCATTAATAAGAATCCCATAACCGATAATACGAAACGCTTCATTGCTTTTCTCCTGAATTTGAGCCGCAGGGAACGGTCACGACCGTTCCCTGCCGTGTTCCCGCGAATTTCTTTATGAAAGCCGAACCGGCCTTTCTTTACTTGATTATCGATTATTTTGCGAGCCATCTGCCGCCTCCGGACGGCTGCAAAACGGCGGCCAACATCATAGACGCCGGGGCGAGGACCAGCGGCCGAAAAAATATCCACTGTTCATTGCCGGCAGAAATATCCTGTGGTAGAAGTCAGAAGACGGGCAGCGGTCTTCCGACCGGCGAGGGTTCGGGAAAAGTATAATAGTCCGACCCCGGGAGCCTGTGGATGAAAAAAACGCATTAAGATGACCACATCGTGAACCGCCGAGGTGGCTCGCAGGCCTCGCGCCGCGTTTTATCTGGAGAGAAGTGGCGAATATGAATGACGTATGGATTGCTCTGGGATTGTCGCTTCTGGCTGGAATGGCGACCGGCATCGGCAGCATCATCGCCTTTACCGCCAAACGGACGAATTTCCGTTTTCTGTCCGTGGCGACGGGCTTTTCCGCGGGCGTGATGCTTTATGTTTCCTTTGTCGAAATCTTTCCCGGAAGCGCGACGCTTCTGGGCGCGCGCTATGGAGAGGCGTGGGGAAACTGGCTTGTGGCCGCTTCGTTTTTCGGCGGCATGATTTTGATGGCGGCAATCGACAATCTCATTCCGTCCGCCGACAATCCCCACGAAACGCACACGGAAGAAGAAACGGCGCCATTGCACGATCCGAAGGCGGCGCTTCCGGATTTTCAAATTACCGCCGATCAAAATCCGGCTAAACGTCCGCCTGGGGCGCACGACCACGCAAAGGCGCACCCGGGGCTTTTGCGCACAGGTGTGTTTACGGCTCTGGCCATTACGATTCACAATTTTCCTGAAGGCATCGCCACCTTTCTGGCTGCCATGCAGGAACCGGCGCTGGGCGTGGCCATCGCCGTGGCGATTGCGCTGCACAACATTCCGGAAGGGATCAGTGTTTCCGTGCCGATCTTTTACGCGACCGGCAACCGGAAAAAGGCCTTTTTGTATTCACTCGCGAGCGGGCTTTCCGAACCGCTTGGCGCCGTGATTGCCTGGGGGGCCATTGCCCTGATTGCCGGAGGCGGCGCCTGGACCGTTCCGGGGCACGTGACGGGCGTTTTGTTCGGGGGTGTCGCCGGCGTTATGGTGTATATCAGCCTCGATGAGCTTTTGCCCACCAGCCGTGCCTACAGCAAAGGCCATGACAGTATCCTGGGGCTGATGGCCGGCATGATGGTCATGGCACTCAGTCTGCTTCTGATGCGCTAGGCCAAAAGAAAGCGGGCGTTGGAGATGATCCGCCGTCCGCTTTTTCTGCCCATATCCTTCTCAGGATCTTTTCTTTATTCCGAAAATGATAATCACTATCAAAATACGGGCAATTTAAAAACGGAACGTGACGCCTGTCAGCGCCGTCCAGTCGGTTTCTGTGGCGGTCAGCCCGTATTTAACGCCTGCGTCCAGCGCGACGTGCTCCGAGATATGATAGGCAATTCCGGCCAGCGCGAAGGCCGGATGGTTATTGCTTTCCGGATCGGGATTTCTTTCGATGCCGACATTGGCCATCAGCTTCAGATTTTTAATCACTTCAACTTCCGCCGCCGCCGACGCATGCCAGAGATCCCTGCGTTCTGCGAAGACGTTTTCGTTGCGGATGTATCCCGCATTGACATGAATGGCGAAAGGTTCAATTTCCCTGGTGCCGACGAGGAAGAGGCGGTAAGCCGACCGCCCCGCGCCCAGCCCCCTGTCTTCATCACCGGTCGGCACGCTGACGCCCGGTTTCACTGCCAGCGACCAGCCGTTCTTTTCAAAAAATCGCCATTTGACGTCGAAGGTAATGTCGGCAATGCCGTCCTCGCGTTCAATGCGTACATCGTTTTCTTTTACAGAAAACCAGGCATAAGGCAGGCCGATAACGACATCCACCGTGTCGAGCAGGCCAATGGTGATACCCATGCCCACATCGCCGCCTTCCGATTTCAGAGTGGTTAGTTCGTCAACCTTATCTTTGTCATAGAAATAGGACATTCCCAGTTCCACCTGCACCTTGCCCCTGCCCTGCGTGCCCGTGTCGTCTGTCACCAGCGGATGGCCCGCAAATGCTGCCGTTGACATTAAAAATACGCCTGCTACCGTTAAAATTAACCGCTTCATTTTCATTCTTTTCTTCTCCTTTGTTTAGTTGCAGGGAATGGTTTGATCCGACATCCGTCGAAGGGGCGAACCACTTCCTGCGCTTGTTATGAAAGCCGGACCAGCCGGTCATTTCCTTTATTGACGTTATTTGAACACGCACATCCCGAGCATCCGGCGCACGGACCTTTCTTCCGGATAAAACTTCTGTAGAAAATCCATCCCGCCGCCGCGAGAATTCCCGCCGCCAGCAGCACATCCACAAAACTCATATTTGTTCTCCTATTTTAGTTCCCCTCCCCTCGTGGGAGGGGATTGAGGGGAGGGGGAAATTGTGCTTTCATAAATTTTCACCCTGACCCTCTCCCATCAAGGGAAAGGGGATTCATGGCGCAATGACATCATCCACCACGAGCTACGAGCAAAGCTTTCCGGCTCCATCACTTTGTGACATCAATCATGTCCAGTATTCACGAGGCAAGCTGCCGGACTGACGCCTCCGCCAGCAAAGAACAAGGAAACCCATTGCCTTTTTCCCATCCAACTTGTCCCTCGGACCTAAAGCCCCACCAACCGTCCCCCCTGGTAAATGACAAACGCCACCATCCAGGCGAGCACGGTCTGATAGACAATGGTTACACCCGCCCATTTCCAACTGCCGAATTCATGGCGCATGGCCACCAGAACAATAAAGCAGGGCAGGTACAGCAAGACGAAAGCCATGAAGGCGTATGCTGAAAGAGGCGTAAAGGTCTTGGCCAGAACGCTTTTCAAGCCTGCCGTTTCTTCATCTTCATGGGGGCTCATGGTCGCGACGCCGAAGGTGGAAAACACATTTTTTGCCGCGTCGACAAAAGCGCAGCCGAACGATAAGGCAATATCGCGGACGTCTTCACCGAAAGAAGGCGATGCTTCCTGCTTTTCCTCCGCTTCAGGGACGTACACTTCGCCCATGGTTGCAACGACGATTTCCTTGGCGACTACACCGGTCAGAAGAGAGGAGGCTGCTTCCCAGGTGCCGAAGCCCAGAGGCGCGAAAACCGGTGCGATGATCTGTCCCGTTTTTCCCAGGTAGGACTCCTTTTTCGCTTCGACCCCCCAGGGCAGGTTAAGGCCGAACCAGACGAACACTGAAATGGCCAGAATCCACGTTCCCGCTTTCATCAGATAATGCTTGCCCTTTTCCCAGGTATGGATCATCAGGTTTTTAGCCGTAGGGATGCGGTAAGGCGGAAGCTCCATGATGAACACCGGCGCTTCGCCGCGAAAGAGGGTCTTTTTAAATAAAAATCCCACCAAGACGGCCAGAACGATGCCCAGGAGGTACAGCGACCATAAAACGGTTACCGCGTATGCGGAAAAAAACGCGGCGGTGAAAACCACGTAAACGGGAAGCCTCGCCCCGCAGGACATGAGCGGAATCAAAAGCGCGGTGAGCGCCTTGTCCCGCGGATTTTCCAGCGTGCGCGTGGCGTAAATCGCCGGAACGTTGCAGCCGAAGCCCAGTAAAAGCGGAATGAAGGATTTTCCGTGCAGGCCGATCGCGGACATCAGCCGGTCCATGACGAACGCCGCGCGCGCCAGATAGCCGGAGGCTTCCAGCAGCGTGATGAAAAACATCATGGCGAAAATGGGCGGCAAAAAGACCAGCACCGAGCCGACGCCGGCGATGATGCCTTCGGTGACAAGCGAAACGATCCAATCGGGCGCGGATATTGCCACAAGGAGCGCAGCAGCCCAGCGCGGAAGCGGTCCGGCAACGACGCCGTCGAGCCAATCGGTAAAGGGCCCGGCAATATCGAACGTCAGCTTGAACATGAGCCACATGGCCACAAAAAAAATCGGAATGCCGGCATAACGGTTGAGGACAACGGCGTCGATCCGTTCGGTCAGCTCCCTTTTTCTTTTTTCGGGTTTCCGGAGCGTCTCGCGGGTCAATCCCGCCGCCAGGCCGTAACGGACATCGGCCAGCAGCGCTTCCAGATCTTCTCCGTGGGCGGATCGCAGGTGATGCGCCGCCTTCTCGGTGAGCGCCGCATATGCTTCAGTCTGGTAATGCTCAATGGCGCGGGCGTCGCCCTCGATCATTTTGAGGGCCATCCAGCGCAGGGGCAGATGTCCCGACACCACGTCTGCGTGATCTTTTAACTGCTCCGCCACAGCGGCAACGGCTTTTTCAATGTCTTCACCGTAGGAAACAACGGCGGGCCGTTGTGTTTCTGATGCATCTGCAAAAGCCACGGCGGTTTCCATCAGCCGGCCGATGCCCTCGCCTTTCGTGGCTACGGTCGGAATCACCGCTGAGCCCAGCATTAACGCCATCTTGTCGATGTCGATGCGGAAACCTTTCTGCGCCGCTTCGTCGTGCATGTTGAGCGCCATGACCAGCGGAATGTTCAGCTCCAGGAGCTGCAGCGTAAAGTAGAGATTGCGTTCCAGGTTGGTGGCGTCCACGACATTGATAATCACGTCCGGCTTTTCGTGCACCAGATAGTCGCGCGCGACGACCTCCTCCTGCGTATAGGGGCTTAAACTATAGGTACCCGGCAAATCGACTAGCGTGATTTTGCGGCCCTGAAAGTCGAAGGTTGCGGATTTCTTCTCCACCGTGACACCCGGCCAGTTGCCGACGGAAAGTCTCGATCCGGCAATGGCGTTCGTGAGCGTCGATTTTCCGGCGTTGGGATTTCCGGCGACCGCGATGGTCAGGTGAGTCCTGCGCCCGCTTTTTCCCCGATGAACGGTTGATGCTATTAATGCGCTCATGATGAATGGGTTCCCTCCACTTCAATGTGGCGGGCTTCTCCGCGGCGCAAAGACAGGGCATAACTTTTGATGCGCACTTCGATGGGATCGCCCAAGGGCGCCACTTTTTCCACGCGCACGTCCGTACCGGGGACGACGCCCATATCCATCAGGCGGCGCTTCAGCGCCCCCGATACCGAAATCTTCAGAATTTTACCGCTCTGGCCGGTTTTTAAATCCGCAAGCGTCATTTTGCATTCCTCCGAACATAAATTTTCATGGCCGCGCCGCGGCCCATGGCGATGCGGCATTCATCGACGCGCAGGACCAGCGGCCCCGTGCCGCTGTTGGTGATCATTTCCACCTTTTTGCCCGGCCGCAGCCCCATATCCTGGAAATGAAGCCGGCTGTGTCCGGCGCCGGCTCCATGACGTCCGTGGCTGCATGAGCAGCCGGCGCGCGGTGCGGGGCAGCGGCAGCTTTCTTCACCGTACCGGTGATGATGACGGCCATAATGATCCGCCGAAGACTCGTTTTCCGTCGGATCGATGATTTCGGCGGTTTCTCCTTCTCCTAAAAGTGCCAGGGGCGACATCCAATAATCTCCTTTCCATTAACATGCAAATGATAATCAATATCAATATCAGGTTTAAAAAAATGCCGACAAAAGTCAGCCCAATAATCTTCTCCAAGACATTCCTCCGTTTACAAGGGAAGGCGATGTCAGGCGCAGGCAGGATTTGAGCCACGGCCCCCGCACATCATGTCCGGCGTGATGTGTGTCTAAATTTCGCCGGGTAGTTCCGAACGATTATTCCGCAACGACAAAATCCTCTTACCGGCCATTCGGCGCCACAGGCATGCCGTCGCACCGGCCGGCTTTATAACTTCTTTCTGCGACAGGTTTCGCAAAGCCCGTAAAGGTACATTTCATGGTCCGTCAGTTCGTATCCGAAGCTTTCGGCCACGCGCTTCTGCAGCTCTTCGATAACGGAATCCATGACCTCGACGGTTTTGCCGCATCCCCGGCAAACCAGGTGATCGTGATGCGGGTGGTTGTAGCAGTGTTCGTAGCGCATCACGCCGTCGCCGAAATCCACCTCGCGCGCCAGTCCGGCCTCGACCATGAGTTTCAGAACACGGTAAACGGTGGCCTGGCCGATCGCCGGATCGCGCTTTTTGACAATGTCGTAAAGCTGCTCGGCCGTCAGATGCTCCTCGCGCTTCAGGAAGGCGTCAAGGATCATTCCGCGCTGCGGCGTTCCGCGCAGATGCCGCTTGATCAGATAGGCTTCAAATATTTCCTGTTCGCTTTTCAACGATGCTCCAATATTGAAATGATAATCAATATCAATTGACGTTTCTTTACAGGAGAGCCCTCCTGCCTGTCAAGAAAAAAATGCTGGAAAGGCAAAAATTTAAAAAGCTCCCCGGACAGCCGGTAAAGACATCGAGGAGGCTATCCGTTTGGCGGCGATGTTTATAAGCGGTTTTGAATGTCTTTTTCGTCCGGCGCCTGATCGTCCAAAAGCGGTTTCTCCAGCAGGTGCGCGGGCAGGAAAAATTTGTTGGCAATGAGTGTCGGAATAACGGCGCTGGCGATGACCGCTCCCACGATCAGCGAATACTGCGCCTGCGTGATGATCTGGTGGGACAAACCATAGAGCGCCGAGATGGTTCCGAACGTGAGCCCTGTACTCATGAGCAGCGTGTAGTACCATTTCTCTTTTCTGTCTTCCCTGAAACGGCGAATGGCCGGGTACAAACCAAAAATCTTGGAAGCTACTTTTCCACCGAGGAGCAGAAGGAAGATAAAAGCTCCCGAGAAAAGCGCCGGGATGGAAACGAGCGCCCCGGCCCGAAGAAAGTATAGCGGCGTTAAGAAACCAACCGTCAGCGTTCTCAAGCGTCTGACAAAGTGGCCGTCTTTTTCCATGGTTCTTGACAGGACCATGCCCAGGACGTAGGCGGGTAAAACCGGTTCGCTGCCCGACCAGAGGGCGAGGACTCCCATGATCAAAAGGATGAAAAGAATCCATTTCGCCCGGATGGCGGCCGTTTTATGGGCGTAGCGCCGGATGAGATAATCCGTCATCGGCCGCAGCGAAAAAATCAAAACGATTGTCGCTCCAACGAAGACAAGAGTCTTGTAAGTGAACGGCGCGAAGATGAGCCCCAGCGCGATGACGGTGCCCAGGTCGTTGACAAAGCAGGCGCCCAGGATGCCTTTGCCGAATTCCGTTTTGTTGAAGCCGTATTCGATCATGACGGCGTAAACCACGGCCATGGACGTGGTGGAAAGGGCGATGCCGCACAGGAGACTGGCCTGAAGATTCCAGCCGATGAGAAAGTGCGCGATCGCCGTGCAGCCGATGAAGGGGGCGGCAAATCCGACGAGTCCGATGACGGAAACTTCCGTAATCTTGGTCTTCATGACATCGGGATTCAGTTCCGCGCCCGCCAGAAAAGTCAAAAGCATGGCGCCGAGGCCGGTACAGAATTTCATCCAGTCGGCCTGCAGCGACAGCCTGTCGAAGAAACCGAGTTGAAAAGCGGCAAGGCCGATGACGCACCCGACAACGATTTCCATGAGGGCTATCGAAATTTTTAAGCGGCTGGCTAATGCGGTAGACAAAACGGCGGCAAGAAACCAGAAAGCGGCAACCAGAAAGATATTTTCCATGAGACGACTCCTTTCTCTTTTTATTCAGGAGTCATCAGCGGCCAGGGCGGTTAACGGCGAACTCCATCGCCTGCGCGAAACGGACAATCCGTGAGGGCGTAATCTATCAAGCAGACCTCATCCGGTTTGTCAATGAGAGATTGAAAAGCGGCTTAAAATTCATCCCGGCAAATCTCACGTCATCGCTTCCCGTTCCCGCTCATTTTTTTTTCGACTTGCCTTCGTCTTTCGGGCGATTGAATATTTTTTTGCCGAGAACGGGAATCAGCCAGAAAAGGGCTGCGGCGGCAATGACCGCAATCACAACAAGTTCCCCGGTGGAAAAGTGAATCTGCATGTTGACCTCCTGAAAAATAAAAAAAGGCCGCCGTCTGATCGTCGTCAGACAGCGGCCCGGCTGCCAAAAATTCCTCCATAAGCATTTACAGCCTATGGACCCGTTTGCATCTTGTAAACCCGAATAGACAGATTCGCGTCTTTAAAAGAGCAACCCTTTTGAACTGTCTAAAGCAGGGTTAAAAGTTAAATAGCGTACTATGGGAAAAAAGGCAAGCCTTGTCGGCAGGACGGACGGAAAAAGCGCCAATCAGGATTATCCGGATGAAACATGAAACGCAGGTGACGAGACGCCGCTTTCCAGAAAAATTAAGACGATCATTCAAAACAAAAAAGCCCTTCCGCCGAAAACGGAAGGGCTTTTGAGATAAAAGGGTTAATGCGCCTTTACACTATCTGTATTCGGAGACATGTTTGGGCCGTTTGAACAGGAGAGCGATCACAAAGCCGATCGCCAGCAGGGCCGCTGCCGTGTAAAGGGACTGCTGTTTGTTGAATTCGGCGAACACGAAACCGCCTACGACACCGGCCACGCCCCACGCCGTGAGCAGGAAACCGTAAACCTTGCCGATGTAGGTGGGACCGAAAGAGTCGGCTGCAAAAGACGGCATGACGGCGAAACCGCCGCCCAGGCAGGCCAGCAGATAGCAGGCGATGATCGTGAAGATCAGCACACTGGTGACCTGGGGCAGCAGGACGTAAAGGATCGCCTGTGTGATGAACATGGTCATATAGGTTCCTTTGCGGCCGATTTTGTCGGATACGGCCGCCCAGAAAAGACGCCCCAGACCGTTGAAGATGGAAGCAACGGCGAGCACGCCGCCGCCCAGAATGGCTAGTTTGGCCGGATCATCGATGCCCTGAGCAATCTTATAGACGTCCTGCGCCATGGGGGAGAGTTTGGATAAGAGCCCCATACCGGCGGTGACGTTCAAAAAGAGCATGCCCCAGAGCATATACCACTGACGGGTTTTCTTCGCTTCGGTCCAGCTGAAGGAATCGGCCGCGCTGACGGTTGTGGCGGCCGGCTTGAAGCCTTTGGGAAGCCAGCCCGCCGGCGGATTTTTGAGCGTGAGGGCGGCTACTGCGGCAAAAACCAGATACACAACGCCCAGCACTAAAAATGAATTGGCGACGCCGACTTTGTTGATCAGGCCGGGGATGATCAGTCCGATAAAAAATGCGCCGAAGCCGAATCCCATGACGGCCAGGCCCGTAATGAGGCCGCGCTTGTCCGGGAACCAGCGGATCAGGGTTGCGATGGGAACGACGTAAGTGAGGCCGTTGCCGATACCGGCGACGACACCGTAGCCGATCAGAAGAAACATGAAACTGCCCGTATGCAAAGCGACACCGCCCAGGAGTACGCCGATGCCGTAGAGGCAGGCGCCCAGCGTGGCGACAAACTTGGGACCTTTTTTGTCGACGAGCATACCGCCGAATGCGGCGGAGATACCGATCATGCCGATGATGAGCATGAAGACCCGCGAGACGACCTTCATTTCCCAGCCCTGAGCGGCGACGATGGGTTTCACAAAGACCGACCAGGCATACACTGTGCCCAGAATCAGCATGATGACGACGCCCGCGATGGCCAGAAACCATCGCTTACTTTCCAAATTCTCATTAGCCATAGGTTAATTCCTCCCTTGCCTTTCTTTCAGGCCTGAAATGTATTTGGCGACACGCTAAGAAAACATCCGCAGGCGAGACAAATGATTTTTTATTGTGTCATGAAGCTCTAAAACATCCACGGTCTTATACATAAAGAATATGCCCCTGACAAGGGGCATATTCGGTTTTTTTTATGTTATCTTAAACATCATCCATGAGCGCTGACGCCTGATCAGGCCGCCTGCAGTTTGACCGCGCAAACCTTGTATTCCGGAATTTTCCCCACGGGGTCGAGCGCCGGGTTGGTCAGGAGATTGACCGGCGTGTCGGTGAAGTGGAAGTTCATGAAAATCGTTCCGGGCGCGCTTTTTTCGGTAATCTGCGCCTTGGCTTTCACTTCGCCGCGCCGCGAGGCGACCAGGACGTCCTGGCCGTCGGCGATGTTGAGTTTGTCCGCGTCGACCGGATTGATTTCCACGAGACTTGCCGGACAGCGCTCGGAGGGGCCCTTGGCCCGCCTGGTCATGGTGCCTGTGTGGTAATGGTACAAAACGCGTCCCGTGGTCATCAGGAAGGGATAGTCCTGGTCCGGAAGTTCCGCGGGAGCGATGTATTCAATGGCGGAAAACAGTCCCAGGCCGCGCGAGAACTTGTCCTTGTGCAAAAATTTGGTTCCCTTGTGTTCAGGGGTGGGGCAGGGCCACTGGATGCCTTCCCTTTCGATCCGCTTGTAGGTAATGCCCGCGTAGCTCGGCGTCACCGATGCCACTTCCTCGAAGATTTCCTTTGCCGAAGCGTAGTTCATGGGGTACCCGAACCGGTTGGAAATGCCGCAGAGGATTTCCCAGTCGGATTTCGCCTCTCCGGGCGGTTCCAGCGCTTTGCGGACACGCTGCACGCGCCGCTCCGTGTTGGAGAAGGTGCCGTCTTTTTCAGCAAAGCTGGCGGAGGGCAAAACCACGTCCGCGATGGCGGCGGTTTCGGTGAGGAAAATATCCTGAACGACCAGCAGGTCCAGTTTTTCCAGTTCTTTTTTCACATGATGCAGATCCGGATCGGACAGCAGCGGGTTTTCACCCATGATGTAAATGGCTTTGATCTTGCCCTGGCCGGCGGCCGCCATCATTTCCATGATCGTCAGTCCCGGTTTGGGCGAAAGGGACGCGCCCCAGGCGGCTTCAAACTTGCGGCGCACGTCGTCGTTTGCCACCTGCTGGTAAGCCGGATAAACGTTGGGCAGCGCGCCCATATCGCAGGCGCCCTGAACGTTGTTCTGGCCGCGCAGCGGATTGACGCCGCCGCCTTCAATGCCGACGTTGCCGCACAGCATCGACAGATTGGCGCAGCTTTTGACGTTGTCCGTCCCGCTGATGTGCTGCGTGATGCCCATCGCGTAGAGGATGCTGGCGCGCTGGGCTGCGGCGTACATCCGGGCGGCTTTCCTTAAATCCTCCGCCGGCACGCCGGAGATCTTTTCGACGTATTCGGGTGTGTATTTGGCGACCATTGCTTTGAGCGCGTCAAACCCTTCCGTTCTTTCGGCGATGTAGGGCTTGTCTTCCAGGCCTTCGGCCAGAATGACGTTCATGAGCCCGTTGATGACGGCGACATCCGTGCCGGGTTTCTGGCGCAGCCAGATGTCCGCGTATTTCACGAGGTCGATCCGGCGCGGATCGATCACGATCAGCTTGGTTCCGTGGCGCCGGACGGCGCGTTTCACCTTGGCGCCGATGACGGGATGGTTTTCCGTGGTGTTGGTGCCCGTCGCCAAAATGAGGTCCGTGTACTCGATTTCATCGATCGAATTCGTCATTGCTCCGCTGCCGAATGTGGCGGCCAGACCGGCCACCGTCACGGAGTGTCAGAGCCTGGCGCAGTGATCGACATTGTTGGTGCCGATCCCCGCCCGCAAAAATTTCTGGAACAGATAATTTTCTTCGTTGGTGCAGCGC
>Ga0228535_1003086_pt1 | contig 13187 bp, 10 predicted proteins | sample SJ1metagenome_FD_168457 | JGI IMG/M metagenome (GOLD analysis project Ga0228535, IMG submission 168457) | Enriched culture of PCE-dechlorinating microbial communities from Ithaca, New York, USA - SJ1 | ecosystem: Engineered > Modeled > Simulated communities (microbial... > Unclassified | place... | reverse complement strand
GCGAACCGGTCAAATAACGTACGGATGATAATATTAGCATTCTTTACAGTAGGAATGCTATCAAGGGTTGTCGGCGCAAGGCCATAATAGTGGTATCGGTTCATACCATCACCGAATTCGCCAAGTTTCTCGACACCGGCGCTTTTTTTGCCGGGAATCGAGATAACCGTATACGCTGAAGACGAAGGGATATTCCAGTACATGGATTGGCGCACAGGCGCCCAAAAAGTGAAAACATTGTACCAGTCATCAGCTCGCTGCTGTCCTATCGAAAACAACTGTCCTTTCCCGCGATTCATCAGTTGATACAGGCGTTCATCTTCGTGTGTATAGCCGGAAAATACGAAGCGCACTTTTCTCGGAATTGCAATAGCTGACTCAAATGCAGGAGAAATAGGAATTTTCCCTTTGTTGAACTGAGGACTGCTGATTGCTCTGATACTTCGGGGAGTATTGTAAAACAGATAGGAATAACTGAATAGCAGAGAAGACATCGCAACAAAGCCAAATAACACCAATATCAGATTTCTGCCGCGTGCAGGAGGGCTTGCAAGAGCGGCGTTGAATAGCAGTCCGACAAGTGGCATGCAGAGCAAAAACGCCGCAATAAAATATCGCTGATTAAAAAGAGACCATTTGCTGATCATGGTATAGGTGATAAACCATCCGAACCCGACTGCGGCACAGTACATTGGCAGACGAGTTCTGAACTCACGTTTGCAAAACAAATATCCAGATGCAAGAAGAATAAGCAGGATGGAAAAACCATAAAAGACACCGTCTTCACTGATATCTGTACCAAATACATACAGGTCATTGACTGCCGATTCGCGATCCCAGAACGGGAAAAACATTTTTTTCACAAATGGCTCAACACTTATTCTGAACTTCCATGCAGAATCGGCTCTCAATGCAAAGTACTGTACCGGGTCAATGAGCAGCGCCAAAGTATAGGTATAGATCGTCTGCAGGAAGGTAGATAATGACCATGGACGGTTGAGAAGAAAACTGTAATGCTCAGGAGAAAATTGTTTCGTGTAACAGTAGTTAATTGCAAGAAAGGGGGTTGCCAATATCACTACCAAAACCATTGCTCCGATAATTTGCAGAACATCCTGCCGCCCAATTGGAACCCTCTTTTTCGCCGAGATATTTCCCAACAACCAAAGACATGCAAATATTGCCAATGCCGGAATGAAAAAATACATGGTGAGCTTGGTGCCAAATGCGAGCCCAAATGCGGCAGCTGATAACAATGCCAGAAGCCGGAGACGATTACGCCACCAGTCAACAGCAAATACTGTCCCAGCAAGAAGCGGAGCTGCTGCTAGAAGGTCGTTGGTCGTCGCTGTTGCCTGAGCAAAAACTTGCCCTGAAAAAGCTCCTATCCAGGCTGCTACCAGAGATGCCGTATGATTCACTCCGCATCGACGACTGAGCGCATATACAGCAGCAGAGGCAATCATCCAGCATAACAGATTGAAACAATTCAGAAGCTTGTCACTCTGGCCATATATGACAAGAAAAGCCTGGAAAAGGGTTGCATTAAACGGAAAAAAAATTTGCCTCAAATTTATCGTGTCAAAATGGCCAAGATGCCCCTGCGAAAGATAAAAATGAATTCGAGGCAGATGATATGTGAGCGAATCCCAATTGTTCGGACTGTATTTAAGACAGACTAGCAGGTTCAGTCCAAAAAAAACGATGAATGATCCAACAATACCTCTTCTGAGCCATTTTAATCCGACGGAAGATGCACTTTCAGAGACTTCAGGATAAGAAGACGGAAGCTGCCGCTGAGCAAAAAATCTACTACTCAATGCGAAAAGAACAGCCATAAGAATTGATGCTCTAAAATACCAAACCCGATCGCCGAGAAGTGAAAAACATGAAAGAAATAGAGCCGTAAGTACAGTATTAGACCATACGAGCACAAAAGTCGCCAGAATCTTATCAAGGGATGACTCATAGACTCGTCGTGCAACAAACCATGACAAAACCACGAGAGCAGAAAGATGCAGTGTGAAAATGATCATACATTCACTCCGGGCACTTCAGGAAGACTATCCGCAGGTAGCGTATCCGTCCGTTGATGTGTCCAGACGATGTTCTCCCGCACGACTTTTGCCGGACTCCCGGCGACAATACAATGGGCAGGCACATTTCTGGTCACAACAGAGCCGATTCCGATAACACTGTGGTTGTCAACGGTAACGCCCTTCAGCACTTTGACAAAAGCCCCTATCCAAACATGGTTACCAACCACAATATTCTGAGCGGGATTGATGCGCTTACCAGTACCCAGATCGAAAATGGCATGAGAGTCACCAGTGCGGAAATCTATTCCATACGCAAATAGACAGTCAGATCCTATGACAATGCGAGAAGCGTCCTCAGTAACCGAAAAATCAGCTCCTATGATGGTTGTGCGTGACCCGATGTCGAGCAAGCAGTCGTTGTCCTCAAACCAGAAAGCCCCTGATTGCAAAACACAGGAATCACCGACTGATATCCGATGACGATGACCATTCACTGTAACATTGCATACCACCCTGCTATCGGATCCTACAATAAGGGTATTGTCATTCCCCTGAATGCGAATGGTCATATTGCCCAACAGCGAACCAGCACCGATAAGTATCCGATTGTTTTTCCCCTGTATCTCTATAGTCATGCTGGCTATTGATGCAGAAGGATGAATATCGATAACATTGCCCCCGCCGGAACATACGATACCGGACTGCCGGACGGCATGGGCGTTATAACAGATACGATTACCTGCTCCATTCGTCACAATGGAGTTGTCATGTCTAAAATTGAAATATTGCCTCCTGATGTGCGCACGGAATGATCTCCAGCTATTCAACATATAATCTCATCCAGAAATCCGACTATATTCGGGGCGGTAATATTGTCGATTCCCGTTAAAGGCTCACCGCAATAATCGGTCTTAAACGTAAAATGATGAAACCCCCTCTTCCCATTATGAGAAAACTGCAGGGAGAACTCCTGAACCTGACCGTTTTCAATGAGCGAAAAATACCCCTTGTTGCCGTCCGATGATCGCCACGAGAATATCACTGGCGATGCCCCAATCCTTTTCGGTGAAATAGCACTCAATGGTCTCATTCTGATCGTAAAATATTTTTTTCTTTCAGGGTTGCCAACGGAAATCCTGAAACGGTTTCTTACCCGACCGTCAGAATACCACCCGCTCATCTCTGACAGCATCAATTTTACAAGAAGATTCAGCATTGGGTTAAGAAGACGATGAGGAACCCGTTTGCTTGCCAGAAATTGGATGCAGACTTCCAGGAAGTAGATGGGGAGAATCGGAGGACATGCTGCGTCAGTGTATCTGCGAACAACTGAAAAAATCTCTCTCCATCTCCGAAAATGACCGCTTTGTGTTTTATTTTCGTTATAGGTTCGATTGCAGGAAAGAAATTCTTTCGTAAAATACCCCTTATAGGCAGAAAAACGAATCCAGAGTTCCCAGTCCATAACATAATGGAGCGTTTCGTCAATCATGCCTACCCTGTCAAGCAACGATTTTCTGAAAAAAACAGAAGGCTGCTGAAGAAAATTTCTCTGATGGATCAATTTCCACAAATTAAACGGCAAGACCCCGCTATCTCCGAGCATAGTACCTTGTTCATCAATCGTCCAGCCATTGCCATAAACATAATCAACATCAGGATGCTCAGCAAATATGTTCATTACGACATTGACAGCATGAGGCGTAAAGAGATCATCACTGTTCAGCCAGCAAACGATATCTCCATCAACGCGGGAAAATCCTTTATTGATGGCGTCCGACTGCCCCCGGTCTTTTGCGGACACAAATTGTAATTTGGTGCCGTATGATTTCAGGATATCAACCGTGCCGTCAGTACTTCCTCCGTCCATGACAAGAAGCTGGATATGAGGATATTCCTGCGATAGAACGCTTTCTATAGATTCCCTGATAAAATGCGCATGATTGTATGAAGGCATAACGACGGATAAGGTAAGAACAGAATGCATAACCGTTAACAACGTCTCCCCGATATTTTAGAGCTTTTTTGCAAAAGAGCAAAGATGGGTGCGCCATCGTTCAGATTGTTTTTCAAGGGTAAATTCGGTTTCGACAATATCTCTTCCTGCAGAGCCGTACTGCTGTCTCATGTCCGGGTTGTCCATAAAAAACTGGATCGCAGCGCAATGCTGATCAACATCGATTGTGTCAATCAGGAGCGCATTCTGGCCATGACGGGCTGTTTCAGGAATGCCCCCAACGTTAAACGCAACAATCGGCAATGAACACGCCGCAGCTTCACAATATGTCTGACCGAATGATTCGGCAAGGGACGTTCCGATAAATAGATCAGCAGCGCTATAGAGGAGAGGCATTTTGCGATAATCTCGTATCATCCCCGTTACATGCACTCCGCGCAGCCCGTGTGCAAGTCCAAATGCAAGAAACAATGCTGTGCCAGAAAAACGTTCAACAATTTCCTGAAATAGATGCCCCCCCTTGTGAGGATCACGAACGTTCACGGCACCGGAAACGATAATAAAAGCATCTTCCGGCAACCCGAGAATTTGTCGTGCAAGCAGTTTGTCGATCTTACGAAAAAGGCGATGATCAAGGCCAAGTGAAACCGCATCCAAAAAAAAGGGATTTTTAAGAGCATTTCGGGCCATCCCAAGAGTCCACTGACTGTTTGCCGCAAGCCCAATGCCCTTGTGGTTCGTGAATATGTCCTGACGCAGCCGCCATGCGCCAGCAATGGCTTTTGGTTGGAGAGCCGGATGCTCTGCAAAAGATGCACACTGTGTATCGCAACCGGTCTGAAAAGAACTACAGGAAAACGGATGCGTGCATCTTCCGGTAATATAATAACAATCGTGCATGTACGCAATCACTGCAGATCCCGAGTGATGCAGAGCCGTCAGCAGCTCAAGCGGCCAAAGACAGCCGTGGAGATTTCCGACGATAACAATGTCTGGCTTCATGAGCCTCGTTGCCTCCATAATTGCATTCACGATTATGGAGGGCGCTACTTTATCCTTGCCATCAAGATGAGGGAACTGCTGCATTCCCCTCCAGATGCCGGTGGCTTTTTTGGGGATGAACGGGATTGTCTTTTCAATATCCCCCTGTCTGCAGCAGATAGCGGAAACGTCATGGCCGAGCATTAAAAATGACTGCATTTGTCGCAGCTGTGCGATACCGGCACCATATTGAAATCCATTGTCATTCAGAAAAAGGACATGGAGTTTCATGTTATTGATAATCTTGTATTTGAGTCTGCCGAAACTCATTGACGAAAAGCTATTCAGAGGCAAGTGCCAATGGATGCAGCAGAGCCGGAACTGGCGGGGCATTGTATATACTGAAACAACCAATGATGGCATCCGCAGTCCTCAACGTATTCTTCCCGATCTGAACTGACTCAATCACCACCCGGGTATTTTCGAAGAGTCTTCCATTGAAGGCATCCAGCAGGACCGGTATGGATCTCCCATTTAGCATGATACAGTCTGTATCAACCAACGACAGGTCTGCAGTAGTGCTGATCCAGTCGCTGAGGCTCCCTCGATAGAGAAGGAAATTGTCGGTTGAAGCAAGAACACCTTCATATGAGGGTTCGATACAAACTACTTTTGTTCCTGTAAGTGACATGACCATGGCTGCTTGAAGCACCGTAGCATCCGGTGAGATACAGACTGCCTGTTTGATACCACCGCCGAACACGAAGAGATCCCTCAGAGTCTGTTCAGAAAGTCCTCCATCAAATGTCCTTGCAATTGCAACAGCATTTGCCTGCGGCGTATCGACATCAACGACATCTGCTGTTCCTTGCATAGCACCGCTCCGAAAAACGGATACTGCGTTCATACAACGACGGACAAATGGCTTGCACGACCGCAACAGATTGAACATATGCAGTTTCATGGCGATTACCGCCACTACCGTTTTCAGGGACGCCCGGAAGGACGCATGATAATCTGCGCGTTTGCTCAACTCCTCACACCGACTTTCACATGAACGGAGCTGCCTGTTCGCCTCCTCTAACTCATCGAAAAAGCGGGCTCTCTGGGAAGAAAAAAGGGCATAGCTTTCAAGAACAATCGAACAAAACTTCATGGCGTAAGAGCGGACGAGATTTTCCCCTTCGCGTTTTGCCAGCTCTTCGCGGGCAGTATCAGGACCAGTGGTTAATTCCGGCAGCAGCAGGGCAATCTGTTCGGATAATGCATGGGCATTCCCGCGTGGATAAAAGAACGAATACCGAGGTGACTGCTCAATGTTAACCGGCAGGTCTGCCATGATTATTGTTTTGCCGAGAGCACGGGCATCTTCAACAACCGTACTCCATCCCTCAAAAAGAGAGGGCTGAATGACCGCAAGAGAACGTCGCATGAGCTGCAGCTGATCGCTTCTCGGAATAAATCCGAGGATATGGATAAGTTCAGTAATATCAAGCTGTTCTATTTTCTTTTTAAGAGAGGGAAAGTATTCGGGCGCGCGGTAATCTCCCGTCATCCCGGTGCAGACGAGGTGAATCGGCATCCCTCTCGACTTTAGATTCGCGATCGCCTCAAAAAGCGTACCGTGATCCTTGTGCGCCCAAAATTGATTGCAACAAATCAGAAACGCATCGGGCAAATGATATTTGTTTTGTATTTCAACAGGATCATGGAGATAGCACTCCTCATTATGCAGTACATGAAAAGGAAGAGCGTGGGTTATTGCCTTTGATTCAGGGAAGAGCATCTTGAAGTCGTTTTCAGCGCAAACTGAATTAAAGATCACTACATGCGCATCACGCGCTATGCGCTCACAATCGGCTCTCCGGTAAAACAAATCCTTTTCTGAAAAAAAATCGGGGAGATAATAATACTGAAAATCAAAAATGGAAGCTATACCGTTTCGGTAAGTCCACAAATCATACAATACCGGATAAAAACAATCAAGAAAGTTCTGTGCCTTATGAAGTGTTTCGAAATGAATCGGTTTCTGTTTCAGAAAGCGCTCAGCCTGCAATTCATTTTTCCCAATATATATAATATCATCGAAACAGGAAAGAAATCGGGAGACATTATCATGCCCTTTCAGCGTGTGATCATTTATGATGAGAAAGAGCTGTGGTCGCTCCTCACGAGGAAGTGATGCAAGAGCCTTCACCAGCAGCTCAATATAAGTGAACCCGCCCATCCAGTCGGAACTGCCGAGCACAGGGAATCCAACCCGCAAATAATTAATCATTGATGGGTTATTCATGGTTAAGCGTACCGACATCCTTATATTGCATTAGGTGTGCATTTGAGAATCAAAAGATCGTTATAGACCGAACACCCTTTAAGGGAGAAAAGATGTGAACGTTCTATTTTGCTTTCATTAATAGAAAAAAACTGCTTAACATGGGTTGAATAAGCCCCCGCTGTTCTTATATAGACTCCTTGCTCCAGTTTTCTGAACCAAGTTCTGAGCGTGTGCATATCATTTTCCGGGAAAAGAATATCAATCATCATAAAGATTCCCCGGTTATCCATCAAGGTTTTCATCTGTGCAAGCGCGGTATCAAGCGTCTGGGAATCAATATGATGAAAACAGCAGTTTGCCAGAATCAGATCAAAAGGAGCTGCTGCTTCAAGAACCTCCCAATCTGATGTAAAATTGGCGTATTTATACCGGGAGGATGCATAATCGAGAAGTCGCTGATCAATATCATAGCCTGAATATTTGAACCCCATTTTACGAAAAACCGGAGCAAACAAGGCGGTGCCGCATCCAAAATCAAGACATTTTGCATCTGGCCTCAATGAGAGTGTTTTGAGATGCTCCTCAAGATTTCTTTTCTGTTCATACTTATTCATAGTCATGATTCGTTGAAACATATCAGTAAGAAAAGCATTCATCGTTCATCTGCCTCCTGTTTAGCACTGCTTGTTAGCCTTCTGTCGTCCTGCAAAAAAGAATTGCTGAGCAGCAGATATAATAATCCCCCCGGCAGAGAGAAAATAACATTCACCACCCGCCAATAAAAAAAGATAAAACCACCAGCACTGGAGCCGACAACCGACCAGCCAATGGAAGCAACCAGCTCGGTCCAGCCAATGTTCCCCGGAGTGACCGGAATAATGCCAAATAACTGTATAATCGATGAAGCGGCAAGCAAATCAATATGATTTGGTGAATCGTCTGGGACAAGATTGACCAGAATCAGCAATCCTCCCAATGCAATGGTATGAAATCCAAGACTGAGAAAAAATGCAAAGCACAACGTTCGACGCTGTTTGGTGAGTGCTCCAATTGCTTGTGTCACATGATACAAAGCACTCTCTTTGAAAAACCTCGATGCCAAAGCCTGCGCTTTTATCCGTACTGGCTGTTTTTTTGCATAAACAATAAAGAGTGCAAATAACCCCAATAAAAAGACAATAATACCAAATCCCCATTGCAGTTCAAGAAGAAACGGCGTCAAAAAACGCTGTTTCTGCCAGTACAGATAGCATATAGCACCGGCTGCCATGAATAACATGGCAACGAATCCGACAATCCTGTCCATGACAACAATGCCTGAGCTTCGCCCGCGTCGTTCATCTTCGTTTTTATAGAGATACGCACCTTTGGCGATATCGCCGCCAAATATTCCGGGGGTTACGATATTAAAAAAATTACCGATCATGGTAAGTTTGAAAATACGGGCAAAGGAGAGATCCCAGTCTATCATCCTCAACAAAAGCAATAAACGGTACGCTGCCATCATCTGCGCTGCAATGAAGGCAGCTCCAGAAAGCAAAAGCTGAACAACATGCGAGGAATCAAAAAGATATAAAAAAAGACCTGATGTTAATCTCCCGCTTGAAAAGAGATACCAGACGATAATTGCGGCAATTATCAGCTTAGCAAGAAAAATAAACTGTTTTTTATGAATGATCACGACTTTCCAGCCTGTGTATTTTCCCTTTGCGTATTCTGCCGCGTTTCCCGAGCACAACCCAACGAAACCAGAGGCGGAGAATATCCACAACTGATGCACGAATTGCGCTTAAGCGAGTACCTTTAGCCTCACCATCATTACGAGGGATGAAATTGATAGCAACCTCACGTATGTTCATACCGGCCCAGTAAGATTTGATCAGTCCTTCAGGGTTTGCGAAAGAACTCTTCGATTCATATTGAATGGATTGAATCCATTTTGTCGGATAAATCGTGACATTCTGATAGTCCGACAAGGGAACCCGAAAGAGCAGCCTAATCAATAAATAGTTGATGACAGATACATATGCTTTTTTTATATTGTCAGATCGTCTTGTCAGATGCTTGATACCGAAAAGCTTTACGAGAGCAACAATTGGTTTGAGCGCCCGGACTCTGACCTGCACAGGTTTTCTCCTGACTCCTTGCACAATATCGCTGGTCTTGAGATGCTCAAGATGCTCCCGGAGGTTCTCAATGTCATAACACCAATCAATCGTTTGCCAGAAGAGATATTCCTTTGTTGCGAGTTGAATTGCTCGACGACTCGATATGCCAACATTCAGATTGCACTCATTCTGAAATATCCTAATGCAGGGATGCCTCGCTTGAACTGATTTTGCTATTTCATAGGTTCGGTCAGTGCTGCCGTCATCAATAAGAACAATTTCATAGTCCTCAACGGTTTCTTCCATAAGGCGCACGGCCCGTTCTAGATAAGTGGCAATGGAATCCTCCTCGTTGTATGCCCAACATATCAACGAGACACTATGATCAAACTTTGGCAAAGGCATTTAGTGAAGTTCTTTCTTTCCGCTTTTGGTAATGATCGGCACAGCCCTCATCCACAACTGTTTTTCCCACCATTTCACTTGTGCTCGATACCATTCAATCGTTGCACGGAGCCCTTCTTCCCAAGCAACTTTCGGTTGCCAACCGAGAACTCGCCTGATTTTTGCAATATCACCGGTGTGTCTGAAAACCTGTCCGGGACGTTCACCAACGTAGGTAATGAGAGAATCGTCTTTACCCATCATGTGGATAATGTCATCAGCCACTGATTTCATGGAGCGGTCCACGGCCGATGCGATATTGAAAACCTCACCATCGACTTTTTCGGCAGGTGCATGCATGACGAGATCAATTGCATCACAGGTGTCAGTAACATAAATATAGTCACGGGCGGCGCTGCCGTCACCATGCAGACGGATTTTCTCATTTAGCAGACAACTGGTGATAAAGCGGGGAATTGCCTTTTCCAAATGTTGATATGGACCATAGTTATTGAACGGGCGCACAATCGTTGCAGGAATTCCATACGTTGCCCAATACGAAAAAACCAGTCTATCAGCTCCCGCCTTTGCAGCTGCATACGGACTCATTGGCATCAGCAGATGATTTTCGTCCATAAGAGGGGCATATGCCGTACCGTACACTTCCGACGTCGAAATATGGACAAACCTTTCTATCCGGTCGCGATATTTTAAAACAGCATTAGCAACGGTTTGCGTTCCGATAACATCTGTCTGGAAGAAAAGAAAATTATCATAAATCGAGCGGGTGACGTGAGTCTCGGCGGCAAAATGCACAACAATATTTGATTCAGAAACAAGGGTATCCATCAGTTCCCCATTGATAACATTACCGTACCAGAACTGCAAACGTTCGTCATTCTCATCACAAACACTTGATGGAAGATTCTGAATATCACCGGCATATGTCAAAGCATCAATGACTATAATCCGATAGTCCGGATATTTGTTGTAGATATGTCTGGCAAAGTTACTGCCGATAAAACCTGCTCCACCTGTTATCAGAATCGTTTTACCCATGTGCATGCAACTCCCTCTTCTTGAAATTATGTGTTAAAATGGCAAGGCTCTCATCACCGTGATTAAACAGCAGATCAACAATGGACAAATAGGGAATAAATTCACCATAGAGCTGTCGATATACCGGATGTTGGTATTCCTGATATCTGAGAGCAATGCCTTCGGATAAAAACCGCTGCTCATCGAGATAATTGCGGCCGGATGCCCCTTCATAAAACACCTTTGCATCAAAGTGACGACAGATGTTTAGCAAGCGATTATGACGGTCTCCTTCAATGCCGAGAGTAGAAGAACGAACGATCTGACGGCCGCTTAATCCGAGACAGGATAAGAGCTTTTCAATAAAATATATATCAAGATCAGCAAGCATTTCCCACTGACGATCATATGCCTCTTCAAACAGCGGCCAGTAGTGTCCAAAAAAGGGGGCTTTCCCATAGTTAATGCGAATCGAGGATGAATGCTTCTTCCTCCAGGGAGTCCGGTTATCAATGGTTACCGTGCAGACTAGGGAACGTTCACTGAAGTCCACATGCACCGGTACGGTCAGCCATTGTATACCATTTGCTGTTTTAATGCGGTTTCTATTGCGCCAGCCGTTTTTATCATATTGGACATCATCATAAAGAACAAACACATCGCTCTGGTATACCTGCTCAAAGAAACCGAGCCATGGCAAATAGCCGGGTTGAAGTATGCCGATTACCATACTTTCTCCAACATACATCCAGCAGGGCATACAAGATGAAAATCAAGCATCTTCGGTCGCAGTGCCTTCTGAATCATGAATATTCAAATTAGTAGATCGCTGCTGGCGAGTTTCTTCAGCATTATTTACAATTTTCCAGTAGTTGTGTTTCCACGAACGATACTTCCAGTCTGGACATTGCCTGCAAAGTTCGAGATCACAGCCTCTTCCGGCCAAATGCTTTTGACGATACTGCTCAAATCCTTTTCCCTTCCATATTTCCCTGATGCTTTTTTCATGAACATTTCCCATATCGGTAACAGCAGCAATGTCATACCCGCACACCATGATTTTACCTCGAGAATCAATATTCAATCGTTCAAAAATAAACGGACAGGGAATTCTTTCTTCAGGCGGCAGGTACGGAGTCGGATCAGCTGATCGAGCAGGATCATTAATACCCCACGTAAGATATTTTCGTTTCTGAAAATTATCGACAAAAGGCTCCCAAAAAGCAGCGACTTCGTCAATATCGATTCCATCCTGGTTGACACCGCTTGCAATAATCTTTGTCTGGCTCTTCAACTGATCACGAAGCGCAGATATACGCTTCACATTAGCTACCAGAGTTTCCCACTCCAAACCCGGCCTGACTCGATCGTAACTCATTTTATCTGCGGCATCTACACTGAACTCGATCATATCGACATTGGCAGCGAGCAGGCGAGAGCTGCTCTCTTCAGTAAAACGGGAACCATTCGTTATTAAACCGACTTTTGCACCGACCTTTTTGGCATACTCCATCAACTCTACGGCTTGAGGATGCAGCATTGGCTCACCGCCACCAGAAATTCTGACCCACGCACCATATTGACCGCATTGATCAGCAATGAGACGAAACGTATCATCACGCATGAAAGGACGATCTTTATAGTCCGAACGTATTTCAGAATTGGTATATGGACAGTTAGGGCAACGGGCATTACAGACATACGTAAAGGAAATGACACACATCATTGGAAATTCAAGCGCCTGCGGCCTGATTCCATATGAGGACTCTTTATGTTCGATCGGTTTATTCTCTTTCATCGGCTGATGCTCACAAAATGCTTCTTTATCTTTTTGTTCATGATACCCTCCTAAGGTATGAAAGTAGTCAATGGCAAAGTATTATAATCCATTATAAAAACTGTTTTTTACTCCTCTTTTGAGCGAGTAAAGTATCGTATCGACTGCCAAAAGAGAGTCAATAAGTGTGCAGGATTTCTCGGGTAGACATTCGGGAATATAAACAATCCTGATTTGATTACAACATACGAAGTGCCAATATGCTTATACAGACTCCCCAATGGCAGACGAAGCAACAGTTTCAGAATCGGCATGAACAAAGTGGGCAGATCGCAAAAAAGCGTGCCCAAATATACCAGATTCAGCTGCATGCGTTTTTCCAGAGGCGAGAAGGAAGTTAATGCAGATTCACGACCGGCGTGATGATTGAATTCAAAATGCTGAGGTAATTGATTAAGTTCGAGAGCAAAGTCGTACAGTCGTGTTTTCGGGTACGGGCTGAAAATGCCGAATGTCGGGACTGTCATTCTCAAACTCTTTGTAAATTTGAACGAATCAAGATCATCTTGAAAAGATGTCCCCGGTAGTGCTAATAATGTATTTCCATAAGTGCGAAGACCATGTCTTC
>Ga0228535_1003085_pt1 | contig 13198 bp, 16 predicted proteins | sample SJ1metagenome_FD_168457 | JGI IMG/M metagenome (GOLD analysis project Ga0228535, IMG submission 168457) | Enriched culture of PCE-dechlorinating microbial communities from Ithaca, New York, USA - SJ1 | ecosystem: Engineered > Modeled > Simulated communities (microbial... > Unclassified | place... | reverse complement strand
TGGCGTCCCCAAGGGGATTTGAACCCCTGTTATCGGCGTGAAAGGCCGACGTCCTGGACCGGGCTAGACGATGGGGACGAATCTGGGAAAGCTTGGCTGGGGGACAAGGACTCGAACCTTGATTAGCGGAGCCAGAATCCGCCGTCCTGCCAATTGAACGATCCCCCAGCAGCGAGGCACAGCCTTTAGCGGCTCCGGGCGCGGAAGTCAAGTCCCGGACGGAGCCTTTACGCTCACTGCCTTAGGCAGCGGCGGCCAGACGGCGGGTGCGCTTCTTCAGCTTGTTGATCTTGCGGCGCAGGATTTCCTTCTCCTTGCGCGCGCTCAGCTCGGTCTTCTTCACCCGCAGTTCGCGGATGGTGCGCTTGATGGTCCGCACCTGATCCTTGTAAGGGCTGACCGCGCCTTCCTCATCCTTGATGCCGAAGGTGGTCTTGATGGTGGAGACCAGATCTTCCTTGGTCATGCCCGAGGCGCCCTGGATCTGCGGGATCTTGTCCATGCAGAGCTGGCGCAGCTCCTTGGCGGTCATCTTCTCGAGGGGCTTGGTCAGGCCCAGGCTCTCGAAGGAAATCTCAATGATCTTGTCGTCGCTCATGATGTCCTCCTGCCCCGCTCGGGGTCGGGTCGTTCTCTTGCGCGGCGAAGAGCCGCAGGTAAGCCCGGTAGCAGCGGGCCACGGGCGAGTCGCTGTTGAGCAGCTGTGCCAAATTGCCTAGATTTTCCGGCCGCTTGGGTTTTTCCCGGAGCGGCGAAAGCACCTCGGCTCGTTGCTCACCCAACGGAATCCTGCCGCTTAGCAGCTCGAAGTGCACTTTGTCAAAGACTTCTTCACCGAAAAATTCGTTGATCTTCTCCAAAACCAGCGGGGCCAGGAAACTGGCCTCCTGGGCCACCACCGGGTCGCCGGTGGAGATGAGCAGCGTCCGGCCCCTGTGCCCCAGTGGGCGCATGATTTCGGCCATCTCCGGCCCGAGCAGGTCGTTCCAGGCCCGCCAGAGGCGCACCAACCGCAAGCCGCCCTTTTGGTCCAGGCGGCCGAGCAGCTTGCCCACGGCCGCGCCGATGCGTTTGGGGCCGCCCTTGCGGCGGAAGGGAATTCGATCCGACATGTTCCTCCGCTCCGTCAGCGCGGACAGAGCATCCTTTCCTATAATAGGGTGGACTCTTTCGGGCAAGCGGCTTTGCCCGGCTTCGCCGGACTTCAGGGCAGGGGGTGTGGGATTTCGTGAAGGCTTGACGTTTTGCCCCGGCTTGGCTACGTGTGCTTCATGCTTGCATCAAGATATCCAGATATAGGTTGCCGCCCATGGATCTGGTGACGCTCTGCAAGGCCCTGGGCGACCCCACGCGCGTTCGGCTGGCAGGCATTCTCCTGCGCCACGAACTGAACGTGGGCGAGATTGTCCAGGTTCTGGGCATGGGGCAGTCCCGCGTCTCGCGCCATCTCAAGGTGCTGGTGGACTCCGGCCTGCTGCTTCTGCGTCGGGAAGGCCTCTGGTCCTTCTATCGCGCGGTCGAGACCGGGCCCGGCCGGGCCTTTCTGGATGCGGTGCGGCCCCTGCTGGCCGAGCGAGAGGACGCCGCCCGCGACCTGGACGAGGCCGCCGCCGTGGTGCGCGAGCGGGCCTCGGCCACGCGACGTTTCTTCGACTCCATCGCCCCGGACTGGGATCGCCTTCAGGCCGACATCCTGGGCGACTTCGATCTGGCCGCCGAGATCCTCAAGCGCATGCCAGGCCGGGGCGTCATGGCCGACCTGGGCTGCGGCACGGGTGAGCTGCTGGCCTTGCTGGCTCCGCGCGCGACCAAGGCCATCGGCGTGGACAACTCGCCGCGCATGCTGGACATCGCGGCTCGCCGCTTCCGCGACAACGGCTCGGTGAGCCTGCGCATCGGCGAACTGACCCACCTGCCCCTGCGCGACTGGGAGGCCGATTTCGCGGTCATGTCCATGGTTCTGCACCACCTGGCCGAGCCGCGCGAGGCCCTGGCCGAGGCCGCCAGGGTGCTCAAGCTCGGCGGCCGCCTCGTGGTGGCGGATTTCGACGAGCATGCCGACGAGCATATGCGCGCGGCCTACGGCGACCACCGCCTGGGTTTCCCGCCCGAGACCGTGCGCCAGTGGCTGGCCCAGGCCCGTTTCGAGCTGGCCGAGAGCAAAAATTTCCCCGTGAACAGGAATCTGACCGTCGTGGTCTACGAAGCCGTGAAAAAATAATGCCGCGGCGCGCCGTCATGGCGCACAATCGGCGCGAGAACACCCGAGGAGGATGCACATGCCCGCGAAGAAAACCGAGATCATGCCCGTGGACCCCAAGCTCAAGCACAAGGTCAGGGACATCGCCCTGGCCGAGTGGGGCCGCAAGGAGCTGGACCTGGCCGAGAACGAGATGCCCGGCCTCATGGCCCTGCGCAAGAAATACGGCAAGAAGAAGCCGCTCAAGGGCCTGAAGATCATGGGCAGCCTGCACATGACCATCCAGACCGCCATGCTCATCGAAACCCTGCACGCCCTGGGCGCGGACCTGCGCTGGGCCTCCTGCAACATCTTCTCCACCCAGGACCACGCCGCCGCGGCCATCGCCAAGGCCAAGACCGCCGCGGTCTTCGCCTGGAAGGGCGAGACCCTGGAGGAGTACTGGTGGTGCACAGAGCAGGCCCTGACCTGGCCCGATGGCTCGGGCCCGGACCTCATCGTGGATGACGGCGGCGACGCGACGCTGCTCGTGCATCAGGGCGTGAAGGTGGAGAAGAATCCCGCCCTGCTCAAGAAGAAGCAGGACAACAAGGAATTCCAGATCGTCATGGATCGCTTGGCCGCGAGCGTGAAGACCGCTCCCGGCAAGTGGACCCGCATCGCCTCCTCGATCCGGGGCGTGTCCGAGGAGACCACCACCGGCGTGCACCGGCTCTACGACATGCAGAAGAAGGGCGAGCTGCTCTTCCCGGCCATCAACGTCAACGACTCGGTGACCAAGTCCAAGTTCGACAACCTTTACGGCTGCCGCGAGTCCCTGGCCGACGGCATCAAGCGCGCCACGGACGTGATGATCGCGGGCAAGGTGGTGGTCGTGGCCGGTTACGGCGACGTGGGCAAGGGCTGCGCCCAGTCCATGCGCGGCTTCGGCGCCCGCGTGCTGGTCACTGAGATCGACCCCATCTGCGCCTTGCAGGCCGCCATGGAGGGCTACGAGGTGATGCCCATGGACGATGCCGCCGCCCTGGGCGACATCTTCGTCACCGCCACGGGCAACTGGCACGTCATCACCGGCAAGCACATGCTCAAGATGAAGAACGAGGCCATCCTCTGCAACATCGGGCACTTCGACTCCGAGATCGAGATGTCGTTCCTGGAGGAGAACTCCAAGTGCAAGAAGGTGGAGGTCAAGCCGCAGGTGGACAAGTGGACCCTGCCCAACGGCCGTTCGATCATCGTCCTGGCCGAGGGACGGCTGGTGAACCTGGGCTGCGCCACGGGCCACCCCAGCTTCGTCATGAGCAACAGCTTCACCAACCAGGTCCTGGCCCAGATGGACCTGGCCGCCAATACCTATGAGCCCAAGGTCATGATCCTGTCCAAGAAGCTGGACGAGGAGGTGGCCCGCCTGCATCTGGAGCGCGTGGGCGCCAAGTTGGACAAGCTGACCAAAGAGCAGGCCGACTACATCGGCGTGTCCCAGGACGGGCCGTACAAGCCCGACCACTACCGTTACTAGGACGGGGCGGTCGGAGTTCCGAAACATGAGCGCCGCGCCGGATGCCCGCCTGGGGCGCCGGCGCGGCTTCTTTCGATCGACGCCCGCCGATTGACGGGGTCGGTGCCCCTGGATAGGGTCGCACGGACCGGGAGGAGAGGGAGTGAGAAAACTGTTCGCCGTCGCGTTGCTCGTCGTGTCCTGCTGGGGCGTTCCGGCCTGGGCCCAGGGGGTCTCGGTGACCGCCTCCTCCACGGCCTCCTCCCTGTTCATGGGTTTCAGCCCTGACAATCTCCTGGATGGCGATCCGATCACGGCCTGGGCCGAGGGGGGCGAGGGTCCGGGCCTGGGCGAGTGGGTGGAGTTCACCTTTCCCGAGACCGTGTCCATGCGGCGGCTGCGCCTGCGCAACGGTGTGCAGGATCCCACCTGGTTCGAGAAGTACAACCGGGTCAAGACCCTGGAGTTGGTCTTCCCGGATGGCGCGCGGCGGCGGGTGGAGCTGGCCGATTCCCGCGACGAGCAGGTGGTGGATCTGGGCGGGGCGCGCGGGTCATGGCTGCGGCTGGTCATCGTGGACGTCTACAAATGTTCGGTGTTCTTCAACGCCAAGACCACCTGCCTGAGCGAGGGGGTCGTCGAGACCTCCGCCGCGGAGACGCAGGCCGAGGGACCGGCGACGGCGGCCCTGGCCCAGGCCCTGGAGAAAGGCCCGGAGACTCCGGCCAGGCCCGCCGCCAAGGGTGCGCCCAAGGATGCGGCCAAGACCGGGCACGGAGCCGGAGCCGCCGTGCTCACGACGGAGCCCGCGCCCGCGCCGGCGCGGGGCAAGCCCAGCGGCGACCGCGACGGCGCGGAGTTGATGGCGGAATTCCAGCGCGGCGGCGACGCCGTGGGCGTGATCCGGGAGTATTATCGCCGCCTGATCACCTTGGACGACTCCTTTCCCCAGGTCTTCGCCCGTCAGGTGCGCGACCAGGAGGCCTTCGTCTTCGAGATGTTCCGGGAGTTCCAGCGCAAGCGCAAGACCTTCGAGAAGTTCCGCAACGCCTTGCTGGACATGGACAAGCTGTCCATGAAGTTCCAGACCATCGATCCGGACCGGGTACGGGTCGAGGTCAGCGGCACGTATACCATCTTCGTGGCCGACACCTACGAGGACGTGCCCGAGAACACCCTCTTCATACTCCTGCGCGAGGACGGCCGCTGGCGTATCCTGGAGCGCCAGGACGGAGCGGCGGATCCCAAGAAATGAAAGACGGCCCGGATGACCGGGCCGTCTTTTTTTTCGTCTGTTCGAGAGTCGGATGGCGGGACTACTTGCCGCCCTTGCCTCCACCGCCCCCGCCGCCGTTGCCACCACCTCCGCCGTTACCGCCTCCGTTGCCTCCGCCGTTGCCGTTGCCTCCGCCCTTGCCTCCGCTGTTGCCCTTGCCCTTGCCGGAGTTGCCGGAGGAAGAGGAGCCGTTCGCCTTGCCCGAGGCGTGGGCCAGCCCCACGGCCTTGGAACCCTTGGCCTGTTCGACGGTCATCTGCTCGACCTCGGCGGTCTTCATGTTGCGGGCGGTCCGGCCGAGTGCCGGCCCCAGGGACGCCTGGGTGCGGGTGCGCTCACGGGTGGCGACTTGGGCGGCCTTGCCCAGGCCCAGGGTGCTGGGGTGCACTCCCAGCTCATGGGCGATTTGGCCCCAACCCATGCCCGCCGCGCGCATCCCGGCGATGTCGGCGGTGGACACCGAGCCCACGGCCGCCGCGGCCGCCTCGGCCTTGGCCTCGGCCTCGGCCACGGCCTGCTCGGCGGCGGCCACGGCCGCCGGATCGGCGGTGGGATCGGCCTGGATGGCGGCCAGGGCCTGCTGCGCCGAGGTCAGAGCGGCCAGGGCCTGTTCGGCGGCTAGGTCGGCCTTGGCGGCCGCGGCTTCGGCCACGGCTTCGGCCTTGGCGGCCTGGGCCGGGTTGCTGAAGGCCGGGGCGGTGTCGCCCGTGGCGGTCGTATCGCCAGTGGTCGTGTCCTGCGCCCGGGCCGACAGCGGCGTGAGCAGCAGGGCCAGGGTCAGGGCGATCCCAAGCATCTTCGTTCCACTATTCATGTCTGTATCCTCCGGTCCGCCCGTTCAGCGGACCTGGGTCACGAAGTTGACGGATTGCCGCACACGCCAGGTCTTGCCCCCGGCCGCGACCTTTTCGGCCGAGCCGAACCAGCTCAGAGGCAGCCGCCCGGCGTCCAGCCCGCCACCGGCGGCGAGGAGCTCCTTCCGTACGGCCTGGGCCCGGGCCTTGGCCAGGGCGGGTTTGCCCTCGGCGTAGGTCACGATGTGCAGCACGATGTCGCGGCGGTTGGAGAGCATGGCCGCGAGCATCTCCAGGGAGGGCAGGCTGTCCTGGGTCACCTGCCCCTTGGAGTCGAACTCGACGGCCTTGATCGTCACCCGCCGTTGTCCCACGTACACGTTGCGGTATTCGAAACCGCCCCTGGCGTTGAGCCGGTCCGTGGCCGCCAGGGCCATCCCGCCTTCGGGATGGAGGTTCAGGAACGTCTTCCAGGCGCTGCGGGCCTCGTCCGCGCGATGCATTTCATCCAGGGCCAGGGCGCGGTCGTAGAGGGCTTCGGGTTGGCCGGGATCGATCTTCAGCACCCTGTCGTACAGCGGCAGGGCCTCGGCCCATTGCCCGCGGTCCAGGAAGTTGTGGGCCAGGTAGAGGTTGGCGGCCAGGTGCCCAGGTTCGATCCGCAGAGCCTCCTCGTATTGACCGCGTTCCCGGTCCGGATCGCCCAGGGCCCACGAGGCCACGCCGAGCCAGAAGTGCGCGTCGGCGTCGCCGGGATCCTGGCTCACGGCCTGCTCCAGGAAGGGCACGGCCTTTTCGGGCTCATCCAGAGCCAGATGGTAGCGCCCCAGCCAATAAGCGGTCCCAGGCTCCCCGGGGTGCTCGCGGAGTTCCCGGTTGAATTCCGCGATGCCCTCCTTGTACTTGCCCTGGTTCATGTACCAGGGCCCTCGGACCTGGGCGTTGTAGGTCTGTCGCATGGTCGCGCAGCCCGTCATGGCGAGCGTCGCGGCCAGGGCCACCATGATGACCGTCTTCTTGTTCATGAACCGGCTCCAGGGGTCGTGTTTCCGGAAACGAGGCGCCTCATGTCCCGATATACGCGGCGTCCTCGGACAGGGTCACAGGCTGAACGTCATTTTGCCGAAGATCGCGGGGAAGTTCCCAAGTCGCGAATGGTCAAATTCAGACGGACCGCGGCCTCACGCAGGCCTCCGCCGTCGCGCAGGGTTTCCAGGGCCGCCTCGCGCACGGTCTGGGGCGGTGTTCCCCGTTTCAGGGCGGACGCCGCCAGGCGGGGAAACTGGAGCCATTCCGGAGCCAGCCCCCCGCGCTCCAGGCCCGCGTCGGCAACGGTCCGGGCGTCCTCCGGCGGCAGCCCGGCCCGGGCCAGGAAGGCCATGAGCCGCGCCGACTGGGAGAATTGCTCCGGGGATGCCTGTGGATGGCGCTGAGCCAGCCCGCGCAACTCCTCCCGCGCAAGTCCGGCGGCCAGGGCCTCGGCCAGTCCGGCCAGGGCCTCGGCGGGCGGCGCGGCCTCGTCGGGGATGTTCGGCAGGGCGCGGGCGAAGAGAAGGTCGTCCAGACGGCGTTCCAGGGCCGCCCGCAGAACCTCCGGCCGCACGGACTTGGCCAGGCCCTCGTCCAGCTTGTCGGCCAGGAGTCCCGGCGGCAGGCCCGCATCACAGGCCCGGACTAGGGGCGCGAGGATGGCCTCGCCCTCGGACGGGGTCGCCTGTCCCTTGGCCACGGCGGTGAGCACCCGGGCCACGCTGTCCTCGGGGGCTCCGCAGGCCAGGGCCCGGCGCGCGGCCTCGTTCGCGGAATCCTGGGCCAGGACCGGGGCGCAGCCCAACCAAAGGAGGGCCGCCAGGGCCGGCAACAGACTAAATGTTCTGTTCATGGCCGTTCGCCAGGAAAAGGACGGAGTTGCGGTTGCCGAAGCCGTCGTCCGTGGTCATGGACGAGGCCGGGTCGGGCACGGCCTGTCGCCCGTCGGCCAGGAAGACGTACTCGTGACTGCCCGGGGGAAGTTGCGTCTTCAGTATCCAGGCCCGTTCCCGTTCGGAATAGCGCATCTCGAATCCCGTCGGATTCCAGCGGTTGAAGGAGCCGATGACCGCCACGGTGCGGGCCCGGCCGTCGGGATCGGGCAGGAGGAAGGTCACGGGGAGCAGGCCGGAGGCGGTTTCCGTCACCGTGTCGGGGCGCAGGGCGCCCCGCAGGGCCGGCAGGACCAGAAGGAGCAGCAGGCAGGCGGCCGCCGCGAGGCGCAGGGGCGTGACGGTCAGCGGATGCGGGGTGCGTGCCCATATCCAGGCCCGCTGCCGGAAAGAGGGCCGCTTGGGCGCGATCCCGCGCAACACCCCGGCCGCGAAGCCGACGGGCGGTTCCTCCATCGGCAGGTCGCGCATGGCCCGCGTCAGGGCCGCGTCCAGGATTTCAGACGATGCAGTGGTCTTCAGCTCGGCGTCAGGCATGACCGTCCACCTCCAGGGTCCGCCGCAGGCGCTCCAGGCCTCGGCTCACCCGCATCTTCGCGGCGCTCAGGGAAATGCCCAGGATTTGGGCCACCTCCTTGAGCGGCAGTTCCTCACGGTAATACAGCACCAGCGCCTCGCGCTGCTCCAGAGGCAGCGCCTCCAGGGCCCGGCCCACCCTCCGGAGGTCGAGCAGGGCGGCCAGTTCGTCCTGCTGGGTTCCGCCGTCGCCGCAGACCGTCACCGAATCCAGGGTCTCCGGCTCGGCCTCCAGGTGGCCGCGCGAGGCCCGCAGCCAATCCCGGGCGCGGTTCAGGCCGATGGCGTAAAGCCAGGAGAAGAAGCGCGCTCCGGGGCGGAAGCGCTCCAGGTTCTCGTAGGCCCGGATGAAGGTGTCCTGGGCCAGGTCGGCGGCCGTGTCGGCCGATTTCACGGCGCGCAGCATGAGGTTGTAGACCGGGCGCTGGTAGCGGGTCACGAGCAGCCCGAAGGCCGCCGTGTTCCCGGCCAGCGTCTCCCGGATCAGGTCGTTGTCGTCGTCCATGTTCCCCGGCGTTCCGTCATCCCCTGGGCGTCGTGGAGGCCCACGCGCGGGCCCCCTCACACCATATACGCTCGGGAAGAGGGAAAAGTCACCGACGCCCGCCGCATTCGCCGCGATCCAGCCCGGCCTACCCTTGCCGCCGCTCCGGGCTTGGGCTAGGGTGCTTCCGGTCGGAGGAATCATGCCAGCCGAAAACCCCGTATTGACGGCCATCAGGGAACGCCGGAGCATCCGCCGCTACAGCGGCGACCCCGTTTCCCGCGAGGAGATCGAGGCCATCCTGGAGGCCGGGCGCTGGGCCCCCAGCGGCCTGAATCACCAGGCCTGGCGTTTTCTCGTGCTGCGCCGCGACGACCCGCGCCGGGCCGCCCTGGCCGGGCTGACCAAGTACGCCCACATCCTGGAGCGGGCCCAGGCCCTGATCTGCGTCTTCCTGGCCCGGTCGGAGATGTACAATCCCATGAAGGACCACCAAGGCGCGGGGGCCTGCCTCCAAAACATGCTCCTGGCCGCCCATTCCCTGGGGCTGGGCGCGGTCTGGATCGGCGAGATCGTGAACCAGGAGCCGCGCGTCACCGAGGCCCTGGGCTTGGACCCCGCGGACCTTGAAATGCAGGCCGTCGTGGCCCTGGGCCATCCGGACCAGAAAGGCTCGGCCGACCGCAAGCCCCTTTCCGCCCTGCTTTTGGAGGATATTTCGTGACCGACATCCGCGTCTTTCCCCTTGGCATGCTCCAGACCAACTGCTACCTGCTGGCCCGCGACGGCCGCGCCGTGGCCGTGGACCCGGGCGGCGACCCCGGCCCCCTGCTGGAGTTCCTCAAGGACCGGAACCTCGTGCTGGAGCGCATCCTGAACACGCACCTGCACTTCGACCACATCGCGGGCAACGCGGCCCTGTCCCGGGCCACGGGCGCGCCGATCCTGGCCCCGGAGGCGGATCGCTTTCTGTTGGAGACCGAATTGGGCCGAGGCGGTGTCATGGGCCTGCCGCTGGTCGAGGATTTCATCTTCGCCGACCTGCCCTTGGGCGAGACCATGTTCCTGGACCTGCCGTGCCTGATCCTGCCCACCCCCGGGCACACCCCCGGCAGTGTGACCCTGCATTTCCCCGGCCTGGCGGCCGCCTTCGTGGGCGACCTCATCTTCCAACGTTCCGTGGGCCGCACCGATTTTCCCGGCGGGGACATGAAGATCCTTCAGGAGTCCATCCAGGCCAGGATATTCACCCTGCCGCCGGACACCGCGCTCTATCCCGGCCACGGCCCGGCCACCACCGCCGGGGACGAGAAAACCCACAACCCCTTCTTCGGGGCCATGACCTACTAGGGAGCCCAACATGGACGAACTCGGACCCAAGGCGGCGGTCTTTTCCTGCACGCACAAGGCCCAGGGCAACAGCAACGACGCCGCGCACCTCTTCGTGCGCGGGGTGGAGGCCGCCGGCGGTCAGGCCGACACCATCTACCTGCGCAAGATCAAGATCCTGCCCTGCACGGCCTGCGGCATCTGCGAGAAGGATCCGGAAAGCCCCTGCATCCTGGCCGAGAAGGACTACGCGGCCGAGATGTTCGACCTGCTCATGACCGCGCCGTTCGCGTTCTTCTCCTCGCCCATCTACTTTTATCATCTGCCCTCGATCTTCAAGACCTGGATCGATCGCAGCCAGCAGGTCTGGGCCGCCAAGCACAAGGGCGACCCCAAGGTGGTGGGCCTGCCCCGGCGCCCGGCCTATGTCTGCCTTCTGGCGGGCCGCAGGGAGGGCGAGAAGCTCTTCGACGGCGCGCTCCTCACGTTGAAGTACTTCCTGGACAGCTTCAACCTGGAGATCCGCGATCCCATGACCCTCAAGGGCGTGGACAAGGTGGGCGACCTGGAGAAGGACGAGGCGGCCACGGAGGCGCTCTTCAACCTCGGCAAGACCGCCTGGGAGCGCTACGCCGCCGAGGCCAAGAAGGACTAGCCGTGTTCGAGCGGCTGCGGCGGAGCCTGTCCGCCCTGGGCCTGCTGGAATCCCGCTGCCCGGCCTGCGGCCTGCTCCAGGACGGGCCCGCCCGGCTCTGCCCGGTCTGCGCCGAACGCCTCGCGCCGCGCCGGGGCGGATACTGCCCCGGCTGCGGGGCCCTGGCCCAGGATCCGGGGCTGCCGCCGTTGCTCTGCCTTCAGTGTTCGGCCGAGCCCCGGCCCTGGGACCGGCTGTATTTTCACGGGCCCTACGAGGGGTTGTTGCGCGACCTGATTCTGCGCTACAAATTCGCCCGCTCCCTAGGCCTGGGACGACTGCTCCAGGAACTGGCCCTGAACGCCTTCCGGCCCGGACGGGAGCCCCTGCCCGAGGTGCTGGTTCCGGTGCCGCTGCATCCCTGGCGGCTGCTCTGGCGCGGCTACAACCAGAGCCTGGAGCTGGCCCGGCTGCTCTCCCGCCGCGCGGGTGTGCCCCTGGCCGCGCGGGCCCTGCGCCGGGTGCGGCGGACCACGCCGCAGACCCGGGTGCCCGGCCACCGACGGCGCGAGAACATCCGCGACGCCTTCGCCGCCGACCCGGCCCAGGTGGGAGGTCGGCGGGTGCTCCTGGTGGACGACGTGCTGACCACCGGCGCGACCCTGGAGGAGGGGGCCCGGACTCTGAAGCGCGCCGGTGCGGCGCGGGTCGAGGTTCTGGTGTTGGCCAAGACGCCGTAAGCAATAGGGCGTCTTGATTGATTTTTTTCGTCCGGCCCTGGAATGAAAAAAATGTGCGCCAGGGCTTGACTTTCGCCCCCTGTTACGGATAATTTCCCCCTTCTCGAACGATGGAGGATTACGCATGTTCGCAATCATTGAAACCGGCGGGAAGCAGTTTCGCGTCGAGGAAGGCCTCGAGTTCAACGTGGAGCTCCTGAACGTCGAATCCGGCTCCGAGCTGGCCATCGACAAGGTTCTGCTCGTGGACAAGTCCGGCGACACCAAGATCGGAACCCCTTACGTCGAGGGCGCCAAGGTGGCCTGCCAGGTGCTGGGCCATGGCCGCGGCGAGAAGATCATCGTCTTCCACAAGAAGAAGCGCAACGACTTTCACAAGAAGCAGGGCCACCGTCAGGACTTCACCCGCCTGAAGGTCACGTCCATTCAGGCTTAGCAGGAGGTCAGTCATGGCTCACAAGAAAGCGGGCGGCAGCTCCAGGAACGGTCGCGACAGTCAGGGCCAGCGCCGGGGCGTGAAGCGCTACGGCGGTCAGCAGGTTCTGGCGGGCAACATCCTGGTGCGCCAGCTCGGCACCAAGATTCACCCCGGCAAGAACGTCGGCGTCGGCAAGGACTGGACCCTGTTCGCCCTCATCGACGGCGTGGTCAAGTACGAGAAGTACACCCGCAACAACAAGGTCAAGACCCGGGTTCACATCCTCCCGGCCGAGGCCTAGTCCCTTTTCGGCATCAGCGGGGCAGGGGACGCGCGCCGCGCGTCCCCTGCCTTTTTTTGTCCCGGCGCGCGGATCGCGCCCCGGCGTTGCCCTCGGGCCCGGGGCAGGGTAGAGGTTCCCCATGCGGTTCATCGACGAAGCCACCATCACCGTGCGCTCCGGCAAGGGCGGCAACGGCTGTGTCTCCTTCCGCCGGGAGAAGTACATTCCAAAGGGCGGCCCGGACGGCGGCGACGGCGGCAAGGGCGGCGACGTGGTCCTCATGGCCGCCGAACGCATCCTCACGCTCTTCGACTTCCGGCTCAAACGCCTCTACGAGGCCCGCAACGGCGAGGGCGGCATGGGCAAGGACCGCTTCGGGGCCAACGCCGCCGACCTGGTCCTGGAACTGCCCGTGGGCACCCAGGTTTTCGAGGCGGCCGAGGACGGCTCCGAGACGCTGGTGGCCGACCTGACCATCCCCGGCGAACCCGTGGTGGTCTGCAAGGGCGGCGACGGCGGTCGGGGCAACATCCATTTCAAGTCCGCCGTGAACCAGGCCCCGCGCCGGGCCGAGAAGGGCTGGCCCGGCCAGGAGAAACACCTGCGCCTGGTGTTGAAGATCCTGGCCGACGTGGGGCTGCTCGGCCTGCCCAACGCGGGCAAGTCCACCTTCCTCGCCGCCGTCTCGGCGGCCCGGCCCAAGATCGCGGCCTATCCCTTCACCACGTTGACCCCGAACCTCGGCGTTCTCCACGACGACGAGGGGCGGCGGCTGGTCATCGCGGACATCCCGGGACTCATCGAGGGAGCCAGCCAGGGCCTCGGCCTGGGGCACAAGTTTCTCAAGCATGTGGAGCGAACGCGTTTCCTCGTGCACCTGCTCGGCACGGACGAGATCCGCGAAGACGATCCGTTCCTCGGCTTCCGCCTGCTGGACGAGGAGTTGGAGCGGTTCGACCCGCGTCTGGCCCGCAAGGACCAGATTCGGGTGGTGAACAAGATCGACCTCCTGGACGCCGCGGCCTTGGACGCCCTCAAGAGCAA
>Ga0228535_1003084_pt1 | contig 13200 bp, 13 predicted proteins | sample SJ1metagenome_FD_168457 | JGI IMG/M metagenome (GOLD analysis project Ga0228535, IMG submission 168457) | Enriched culture of PCE-dechlorinating microbial communities from Ithaca, New York, USA - SJ1 | ecosystem: Engineered > Modeled > Simulated communities (microbial... > Unclassified | place... | reverse complement strand
ACTGTCTATTGTAGGGGTGGGAATCGGTGCAGCATTGTATGGAATGCGCCCCATCTGTGAAATCCAATTTGCCGATTTTATCTATCCTGCGATGAACCAAATTATCAGTGAAGCAGCCAAAATGTGTTACCGGTCCAATGGCGACTGGACGGTGCCATTGGTAATCCGCGCACCTTATGGCGGCGGCATCGGTGGAGGTTTATACCATTCTCAAAGTGTAGAAGCATTTTTTACACATATACCCGGTTTAAAAGTGGTCATACCCTCGAACCCGTATGATGCAAAAGGGCTGTTGAAATCAGCTGTCCGTGATCCCAATCCGATCATATTTCTTGAACCAAAAAAGGGTTACCGGCTGATTAAGGGTGAGGTTCCTGATGAAGAATTTACCGTACCTATTGGTCCGGCAAAAATTTCAAAGCCTGGTGATGATTTGACCCTATTTGCATATGGTCTGATGCATTATCTTTCCATGCAGGCAGTGGAAATGGCGGCGGCTGAAGGAATTTCTGTTGAAGTTGTGGATCTGCGAACGTTGTATCCGGTGGATCGGGAAACCATAATAGAATCAGTAAAAAAGACGGGTAAAGCGCTGATTGTCTACGAAGATAATCTGACTGGTGGGTATGGCGCAGAGATTGCTGCCACGATTGCCGATGGCGCATTTGAATACCTGGATGCGCCTGTACGCAGGCTTGCCGGACCTGATGTGCCTGGAGTACCATTCAGCCACCCGCTGCAGGAATGGTTTATGCCAGATGTTGATAAGATCCATAGAGCCATTTTGGATCTCGCAGGTTGGTAGGGAGGAGATCATGGCCACGAGTGTAATCATGCCGCAGTTAGGTGAATCAGTAGTAGACGGGACCATAACAAAGTGGTTAAAGAAGGAAGGTGACCTGGTAGAGGAATTTGAACCGTTGCTGGAAGTGGAAACCGTGAAAGTTACCAGCGAAATCCCCAGCCCGGCATCTGGCATTCTTCTAAAGATACTTGTTCCAGAGGGGAGAACGGTTCTGGCAAGGACAGTGCTTGGATGGATTGGTAGCCAGGGGGAGATAATTCCTGACCGGCTTTTATCGGAGGGTGTTCATTCAATGCTGGAGAATCCAGACGAACAAGAAAAAGAAGCGCAATCACTTGCCATTGAGAAAAAAAATCCCATGCGGTTTATCTCACCTGTAGTAAATAAACTGGCTGGAGAAAATCAGCTGGATTTGACAAAAATCACAGGTACCGGCGGAAATGGGCGAATAACAAAAAAAGATGTGCTCTCTTACCTGGAAAACAGACCGATCGGTGAACCGGAACCTCGAGAAACACCAGCCTGGGAGACACCCGGTAGTGGTGATCTATTTAAACCCACTGGCATGTTAATGCCTGATCCAAAACATATGCAAAATTCAGAAAAGGTATACATTTCTGCTAAGAAAGCTGAGCAGATGTTACCACTCTCTTCAACCCGCAAAGCCATTGCCGAGCATATGGTCCTAAGTAAACGGATATCTGCTCATGTCACGACTGTTATGGAGGCAGATCTCACCAATATTGTAAAACACCGCTCTGAAAACCTGCAACTTTTCCAACGGGATCATGTCAGGTTAACCTATACACCATATTTCCTGATTGCGATATCCCATGCATTGCGTAAGGTGCCAGTGTTGAATTCATCCTTAACAGAAAATGGGCTGGTCCTGCATTCAGAGATAAACATTGGTATGGCGGTTTCATTGGGAGATGAAGGTTTGATCGTTCCTGTAATACATAATGCAGACAGTTTTTCGCTTATGGGGATGGCAAGGAAAGTGAATGATCTTGCAGACAGGGCAAGAAAACATAAACTTACTCCTGATGAAGTAACTGGAGGGACTTTCTCGCTAACCAATCACGGTACTGGCGGCTCATTGTTTGCCACACCTATCATTAATCAACCACAGGTGGGAATCCTTGGAGTGGGTATGATTCAGAAAAGGGCAGTGGTCATTCAGGAAGCGATTGCCATCCGGCCAATGGTTTACCTTTCTCTGACATTTGATCACAGGATTATTGACGGTTCAACTGCCGATGAGTTTTTGTCAGAGGTTGTTCATCAGCTTCAAAATTAGACATGAAAATCATAATAATTATTGAGCTTCCCGGCTGACGAAGCCGGGAAGCTTGATTTTGTATAAATCACATATTACAAAACCTATACAATGAATAGGCTTGACTGTCATAAATAGGTATACTTTTGATTATCAGTAGATTACTGGAATGATGAGGCAAAGATGATCATAAATATTATTCAAGAATTACTTAATAAACTGGGGAACCTGGTTAATCATAATAAGCTCGCGCCAATACCACTGAAGAATGAGGAAAAACCCTTCAGAAAAGTAAGGAGATACTAGACCATGTCTGAAAGTATTATGGAAAACAGGCGGGTTCTTATCACTGGCGCAACTTCCGGTATTGGCGAAGTGACTGCATACAGTCTTGCAGATATGGGGGCGGAAGTAATCGTGGTATCACGGAATGAACAGAAGACCAGGGCAGTGGCAGAAAAAATCCTCGCCAAGGGACAAAAAGCTTATCCATTCATTGCAGATCTTTCCAGCAAAGCTGATATTCGGAGGTTGGTAGACGAAATTCACGCCAAATATGATTATATGGATGTTTTATTGAACAACGCTGGAGCCATCTTTATGAAGCGGTTAGAATCGATAGATGGCCTTGAAATGACATTTGCGCTCAATCATCTGAATTATTTTATGCTTACCAACCTTTTGATGGATTTATTGCATAAAGGTACGAAGCCAAGAATAGTCAATGTTTCATCTGGTGCACATTTTGCTGGACGGATTGATTTTTCAGACCTTCAACTCAAAAAGAAATATTCTGGTTGGAGGGCATACAGCGCCAGTAAATTGATGAATGTGATTTTTACTTATGAACTTGATCGGCAACTAAGAATCCAAGGATCAGATATTACAGTAAATGCATTACATCCAGGTTTTGTTGCAACCAATTTTGGAAAGAGCAACGGTGGGTTATTACAACCCATTTTCGGATTATCCCAGTTGGCAGCGCTTAAACCTGAGGAAGGTGCGAAAACCAGTATTTATCTTGTTTCCTCATCGGTAGTGGAAAACATTAGCGGGAAGTACTTTGTCAATTGCTCAGAAACCCAGTCCTCGCCCGAATCCTATGATGAACAGGTTGCATTGAAATTATGGCAAGCGAGTGAACAATTGGTCAACTAATTCTTATTGACCTGTCTTTGAAGCGATAACATTAGGAAAATCTTAAGCTTAGTGCTTGAAAGATAGCTAGTTAATTGTGTGTGCTATATTCAATTAATGCAATCGATGGCAGAGGAAGCTGCCACCGATTATTGGGATTAAATGTAATTGTTAAAAGTATATTACTCTTTGTTCAGCGCTTTTTGAACATGAGAGAGCAGAGTAGATAAATCAAAAGGTTTCACCAGAAAACCGGCTACCCCCAGCGTCACGGCCTGGGATACGATGTCGGGAATGGATAATGCCGTTACAATGATGATGGGTACCTCTTCCAATTCAGGAATGGAACGAAAATCCTGTAGTAATGTAAGACCATCTTTACCAGGCATGTTGTAGTCTAACAATATCAATGCGGGTGGATTTGAACATGCTTTTGCCATTCCATCACGGGCATTATAGGCAGCTTCAGCTGTATACCCGCCACTCTGAAGCGCAAGTTGCATTATCTGTACGATATTCTGATCATCGTCGATTACAAGTATATGATCGCCCATGGTTCGTTTCCTTTTAAAGCGTTTAAGTAGTCCGCTTTGGTAACTCTGAGAAGATTTCATGGATATAACCCTCAGGATCTGCAAAAAAGGCTGTGCGTTGCCCCCAAGGCATGCTGGCAGGGGGTTTTATCCCTTTTGCACCTTGTGAAGTAATTTTCTCGTACATCTGATCAACCTCATCAGGTGAGTCGCACTGAAAAGCCAACTCCACTGCCTGTCCAGATGAACCAGTTGTATAGCTTTCATGTGAAGTTGCCTCTAACATAATGTTCCGGTCGCAGATGGCAAATCTTACTCCTTCATTATTAAAAGAAACATACTCTCCCATATCCACATCCACTATAAAACCAAGAATATCCCGGTAAAAAGCTACCATTCCCGGGACATAATCGGTCATGAGTGTAATCAATGCTATTTGCGGCTTCATTAGATCTCCATTTTTTTAATAATCACGCCAGAACCAAATCACTTCACGTCTTCGAGATGCAATAAATACACCCGGACCGCGGAATATATCCCCTCCTAGTATACCGCGTGTATGCGTCATCTTCAGGGTGGTTAACAAAGAAGCCGGTGGGATACCTACATCAAGTTCGATGTCACTACCAGAAACCCAGATCAGCACCCGGTGCAGCGGTGTGTCGCACCAGCCAATACCCGGATAGAACACCGTATCTTCTCCCACTTTCGGATACTCCTGTGCAATAGATGGTAATAACCAGCTAATTCGGGATGCTGAATTAAAGAATACAGGAATTTCTTTGGGACCAATCCAGATACTCACAATTGGAACGCTTCTATACAAATTAATATGGGAGGCATAACCATAAGGATGAATTTCATCCAATGAGAATGTAATATCCTGGCGAAATGGATTGATACGATAATCAAAACGCGATAATATATCTGCACCGATTAAAGCATTAACATCAAGTTGCAGCTGCTCCTGTAAATGGGTAGGTGTTATTCGCAGCGTTTGTTGCTTGACCGGGAAAGAGATACCCTCGAGTTCAATATCTCCACAGGTGCACATGCTATCCATGACACCAGTTCCAATTAACGCACGAACTCCTTTTGATTCAAATATCAGGTATCCATTATGGTATTGAGTGGGGATAATTTCCATTGGCTTATCTTATCTGTAAATCGTAGTCCAGCAGATTAAGTGAGCCTGATTATGACCATTTTTGAAGGTGATTCAATTATCCGCGGCTTTCCCATTCCTTCACAGCTGCCTTAATCAACTTCTTAGCTTCACCTTCGGGGACACTATCCACACCCTGGAATGATTCTTTCCCAATCCACACTAAAACTCCCTGATTAGTCTCCTGCAGCTTAACACCTACCGCTGCCATTGGTGTGTTAGCAACATGCTCCTGTAAAATCTCATCGATCTGTTGTACGATACTTTTGGGGGCAGGCGCAGGTTTTGCTTTGGGTATTAAATCTATTCGTGCTTCCACCGGTTTAACTGGTTCCTCTTCTGTGTCAGGGATAACAATGACTGGCGGTTTTAGTATTGGAACAGTAGGTTCAAGTATTTTAGACGGTACATCCAATTCACTTGATGATGTAAATGTCATGGCTTTTTGTGGGGGTTGCGCTGGTTGAGGACTAACCGGTAGAGCAGGTTGAGGAATCTCTTCATTGACATGTTTACCTTCATCTACTTTTCGGTTGATTTCCTCAACGGAGGCTTCTCGTTTTGCTTTTTCTCCCGGGTTTTCTGTGTGAATTCGACTTTCTTTGCTCTTGAGCTTTGATCCATCTTGCGTATCTTCGACAGCTTGATTGTTTTCTGCTACCGAATCGGCTGAAATAGCGAGTACATTTTTTTCTGGTTTAGAAGTGTCATCGAGTATAACAGGTACAGAATCATTTGTTGGATGGAACTCTTTAATACCAAACCAACTCTGTATCATTAGAATTTCTCGAGCAAGTCGGTTTTTCTCTGCAATTGATACCTGATCTGCTGAGATGAATGATTTTCCAAACAAATCAGCATGTAGTGGTCCGTCAGGTGTTTTACTCCAAAGCGTTACCGAAAGTCTTGTATTTTCATACTTAGGTCCAGTTTCGCCAGATTTTTCCTCTGCTTCGCGTTGTTTTTTGGCATCATTAGTTCTCGTCAGGAGTAATCCTGCACCGTATCCCACTGCAACGCTCACAAATGCAACAATTAATACTATTCCTGCGTCCATCCGCAAGCCTCCTGTCTGCAAAACCTCTCAACTATTCATTATCATACAAGTGGCATATTTTGCCAAATATTTATAGGCTCATAATATTCATCAAATGTGATATTTGACTGACGATTTGCCATGCTGGAGAACCTGTAATAAACTTGGATATGCTCTTTGATGATATGGTCTTCATTGGACTGGAGATAAATCCTGGCGGGCAAAAATTTACCTGGGTTGCCATAAATTCTCATAAAGAAGTACTTACTTATCAAAAAACCTCTCTTAATGAATTCCTTATATTTAGTAATAACGTACCGCAGGTTGTGATTGGGTTGGAAACACGTGCCATCCGAAGTAAAAATGGAAAACCAGTTCTTCCGGGTTTGGAATACTCCAATCATCCAGCAGGTTGGATATTACCTGCTTGGCAGGAAAACCTGGAAAACAGGAATATTCATCCCCCCGCGGGCAGTATTTATGGCAATCCAAAATATAAATCTCCGGCATGGGCAGATTATTTTCAGCAGATGTATATATTGGAGCATATAAATATTATTAATGTAAATGCTTACAGCAGCTTATGTTGCCTGCTTGGTCATGCACCTCTTCCCAAAACCAGCATTGAGGGTAAAATCCAAAGACAACTTGTCCTTCTAGAACAGGGGATTAATCTTATAGATCCCATGATTTATTTTGAAGAATTGACCCGTTACAAGCTCCTTCGTGGCGTGTTGCCACAGAAGATAATTCTACCTTTATCAGAATTGAATACTTTGTTATGCGCTTTTACTGTATGGAAAAAAACAGTTGAACCAGATAATTCTATCCAGATCGGAAATCCGCCAGATTCCTCTATCGTGCTCCCTGTAAGTGAATTGCAGGAAAGATATTAATACATACATCACAATAAAACCTTAACCGATTGTTAACCTTCCCTTTGCTGGTTATTAAACTCTACTGGGTAAGATGAGTTTGTAGTATTAGCACGTTATCTTACCTTTCGAGGAGAAAAAATGAAAAAGAGGTTGTTTGTTATATCGGCATTGATGATTGTTATAACGATGATTATGTCAGCATGTGCGCCGTCACCGACGGTTGTACCCGTGCCTGCAGCAACAGATGTGCCTGCAGCTCCTTCTGCAACCGAAGTCCCTACAGTTGTGATTCCCACAGATGTTCCGGTTGTTGAGCAGGTTAAAGAAGGTATGCTGCCCGAGGTTGACCCTGGCAGTCTAACGGGTGATATTTATAGCGCGGGTAGTTCCACAGTATATCCTCTTTCAGAAGCAATCACATTGCAGTTTCGCGATGATGGATTTGCTGGTGAGGTTAAGGTAGATTCGATAGGTTCCGGTGCCGGATTTGAGCGGTTTTGCAAGACTGGTGAAACCGATATCGCAAATGCCAGCCGTAAAATCAAAGATTCTGAAATTGAATCATGTAAAGCTATCAACCGCAATCCTATCGAATTCCGCGTGGGTACAGATGCCCTTGCAGTAGTCGTTTCGATGGAAAATGACTTCCTGACTGATGTTTCTATTGAAGAACTTGCAAAAATCTTTTCAAGTGACGCTGTCTTGTGGTCAGATGTCAATTCCTCATATCCATCGGAACCGATCCAACGGTTTGTTCCCGGTACCGACTCGGGCACATTTGATTACTTTGTCGAAGCAGTAATGCTTCCGGTTTACGGAAAAGAAGACAAAGCGAATGCTAAAAAAGTGTTCCTTGAGGCGAAAAATCTCTCACAGAGCGAAGATGATAACGTGCTTGTACAGGGTGTGGCTGGATCCAAATACGCAATCGGTTTCTTCGGATATGCCTACTATACTGAAAATGAAGACACCCTTCAAACACTATCAATAAATGGGATCTATCCCTCGTTTGAAACAGCTGAATCAGGTGAGTACCCAATTTCTCGACCACTCTTTATCTACTCTGATGCCGAAATCATGAAATCCAAACCACAGGTAGCCGCATTTATCAACTACTACCTGACAAATGTAAATGATGTAATCGTTGAGGTTGGATATTTCCCCGCCAGCGAAGATGCACTCAAATCAGCCAAACAAGCCTGGCTCGACGCTACAACAAAATAAAAAGATCATCCCTCCTTAAGGAGCTGGGTCAGTGATTAATCACTGACCCAGCAATATCATGTCAATATGCAGATCAGTCATAGAACAACTCATACCTCAGTAAATTCTGGGGCATCCATTCAGGTGGTTACTTCCAATATGGAATTGTTACATCGCCTGGCTCGAAAACCCAAGCCTGGAGAGCGAATAATTAAATACCTCCTCCTGGCTTGTGGCTTGATTTCCATTCTAACAACACTGGGAATCGTATTTGAATTGGGTAAAGAGAGTCTTCTCTTTTTTAGAACACCCGGTGTGGATTTGATCGATTTCCTCACGAAAACCGAGTGGCAGCCTGCCATCGGGAGATATGGGGTGTTGCCATTACTAACTGCTACCCTCGTCACTTCTTTGATTGCCATGCTGGTTGCAATACCGCTTGGTTTAACAGCAGCTATCTACTTAAGTGAATACGCAGGGGATCGGGCACGTGCAATTCTGAAACCTGTTCTGGAAGTGCTGGCAGGTATCCCAACCATTGTATATGGCTATTTCGCCCTTACTTTTATAACACCCATCCTACGTGATGTAATTGGTAAAGAAAATGTAGGTGTCTATAATATGCTTTCTGCAGGTCTAGTGATGGGTGTTATGATTTTACCTTTGATAAGTTCAATATCTGAGGATGCGTTGCATGCTGTACCACATTCACTCCGAGAAGCAGCTTTTGGTTTGGGAGCAACACGTCTGGAGACTGCGATGCAGGTTGTCGTTCCTGCAGCATTTTCCGGAATTATCGCAGCAGTTATTCTGGGGATTTCAAGAGCCATTGGTGAAACCATGATTGTCGCTGTGGCTGCCGGGTCAGGTCCCGCATTTACCTTCAACCCACTGAAAGCAGCGGAAACTATGACAGGCTATATTGCCCGTATCAGCGGTGGCGATCTGGGTTATGACACCCCCGACTACAATAGCATATTTGCAATTGGTTTGTTACTCTTTATGGTTACGATGGTGCTTAACCTGATCAGCCGGCAGCTGGTTGCACGTTTTCGTGAGGTGTACGAATGAATGAAAAGCTGTCTCTACTCAGTGACAATCCTCTGGCTTTAGAGCAAAGAGTTATTAAACGGAATCGGCAAAGTTCTTTTTGGCAACGGGTCTATCTTTCCGCGACCGTAGTTGGAATTCTTGCTTTGGCAGCATTGTTGTACACAATCCTGAATGACACGTTTGGTTATGTTATTTTAGTTAACAAAGTGGAACCAACGGAACTGACGAATTCACCTCTTGAAGATATTACGCAAACCGAACTTGTCGCGATCCTAAAAAAACAGTTATCAAAAGGTGAAGTAAGCAGGTTGGATAAAGAGATCCCGCTTGAAAACAGGTCAACCGATGACTTAAAAGCTTTATTTATTGAAAAGGTCATTCAACCGAAAGTAATAGAAAACTACACCCTCATGGAATCAATCTTTAAACGTGGTGAGATTAATAACAAATTACTCGTAACTCCTAATGGAAACCTGGTTTTCCGATCCTGGTTCAACAAGACACTGCTTATCCGTTCTATGTCAAATAGACCAGAAACTGCTGGAATTCGCACGGCATTGTATGGCTCATTATGGATGATTTTAATTACAATCCTCTTTGCTTTTCCGGTGGGTGTTGGGGCGGCAATCTATCTAGAAGAGTATGCATCCAACTCGAGGATAAACAAATTAATACAAATAAATATTGATAACCTTGCCGGGGTTCCTTCCATTGTGTATGGTATTTTGGGATTGGCAATTTTTGTAAGGGCGTTCTTGTTTATCACCAGCGGGCAGTTTTTTGGAGTGGAGGGAGGGAACGGTAGGACTTTGCTTTCTGCTGGTCTAACCATGGGATTACTGGTTTTGCCATTAATAATAATCAACACACAGGAAGCTCTTCGTTCAGTGCCCCTGACCCTTAAGCAGGCAAGTTATGGATTGGGCGCAACTCAATGGCAAACCATCTGGCACCATGTTCTGCCATATGCCATGCCGGGTATTCTTACTGGTACTATCCTGGCTATATCGCGGGCGATTGGTGAGACAGCTCCATTGATTATTGTTGGCGCGGCTACACTTATCACCAAAGATCCAAGTGGGCCATTTTCTCAATTTACAGTATTACCGATTCAGATTTACAATTGGATTACTCGTCCTCAGCAGGCTTACCATCATCTGGCTGCTGCTGCAATTCTGGTTTTGCTTATATCTTTGTTATCCATTAATGCTGTTGCCATACTTTTGCGCAACAGGTATTCGAGGCGAAATTCATGATCGATTTTTCAAACATCACTGATGAATCTTCTCTGGCTATAGAAACCAAAGAGCTGAATATTTTTTATGGTAATTTTCGGGCAGTTAAACAGGTGGATTTGCCAGTAATTCGGCAAAAGATCACTGCAATTATTGGCCCAAGTGGTTGTGGAAAAAGTACAGTACTGAGAACTTTCAATCGTATGAATGATTTTTTCAAAGGAGCAAGGATTGAAGGTGAAGTCTTATTCCATGGTCACAATCTTTATGAACCACAAGTGGACCCAGTACAGGTTCGGCGATTAATAGGTATGGTATTTCAAAAACCTAACCCTTTCCCTAAATCCATTTATGAAAACATTGCCTGGGGAGCGCGAATAAACGGCTACCAGGGAAGTTTTGATGAATTGGTAGAACAGACTCTTCGTGCTGCCGCATTATGGGATGAGGTAAAAGATCAATTGCAGAAAAGTGCTCTTGAGCTTTCTGGTGGACAGCAACAACGCCTCTGTATTGCCCGCGCGCTGGCAGTAAAGCCTGAGATTATATTAATGGATGAACCATGTTCAGCATTGGATCCTATTGCTACTCTAAAAATTGAAGAATTGATGCGTGAACTCTCACAGAATTACACTATAATCATTGTTACACACAATATGCAACAGGCTGCCCGCGCTTCAGATTACACTGCATTCTTCACCATGGATACGGATAGGGCGGGGATCATGGTCGAATACAGCGATACCAGCCACATATTCACCAATCCAAAAGACAAACGAACAGAAGATTACATTACCGGCAGGTTTGGGTAGATTACTTTAGAGGAATTCAGGAGATAGTAAGTATGCCACGAGAAACGCTGGATCGTGAAATTAACCAACTTCAGGATGAAATTCTCACCCTTGGCAGCCTGGTTGAACAAAACATGCTCGATGCCATGAAAGCTTTGCGTAGCCGGGATAAAGAGCAGACTCAGAGAGTTTTTCAAGTTGACCTGTTGGTAAACCAGAAAAGATTTGCTATTGAAAGCTCAACACTCCTGGTAATCGCAACCCAACAACCCATGGCCCATGATTTACGACAGCTGGCTGCCATTCTGGAAGTTGCCAATGAATTAGAGAGAATTGGTGATTACGCAAAAGGCATCGCAAAGATTAATATATTGATTGATTATGAAGTTGTAGATGCGCCAATACGTGATCTCGAAAAAATGGCTGAGACTGCTGTTAGTATGCTTCATCGATCATTAACTGCCTTTATAGCTGAAGATATTGAACTTGCCAGAGCCATTCCAGCTGATGATGATATTGTTGATGATTTATACAAGACAGTCTATCGAAAACTAGTAACTAGTATGATCGCCAACCCTGATGTTATTGACCATGCAAATTATTACCTCTGGGCTGCTCACAACCTGGAAAGGTCCGCTGATCGAGTGAGTAACATCTGTGAGCGGACAATATTTGTGGTAACGGGTGAATTATTAGAGGTTGCATCCAACGATCAGGATATTCTGGAAAGTGGGGCGATTAATTAACCCGGAAAGGGGGCTGTATGCTTCAACCAAATCCATACCCCGGAAAGCTTATTGTTGTTGAGGGGATTGATGGGTCAGGAAAATCTACCCAGATTGATCTTCTAAGCAAATGGCTGCGTTCTCAAGGCAGGTCAGTCTATTTTTCTGAGTGGAATTCATCAGATCTGGTAAAGAGTACTACTCGTCTTGGTAAAGATCAGAAGGTCTTTACCCCAACCACTTTTTCTCTAATCCAGGCGACAGATTTTGCAGATAGATGGCAAAACCGGATTTTACCAATGCTAAAAGCAGGAGCAATTGTCCTGGCAGATAGATTTGCTTTCACTGCTTTTGCGCGTGATGTGACCCGAGGCGTGGATAGGGAGTGGGTTAGAAATCTGTATAGCTTTGCTCTCATGCCCGATATTGCATTATATTTTGCAGTACCTCTGGATATTGCCGTTGAGAGAATAACTTCAGCCAGGGCAAAAATTAAATATTATGAAGCTGGTATGGACCTGGGTCTTTCAGATAATAAAGTTACAAGTTTTCGATTATTCCAGCAGATGATTGTTGATGAATATGAAAAAATGGTACCTGAATTTGGGTTGATAAAGATCGATGGAACTTTGCCAGTGCAGAAGCAGCAAAAACAAGTTCGAACAGTAGTAAAAGGTTTACTTAAAACGCATGGTATTTTGGAACCCGGAGTAATTGCCCAGGAGTTACAGATTCCAAGTGAGTTGGAATCAACGGGCGATGATGGAGGTGCAGCATGAAAGAGAACCGGTTTTATGGTGCTGGCTTTCCATACATGAGTATCAAAAACCTTACTGGTAAATTGATCGTTCTCGAAGGCACAGACGGGGTGGGCAGGTCAACCCAAATCCAACTATTACGGCGTTGGCTTGAGGATGAAGGCTTTGCAGTATCGGATACGGGTTTGCGTCGTTCTCCATTGACCCAACCGGGTTTAGAAGCTGCCAAAACAGGACATACCCTCAGCCCTTTGACTATGAGTTTATTCTATGCCACAGATTTTGCAGACAGGCTTGAAAACCAGATCATTCCCGCGTTGAAAGCTGGATTCTATGTACTGTCTGATAGGTATTTCTTTTCAGTTATGGCGAGGGATATAGTCAGAGGTGCAGATCCTGATTGGGTTCGTTCAGTTTATGGATTCGCGCTGAAACCGGATATTGTCTTTTACTTAAAATGTGATCTGCCTCATATGATTGTGCGTATGGTGAACGGACGTGGATTTGATTACTGGGAATCCGGGATGGATATTCACTGCGCAGACAACCTTTACGACAGTTTTGTGACCTATCAGGGGAGCCTGATGAAAGAGTTTGACAAG